>Ga0187772_10000222_pt1 | contig 24280 bp, 27 predicted proteins | sample 0116_SJ02_MP15_2_FD_133137 | JGI IMG/M metagenome (GOLD analysis project Ga0187772, IMG submission 133137) | Tropical peat soil microbial communities from peatlands in Department of Meta, Colombia - 0116_SJ02_MP15_20_MG | ecosystem: Environmental > Terrestrial > Soil > Wetlands > Peat | place... | reverse complement strand
TGTCGCGTTGCCTCCGATGTTGCTCTGTTCCCTCTATCTTGCCGTAAAGTCTCTTCATCAAGGAGCCCAGCTCCTGCCTTCCGACCTCCTGCGCGAGCATACCCCTCGTATCTTCGACGAGCATCCTTGCCACGTCAATCTTTCGCCTGACGCCGTTGACCACGTGGTCGTAGGCCGCCATGGGCGAGCAGGTGGAGTAAAGGAGCTCCATGGACTCGAAGTGAGCGTTAGCGTCCTTGAGCCTCCCGCGCATGATTGCATCCAAGACCAGTCGCTTCAGCTCGCCGACAGTGTCGAGCAGTCCGAGGACGTAGGCCTCGGGCGATGCGCCCAGGTCCGAGCGTGAAGGTATAGGCTTGCCATTGACGAGTGCGTAGACGGTCGAGGCTTCCACGAACTCGGTCTCGGGAGGAATTAGGTACCTCGAGACGGGACCCGAACCTGCCTTCTTCAGCGACGCCAGCAATATCCTCGCGTTCCGAAGCTCCCTTCCCGCTTCCGCCAGCCTGCGGCCATGGATATTGATTATCGATTTCGAGCAGGATGCAATCACGTCTCGGCTCTCTTTGAGGAGACGCTCCCGCCTCTCTAACTGATCCCGGAGACTGGTCTCTACTCCCTTCATGGAGCTCCTCAAGTCGTCGTGGTTGCTCACACATCAACTCAGGAACCCCGGGTGATAAGTCTACCCTCGAGCGGAGCGGACCTGGCCCTATCCCGTTGCGATAGCGGTGTCGCCACCGTCGGCTCCTCGCCGCCCGCGCACCTTCTTGGTCAGCCGCACACGGCCGGTACGTGAAGAGGAGGGTACGTCCGGGTAGAAGGCCGGGCCCAAATCTTCAAACGCTTATGAACGGAAATGTGATGCAAGACGCCCTTGCGAAGAAAGACGACGGCCGCCCTAGGAGAGACTACCCTGGCCGCGGTCTTCTGGGGGACGTCGTTCCCCGTGATAACCTACGGGATTGGTCTTGGTCTGGACCCCAGGCTCTTCGTCTTCCTGAGGTTCGCAACGGCGGCCCCCCTGATGGTTGTCGCGGCAGCGGCACTGAAGAAGAGCGTCTTGAGCACCCTGAGGCTGAAGGCCGCCTGGATCCTTGCCGCCCTAAACGCCCTCGGCTTCCTGTGCCAATTCCTTGGTCAGACGCTGACAGGCGCTGCGGTCGCTGCCCTGCTTGTGAACCTCTCGGTACTCGTGACAGCAGGAGGGAGCGCACTGCTCCTAAAGGAGAGGTTCGGTCGCGGGAAGACCGCGGGGGTCTTCTTCGCTATCGTGGGAATCGTCCTCCTAACTACCGGCGGAGACCTGTCGAGGGTGAGCCAGGGAATGCTTACGGGTGACTCTCTCTATCTGGTCGCGGCCTTTAGCTGGGGGTGGTACATGATATACAACAAGAAGAAGACCGATGAAGTGAATTGGGACCCTCTCTGCATGTCAGCGACCATAGTGCTGCTCACCGCCCTGTTCGTCGCGCCTGCTCTATTGACAATGGGAGCGGTGGCGCCCGTTTCGGCGCGATCATGGGAACTAATAGGATATACCGCGCTGTTCAATACGGCACTCCCATTCACACTTTACCAGCGCGGGCTCAGGTCACTGTCCGCAACTCTTTCCGCAGTGGTGCTCATGCTTGAGATTGTGACCGCAGTGCTGATCTCCGTGGTTCTCCTCGGAGAGGCCCTCGGCGGGTACTCTGTGCTGGGCGCGCTCTCTGTCCTTGCGTCAATATTTCTGGTGTCCACAGGGGATACCGGCGGAAAGAGCTTATCCGTCGTTTCGGAGGCCCATGTCGCGGCGCAACCCCGTGAGGCCTAGGCCGTGACGAGATACACCAAAGGGAGGGCAAGAGAGTACAGAACAATGACGATTCTGAAGAAGGAGGGATGGGTGGTCTCTCGCAGCGCAGCCTCCCATGGCGCTGTGGACGTGTTCGCGGCCAAGGGCGGAAGGCTGCTGTTGATCCAGGTTAAGAGCGGGAGGGCAAGGGTGAAGAAGACCGAGCTTGAGGAGCTAGTCCGCTGGGGAAGCGAGTCGGGAGGAGACGCCGAGGTATGGCATTTTAAGGCGGGCGGCGGACTGGAGAAGCGCAGAGTCTACGTGTCCAACAGGAGAGATATCAGCTGAAGGCCAAGTGCTACTTCTGCGATACGGAGCTGGCCGTCGTTACTCACTCCTTCAAGATTGCCATGAGAGAGGAACCCGTCTGCGAGGAGTGCTTTACAAAGACCGTCAACCGCAGGAAGGCCTTAGGGCAGGGAGACTCCGTCTAGCTGCTTGGTGCTAGGCCGGCGCGCAGGCGGTCTCCAGCTCCTTGATGAACGCTGAGCACCTCTCCGCGGAGTCGTCGTTGCTGTCTCTGCGGTAGCAGTCCAGCGCCTTTTCGAATTCGGTCAAGGCGGAGGAGGCCTTAATTGCGGCCGGCGTGCTCGGCTCGGCGAGAATCATCTTCCCCGCTGTCTCGTACCAGTTTCCTGCTTCGCCGAATTGGTCAAGCTGAAAGAAGTACTTCGCGATGCCATCGCAGACATCGATCCTGCGCGGTGACAACAGGAAGTTCTCGAATTCCTCCTTCAGCAGGTAGAAGGCAGCGTTCCCGCTGCGCATCTTTTCAAAGCGGAACGCCTCCGTGTAATCTCGCATCGCGGTCTCAGGGGCAGATCTTCTCGTAATAGAGAGGTGCTCTAGAAAACTTGAGCCAGTGATTAACGCGTGGACGGGGACTAGGGTTCGAGCGCTGCGGCCTCGGCCTCACGGAGCTTCCGTCTTGTCAGTCCTTCCTTGAAGCGTCGCCGCTCTTCTTCGGTCTCTAGGAGAAGCTTCGGCACAGCAGTAGGTCGTCCCTTCGCATCGAGGGCTATGAACGTCAGGTAGCAGGAGCCGGTGTGACTGACCTTCCCGGTCTTCCAATCCTGGGCCTCGATTCTGACCCCGACCTCCATGGACGTTCTGCCGACGTAGTTCACGGACGCCTTGATAATCAAGATATTCCCCACGTAAGCAGGAGCCCAGAAGTTCATCCTGTCAATCGAGGCGGTGACGCAGTTCTTCTCCGCGTGCCTGAACGCAACTATGCCCGCGATCTCGTCCATGTATCTCATAATGGCACCCCCGAACACGTTGCCCATGACGTTGGCATCGGTCTGAATCAACAGCCTTGAGGTCGTCATTGAGGACTCGCTGACTCTCTTGCCTTTGGACTCGGGCAATTCGGATGTCTCTTTGGAGAGTGGTTCATAAACATGATACGGGATTCGCCAAAAGGAGCCCTAGGAGGGGCTGTCTTGAGCAGCGCGACGGTCGTTCAGAATTTGGGAGAGCAGAGACAAGGAGATGTTACCCCCCGAAACAACGAGAACTGTCTTCGCCCCTTTCTCGTTGCGGAGAGGCCCCTTAATGGCAGCAAGAGGAGAGGCTCCCGCAGGTTCGGAAAGAGTCCGCGCCTTCGCCAGCAGTTCGTAAATCGCGTCCCTCAGCTGGGCGTCGGTGACCAGACCGATCTTGTCCACGAATTGGGCCGCCGCTTGGTAGGTCAGGACGCCCGGGATTGCCGCTTGCATCCCATCGGCGATGGTGTCGAGCGGTCTCACTTCGACTCTCCTGCCACTCTCGATGGATTCGTACATTGACGGGATGGATGTCGTCTCCGCGCCGTACACCCTGACCCCGTCGATGGTATTCTTCAGGGCTATCGCTATTCCGGAAATGAGGCCACCCCCGCCTATCGCGACCACAGCCGAGTCGATCTCGCTTGACTGTTGAGAGATCTCGAGCCCACAGGTCCCCTGACCCGCGATTATGTCCCTGTCGTCGAAGGCGTGGATGAAGGTCAGTTGGCGCTGCTCTGAGATTTTCAGTGCATTTTCATAGGCTGCGTCGTAGTTCACACCCGTCTTGACAATCTCCGCGCCCTGCTCCTCGATGGCGGATACCTTCTGCGGGTTCGCGTTCTCTGGAACGCATATCACGGCCTTGGCTCCGAAGAGCTTCGAGGAGTAGGCAATCGCCAGCCCGTGATTCCCCGAGGACGCCGTAATGACTCCTCTTTTGAAGGCGGAGTCGCTAAGACAGAGCAGTTTGTTCAGGGCACCCCTTATCTTGAACACGCGAATTGGCTGGAAGACCTCGAGCTTGAGGTAGATTTCCCTGCCGCAGGAAATAGACAGGAGAGGGGAGTGTTCAAGAGGGGTAGGGCGGATGTACTTCCCTATCCTCGCCTGAGCCTCCTCAATCTCGCGAAGCGATGGAAGGTCCTTGTTCATCTGAGGGCACCCGTTCTCAAGGATCGCTCACCCGAACCATTTCTCCAGCGTCTCGGTCTGGGGTGCGTTGGCTCCCCGGATCCTTGTTATGGCCGACTCCACCCTTTCTTTGGAGAAAGAGTGCTCGTCCACTAGGAAAGAGATTATCCTCTCACGGTCGAGGTCCTTCCACACTGGTTGAATCCCCTTCGACGCAGGCGCGTTCAGGTACAATCCGCGGATGCCCTCGTAGTCGACTCCTCCCAGCTTCCCACTTATCTCGGGGATCTCCTCCAGCCTGTGATACTTCGTCAGGAACTTTAGCGCCTTTGTGGGGCCAATCCCCTCGAAGCCGTCCGGATTGAAGTCTGTCCCCAGCAAAATCGCGAAGTCTACCAGCTGTTCTCTGCTGAGGCCCAGAGTCGAAAGCACGGTCGACAGAGTAATCCTTTCCGGCTGGACGTTGATGAATATGCCCTTGCTCGGGAGCTTCCTCTTGCCAGATATTGTGACATTCCTGACGAGGACAGGCGCCCCGAAGATGAGCGAGTCGTGGTCCTGCGAAGCGACGGCGTTGACCGTGCCCTCCGCAGCCATCACCGAGGCCTGTGCTTCGCCCTCAGACGGCGCGTCGACCCAAGGTATCCCCATTGCATCGAGCAGGCTCTTCGCGTCCGCCACCATGTCTCTCCGGAGCACGGTCGAGGCCTCTGCGAACTTCCGGGCCTGTGGCATGTCACCAGCCTGCAGTGCCTTCAGGTACTGATCATGGGCCTGGCTGCGCTGGGCAGTGCGGCGCTGTATTTCTTCCGTCTTGAGTTCCGGGGGCTTGCCGTCGAAGACGTAGACCAGCTTTATGCCCAATTCCATCAGGTTGACATTCCTATAGAAGAGCCCGCTAACGTGGGACGTCACCCTACCCTGGGAATCCTTCAGGTGCTCGCCGCTGGGCCCCCTTATTATCGCAAGGAACTGGTACAGCGTGTTGTAGGCATCGACGGCGAGGCGTGAACCCGCGATGTCCTCAAGCTGAATCTTCTCCCGAGGAATCGAGTCGCCGAGGTCAACGCCCATCTCAGAGCCTTCCCTGCCCCGAGTTCGATTTATTCATTCCCTGCTCGAAGCAACGGCCCCTCGGGCTGCTTCTCGACGACTTCAAGTCGTCTCTTCTCCTTGGAGACCCATCTTACGGTGATGAGTCCCAGAATCTCTAGCTGCATCAGGACCTTGCTGAGCTCGTCGGGAGAGCACTTGCTGCCGTTTTTGTTCAGAGCCTCCAGTAGGTCGGCGTCTGTGGCGTTCTTTGCACCCTTGAGCCACTCGTACGCAGCGTATCTCAGTGGGTAATGCATAGCATCTCACGGTGGAGAATACGGATGTGCGTCTGTCGCCCTGGGGGTATAAAAGCTCGTCTTCCTGGATCCTTTCAGCTCGGCGGCAGCCTGCTCGACATCCTGCTGACGCCGATCAGTTCGTACTGCCCGACGAGCGGGGCTGACGAAATCCGTTCCTCAATCGCATCAATCATCCCCTCCTGCTCGGGAGCCACTACGTCCAGAATGATCGCAGAAAGCCCAAAGGCGATGGGCTCAACCTTGTGGTTCCTGACCTGTGCCCCGGTCGGTAGAGCATCCGACACCGACCTTACAATTCTCTCGTGCTCCGTAGCGGTGTCAGACGGAAGGACCTTCACTCTTATCACATAGGATCCCATTCTCGTCGCCTAGGGTCCCTCGAAGCCGCAATTCACGCACTTGTACCTGCGAGAGAATTTTCTGCACTTCTCGCAGCGCCAGATGAGCACTTCGTGGCAGTTTGGACAGTAGAATTTTGAAGCCCTTTCGCCTGGCTTTATCGGCCTGTTGCACGAGGTGCACAGCGGAAGCGTGATGCTTTCCTGCGACATTTCTCAGCCAGCCCCTATGAAGGCTGCACATATACCTTGCTGAGGCGGGCATCCGGATTGTCGTTCGGGCCTAGACCGACAGAAGGGCCCTGGCCTCGGCGGAAGCACCTATCCTGGCGAGCTGGAGCACGCCGCGGACGCCTAGGGCACGGATGAAACCCGTCGCATGAAAGTCGAAGTCGGACTGCGACAGCCTCGCGGCCACTTTCGGAGCCGAAAGCGCGTCGACGACCGAATCCAGCTGCGCATTGGAGAGTTGTTCGAAGAGTCTTCTGAGCCGCTTCATCGCCATCATCTCCTTGCCGTATCTCGCCTCCCACTCAGCCTGGTACCTTGATATTGCCGTGGCGTCGGATCTCTGCAGGGCGGCCGCAACCCAGCGGGCCGCGAGCGAGCCACCCGCGAGTGAAGTCACTATCCCCCCGGCGGTCGTCGGTTTGACCATGCCAGCCGACTCGCCTACGAGCAACCGGCGGCCTGACGAGAACGAACTTACCGGCCCCCCGATATAGACGGGCGCAATCACCTTTCGCAGGACGGTGTGCTCCCGGCTGGACAGGAACGACTCGAGCGCTGCCCGGGAGTTTATCCCTCTTCCCGCTGCCCCTACCTTGGCCACGTCCCTCCCGTATGGGATTACCCATGCGAAGAACCCGGGATACTTCAACGCGTCGAGGAAGATTTCGACCTCGCCTTCGTTGACCCAATCAGCCCGGACCTCGTACTTGGCCGCGAGAACGATCCCTTCCCTGGGTGTCGATGCCGGGCCGGTGGCGTCGACGTAGTATTTGCAGGTGAACTCCTTCCCGCCGACCAGCACTTGGGCAAACTCGTCGTGATCCTTGAAGCCCGTAACTCTCGTCCCGGACAGAACCTCAGCTCCCGCTTCCCTGGCTGCACTCGCGACCTGCCGGTCGAAAGCACTTCGGTCGAGGACGACGACGTCCAGTGACGAAGCCTCCACCGACATTTTTGACCCGTTCGGGGAGTGGACTGTCGCCCTCTGGATGCGGCTCTGAATCACCTCCGGCCTCGGGAGAAAGCCGAGGCCCCTCAAGCCCTTCAGGCTTACCAGCCCGTCACACTTCTCAGGTTCGCCTATGGCGTCGTGTTCCTCGGCCACAAGCACGGTCAGCCCCCTCCTGCAGGCTTCGGCCGCGAATCCCAGTCCCGCTATGCTGCCACCTCCGACGATTACGTCGTATCGAGTTTGCGTGGCGACGGCCCCTTTCTTGCAAAGGCTTATTCAGACTCATATTAACCATTGGGACCCGTCTCAATGAAACAGGTAATCGTTGCCCGGGCGGACATCAAGATGGGAAAGGGAAAACTCGCGGCCCAGGTCGCGCACGCATCATTGGCAGCCGCCGAAGAAGCGATGGCGCGGCGCGAGAGCTGGTTCTCTGAATGGAAGGACCATGGTCAGAAGAAGATTGTCGTCCGAGCCCAGAGCGAGGATGAATTGAGGGACCTCCTGAAGAGGGCACGCGCCAGGAAGCTTCCCGCCGCGCTAATAGAGGACGCCGGCCTTACCCAGCTCGAGCCAGGTACTGCCACCTGCCTTGGTTTGGGTCCGGCTCCGGACGAGGAACTCGACCTGTTGACCGGCGCTTTGAAGCTCCTCTAGTGTAAGGCTTCGCCTTTGTCGATCACGCGTCGAGCCCCAGCAGCTCTACCGCGTTGCCGCCCAGGATCATAGACTTCTCCCTCTCGGGGATGTCCAGCCCCCGCACCGCCTTTATCGTGTCCGTCAGATCCTGTTCGCCGTGTATCGGGTAGTCTGATCCCAGCAGGACGTGACTCGATCCGAAGAAGGCCTGAGCGCAGGCGAGTGCTGGCTTCCAAGCGCCTTCTGCAGTGTCCACGTAGAACATCTTGAAGTAGTCGTTCGGCATCTTCTTTAGAGGCGGAGGCGGTGTGATGTGATCCTTCGACTGAAACGCCATAATCGTTCTCTGCATACGGGCCACCAAGAAGGGTATCAGCGAGCCCATGTGGTGCGCCAGAATCTTCAGATCGGGGTGCCTGACGAAGACCCCCCCTCTCGCCAGCCTGTAGAGCGCCATCGAGTTGTCGATGTCGTATCCTATTGTGTTGCTCATCCCGTATTCTTCGATGTAGTCGTAGATTTTTCCTATGAATGTGGGATGGATGAACATCACCGTGTCGAGCTGCGAAAGCTTCTGGTAGAACGGCTCGAAATCGGGCGAATCGAGCGGCTTTCCGGCAATGTTTGTGAAGGTCTGTATGCCTACCAGCCCCAGATCCCTAACGCATCTTACCATCTCGTCCACGGATTCTCCCACGTCCAGCAGATTCACCGTGCCGACGGCAGCGAACCTGTCCGGGTTCCCCTCGACGATCTTCGCAATCCCGTCGTTTGCCGCTCTCATGACCTTCCTGCGAAGGTCAGGCGTATACTTCAGCAACTCACTGTAGTGTGGGGCAGCGAGCGACAGGATCTCCATGTCGATTCCGTGCTGGTCCATGCTCTTGATTCTCGCCGCCGGGTCCCTCACGCTGTAGGGCACTATGGGCGGGAAGGTTATGGTGGATGGATTTGGAACGGCGTCCACGTATTCCCTGGGCTGCACATGGTTGAAGACGTCGACAACAATGGAATCTCCATTCGAGTTCTTCTTTGAGCGGAGGACAACCTGAGAGTTCGGTGCCATGGTGCGAGACCTCACTTCGCCCATTTAGCTGTTGTGTCTTCAAGCTTGAAAATCCTGGGCTCTGCCCTGCGAGGCATCGTAGGGGCGAGAACCATGGCAGTGAGAGGATTCGCCGCAGGCGGAGAATGTCGATCCGCAAGGAGGCCGATGAATTTAGCCACCTGCTCTCGTCCCAGGCTGCCTCCCCGGCAGTCCCCCCGATTGCAGCCAGGCAGGTCCACAGGCAGGAAGTGGTGGGAGTCGAGCCGAGGATGAGCTCCCGCAAGTGTCTATTACGTGACCGTACCCGCCAGTGGAGGGCATGACCTCGCCCCCTGAGGTGGAAAAGAATGCGGGCCTCGAATTGTACATCACGGAATCGCATCCCTGTGGCGCGAAACTCAGAAGCACCGACGAGGACTTCCATGTCGAGGAGGTGCTCAAGAAGGTCGGCGTGTCGTTGGACGAGTTCCCGGGCAGCTTTGCTCTGTACAGGGTGGAAAAGCGGTCCATCGATACCCTTCACCTGGCACGCCAAGTCGGTACCGTCCTCAGAAGCAGGGTGAGCTACGCCGGGATAAAGGACAAGAGGGCCGTGGCTGTCCAATTTCTAAGTCCGACCAGCTCGAGGAACAGTGCCCCCAGGTCGATAGAGGGGCAGGGGTTCAAGTGCGAACTCGTAGGCTATATGCGAAGGCCGCTGTCGCCCAACATGGTAGCGGGGAACAGTTTCCGGATTCTGCTACGTGATTGCTGCCCCTCGATAGGTGATAGCATCGCCTCCACTCTGAACGCGTGCGAGGAAGGGCGCGTGCCGAACTTCTACGGCCTGCAGAGGTTCGGCACTCGGGACAGCAGGACGTACCGAATTGGCAAGGCGCTCGTAAAGGCCGACTTCCGGGAGGCGGTGAAGCTGCTGCTCCTCGAGCCCCGCGTCTGGGACGACGATGCCGCGAAGAACGCCCGTGAGTTGATGTCCGCCGGACGGTTCGATGAGGGCCTCCGGCTTCTGCCGAGGGGCCAGGACGTGGAGAGGATGGCCGCGCGGAGCCTGTCGAAGCGACCCGGCGACTACCTGGGAGCCATCCGCTCCGTACCGATAGCCCTTCGCAGACTGTACGTGCAGGCGCTCCAGTCCTACCTCTTCAACAGGACTGTCAGTCAGGGGCTGCGAGAGGGCCTGGACATCTCGAAGGCCGTAGAGGGGGACAACTGGGGCGAGGTGTCCACCGACGGTCTTAGCCTGAGGAAGGTTCATGGAGTCCGCGAACCCATGGTGGGAATCCCAGTCCCCTTGGTGCAGATCGTTGGCTACGCCTACAGGAATTACGGGTCAAGGTTCGACCGTTGCGCTGACGATGTGCTGAGAGCCGAAGGCGTTTCTGCGAAAGAGTTCTATGTCAAGGAAATGCAGGAGGTCAGCGCAGAGGGGGGGTTCAGGAGGGCCCACCTGACGGTCAGGGGCGCGAGCTGGGGGGTCTCTGGCGACACGGCGGAGCTCCGGTTCACTCTGCCGAGAGGGGAGTACGCGACCGTCCTGCTGAGAGAGGTTGTGAAGCCCCCAGACCCATCAGGGGCCGGCTTCGACTGAGCATAGAGAACAATTTATACCGCCACCAGAGGCCTGCGGTTCCGTCTCCCCTTGAGCCAGGACGTGTACGACATTACAATCATAGGGGCAGGCCCTGCGGGTCTGTTCGCCACATTCTACGCGGGGATGAGACAGATGAAGACCAAGATAATTGACGCGCTTGAGGAACCAGGCGGCCAGGTCGCGGTCCTGTACCCTGAGAAGTACATATTCGATGTTCCAGGCTTCAAGAAGGTCCTGGCAAAGGACCTTCTCAAGGATCTCATCGACCAGGCATTCCAGTTCAGTCCAACGGTGGTCATGGGCGAACGAGTGACAGGTCTAAGCAAGACGGACGGGGTGTTCGAGCTGAGCACAGAGAGGGGGAACAAACACTACTCAAAGACCGTGCTCGTGGCGACGGGGGTCGGGGCGTTTTCCCCCAACAGGCTCGAGGCCCCGGGCGTAGCTGCGTTCGAGGGCAGGGGGGTCTACTACTACGTGAAGGACAAGAGTGCCTTCACGGACAAGAACCTTCTGATCGTGGGCGGAGGAGACTCGGCAGTGGATTGGGCCCTGAACCTCAAGGACGTCGCGAGGAGGATCACGCTCATACACAGGAGGGACATCTTCAGGGCTCATGAACAGAGTGTGGACGAGCTGATGAGGTCTGGCGTCGACGTCAAGCTCTTCCACGAGGTAAAGGAAGTGATTGGAGGTGCCGAAGGGATCAAGCAGGTCGTCATCTTCGACAATCGCAGCAAGGCCGAGACGACCCTGGACATCGACGCGATACTCGTCAATATAGGTTTCAGGGCCGATTTGGGTCCGATAAAGAACTGGGGCCTGAACATCATTGGGAGGCAGATCAAGTCGACGGGCAATCTGGAGACCGACGTTCCGGGGCTCTACGTTGCGGGGGATGTGGCTGGGCCTGAAGGCAGCGTAAGCCTCAACCTGATTACGACCGTCCATGCGCAGGCGGCGCTCGCAGTGAACGTGGCAAAAGCATTCATCGACCCGTCATCGAAGGTCTTTCCGGGCCACAGCAGCGAAAGGAAGGCCTAGAACTAGGATAGCAGGCCGAATCTGCGCTTGTAGTCATAGTCGTTTCTGGTCGAGGAACCCTGAGGATCAACGAGGATGCACTCGAACCAGGCGAATCTTCCGTCCTTCCAGATGAGATAGGATCCAAGCAGCTTCATGTTCGGGTATTTCTCGAGGGCCCTCCTCTCTGCGACCGATTGACCCGAGACGTTCGACTTTATCTTCAGAACTCCCATGTGCTTGGGTCTCCTGCCTGACGTGGGGCGCTTCCTCCTCATGCCTCCTCTCGAGACTCGTGCCCTTACGACGATGACCCCCTGCTTGGCCTTGTAGCCCAGGGTCCTGGCTCTGTCCAGCCTTGAGGGCTTCTCGATCCTAAGAAGCGCGGGTTCCTTCCTGAGCTCTACGGCACGAGCCCTGATATCGCCCGCCTTTTGGTGGAAAATGGACTGCCAGCTCTTCGAAACGTGGCTGTACAAGGCTGGGGTGGCCTCGTGTCAGGTGGGCAAATAAATCTTCGTGATTAGGACTTCGCCCTGAAGAACCCGACAATCTTCTGCCCGACGACCGCGATCGCGTCGACCTGAGCCTCTGCCGTCTGCCCGCCGATGTGGGGCGTGAGGATGGTGTTAGGAGCGACAAGAATCCCCCCCGAGGGGGGCTCGGACTCGAACACGTCAAGCGCCGCTCCTGCCAGGGAGCCATTGCGCAGCGAGGACGCGAGTGCCACCTCGTCGATGACGCCCCCGCGGGACGCGTTGACAATGAACGCTGAGCTCTTCATGAGAGAGAGTCTCTTGGAGTCCAGCATGTGTTTCGTCTCGGTGGTCATTGGGACGTGAAGGGTGACGAAGTCCGAGAGACTCAGCAACGAGTCCAGGTCGACAACCTTGGCGCCGAGCTTCAGGAGTGAGTCGGGTGAGATTGGAACCACGTCGTAGACGAGCGTCTTCATGCCGAGCGCCTGGCCAAGCTCGCCAATCCTATGGCCGATACGGCCGAAACCGACAATCCCGAGCGTCTTCCCCTTGAGCTCAGAGCCCATCAGCTTCTCCTTCTCCCATTTGCCGCCCCGCACGGACTGGTCTGCGAGGGTTACCCTTCTTGCCAGAGCCAGCATGAGAAGTAGCACGTGCTCCGCGACCGCCTCGACGAGAGACTCCGGGCTGTTCACCACTGATACGCCCTTCGACTTCGCCGTATCTACGTCGATGTTGTCGAGCCCTGTGCCAGGCCGCGCGATCAGCTTCAGGTCGGTTGCTTTCTCGAGAACTGCCCTGTCAACCTTCGTCCTGCTGCGAACCACGAGCACGTCGTAGTCGGCCACGGACGCAATCAACTCCTCGTGGGTGATTGTGGGCCGGTAGTCCACTTGGAAGTCAGTCCCGAGGCCGAGCTGGGAGATTTCGACGTGGTCGCAGACCAGGACTCTTGGCATGAGTCACTTCCGCCCCCTCATCGCTTCTCTGGCTGTCCTCTGGATAGGCGATGGCCCAGTCGAGGAGCTCTCTTGGTAAGCGACGTCGTCGACGCCTAGAGACTCTGACACCACTACTCCAGCATCCTGCTCGTAGGCTCCCGCGTCTCGGCCTATAAGCTGCACCCCAAGCAGCCGGAGACTTCCCGAGTCGAAAACGAGCGCGCACCTGAACCCGGCCTCGTCGGAGGTGGTCTGCTTCGCGCTCAGTCCGACGGACTCAGCCTCTCTCAAGCTCATACCAGCCACGACCAATCCGACCCCAAAGAGATCCAGGCGAACGCATCCGGCGACGTGTGCTGAAACGCGACCCCCGCTCGCATTGGCCCCCGCTACCATCCCCATGACACTGGCCGACGATTCAGAGTCGTAATGGATTGTGGATGAGCCCTGCTTCAGCTCTGCGCAACCTCCTGCAGCGAAGAGACGATTCAGGCTGGACTTCATCTCGCTGTTTACAGCTACCCCACCGAGCCTCCCGAGCTTGACCGGGGCGCCAAGCGGCTCAGGCAGGGTCCTGGGGACCAGCACGACAGCCTGGCATGGGTAAACGTCCCCTCCGGCCACGACGGCCTCGACCTTCTCGACTCCTGCCAGGCGGTCAGGTTCCCTGGGCATGATCGGAACGCCCGACGCCGCCAAAGCCTCTTCGAGCCTCGCCCGAATAGGGTCGCCAAGCTTCGGCCAGACCTCCCCTCCTGGCGAGAAGATCCTTGCGCCTATTCCGGCGGCCGCCAGTCGGTTGGCGACGTCAAGCAGCGTCCGCCCGGAGCCGACCACAGCGACCTCTGAGTAGCCTCTCATTGCGTCGGCGAGCTCAAGGTAGGAAGCTCTGCCAGAAAGGATGTGGACGCCAGGTCTAACCCCGCCCCCAAGCCTCTCCGCTACCAATCTTGTCCCCGTGGCCAGGATGAGGGAGTCGAAGGCGTTCGCGCCCTGGTGGAATCGAACGGTCCCGTCTCCCTGAATCGCCTTTACGCTTGTCTGGAGCTTCACCTTCACCCCCAGCCTGTTCAGCCTCTCAGACGACGGCTCGGCGGGGCGAGAAGGGCCGCCCGATAGCAGGGAGGTCCACGAGCGCTTCCCCCCAGAGAGTTCGTCGCCCGCCTCGAACAGGGTCACCGTGGCCCCCCTCTTCGAAGCTTCTTCGGCCGCTGCCACGCCGGCCATTCCGCCGCCGATGACTCCGACTGAGACCATGGATCACCCTACCGATGGGTTAGACGGTTATAACATGCTCACTTCCAATGCCAGGCGTGCTTGTAGGGGTCATAGGCAAGCCCAACGTCGGCAAATCGACGTTCTTCGCCGCTGCCACGATGAAAGACGTCCAGATCGCCGACTACCCCTTCACGACAATAAAGCCGAACGTAGGCGTCGCCTATCTGCGTACTGAGTGCGTATGCAGGGAGATGGGAGTCACCGACAACCCCCGAAACTCGCTTTGCGTGGACGGGACCAGGTTGATTCCCGTCAAGCTGATAGACGTGGCCGGTCTGGTGGAGGGTGCCTCCCAAGGCAAGGGGCTGGGGAACCAGTTCCTGGACGAGATCCGCCAGGCCGACGCGCTGATTCATGTCGTAGACGCTTCCGGGTCGACAGACCTCGAGGGCCGCAAAGTCCCGCCGGGCTCCAACGACCCGCTGGCCGACGTGGAGATGGTCGAACGAGAGTTCGACCTGTGGGTCTACGGGCTCGTCAAGAAGGACTGGGAGAAGACCGCTCGGACCGTGGAGCAGACGGGCGGCAAGATCCTGGAACACGTGGCAAACAGGCTGACGGGGCTGTCAATCACCCTAAACGACGTCGAACAGGTCGCACTCCATCTAAAGCTCAAGGTCGAGAGACCTACATCGTGGAGCGACGATCAGCTGAGAGAACTTGTAGCCGAGCTCCGGAGGTACGCGAAACCCAGCCTGATCTCCGCCAACAAGGCTGACCTGCCCACGGCTGGTCCTAACATCGACAGGCTGAGGGCTTCGGGCAGGAGAGTGGTAGCCTGCGCCTCGGAGGCCGAACTCCTGCTGAGGAAAGCGGCGGAACACGGTCTAGTAAGCTACGTGCCTGGAGACAAGTCGTTCAAACTGACCGCTCCGGAAAGGCTGACTCCGGCCCAGAACAACGCCATAAGGATGGTGGAGGAGAGAGTCATGATGCCGCTGGGAGGGACCGGGGTGCAGCAGGCGATTAACGAAGCCTACTTTTCACTCTTGAACGCCATAGTCGTGTTCCCCGTGGAGGACGACACGAAGCTGTCGGACAAGAATGGGGCAGTCCTCCCGGATGCCTACGTGATGAAGGGAGGTTCGACCGCGCTGGATCTCGCGAGGGCGGTGCACACCGAGCTCGCGGAGGGATTCCTCTATGCTGTCGACGCGAGGACGGGCAAGAGGCTCGCTGCAGACCACCGACTTCAGAACAGGGACATAGTGAGAATAGTATCTACGAAGTCATTGAAGTAGGTACTGGAACCTTCTGGACGAAGGTGCTGGCACCAGCCTTGACTTTGGCCAGGGCATATGACGCCAAGGTGTGGGAGACACTCGAACCGGGCATAGGACTGACGTTTTCCTGTTACGCTGCAACAGGGGTCGGGGCCACCGGCTCGGCCTGCGTTTCTGGAGGCAGGGAGATCAGCTTGCTCTTTCGGACACCCACGTGTCTGAGGTGGGTGACCTTCTTCGCTTCGTTGTACACGTCCGAGGCGACCTTCTGCAAGACCAGCTCCTGGGCCAGCTGGTCGTACGTGAGTGAGGCCGCCCTCTCGCCGATGACCCTGTCCATGATCGCCCGGAGGTCGTGTTTCTTTGAGGTGTTCATCTGGCCCTGGGAGAACGCCACGCAGTAGACTCTTACGACATATCCGTCCTTCGTCCGGTAGTCCTTGATGAAATCGGCCTGGGACGACCCTCTGCGCACGAGGCTCCGGAGGAATTCGCGCGAATACTCATGACCCTTCAGGACCGTGTAGGCGGTCTCTCCTTCTATCCTGTGGACTTGGAAGAAGAGCTTGAAGCTGTAGTGCTGGGGGTCCTGCTTCAGGATATCGTAGAGCGTGGTCTCGACAACCCTGCCGCCTGCCTTCTCCAGGTCTGTTATCGGGATCCTTGCAATCGGCATGCTGCCGAAGGAGGGGGAAGCTAGAACTGTAATCCAAGACTTCAGCTTCCACTTGTCTCTGACCTTCGCGACCTTCTTGGGCAACTAGAATCGGCCCGTCCTTCTCCTGTTTATAACCTCACTGATGACTGAGTTCTTCGAGCCCGCCCATGTAGGGCACGAGTGGTTCGGGTATGGCCACGGTGCCATCGCTCCTTTGGTAGTTCTCCGCGATCGCAACCAGCACCCTGGTCGTGACTGCGGTGGAGTTGAGCGTGTGGACGAGAGTCGTCGGATCGCCTTGTTTGTCTCGGTAACGAACCTTGAGGCGCCTCGCCTGGTAGTCGGTGCAGTTGCTGCACGATACCATCTCCCTGAATTTCTGCTGTGCGGGCATCCATGCCTCGAGGTCGTACTTCTTCGCTGCGACGCTCCCCATGTCGCCGGTGCAGACGTTGACCACCCTGTAGTGGAGGCCCAGCCTCTGGAAAATTTCCTCTGCGTTGGCTATCAGAACCTCGTGGAGCTCCCAGCTCTGCTCTGGCCTGCTGAAGATTATCTGCTCCACCTTGTAGAACTGGTGGGTTCTGAATATTCCCTTCGTGTCCTTGCCGTGGGCTCCAGCTTCGACCCTGAAACATGGTGAGATTCCGCAGTACTTTATCGGAAGCGACTTCCCGTCGAGAATCTCGTCCATGTGCATCGCGACAAGCGGATGCTCGGAGGTCGCGATCAGATAGAGGTCCTCCCCTTCAATCTTGTAGATTACCGGGCCGAAGTCGTTCAGGTCCGTCACCCCTGCGTAGGGCTCCTTCCTCATCATAAACGGCGGCTCCAGAGGGACGAACCCCTTCTTCGACAGAAGGTCGAGCGCGTACCTCATTATGGACTGCTCCAGCTTAACCGCGTCCCCTCGTAGGAAGAAGAACCTGGAGCCCGAGATTTTGCCCGCCCGTTCCATATCGACGAGTCCCAGATTGGACAGCACATCGATGTGGTCCTTGAGCTTGAAGTCCGCCTTCTGGGGGTGCCCCCAGGTTCTGACGGTGACATTTTCGCTGTCGTCCTTGCCCACAGGAACGCTCTCGTGCAGTATGTTCGGCAGACCCATCAGCGTCGAGTTGAGGTGGTTCAGCCGAGAATCTGCCTCAGTCTCTACCTCGGCGATCCTTTCGGGAATCCCCTTGATTTCTAGCAGAGCCTCGTCGATGGGCTTCCCCCCTCTCTTCAACTCCGCGACCTGAATAGTCAGCTCGTTCTGCCTGTGACGGAGGTCCTCGACCTCGATCTTCAGCCTCCGCCACTGCTTGTCGTCCTCGATCGCCTCATCCACCAGTGGAAGCTTGTCGGCCAGGGCTCTTTTGTGAAGGTCTTTTCTGATGGTATCCGGGCTGTCTCTAAGCAGCTTCACGTCGAGCATTGCTAGGTCTCCTTCCCTTCTTTGGCTTCGGCCCGATGTGATAAAAGCCATACCTCTTGGAACAGAGCCGCGTCGGTGAGGACACTGTCCAGGGATGTGAATGCCGATCCCGGCCTTTCAGACACTATCTCGAAGGAGACGGTGTTGCCATAGCGCCTCATCTTGAATGTCTGGTCTCCTGGGACGTTTCTGTTGTCGGGGCTGAGGACCTCAGTCAGCTTTGCGGCCGAGGTGTCGCACTTGAACATAAGACGCAGGCCGGTTCTCAAACGGCAATCTTCTCCAAAACCAGTCTGGAGAACGACTCCGCCTCCGCCTTGGGAATCTTTGCGCCTGCCGCCATGCTGTGCCCGCCTCCTACCCCTCTTACCGCCTCTGCCGACTCCCTCATGACCAAGCCAAGGTTGACTGGATCGTGGTAGGAGTCGCCGACTCGGCCCGAAATCTTCAGTTCGGCCTCTCCGGAGTTGGTCGACGCAATCACGACTTTCTCCTTGAAGCCGGGCGAGGAGGTGAGTATGGAGGCGACGGGTCCAAGAAGCTTCTCGTCGACGAGCCCTTCTGCCCTGATCAGCACGACCTTCCCGTGTTCTTCTATCCTGCCCTTTTCGGCCAGCAGCCCTTCCAAGGCCTTGTTTAGACTGAGCCGGTAGCTCGCGAGCACCTGCATCGCGGAGGCCAGTGCGCTCCCCCTATCGCCCAGGCAGACGGCGAGCCCCACGCCTGCTTCGCCCATCCGGCCGCAGGCGTTCAGAAGCGTGGCGAACTCCCTGGCGTCCCTGAGAGGGGTGAAGGAATCCTCGAACTCCAGTGTGTAGACCTCTCCGATCAGGCTGACTAGAGTCTCAGTGGCCTTACCGCTTGGCGAGATTAGTCCGACGACCAGCTCTGTCAGTTTCATTTTCTCGTCGGCGCCCAATTCTGAGAGCGTCCTCCATCTCCCCCCTTCTCTGATGCTTATTCCAGCCTGCAATAGGGCCGCCAGGACTGCGTCCTTGCTGCCCGATAGGCCGGGCAAGAAGGGCGACGAGGTAAGGGCAATCGCCTCGTGAATCGGCCTCGTCTCTCTGCCAGTGAAGATTAGGTCTTTCGCGACGCTCACCAGACCGGCGGACTGTGCCTCCTCCTTCGCGATTTGGTTCAGGCCCACCAATGATCTGCCCGGGCCTGAGTCCTGCCTGTCGGCAATCGCCCCGACGACCGCGAGGTAGGAGAGGTCGCGGCAATCTGGATCGAACGCGCAGGCGAAGAAGTAGGCCATCGAGGAGGATGAGGCCTCTTTGCCTCCATCGAATCCGTACTGCCAGCTGTTAACTACCTCTGGCTTGTCGAGGTCCGACTCGGCAATCTGGTGGTGGTCGATAAGCAGAAACCTGCCGTCGAGCTGCTCCTCGAGCTCACGCACCAGGGTGGCGCCCAGGTCTGTGAAGATGTAGTAGTCGAAGTTCTCCCCCCTCAGCGACTCTATGTCCTTGGGCTCCAGGTCGGGCAGAGTTCGGAGAGTCACGTTCGCCCCCTTCCTGGCCAGGGCGCTGAACACCTCGGCGCCGCTCGTGAGACCGTCGGCGTCGATGTGCGTCACGACGATGATCTTCTTGCCCTGATGGGCGACTCTCAGGACCTCGCGAGCGAGTCCCTCGTATCTCTTTCGGAGGCCATCGAGGTCGGCCACGAGCCGTAGTCCACTCTTTCTACGCTAGCTGGGCGACGACGGCCGCGTACTTGAAATCTTCTGGGACCTGGCCGGTCTCTTTGTAGTACTTCGTAAGGCGGTAGATCTTTGCCTCGACGAGCTCGAGGGAATGGACGTTCTTCCGGTCGCTCTTGTGCGTCTGGAGGTGTTTCTGCACCCTCTGCGCTCGATCAATCAAGTCCTGCAGGTCCTGTGGGAGCTTCGGCATTACCTTACCCTCCTTGAGTATATCGCTAATGGATTCGCCTACCAATGGCTTCGTCAGCGGGACGCCGTGGTCATCACGAAGCACGACGCCTATCTGACTGGGCGTCAGACCGTCCTTCGCAAGCTTCACGATTGTCGCCTTGAGTTCGTCAGGGCCGTAGGTCACCCATCCTGGGGCCCTCTTGCTAGTAGGCCTGGTCTGGTGCGACTTTCCGTGGCGGTGCGAATGAATTCTAGCCAAGGCGAACTTAGCCTACCCGCCTCCTCCACGTTAAGCTCATAAACGTTGCCTGCGTCGGCTCGACAGGTACCACGAAGCGAAGGCGCGGACGGCCTTGGACCTGTGGGAGATAGCGCATTTCTCTTCCATGGTCATCTCTGCGAGCGTGGAGGACCTGCCCCCCGGGACGAAGACTTTGTCGAACCCGAACCCGCCGCTCCCCCGGGTTTGCTCCGCGATGCTTCCATCGAGTCTGCCCAAGAACACATGCGGTTGTCCAACGCCGTCTGCAAATGCGACCGCGCTAACGAATGCCGCTCGCCTATCGGCCTCGTCCGCTAGGAGGCGAAGAATCCCCGCTGGTCCCAGCGTTCGGTACACGTAGGACCCGTAGGCCCCGGGAAACCCATTGAGAGCTTGTACCGAGAGCATCGTATCCTCCACGAAGAGAGGCCGTCGATGCTTCGTATAGGCTTCGGATGCAGCCGTGACCGCGATTTCGGAGACCTCGTCAGACTGGATCTCGGTGCCCTTGGACGGAAGACGTCGAAGAGCGATATCTGTCCCCCGAAGGATTAGCCGGGCCTCTGCAAACTTGTGAACGTTTGAGGTGGCGAAGTATACTTCAATCGACCCTGGCATACCTCCCCCTCCTTTCGATGTCTCGAAGCTGTCTCAAGACGCTGCAGACCCTCCGTTCCCCGACAACGTCTTCGTAGCCGGCAAAGAGGGCATCCAGTGCGCCCCTAGCCAGGTCGGAGTGGGCTCCGGTGAGGGTCTCCTTGATCAGCCTGAGGTCCACCGCCTGGTCCTCCAGCCTGGCCGTGGTTATGGAGAGGCCGAAGTCGATCATGACAAGCTTCTCTCCTTCGACGATTACATTCGATGTAGTGAGGTCGCCATGCATGATGCCGCTCGAGTGGAGCCGCGCCACCATCCTGCCCAGTTCCGTGAATAGAGGCGCAGAGCTTCCCTGAGGGAGCGAGGAGACCAGATCCTTCATCCTGGTCCCGCGTACGAATTCCATCACGAGAAGAGAATCAGAAGGGTCAACGAAGTAGAGACTTGGTGAGTTCACACCCACCTTCTTCACCCTGTGTATCATGTCCGCCTCGTGTAGTGTCCTCTGGCTTCTGATGGCCCGATCGAGCACTTCGAGTCGATAGGGCAGCTTCTTGCGAAACTTGAAGACGGCTTTCCTGCCACACCAGGGCCCGGTATAGACGTCTGCTTCCGCCCCGCGATATATCAGTTCGGCGTTCGGTAGGCTAATTCCTCCAAGGTATGTCAACTGTGTCCAGCCTCCACGACTGTTTCACACTCGAGCTCGCCACAGGAACCGACACGCCCGACCGGTACGCTAGATAGCCCGTCCAGGCAATCTGTGCACCGCAGTCACCACTGTACTCGATCGGCACGACCCTCAGCGACGCAGTGTGCCGCCGCGACATGATTTTCATCATCTCTGCCAAGCGCTGGTTCGCGGCCACCCCTCCCACCGCCATGACCTCTTTCTTCCCGGTGAACGCAAGCGCCCTTTCGGCCACCTCGACGATCATGGCGAACGCGGTCTCCTGGAGCGAATATGCTGCGTCTTCAAATTCGACTCCGCGTTCCAAGAGCTTCTTTGCCGAGGTCAGAAGGCCGGAATAGGCAACGTCATTACCCTTCACTGTGTAAGGAAGACTAATGAAGCGAGAGGACCTTGAGGCAGCCTGCTCTATCCCTCTCCCGCACGGCGAAGCGAGTCCAGCTGCCCTCCCGAATTGGTCGAGAAGCTGCCCGAGCGTCAGGTCGAGCGATTCCCCCAGAATCCGCCACCTTCTTCCTGCATAGGCAATCACCATGCTGTGCCCTCCGGACACGAGGAGCACCAGAGGATCAGAGCACTTGGTCAGGAGACAACCAAGCTCGATGTGCCCAATGGCGTGGTTCACGGGTACCAGCGGCACACCCAGCGATGCCGCGAGGGTTCGGGCCACAACAGCACCTATTCTCAGGCAGGGCCCCAGTCCTGGCCCCATCGAGTAGCAGACCGCGGCAAGTCCGCCGGGCTCCACCCCAGCGTCGCCAAGGGATTGCATTACGACCCCAGGTCCAGCTGCCAGGTGTCCCCTGGACGCGTTAAACGGGTGGATGCCGCTGCCGCTCGGAGGCTTGTACACGCTCTTCACGTTCGACAGAATCTCTCCTCTCGACGAGACCACCGAGGCGGAGAAGGTGTGAGCGGTGCTCTCGATCCCCAGGACGCATTCCGGCATTCGGATGTCCTACATCTTCCTTGACTGTCGGTAGAGGTCGCCGAGGAGGTTGATGTAGGGTTTCACTTCCACAAGGAAGTCGTCAAATTTCGCCCGCTCGAATGTCGTAGTCCGCTTCTGCCCCAAAACGTCCATCTTGGCCGCGAGGACTATCCCAGCGCTCCTTTCGGCCTGGGGCTTGAGCTTGGGGAAGTGGATGAGGGTCCCGTAGCCAACCTTCCTCTCTCCCTTCGTGAATATCAGGTTGTAGTACATGCTGAGCGTCTTTGTGAACTGCTCCAATTGCTTCTTCCTGCTCTCGCTTCGCTTGACGTTATCGAAGTCGACCGATGCGAGGCCGTCTATCATCTCCCGGAGCAGCTTCAGGTCGCTCACCTTCTTTGTGTATCCCGCGTATTCGATGGGCATCTGGTAGACGCTGTGCATCACCGAATCCCAGTCGTCGAGCACCACGAAGGTCTCCGTATCGAGGTTCATCTCTCTCTTTACTTCGTCGGAGAGGACATCCTCGATGGTCAGCTTCTTTGCCATGGAGTAGGTGAGCAAAGCGCACATAGTTATTGTTAACTATTCTGAAAGGGGCAGAATTCCCTCTGTTCAAGAATCCTTGGACTTCCGAGCGTCACTCCGGTGATGTCAAGCGCGATGAACCGGATGCGTGCCGACGGGCTCCTCTCGGATCGTTGCGACAACCTTCGCCTCGCGTTGAACAAGAACAAACACCAAGGCGGTCATCCGACCTCTCCTATCAGAGTTCCTGTCCATCCCCAAATTGAAGCTCGCCAAGACCATGAAGATGCTCCGTCTGAAGCGGCTCACCCTTTCCCGATGCTCGATTCCTTCGTGGTCAAGGCCCTGACTGGGAAGTGACGCGGATAACGACTGGTTTTCCGAAAAAGAGCGCCTCAAAATCGGAATCGCCTCTTTGGAAACTGCGGGGAGCGACTGGGCCACCACTCGAGCCGCTTTTCATGAGTTGAGCGCTCGGCCTTTCGACCACCTTCCGCCTCCGACTACGGTTCGGCTCTACGCCATCCTCAGCTGGACTCGAGATGTGGGTCGATCTAGGGAATGCCGGTGCAATCCACGGCGCAGCTAGTCTTTCTCTGAATCAGGGCAAGTCGTGAGGCGGAGCCTGCGTCGTGCTGTCCGCTGGTCGGAACAAGCTTCCGGGGACTTCTCATCTGACGAAGGTTGCTGTTATCGTCCCCGCTCCATTGACCGTGGCCTTGGTCTTGGATTCTGACGGGTTCGCGATCACTATCTCGGGATTGCTAGTTGACCACGAGCTGAACCTGAACCCAGAGTTAGCCGTCGCTGAGATAGCAATCGTCTTGCCTGCACTCAACCACGTTGACACGGATGGCTTCACAGATCCTCCATTCGAAGGCGCTGACGCAAACGACACGAAGAACTGATGCATATAGGTTACTGGATTGCTGACAACATCGGGCTGCAAGATAGCCCATGAGACACGACCAGAGGCATGCCATCGATCTGTGCTATTGACTCCAGCATTCGTGGGGACGAAAGCTTCACTGCCTCTAACAGCAAATATCGTAACCGGGTTCGGCGAAAGGGTAAGCTCCGTAATGCCCTGATTCGAGCCAGCCACAATCGGCATTGCGGTGTATGTGAGTCTGATCAGCGGGTTTCCACCGCCAAGTATCTGACTAGAGACGACCTGAGACAGGACGTCGAAGTACTTCAAATCAACCGACCCGCCATTCATCCCAACCTGCCAGGACAGAGACAGGCATCCTTCCTCGAAGCACCACTGCTCCGTTGGCGACGACCCGCTGGATCTGCCTGAAATGACGAGAAGGGAATTCGCATCGACTTGAAGTGACATAGTGGGACCAAGGTACGCTGCGGATTTGAGAACTCCTTCGCTGGTATAGTTCACCTGGAACGAGTTTGAAGCTGAAATCAGGTGCGCGTTCTTGTCCGAGGGCTTAAGTTCAATGTTGAAGAGGACCGTTCCACATTCGTCAGCCCTCGTTGCAGCAACGCGGGCGAGCTGTTCCGCGAGTACGTCTCCCGTCAGAGAGGTTGAGGTTGTGCTACCTGCAGTCGACGAAGTAGAATTGAACGGAGAGGTTGATGTTGAATTCGACGAGATTGTCGTCGAGGTCGAAAGAGTGGTCGAATTCGTGATCGACGTTGAGGTAGAGCTTGTGGTGGAATTCGTGGAGGATTGAGTCGAAGTCGAGTTCGTAAGAGAAGAGGTGGTTGTCGAATATGAAATGCTCGTGGACGTCGAGTTCGTGAAGCTGGTCGTTGTCGAGTTCGTCGAGTTGGTTGACGTCGAAGTGGAATTGGTCGATGCCGTTGTTGTGGAATTCGTGGAAGTGGTGGAGGTCGAATTCGTCGGCATGGTCGTCGTTGTCGAGCTGCCGGTAGAGTTCGTGGAGGATTGAGTCGAAGTCGAGTTCGTAAGCGAAGAGGTGGTTGTCGAATATGAAATGCTCGTGGACGTCGAGTTCG
>Ga0187772_10000221_pt1 | contig 24348 bp, 20 predicted proteins | sample 0116_SJ02_MP15_2_FD_133137 | JGI IMG/M metagenome (GOLD analysis project Ga0187772, IMG submission 133137) | Tropical peat soil microbial communities from peatlands in Department of Meta, Colombia - 0116_SJ02_MP15_20_MG | ecosystem: Environmental > Terrestrial > Soil > Wetlands > Peat | place... | reverse complement strand
TTCAACTGGTTTAGCTCCACTGCTTCGAGAAGAAGCGCCTGCAGGGCGATCTCATCAACCGCATCACCTTCGTGGAAGTCAATGGCGCGAACAGTGTCGCTTTCTAGACGGGTGTTGAAGAGCTTCTTTGGATCATTCATCTGAGCGCCCTTCGGAAAAGTCAGCCTTACAGCGTTCTTGAGCGTGTTTCCAATGCAGATTATTCCGTCGTGGGACCAGACTGGAACCCCCATAGGGTTAGAGGGTTTCTTCCACTTCACTTCTTCGACTACAGCAGAATCAGTTTCCTTGATCAGAGCGCGCAGCCGTGATAGGGTCGCCCCCCGCCAGTCTCCCGGCCTCCTGATTATGGCGTCTATCTGCCGGGAGGCAGAATTCTGGGAAACACTTGGCTTCGCCTTCTTCATCCTCAGCTCTGCTGCTCCGGGAGGTAGAATATCGAGTCAGTATATACTTGTAACTGGCCCACGAACCGGGGTGTGTTCTCGGGAGCCCAGTGAAAAGTTTGGGCCGACGCACCTGACCGTCGAGCCTACACTGAGGAAGGAAGAGCCTTGATTCCCCAATCGCCGCATTACTCGGAGTCTTGCGGCAGACTTCGGACGAGTTGAACCCACAAAGGTGGGCCTGTGTGGGATTGAACAACAGAAATGGAACCATTGCGAACGTGCCAGTGTAAATCGTATAAGGAAACCTGAGATGGGCCAGGGCTAATTGACGTCCCAGGCACCTGGCTCGTTGTTAGAGCGCACTGCTGCTAAGCTCCTCAGGAACGTAATGAAGGTACAGGAAGGGGAGACGGTAGCAATCACCTGCGACACAGAAAGTGATTGGCTCTTCGCCACCGACGTCGAAAAAGCGGCCGTTAATCTCAGAGCCAAACCGGTACTCGTTCGGAACAAGGCGCCACCGCACGTCGGAAGGGCAGCGGAGCCCTACTTGCCTGTCGAAAGCCTGACAGGTGTTGTCACCGGATCGGATGTGTGGATAGAGCTGAACGCCAAGTGGCTTCTTTACTCTTCCGTGTACGAAGAAGCACTTAGGCGAGGACGGACCAGATACGCCTGCCTGGTGGGCATGAATAGGGGAATGGCGGTGAGATGCATCGGGAACGTTGATGTGCCGTCCGTTCTGAGGTTCCAGAGAATTCTCCAGGGGATAACTAAGCAGGCTCACTCAATGCATTACACTACTCCCGGTGGGACCGACGTATCATTCGAAAACGAATCGAAGCGACCAGTCCTGGTGGAAGGGGATGTCTCGGGGCCAGGCGAATACATGCTTCTAGGCCAAGTGGACTGGGCGCCTGTTGAGGAGACGATAAACGGGACGATTGTCTTTGACGGGTCGGTGAACCCTCCTGACGAGCTGGGTCTGCTGCGTGAAGGACTGAAGCTGGAAATCAGAAACGGGAGGGTGCAGAGAATACACGGGAGTGAATCTGCCAGAGTCTATGAGCGATGGCTCGCGAGCCTCAAGGATGAAAACATGTACATCCTCGCCCACCTGTCCTACGGCTGCAACCCGGGAGCCAAGCTGACGGGAAATGTCTTGGAAGACGAAAGGGTGTGGGGGGTTCTTGAGTGGGGCCTCGGGAACCAAGCCGACAGCTTCCTAGCTCTGAACACCAGGGCCATCTCGCACTCCGACGGAATAACTCTGAGACCCACCTTGGAAGCTGATGGTCAGGTAATAATCGAGGGAGGGAGGTACGTCCATCCGGCGCTGAAGAACATGGCGAGTTCTCTGACCAAATCTTCGGCACGGCATCGGTAATGAATACAAGGGCCGAACGGAGATGAAGATGCTGTGACGCTCCACCATATCGGCAAAGACACTTTCCACTATAAGTGGGGCAAGGCCCACAAGCCCGCACTGTCCGTGAAGCCAGGGGACACTGTAGAGTTCGAAATTAACGACGTTGGCAGTTGGCAGATAACAAGCGATTGGAAGTCGGAAGACATGAGAAAATTCGACAATTCAAAGCTCTATCCGCTTTCCGGACCCGTCTTCATCGAGGGAGCCAGACCTGGAGACTCTCTAGTGGTAGAAGTGCAGGAGGTCAGGAACGGAGACTTCGGATGGACTTCGATCTCGCCCGGATTCGGTGTGCTTGATGGGTTCAACGAGTACTATCTGTACAAATGGCAGCTCGACAACCCGAGGTTCGCCCGATTCGAGAAGGGCATCAAGATACCAATCAGGCCCTTCTGTGGTGTGATGGGCGTCGCCCCTCCGGAGGAGGGGTTCTTTGATGTCGCTCCTCCGGGAAGACATGGCGGCAATCTCGACGTGCGGCACCTGACGTCAGGGAGCAGGCTAGAGTTGCCCGTGTGGGTAGACGGTGCCCTTTTCTCTGTGGGTGACGTTCATGCCGCCATGGGGGACGGAGAAGTGTGCATCAGCGCAATCGAATGCGCAGGAACCGCCAGGCTGAGGTTTTTACTAAAGGAAGGTTCGAGTCCTAGGTGGCCAAGATTCTACACAAAAGGAGACCAGAGGGCCAAGAGAGGGTATTACACCGCAACTGGAATTGCTGGTGATCTGATGGAAGCCACGAAGGAGTCCGTCATTAACATGATTGAGTATCTTACCGACGAGTATAATCTATCCAGAGAAGAGGCTTACGTCCTCTGTAGCGTGGCCGCCGACATCAGGGTTCACGAGGTCGTTGACAAGCCCAATTGGGTTGTGGGAACTATGATTCCGCTCGACTGCTTTCCCTAGATCATCGGGGGTTGCCGCGGCTACAGTGCGGGTGTGCTGTGTGCAGCTGTGATTACTTCAGGAAGGTCGTCCCTGGAACTTTCCTCGTCTTCTTTCCCGGTCGTCGATAACTCGCCCTGCTCTGCCTGAACTTCGACATCACCAAAGCCTGTGTCATGCTCAGTGCAGCAATCGATGGGTCGATGATTGGAATGTCTATTCTGGGTGCAACCACGTCAACGACTCTGGAAAGGCCCGTGCATCCGAGGATTATGACATCCGGTTCGTCCTCTTCCTGCATCTCCTTCGCCGCACGCACAAGTTGTGTCGCAATCCTATCGGTGTTTTCCGGAATACTCGCGACCGTGAATCCTGCCCCCCATTCGGAAACGAACCGCTCCGAAAGCCCGAGTTGCCTGACTCTGGAATTGGGAACGTAACTCTTGTATCTCTTCGCCGAGGTTGACAATATGCTGAACGAGTCCCCCAACGTCATCGAAAGCAACATCGAAGCTTCTCCCGGCCCGACGACCACTATGTCTGTCGCTTCCCGTGCCGCTCTGAGCCCCGGATCAAGAAAGCAGTCTATGATGGCAGCGTCATAACCTTGCCTTTCTCCTTCTATGACTTTGTCGACTACAAATGGTGCGCACAGTGTGTCATCGTAGTCGCCCTCTATCGTCTCCACTCCATTTGTAAGGCTCCTAATCTCCACGGTGAACTGGGGTCCGGCCCTCGCCTGGAGGAACTTTTGGTCGAATTCATCGAAGACGGTGGTAAGGATTGGATTGACTACCATTATCTTGTAGTGTTCCTTGTTCATGTTACGCCCGCTCCTGATTCACGAACCTCTCATCGCGCCGACCTTTGCAATTATTAAAATTTGGGATAAGAAAAGCGCCGCTCCTAAACACATGCATCTGGTTCTCCTCGTTACCATGAGCGTTCGATGACCGGGATGCGTGCAAGTGGTGAGGTCTTTCTCTACCGCACTTTGGATTGGTGACGCGGGAAGTAGGTGCATGCCGAGACTCGAAAAAGCATTATCAGTAGGACGATTCCAGATGCGCCGAACGTTTGCTATCGGTCACTGGACTTTCGGTTGTGACTAAGGAGACTTGGGCTACTGGAGGATGTCCAATCTAGAATGGGCTTAGCTGGTTACATTGTTCGCAGAGCTCTTTACTCGATTTTGCTGGTTGTTCTTTCGGTGCTGCTCGTCTTTTTCCTGACCCACTTCTTGTCCCCAAATCCGGCAGCGGTCTGGGCTGGTCCACACGCCGCCCAGTCGGTCGTCCAGGCGATTGTAAAGGAATATCACTTCAACGACCCACTTTACGTCCAAGCTTACTATTTCGTCACAGGTGCCCTCACCTTCAATTTCGGCATTTCTCCCTATTTCAAGCAGCCCGTAGCGAGCCTGATCGCCACCTACTTTCCCAGAACCCTCGAGTTGACGTTCGTCGCCATGGCGATATCAATTCTCTTGGGCGTTTTCACCGGAGCGTTCGCCGCAGCCCACCGAAACAAGAAGGGAGACTACTCTGTAAGACTGTTCTACCTGATAGGCTGGTGCGCGCCTCCGTTCCTCATTTCCCTCATATTGCAGTTGATTTTCGCGTACAAACTGAACTATTTCCCCACCTCCCTCTTGGCCAACCCTGCCCTGACCACACCTCCATTTGTCACCGGATTCCCACTCATTGATGGGCTTCTAGCTGGCGATTGGCCCTATGTCGAATCGCACCTTATCCACATGGCCTTGCCTGTCCTGGCCCTCACTTTCATCTCCTTTGGGCTGATAACACGGATCATGCGATCGTCGATGTTGGAATCCCTCAAGGCCGACTATGTCCGCACTGCAGTGATGAAGGGGGTTGGAACGAGGAGAGCCATCTACATTCATGCCCTCAAAAACTCTCTGATCCCGGTAATCACCGTTATCGCTCTCACGTTTGCATACTTAATCGCGGGCGCCGTGGTGGTCGAGTATGTTTTCGGTTACGAGGGTATGGGTTACCTGATTACAACGGCCCTCTACAACTACGACTATCCGACCCTTGTCGGCTGCACTATGGTAATCACGATCTCCGTGGTAGCAATCAATCTGGTCGCAGACGTGATGTACGCCCTTGTCGACCCGAGGGTGAGGCTGGGGGATTAACGGCCCATTGGGGATACGTTCGAACATCGGCAGCCTCCTAAGGAATCCGGCCTCGTGCGTGGGCTTGATTATTGTCGTCGCCTTCTACGGTTGGTCAGTGTTGGAAGGGGTGTTGCAGTTCGCGGGCATGGCCTTTCACATGTCTTCGCTAGGGTGGGTGCTCCTTCCCTCGGACCCATTCAAGATTTCGCTGAATCAAGCGCTCCTCGGGCCGAGCCCCGCGCACCTGATGGGGACGGACGACCTAGGCAGGGACATCTGGAGCAGGATTCTGTACGCGGCGCCAGTTGATGCCGGCGTCTCCGTATTAGTGATTGGAGGAGGGCTCCTGGTGGGTAGCTTGGTTGGTCTCCCGGCGGGCTACTTCGGAGGGTGGACAGAGGAGGTCAGCATGCGCTCCACGGATCTGTTTCTTGCCTTTCCTGCCCTGATTCTCGCTCTTGTAATCGAAGGCACCTTGGGGAGAGAAGCAATCTACGCAGTGGTGGCCTTGGTTGTGGTCTGGTGGCCCTCATACGCAAGATTGTTCAGAGGAGAAGCCCTACGTGTGAAAGGCTTGAAGTTCATAGATGCTGCACGCCTCTCTGGCATCTCAGGATTGGGAATAATACGCAGGCACATGGTGAGGTCAACATTCAACACCATAGTGTCATACGCAACGATTGACCTCGGCTCCTCTATCTTGGTGTATTCTGTCCTGAGCTTCCTGGGCTTGGGTGTCCCTCCGCCGGCGCCTGAATGGGGGAGCATGGTTTCGTTCGGCCTTGAGTATTTCCCGCAATCATGGTGGTACTCCCTATTGCCCGGATTCGTAATCACCGTCGTCGTGATAGGAACAGCGTTGCTGGGGGACGGCTTGAGAGATGTCATCGCAGGTGAGCATTAGCTTGGGGGACGTCATCACCGTGAGCGATCTTTCGGTTGATTATCGAACGGCAGGGGTAGTTCATGCGCTGCATGATGTCTCCTTTGGAATCCGCCCTGGGGAGATACTCGGGGTGGTGGGAGAAAGCGGTTCAGGAAAGTCAACACTGGCTCTGGCGGTGTCGCGGCTGTTGGCAACCCCTCCCGGCTATTACACCGGAGGCAAAATCCTGTTCGAGGAAACTGACATGCTAAAGGCCCGTCCTTCGGAGATAGACTCGCTGAGGGGGACTGGCATGTTCATGGTCTTTCAGGATCCTATGATGAGCCTCAATCCCCTCATGAGAATAAGGGACCAAATCATCGAGGGAATAGCAGTGCGCTGCAGGCGCAGAGGAGAGGCGTTCGTGAGGCCTAGTGCTGAACAGGAGGTAAACGAGCATCTGACCAGCGTCAGAATCGGCGATGCAAGTGATGTCGCTTCACGCTACCCGCATCAACTGTCCGGAGGGCAGAACCAGAGAATCATGCTCGCCATTGCGCTCGCGGAGAAGCCGAAGCTCCTCATAGCTGACGAACCTACGACGGCCCTTGATGTGACCTCGCAGGCTCAGGTCCTGAACGTCCTGAAGGGAATTGTCGTAGAGAGCAAGATGGCCATGATGTACATAACCCACGACCTCGTTGTCGCGGGCTCGTTCTGCGACAGAATCGCGGTGATGTACGGAGGAATGATTCAGGAGATCGGTTCGGCCGAACAGGTGATGCGGCGCCCCAATCATCCCTACTCGAGCGGGCTGATTACCAGTCTCCCATCCCAGCGCAAAGCCGACGGCCCCTTGGCAGGCATCAGTGGAACCTTCAGCTGGGATGAGATTGGAGGGATCTGTGCCTTTGCGCCCAGGTGCCCGCTGGTTCACGAAGACTGCAGGAAGGGCGTCCCACCACTGGTTCGAGTGGGCCCCGGACTCGTGAGGTGCGTAAACTACGGTGAGAAGCCTGACAAATGACCAGGCCGTCCTGGTAATCTCAGACGCGGTGAAACTCTTCCCGGTGGGGAAGAGGAGCGTCTGGGATCGCATAAGGCGAAAGCCTCAGAGATTCGTCCATGCGGTGGACGATGTCAGCATTCACGTCGCCAAAGCAGAGACGCTTGTCTTACTGGGAGAGAGCGGATCGGGAAAGACTACACTTGGGAGGCTAGTTGTTGGGCTTGAAACGCTGACCTCCGGTCGCATTGTCTTAGAGGGTGATGAGGTCAGACGTCTGAAGGACAGCGGCAGGCTTAGGGGGAGGCTCCAGATGGTATTCCAGGACCCTACCTCTTCTCTGGATCCTTTCATGAAAGTTGTTGACTGCGTGGCGGAGCCCCTGCGGAAGAGCAAACTCGTGAGGGAACAGATAGCCGCCAGGGCCATGGAGTCGTTGGGGAATGTTGGGCTAGGGGAAGAGCTGGCGCAGAAGAGGCCCTCGGAGCTGAGCCAAGGTCAAAGACAGAGGGTAGCGGTTGCACGCGCAATAGTCAGTAAGCCGGACGTGATCGTCCTGGACGAACCCACTTCGTCGATCGATGTATCTCTCCAGGCGCAGGTCCTCAATTTGCTTGTGAAGCTCCAGAAAACTCAAGGCTTCACTTACCTCCTCATCACCCACGATCCAAATGTGGCTAGGTACATGGCAGACAACATAGCCGTCATGTATCTCGGAAAGGTGGCGGAGTACGGTCCGGCGGAGTCAGTCCTCCGCAACCCCCGGCACCCATACACGCAGGCACTACTCGCTTCGGCTCCGAAGCCGGATGAACTTAGTCTTCCAAAGCCACTGAGCGGAGAGCCCCCCAGCATGGTCTCCCTTCCAAAGGGTTGCCGTTTCGCCCCGCGGTGTCCCTATGTCATGGAAAGATGCAAGGAATCGCAGCCGCCACTGTTTGACAAGGAGGGATCTTTGGTGGCGTGCTATCTGTACGACCATTAAAGGGAGAGGACTGTTAATTCACGTCTTGACTTCAACCTGCCATAATGGTTAATAGACAGACGCGTACGTTACAAACTATACGAATGAATATTGGCCTGGAAAGGAAAGCGATTAGCCGGCCTGTAATCGCTGTCATCGCGATTGTCTTGATAGTAATCGCGGGGGTCGCCATTTACTTCGCAGTCACTCCCGCACCATCTTCTACGACCACGACTTCAACCACCTCTTCGAGCTCTACCTCAAGCGTGTCCTCGGCAACTGTTTCTACGAGCACAACCTCTACTACTTCCACCACACAGGCCATCGGGCCAAGCAACTCCAGCGAGCTCACTGTAATAGAGAACGAGCCTCCCACGTCTATCGACCCTGCAACGGGGTACTTCGTCGGAGAAGAAGAGGTGATGGATAATATCTATCAGGGGCTCGTATTCTACAACTACACCAGTATAACTCAATTTGCGCCGATGCTGGCTTCCTCCTGGGCGATATCACCTAACTACATGAGCTTCAATTTCACTCTGAGGCAGAGCGCATACTTCATGAACGGCCACCCGTTCAACGCTTCCGCCGTTTGGTTCAGCATCAACAGGGCGATGGTGATGAACCAAGTGGGGGCGTCGTATTTTGTAAACACACTGTACAACGCCACCACTGCCGTTGCCACCGGCTACACTCTTCCCCACGGGGTCGACAACGCCTTGGCCGCCAACGGTTACACCCTGTCCTCCACGAACTCCACTTTGAGGCAATCCCAAGCCGCAAACGATCTTGCTGCCATCCTGAACGACTTCAATCCTTCCAACTCCACGGTTCAGGCAATCATGCGCTATCCGGACCAGGCGGTTTCCGTAGTAAACAACTACGAGGTCACTTTCAACCTGCTGAACCCGTACAGGTCGTTCCTGGAGATATTGGCTTCGCCGGCCGCATTCATGATCGACTCAAGCTTCGTTGACGCGAACGGAGGCGTGCAAGCCAACATGGAAAACACATACACGAACACTCATTCGATGGGCACGGCTCCTTACTACGTAAAGAGCTATACTCCGGCGGAGGTAATGGTTCTCCAAGCAAATCCCAATTATTGGGCGGCGAATCTTAACGCCTCGGAGACCAATATTATGCTCACTCCTCCTCACATCCCGGTCGTCATAATAGAGTACGAGACCGAAGCCTCCCAGATGATTCAAGGAATTGAGGATAACAAGGCCGCCCTCATAGAGGGGCCGCCCATCCCTTCGCTTTCTCCAGTTTATCTGGCCCAGGTTGCGGCCTCGCCGGGAGTCAAGATAGTCAGTGAGCCGAATGCGGCCAAATTCACAATCTTGATGATAACCCTCGACACGGAAAAGTATCCCTACAACATAACGGGCTTCAGACAGGCACTCGCATACGCGATTAACTACAGCGAGATATACAGCAGCGTTACAGGCCCGTACGGCGTTCCGTACGTAGGTCCAATCAGCCCAGGCCTTCCGTACTACAATCCAGCGAATCTGCCTCCATACAGCTACAACGTCAGCGAATCAATCGGTCTCCTCGCCGGGTTGGGCTTCCAGCTCAGCCTTCCAAACGGTACGACGATCAACCCCAACGGCCCCGTCTTTTCGCCGACTCTGTACTACGCGAACGACGACCCAGCCGAACTAAAGATAGCCCAGGAGATGCAGGTAATGTACCTGCAAGTGGGTCTAGACCTTAACCTTAGCCCCTTGACCGATGCCCAATACTTCGCCTCAATTTCGCAGCCCGGCACGGTGAGCGGCTACCCAGGGATGCTGATGTGGTACTGGTTCCCGAGCTGGCTGGACCCAATCTATCAGGACCTGGTTGCCCAAGTCAATCCTATCCTGTTCGGTGGGATTGCTGGAGATGTGTCTTGGTTCAACAACACCGAGGTCAATCAGCTGACTTCCACCCTCCCATTCCAAACCAACCCATCTGTCATTAATTCTTCGGTTACCAAGGTCTACCAAATCGTCTACCAACAGGTCCCAGACATCTGGCTGTACGCAGAGGTTCCATACGCCGTCCAAGCTACCTATCTCACCGGCGTGATTTACAATCCGGGCATACAAGGATATTACTTCTCGCTCATGGAATATCAGACCTAGCCCCGACAAGCTTTAGGACTGGAGCAGCCCATCCAACGAGGAAAGGTAGAATTAAACTCCGAGAAGTCTCTCAACAGGTTTGTAATCCCAATTAAAGCCGAAATGTCTCGGCCCGAATAACTCCAGCCCCCTCGAGGTCCTCCAGATTTCAGGCGCCTTCGCGGCGATAGCGGTCAGCCTCATGCCAACCCTAAGTTTGCCGTTTGTGACCGCGCTGCCATCAGCCTTGACAAGGGCCATGAGGTCGGGGGGCATTACCACCGGCTTGTCGTCCCGCCACACCATGATGTGCTCGTTCATGATAGTCGATTTGAGCCTGTGCCCTTTGGATTCCCCGTAACCCTCCAAGATCAGATTCGCTTTCAGGAATCCTCCCTCGTCTCTCCAGTCGAATCTACTAACTCTGCCTTCGAAGAACCTCCACCCACGAAGACCCTTCACCGCCGCCTGAACGGGGTCTTTCCCTCTTTTCCTCGCGTCGATTACCGCCTCTCCAATCTTGTAGCAATGACTTACCGTCCCCGGCAAGATGGCTCTTTTCGCTTTCTCTTTGGTCAAAGGAGTGTCTACAACTGCAGCGTAGCTTTTTGCGATTATTGCCTGCTGCCTTGCTGTCGCCTCGTAATCGTCAACGCTCCCGTAATCCTTGACCACCAGGACGTTGCCACTCTCCGTTGCCAATGCCGCGGGGGACATGGGCATTCCAAGCAGGTGCGCAGTGGATTGGACGAGCTCCGGGGCGGCCCTGCCTACGAGATCCCCATCCACGGCAGGAAGGCCAAGCTGAGAACCTATGTGCAAGGCTACGGCGGTGTTCAAACCCCCGAGCTCGGTCGCCGTGACGGCGTCTATCTTTCTGCCCAGGGTGCCCTCAAGCTCCGTAATCGCCACCTTGATTGGATTTTTTATCCTGGGGGCGGCTTTTCTCTTCGAAGCCGTCGACGCGACCGACCCAACACAATATGGGGAAGCTACCACGGAACCGCTGGGCAACCTGTCGACTTCCACGATTCGTATCGTCTTGCCGCTCCTGATTAGTTCGCCGAGAAGCTGCAGTCCCTCCGCTGGATCTCCGCCACCGCCCGTTCCCATGATCGTGGCGCCCGTGACTAGTTTCTCAGCGTCCTCTAAGTTTCTAATCTCCAATGGGCTTTCTGCAGCTCGAAGGTGTTAAAAACGTTCGACGCGTTATCGACCCTTCCGCATCCGACCAGGTCATGGATGACCGAGATTCCGGAAGTGCTCGAAGACGGACGTTAAGAATTAATTACCCATCGCCATGACGACGTTTGTATCAGATGGCGCGTCCAAGACTTGTGAGCGTCGAAAAACTCAGACCGAAATACGACTTCACTATTAGGAACGGAAAGCTCTACTTCGAAGGAGTGGATCTCAACTCGCTGGCTGTCAGACACGGTTCTCCGTTTTTTGTCTATTCAGAGCGCATGATCATAGAAAACATCGTCCAGGTTCGGAAGGCCTTTGGTGCGAGGTTTCAGAATTTCAGGCTCTTCTATGCCACGAAAGCTGGATCCAATCTCGCGATTCTGAGAACCATCAGGCGGCAGGGCTTGGGCGCAGAAGTTTCTTCAGAAGGGGACATCTTCGTGTCCCTGATGGCAGGGTTCAGCCCCCATGCCTTAGTCTTTAACGGCCCCGCAAAGACTGACAGAGAGCTCGCGATATCCTGCAGGCTTGGGCTGCATTCCGTGAATCTGGACTCTGTTGACGAGCTGGAACGACTTCACGCCATTTCAAAGCGATTGAAAAAGCCCACTAGGATTGCCTTTAGGGTTCGCCCTGATGTCGGAGCCGGAACAAAGCTAATTCAGACGGGGACGGCAAGCAGTAAGTTTGGCCTCGGCCTGGCCGAAGTGGTAGACGCCTATGCGAAGGCGTGGAGCTATCACGACTACATCGACATCACCGGCATTCATGCTCATGTGGGTTCCCAGAACACCAGCATCGAGAGCTGGAGCTCTTTTGTGGCGAAACTGGCAGACTTGAGGAAGAGACTGAAAAGGGAGTTGAATCTGGACATCAAGGAGTTGAACATCGGTGGCGGAGTCCCTGCGAAACATGTCACCGATTCCCTCAACCAGCCCACTCCGATCTCCACGAGCCAAGTACCAAGCGATGAGGAGGTAGCGAGTGCAGTCGCCAACGCCTTGGGCGCAGAAGGAATCCGCGGCATCCGCCTTGCCGTCGAGCCGGGAAGAAGAATAATTGCAGGCGCGGCCCTGCTGGTGACCAGAGTAATCACCCAGAAGAGAACGGGCACCGAGAACTGGATCTATGTCGACGCAGGTTTCAACACAGTCCCCAGCGCGTCGATGCCTTGGTATTATCACATGGTGCCAGTCACGAAGGCTGACGTAAAGGCGCAATCTCCTTACCGGGTGGCGGGTCCTCTCTGCGACAACAAAGATGTGTTTCACGACGTGCATGGGGAGGAGGAAGGGAATCCGACCATGCCAGAGCACAGAATGCTGCCCGTAGGGATTCACCCGGGTGATTACCTGGCCCTTCTCGACGTAGGTGCCTACAGCATGGACATACAGGACAGCTTCAACGAACGGTTCATGGCGGGTGGCATCTACATAGACCGGGACGGTAGGTCCAAGACGATGAGAAAGAGACAAGGCTACGAGGACCTTGTCACATACGAGCCACATTCGAAGAGTTCAGCCAAGAGAATTGCGAAGCTCATGACACGGGGCCAAAGATTGCATTAGACGTGGCAGCAGAAAGGGGCCCGTCCCAGGTTCTTCACGCAGACACCAATAAGAGGTTTGAGCAACAGGAACTATCATGAAGATACTTCTGGCGGAGCCACTGGTGGATTCCGTAGATGGAAAGGCTCTGAAAGAATTGAGGCAACTCGGAGAAGTGAAGGTATCGGCCTCAAGTTCCGAAGCCATCCTTTCCGCTGAGATTTCAGACGCAGATGTCCTGATAACGCGAGGCGCACCCGTCACCAAGAAAATCATCCAGTCTGCCAGAGTGCTCAAAGTGATTGGACAGACTGGAACGGGCACCGACAACATCGACGTACCGGCAGCGTCAGAAAGAGGGATACTCGTAGTAAACGCTCCGGAGCTAAATTCTGTTTCCGTCGCGGAACACACCTTCTCGTTGATACTCGCTCTTGAGAAAAACCTCCAGCGTTTCGATTCCGAGCTTCGAGCGGGCAATCCAGGAATTCGGGACGTACTCTTGCGTGAAAACAACGAGATAGCTGGGAAGACGATTGGGATCATCGGTTTCGGAGCCATAGGGTCCGAAGTCGCACGGTTGGCCAAGGCCTTCGGGATGAAAATCATAGGGTTCGACCCCTATATCTCGAAGGAGCGATTCGAAGCAGCTTCGATCAGACGTTCTAATCTCGAGACTTTGCTGGAAGCTTCAGATATCGTGACACTTCATGTTCCACTGGGCAGTGAAACCCGCCACCTCATTGGCAGCCGGGAGCTCGCTCTTATGAAGGAGGGCTCTTTCCTGATTAACTGCTCACGAGGAGGAGTTGTGGACGAAAGCGCACTCGCGCAGGCCCTCGACTCGAGGCACATCGCCGGTGCTGGTATAGACGTCTTCGAGAAGGAATTCGATCCATCAAACCCTCTCTTCAAGAATCCGCATGCTATCGTTACCCCTCACGTGGCCGGGCACACGAGGGAAGCTAGGGTGAGAATCATGGGTTCACTGGTTGCGGACATCAAATTAGCCTTGGGCGGGGGCACCCCCAAGAACCTCGTGAACAGGGACGCACTGTCAGTCGGCAAGCACTCGTGCTGATTTGAGGTGCCTGCCGGGCGTCCAGGAACCTGGAATCACTTTTCGTACAATGTCTCGTGAGCGTCTGACCTGCTGGCGTTGGAAAGCAACCTGTAACCCGACTCCGTCACAGCGAGCGTTTCCCCGATTCTGCAACCGCCCACCTTTAGGTTGTCGAACAGAGTGACGGCCGGCTCAATCGCGAGCGTATGCCCTACGCGGAGCTTCATGGAGGGCTCTCTCTTGCCGGGTTCTGGGGAGAAAGGAGGTTCGTACACATTCATACCTATTCCATGAAGTATTGGTTGTATCCTACTGAAGGAGTATTTCCCAAAACCATGCTCTGTAATGATGCGTTCAGCAGCTTCATGAATGTCGCGCGTCATTGCCCCTGGCTTTGTTGACTCTAGGGCGGCGATGAACGAATCGTACGTCGCCGTGTAAACTTCCTTCTGTTTCTCGCTCGGTCTTCCGACAATCGTAGTACTCGTTATGTCTGTGTTATACCCTCTGTACATGGTAGCGTACCCCAGAATCAGGAATTCGCCGTCACGTACTACTTTTTCTGAGTCATGGCGCAGCATGAGACCCGTATTGAGACCTGAGAACGTCGCGAGGCTCCATGACATCCCTTCGGCTCCCAGCATCCGCGCGGCATATTCGCCTTCCGCAGATATCTCATATTCGTGCATTCCCGGCTTGGCGCTGGCCAGGGCAGCCTTGATTGAAGCTTCTGTAACTGCGGAGGCCGCCTGCATTAACTTGACCTCCTCATCCAGCTTAACCGCCCTTTCTTTGGCCACCTCCTCGGCCGCGTTCACCAGCTGTACGCCCTTTGCCGCGGCACCAAGCGCAGCGTGGTCTTCGAAGCTCAATTGATCGTATCCGATTCTCGACAACCTGTACTGTCTGAATATGCGTGCGAGCTCTTCGGCTCTCCCGGCTTGATGCATCACTCTAATGTCTTCAATCCAAGGCATGTAATACTCCGAGCGCATGAAATCCCCCGCAACCGTCAGAAGTATGGATTCCCCTCCCGAGGTAACAATCGAGGAGTAGCTGCCCTGGAACCACAAGCTCACCACCGGCCTGAAGTCTGTCGAATACCTTACATTCTCTATCCTGTTCAGCAGCAGGGCATCAAGTCCTTGCCGCTTCATCACCTCCATCAGTTTGAGGGTTTTCTTTCTCCTAAGGGCTGCGCGGTGGACTCCGCTCGACCGCCCGGTTACCCTGGCCACGGGAACACGCGACCGCCTACGGTCTATAAAGTGCTCTCGGTGATCTTCATTCAATCGCTGTCGAATATCCAGCGGCGGCATACCTCCTTTCCAGTTCAGAGGTGAATTCTGCTATCAGCCTGTCCATAAGGGCAATAAATTCCTCCTCAGAGGACATAACGAGATTCTCATTCTCGTCTATCTCTTTCTTCGCCTTCAGTAGGAACTCGTCGGGCTTAAGCTCGTCAGTCTTTGAATAGAGGCTAGCGAGCCGGCTAACGCCTTCTACGAGCCTAAGAGGACCGTAGATTTGGGGTTCCCCAACGCACCCCCTGGCCGCGGTGAGCAGGTAAAGCGAAAGTTCAAAGATGTACTGCTCAATTGAATCTAGGGCTACCTGTCCCTTTGGCTGATCGGTCGCTGGATGGGGCATGGCAAAGCTAGCCTCCGCTCTGGGGTACTGCCCATGGTCGACCGAATCTGTTGGCGTAGGTCCTTGTGGCCCCCTTCCTTCTCTTCAGGGGCTTCTGTTCGTACTTGGCCGGATAGCCGATGGAGATCAAGAGCTCTGTCCTGCAGCTCTCGGGGAGGCGCAGGAGCTTCGAGATAGCACTCTCCGAGTACGACCGTATGAAGCTGCCAGCGAGCCCAAGTGAATAGGCCGCCAGAATGACGTTCTCGGCGGCCGCCCCCGCGTCGATGTGGGCGATTTCATTGAGCGCATCGCTTCCGCTCTTCTTGGCAACGTCCATATCTGTGCAGATGAATATGGCAACGGAGCAATCGCCGAAGAAACCCGGGGATACTAGTCTTACCATCCTGAGCAGTGTCTGGTCGCTCACGACTACAACGAAACGGTAGGGAGCGTTCCCACCGGTTGGTGCCCTGTGAGCCGCGTAGACCAGCTTGTCTAGGATCTCACTCGGGATGGGCCGAGGGTCGAACTGCCTGCAGGCATGCCTCTTTCGCATGACGTCGAAGATGGCCGTTGCTTGGGAACTCGAGACCGTCTCCCTCTCCGCCAAGTTATACTGACAGCAAGAAATTCTTCCAATTTGTTATAAGGATTCTCCCCTGACAGCTGGACGAGCTTGTAATTTTCAAGGTCTTGACGGTCAGGTATTCTGTCCAGAAGAGAACTCGCGGCCCGTCCCCTGGAATGTCAGTGTGTTGGCCAAGAAAATCTAGTCGAACAGCTGATATGCCGGGCCTTGATTGCGGGGTCTGATAGTCGCACAATGATTCGTTAACGGCGCGTTTCTAAGCTTCTAGGTGTGATTTGAACAACGCAAATGGGGCTCACATGGTCAGCACGAATGTTAAGCAAGCGAAAACGCCTCGGGTCGGCTATAAGGTCTCAAGGAAGCGAGCCTCTGGTACTATCACCATTCCGATTGGTTCTCTTCGGAAGTTCACCCGCCGGACGCCCCGCACTACGGGTTCGACCCACCGCCTTTCCATTTTCTGCAGGCCGTAGCTCTTGTGCCAAGGTTCACTCACGCTCGAGCCACAGTGCGGACAGGTCTTCTTCATCGACCGAGCATGTTGGAATCTGCCTGAAGACGTTGCAGGCTCGTTGGGCCAATTCAATCCTGGAAGGGAGGTGTCACCGTAGGTAATCGACTCCCCAACATCAGTGACGCCCTCCCTCCTCCGCGACAACAACGTACGATTCGATGTCAGCGCTCAGCAGAGCTAAACCGCCACCGTCGCAACTGAAGAGAACCCCGGCTCCAAAGCATTAAATAACGACTGCAACCTTTGTCGAGCTATTCGAGTATGGAAGTTTCCTGCCGCGAACGGTCTGCCATCTCGAGGGCTGTTGTCGCCGTCGCTGTCATTGTTGTCATCGTAGTCGCGGCCGTCGCAGTATACTACGCGACGAGCTCGCCGAGCACGACGACGTCCAGCACCACGACGTCAGCTTCCACATCGACCATGTCCACTGTCCCTCCAACTAGTACGACTGCGAGCACTTCGACTGCGCTCCCCAACCAGTTGACAATCGACGAGTACACCCCGGTGGTCTCTCTGGACCCGGGGACATCTCTCGACCTAGCAGGCGAAGAGGTTATCGCGAATACCAACCTCCCCCTGATATTCTTCGGATGCAACTGCCCCCAGTACAACAGCTACATCCCTGTTCTTGCAAAGAGCTGGTCGTCGAGCCCCGACGGCATGACGTATACCTTCAACCTGAGGCAGGGAATCTTCTTCAGTAACGGCGATCCCTTCAACTCCTACGTCGTCTGGTACAACTTCTACCGCAATATCTACATGCTGCAGGCGCTCGACTATGTCTATCTGGTGTATGCTAACACCACAGGCGTCACCGTTGGCGATCTGAACTCGTTCGACAACCCCCAGAACATGCCGAACTCCACTTTACTGTCGGTCATGGAGAATCCGAATCTCTCTGCGACCGTCCTCAATTCGACCGCCATCCAGTTCCACCTCTCGATCCCGTTCGTGGGGTTCCTCCCCCAGGTCGCTTCAGGCCCACCGTGGGATTTCGCTGATCCATACGTCGTCGAACAGAATGGCGGGGTAGTGGCGAATCAGCCCAATGCATACATGGCGGCGAACGGGACTGCGGTGTCCCTGGGCCCCTATGTGATGCAGACCTATGTCACCAATGAGTATGTCGAACTTGTTGCCAACCCGCACTATTGGGCCGCGAGCCTCCCGTCCAACGAACTCAACTTCATGCTTGATTCACCGCACATTCCGACTGTTATAATCAACTACAAGGGCGATGAGTTGACCCGCGCCCTCGACTTGACCAGCAACCAAGCGCAGGCGGCTGTCCTCCTTTACAGTGACCTTTCTAGCGTCCTTCCCAGCCACCCGAACATCTACGTCCCTCACACCGGGCTCACTGGCACGCTTGAGTGGATAGCGCTCAACACCTACAAGTTCCCATTCAACGAGACGCTGGTCAGGCAGGCTGTCGTCGAAGCGGTTAACATAACGCAGATTGAGCAGTTAGTCTACCACGGATACTCGTCGCCCATCAATGGCCCCGTCCTGCAGGGTATGTTCGGTTACAACGCCTCGGTCAAGACCCTTCCGTACAACGTAACCGACGCGAAGCGTTTGCTGGCCGAGGCTGGGTTCCCGAACGGCAACGGCCTTCCCACGCTCACGTATGTCTACTACCAGGGAGAGGGCGCCCAAGAGCTTGCGAACATCTTAATCAACGACCTTGGCCAGATTGGAATCAACATGGTCCCCGAGGGACTCTCTACCGGTGCCGGGATTGCAGTCTTCGGCCTCCCGCCCACGGACCCCAAGGCGCCGCTCATGGATGCGCTTAGCTGGACCTACTGGCCAGACTTCACCGCCTATGAGTTCGTAGTCGATGCCCAACTGGGAGTCTACCTCGACTTCAACAACACCGCGATAAACCAACTCGTCAACCAGAGCAATGTCCAGACGAATCAGACGCTGAGGGCACAGGAGCTTTCACAGCTAGTCCAGCTTGCTAACCAGCAGGCCGGGTTCATCTGGCTGGGACAGGACGTCGACACGTTTGCTACAGGAGTCGGGGCAGGTCCTATCGCGTGGAACACATGCCTTAGCGGGATGTTCGAGAACACCGGGTTCATCGGCGTGGACTTCGCTACGGTTCAGTACACGTGCTCTCCCTAGACGACTGCGGAGGAAGGCCGCGAACCCCCTAAGATTTCCGGCCTAGGCAGCGTACCTCACGTACTCAGTCTCACAGGGGTTGCCTCTCGTGAGCCAGCCTTCCCTCTTTTCGGGGATGTAGATCATCGAGTCGAAGGTCTTGTAGATTCCGCCGTATCCCGGACTCTCCCCTGCGTGCCTGCAGACCGAGTCTGGCCGGTTCTTGTGGTCGCGGAGGTAAGCCTCGAGGAGCTCCAGGTCGAGCTTCCCCTCTCCTGAACCGAGGAGCTCCGCTATCCTTGCGCACCTTACCTTCGTATTGTGGAAGCGCTTGCCTGTCTGCTTTCCTATTTCCGCGTCCTTCATGCAAAGGTAGTGGTTGGTGTGATACAACATCCTGTCGGACCTCGTGACCTCGATCTTCTTGGGGGTGGTCTCCACATCGGCAATGCCCCTCGCGTCCCCGAGGACGAAGTTCAACGCGTAGGGGCGCCTTGCCGCGCTAATCAGTTCGATGGCGTCGTCCACGCTCTTCTGATTGAGCATTTCCCGAACGAGACAGAACATCGGGACGCCCGTTGCTACGCGGTCGTAGTGCAGCGCATTGGCGCAAAGGGCAAGCCCCGATGAGTTGATCCCCATCTGGGCTGGTATGCCTGCATAGCTGTAAGCGAGTACGTTCGGTCCTTCGTTCTGGACGTACCGTACGAGGGTCACGCAATCGCCCCTGAGCCAGGGCTCAACGGCGTCATCGTTGTTCTGGCCTACGTACGTCAGGCCGTCGGCGGTGGCCCCGTCGCGTACCGCAAACGAGGTGCAGCCTCTCCTGACGCTAGGGTAGTACAGCTCGTTGAAGGCGGCCAAGACGTAGACTTCATCGACCTTGACGCCGGCCCCCTCGGCGATGCCTCTCACTTCTTCACCGAGGAGGGGAGAAAAGTCCTCGGTCGCTTTGCGGAACCTCGCCGCGCGGCTGAGCACATCTTCTCTTGAGGTTCCTGCTACTTCCACGTAGTACCGGTAGTTCTCCTTCAGGAGATTAAGCAGAGTTCTGCGATAGTGCCCCCCCACTCGCACCCCCCGCTCATGGGGGCTCCCCTTCGCCTCGATCAGGTCATGCCTAGCTGCGCCCACTGCCTTGCCCATCCCTCTTCGTTGGGGTTCGCGATGTTATCTAGTTTCTCATCTGGTTGACTCCCTCTTGATGCGCAGCCGCCCTGGCAATCATACCTTGATTCTGGGGTCAAGGAATGCGTAGGCGATGTCTGCAATAAGGTTCGCTATCACCACTCCCAGGGCGAAGAGAAGCGTGATTCCGATTATTGCGGGGAAGTCGTAGTTGGTGATCGACTGCGTGGCGTACAGCCCTATCCCGGGCCACTGGAAGATCGTCTCTATCACGATCGCGCCTCCGAGCATCTGTCCCAGTACCAGACCCAACACAGTTGTGGTCGGAATCAGAGCGTTTCGCAGGGCGTGTCTGAAAATCACTGTCCTCCTAGAGAGCCCTTTGGCCAGCGCGCTCCTGATGAAGTCCTTCTGCATGACTTCGAGCATCGATGCCCGCGTGACCCTTGTAACGATGCCGAAGTAAATCAGAGAAAGGGCGCTAGCTGGGAGGATTATGTGCCACACGGAATTGGCGAAGTCGGTCCAGTTCGCGGTAAGCAGGCTGTCGAGTATCACCATGCCCGTGATTCTCGTCGGGAACGCGAGTCCCGGAGTGAGTTCGCCTTGGGTGGGGAATATCCTGAGCACGTACCCGAAAACGAACACCACCAGGAGCGCCACGAAAAACGGCGGAGATGAGTAGCCTGCTAGGTATGTGAACCGCACCGCGTGGTCGACCTTCCTGTCGTGGTACATCGCCGAGAGCACACCAAGCGGTATTCCGATCACGATGGTAATCACGATTGAAGCCAGCGCCAGCTCGACGGTCGCCGGAAAGAAGAAGCCAACCTCACTAATCACCGGCTTTCCCGAACTAGGAACGGTTCCCCAGTTCCCAGTAAGAAGATTGACCATGTAGTAGTAGTACTGCACATAGATGGGATCTCCCAAATGGTATCGCTGAGAAAGGGCCGCCAATGTCGCCGGCGAGGCCCGGAGGCCGGCCCAGGCCCTGGCGACGTCTGGTACGAAGACGAACGAGATCAAGAAAGCGATGAAGGTCACGCCCAAAATGACCGGGATCAGCAGGATTAACCGTCTCAGGATGTAGCCCAACATGCCCATGTCAGCGGCACCCTCCACGAATCATGAGGCGTCGCCCTTCCCTGTTGTGCTCGATTGAGGCGGCGCGTCCAGAAACCTCTCGGCGAAGTGACAGGCAGAGAGTCGTCCAGGGCCCACCGCTCTGAGTGCCGGCTCCTCCTCCCTGCAGATACCTTCCGCGTGGGGGCACCTTGGGTTGAAGCGGCATCCTTTTGGAGGATTGACCGCGCTTGGGATCTCACCCGCCAAAGGAACTTCCTCCGCTTTCTTCTCCGGGTCCAACTGGGGGACGGCGGAAATCAGGGCTATGGTGTAGGGGTGGAGCGGCCTCTGAAGCAGGTCGCGTGTCTTACCTAGCTCTACGACCTTCCCCGAGTACATCACCGCTATCCTGTCTGCCATATACTTCACGACCCCGACGTTGTGCGTGATGAAGAGGTAGCTGAGATTCAATTCGCTCTGCAGTCTCCTGAGGAGGTTCAGAATCTGTGCTTGGATTGAGGAGTCAAGCGCGCTCGTGGGTTCGTCTAGGACGATGAGTCGTGGATTCAGGATGAGCGCTCTGGCGATTGCAATACGTTGCCTCTGGCCCCCCGAGAACTCGTGCGGGAACTTCATCAGGCTGTCTTCGGGAATGTTGACCGATTTCAGGACTTTGAGCAGAGCTTCGTTCTGATATCGCTTGTCGAATTCCTTGAATGCCCTGAGAGGCTCAAGGATAATGTCCTTCACCCTCGCACGGGGATCAAGCGAGGAATTGGGATTCTGGAAGACAATCTGCATCTTCTTCCGAATCTGTCTCAGGCGCTCTCCTTTCATTTTTGAAATGGAGTCGCCCTCGAAAATGACATCCCCGCTCGTTGGCCGGTCGAGCATGAGCACGGCCCTCCCGAGAGTTGTCTTGCCCGAGCCGGACTCGCCGACCAGGCCGAGGGTCTCATTCTCGTAGAGGCTGAAGGTCACCCCGTCGACCGCGTGGACGCTTTGACCCTTCTTCCCGCGGAGTCTATCTCCGAGGCCGGTTCCGAGCGGGAAGTGCTTGACGACGTTGGTGACCCTCAGGACTTCCTTCATTGTGGATACCTCAGGAAACAAGCAGCCGACTGGACCGGCCCTGCCTCGACGAGTTCAGGGCGTTCAACCTTACAACGGTCGAACACATACCCGCACCTCGAGCTAAACTTGCACCCGACTAATTGGCTGCGGAGGTTGGGCACCTCGCCCGGAATTGCCTTGAGTTGCCCTTCGTCCTTGAACTGATTTGGGAAGGATCCGATGAGCCCCTCGCTGTAGGGGTGTTGGGGGCGCCGGAAGAGGGCCTTGGCCTCGGCCAGCTCCACGATGTCGCCTGCGTACATCACGGCCACCCTGTCCGCGATTTGGGCTGCTACGGCCAGGTCGTGCGTGATGAATATAATTGATGAATCTATGTCGTCGCGGAGCTGGCGCATGAGCTTCAGCACTTGGGCCTGGGTGGTGACGTCGAGGGCAGAAGTGGGCTCATCCGCGATCAGCAGAGTCGGCCTCTGCACCAGGGCTTGGGCGATCATAACCCTCTGGGCCATCCCTCCAGATAGCTCGTGTGGGTACTTCTCCAGGGTCTTCAGAGGATCCGCTATCTGGACCCTCCCGAGTGCTTCCGCGACCTCCTTAGAGTAGGCCCGCGGCGGCCGATGCCGCCTCAGCCCAGACCCCAGCATCCGCTCTGCAACGCCCGTGCGCTCCTTCGTATCCGGGTCCGTCCTCTCGTAGGGGCCGATTGACTTGTTGGGCTTTCTCTTTTCACGGATTTCGATGGCTTCGGCGATTTGGTCCCCGACCCGGTAGACAGGGTCGAGCGAAGTCATCGGCTCTTGGAAGATCATGGAGATGCTTGTGCCGCGGATAGCGCCCATCTCGCTCTCCCTGAGCTTTAGGAGGTCAGTCCCCGAGAGTATGATCTCACCAGAGTCCACAAAGGACGGAGGACTGGGGAGGAGCCCGATGATTGAGAGGCCGAGCGTGCTCTTGCCACAGGCCGACTCGCCGACAAGGGCCACTATCTCCCCTTTGGCGACCCGGAAGTTGACCCTGTCGAGCGCCTTCACCTCCCTGAACTTCGTCGCGTATCTCACTGTGAGGTTGCGGACGTCCAAGAGGGGTTGGCTCATCCTCTTCACTCCTATCCGAACAGGCTCCTAACCTTGGGATCGAGCGCATCTCTGAGCCCGTCTCCGACGAGGCTGAACCCGACTGCCACGAGGAGGATGGCGATTGCAGGGGCGAGCGGAATCCATGGAGAACTCGTCAGAAATTGCTCCTGCTGGACGGTCATCAGTCCCCATTCGGAAGCGGGTGGCTGTGCGCCCAGCCCGATGAAGCTGAGGACCGAGAAGACAACGATCACGTTTCCGAAGTCCAGGGTCGCATATACTAGTATCACCGGGAGAATGTTGGGTATGATGTGGTGAACTACGATGTATCGGCTCTTGTGCCCGGCAGCTCTGGAAGCTTCAACGTACTGCTGTGTCTTGATTGAGAGCGTCTCCCCTCTGACGAGGCGGGTGTAAGACGGCCACCAGACCGGGGCCAGGGCCAGAATGGAATTGTTGATGTTGGGCCCGAGGGCCGCAGCAATCGCCAGAGCGAGGACGATGCCAGGGAAGGCAAGAAAAATGTCCGTGATACGCATGACGATCTCCTCCACAAGCCCGCCGAAGTAACCCGCAATCGTTCCGGTGACCAGGCCCAGAGCTATCGCAACGGAGAGGACCGCCAAAGGCACTCTCGCGTCAATCGGCGCGGCTGCAAGGACCCTACTGAAGACGTCCCTCCCCAGAGAATCCGTGCCCAAGAGGTGAGTCAGAGAGGGGGCCTGGAGAACGTTGGACGTTATCGCTGTGGGGTTGTAGGGTAGGATGGAATCGTTGGTCAGCCACAGGACAAAGGAGAGACCGAGGAAGCCAACAATTATCACGAGGCCAGCAGTCGTCACGAGACTCGACCGGAGAATGCGCCAGGTGATTGCCGTCTCCTGTCGGTCGAAGATGGACAAGAACTTCCGCTCTGCCATCAGCCAATAGTCAGACGTTCGCATGATTAATACCCATGCATTGGCACATTCGAGCTCGTTTTCTCGAGAACAGAGTGAGAGTCAGACAGGAGGCTGACCGCTGGCAGCCTCAAGGGGCACAGCCTAGATCTGCCAATCACCCTATGTCAACAATCAATTGGTGGGTATGCCCGGGAATACGATCCGGGAACTTTCCCTGCGGACCGCGCCGAGGATGCAGGCAGTCGTGACCTGTGTTCGTGCACGACCCTCTTGATCAGTACTACGCTGTCGAACATGATTCGAGAAATGTGATCCCCCCCATCGTCCTCCACAGTCGACGCTAAGCATAACATACAAGGGCCCGTACGTCGGATGAAAGTTGGCCCGGGCGTCGGACCAGTCAACAAGGTGACCCTTCAGGCAGAGGTATTATGAAACACAATCATGAACGGGCCAGGGCCATATGTCTCAACACCGGCGAGATGCCCGCCATGCAGATACTCGGGGTGCTTGTGGAGGGAGGCGTCTTGCTGGAAGATATCATTCCAGGCTCAAATCCCATTAGAGAAGACGGCCCTGGGTGGGATTTGAACCCACGATCTAGAGGTCCACAGCCTCCTATGCTAACCAAGCTGCACCACCAGGGCCACGAGG
>Ga0187772_10000220_pt1 | contig 24353 bp, 12 predicted proteins | sample 0116_SJ02_MP15_2_FD_133137 | JGI IMG/M metagenome (GOLD analysis project Ga0187772, IMG submission 133137) | Tropical peat soil microbial communities from peatlands in Department of Meta, Colombia - 0116_SJ02_MP15_20_MG | ecosystem: Environmental > Terrestrial > Soil > Wetlands > Peat | place... | reverse complement strand
AGATCGCTGTAATCGTGCCCAGGAACCTCGAGCCCGTATCCGATGAACACCACATCCGCTTCCAGGTCGGTCGCGGTCTCCGACGAGACCACAAACTGTGCCTCGTCCCGAAGCTTGATGGGCCGAGCGACTCCGTCCCTAACAAGACTCAGGGAACTCGCCGCCTGGTCTAGCTGCGAGACGACGAAGTCGACCGGTTGACGGAACCCGTCTGTGCCGGCGGGCTCGAGTCCCGCGGCTCGGAACTGTTCGACCACATAGTCCGCCGCCCGCTGATACCCGGCACTCCCGGTCTCTCGGCCCTCCATCGCGTCATCGGCGAGCACCTTAACATGCGACCACCAGGAACGACCCCGCGCTTCCCAGTCAGGATTGGTCGAGGACATCGAACTCGTAGCACCCCCCTTGGCCGGGGAGACGCCCCGCGCAACTTAGCGACATTGGGTCCACCCAACGGCCGATCTGCAATTGTTGTTGCACCGGCCGGCGCCACGCCATTGACGAACCCCTCAACTGACGGTTTCTGGCTCGATGAGAGACTGGCAATGACACGCCGCCCTACGACGCGCACCGGATCCGTTCCGCGCTCGCGCCGCAGTGTGCCCGATGCACTAGTCTCGTCCCGCAGACCGGAGAGAAACGGTCGTCACATCGTCCGCCCCGCGTTCTGACACTCAAGGGCGGGGTCGTGGGCCGGGTCCTCTCTTTGCCTAGAGCCAAACTGCCAGTTCGAACCCCGACCCCGCCATCAGTCCGATCATCGGGGATCTTGATTCGAACGTTGTCGAGAGGACGAGGCTCCCACCGTTAACAGTGAAGTTCCCGCTGGATGGGGCAGGCGAGTATCCCGAGCTGGTGATCGTGAAACTGTACGTCCCGTTCGCGAGGTTGAACTTGATCGCCGTCCCGTTCGGGGACTTGGTGATGGCGTGCGCAAGGGTGGAGCCCTGGACCGTGACCGACCAGCTGGTACCCGATGGCAGGCCCCTCTCGTGAACCGTGACCGCGTATGTGAACCGGACAAACGTGACGGTGAGGGCAGCAGTCGGGCCGGAAAGAGTGAGGTTCCCGGTTCGGACCTGCGCTATGTAACCTGCGGGGCTGAAGATCTGGTACGAATACGTCCCACCGGTCACAGAGAAGACGATGCTCGACCCTACCGAGTCGACATCAGTGTCGTTCAGGCCGACCTGCCAGACCGTCCCGTGCGGCAGGCCGCTTTCGTTGAACCAGACCGTCGGAGAGGCGGGTGAGAACTTGACGAACAAAGTGACCGACGAACCGCGGACCTTGACCGTCCCCGACGACGGAGACGCGGAAAATCCGGACGGAGCTGAGGACACCGACCAAGCGTACGATCCGTTGTTGACGTACGCGTAGGAAGCACCATTCTGGCCTCCATAGATGCTCCCCCCAAAATCGACCGTCCACGGGGGCCAGACCCCACCGAAGAACGGGAGGCCCATCACCTCGATAGTGACCACATAGTGTCTCGCAGTGAATCCTACTCCGGTCGTGGTAGAGCCACCGTTGGTGCTTACGTTCCCGTATTCGGGTGCGACGGTGTACCCGTACACGTTCTCCACAGAGAACGCATGGGTACCGTTCGGGGCAGAGAACGACAAGACCGTCCCATTCGTCGTTCGGGTGTGGCCCCAGAAGGTCACGGTCCAGGAAGTTCCGGGGGGCAAGGACGACTCCGTGAAGTTGACCGGGTACTGTACGAGGGAGAAGTTGAACACGGGAGCTGCGACACTCCCCCCAGTGAAGGTGAGAGTTCCAGTGGTAGCCGCGGCGGTGTAGTTGGTGGCCAACGCGGAGAAATTGTAGGTACCGTTCGGCACTTGCAGACGTATCGACTGACCCGCGAGAGCCTGACCGGAAGTTCCATACGAGCTTCCACTGAGCGACACAGACCAGGAGACCCCGCTCGGCAATCCGTGCTCAGAGAACGTCACATTGGATGGATAGAACGGGTCCACGGTGACGGTCTTGGCCACCCCGACGCCCACGCAACTCCCACTCCCGCAGTTATACCCGGGATAGACGGCGTTCAAGCCCGCGAGAGTGGACCAGCTCTTTCCGACATCTCGAGGATCAAATGCTACGGAGGCGATGAGATGGGGTGTGCCGTCCGCTCCCTCGGGTACCACCGGGATCGCCGGCGACAATGACAGGGCAGGGGTCGTGGTGTTGGGCATCGACGGGAAGGGGTTCGCAGCGAGCTGAAGGTCGCACAAGGATCCGTAGTTGACGACCGTCCAGGTCCAAGACGCGTTTCCACCGATCGGAGTCAATATCGTCGGCTGTCCTGCGACCTCTCCGAGAGCTTCTACCGGGGTGAAACTTACCGACACTTTTACGGGGGTCCCCGCCACCGTGAACGTTCCGCTGGGTGGATTCGGAGTGTAGGTACCCGCGACAAGAGTGTACGAGTACGTGCCATTCGGCTCCAGGAAGGAAAGTGTGGTCCGGTTGGAAGTGGTATTCGTGCTGTTGACCAACACCGACCACGGGGTTCCGGGCGGAAGTCCGTTCGTCTCAGTGAACGTTACTCGATAGAATCCTGGCTTTGCGGCGTGAACAAGTGGCGAGCCCACAACGAACCCGGCGCCGAGGCAGAGCAAGACGCCGGCCATTGCCGCCAGGGCCCGAAGCAATAGAGTGGCGTGGCGGGATAGACCCGTCATTGCGGTCGAATCCGGAGCCCCGCTAAAATCCTGCCGATGTCGCGTGGCACACCGAAATCTGGCACAGGGCTCAGCGGGGGCATTGCCACCACCGCCTGATCGTAGGAACACGGGGGGGAGAACACGATCACTTTGAGGCTCCGAGCGGCGATCTTCCTCGGCAGCTGTAACGGCGGTTTCACCCCACGGGGAGGACGGGGAGTCGAGCGGCCTCGCAGGGAGCAGAGATCCAGCTAACCGTTCCCAGGCAGCCACACCGACACCGATCCTTGGGAACCCGCAGTGTCGGGATGGTTCTGGCCGGGAGAAGTCGTGACATACTTGGATCCGAGATAGCATGCGTGGCTAACACCCATCAGAGCGACGAGGGTGGGATCCAATTCAGGGATCGAAAGCGATCCGGCCGAGCCATGAATCAAGACCTGATATGCGCTCGAAGAAACCAAGAACACGTAGATCCCAATGGAGACTATCGTCCATCCCAACATCTGAAACCGGCCTAGGCTCGGTCTCAGTTCCCCATTGCTAACTTCGTCGAGGAGGGCCCGCCATTGCTTCGGCGCTCGCTTGAGCAACTCTTGCCGCTGGCGGCTTATTTGCGCGGAGACGACAGCAGAGCCTGTGCTGAATGCGAGAATGCCGAGTAGATTCGGTGGGAAGGATCCCGAGAACGCAGGAACCCCCAAAAGGACGCGAACCACCGTAAACCACGTGAATGCAAATATCACGATCGCGACCCACAGAAAGAGCTGGACCCGAGCGAGGCTGAGAAGGTGTTGTTCGTCACGGAGGTAGCACTTGAGAAGTTCATCGGGCCGTTCTCGATCCCAGTCAACGAAGCATGCTGCAAGAAACAGTGCGGTCGATCCGAGCGCCACCGAGAATCCGGCACCGGTCACGACGGCTTCGTTCCAAGCGACGCCCAGCAGAATGAGCAAGATAGAGAATGCAAGCGCCAAGCCCCATGTGGCCTCCGCGAGATGGGCGACCCGGTCAGGGCCGGGCGGCATGTCCGCGAGTCCCTCAAACGCGGCACTACTTGGAGGGTCGTCGAACCATTCGCGAAGGAGTTGGTGGCGGAGAATCTGAACCCTGTCGGCAGGGTGTTCTATAACGCGTCCCTTCTGATCTGCGTCCCGGCCTCTCTCTCCCAAGAGGCAGGGAGAGGACTGGGTGCGCAGGCCTCGGACGCTATCCTCGAGAATCTGTTCCGAAGCGGAGGGTTTAGTCGAGTTAGAAGAGCGATCGAGACCCCCTTCAACCGAGTATTCGAGATGCGGCCCTGGTTATGGGTCATCGTGACAACGGCCGCGATGGTCGAAGCCGAGGAACGCGATCGACGCCGCGCGGAGCATAGGTGGAAACCTTCTGTAATAGCCCCCGCCTGGAGCACTCCACGGTCTCGGACCAAGTGCTAGTGTGAATACCTCCCGGAACAGGCACCCTCGATGGATGCCTCCTCGATGCGGGTCCCGCGACCGACCGTAAGCGCTTGGGCGGGGCATCGGTGGGTGCCCTCGTCAGATTGGTAGCACCACGACCTCCGCCCGCCCACTCACCTGATTGAACCCACCGCTGAACATCCATCCAGCCGACTCCGTCGTCTCCCCCCATAGATAGATCACGTACCCGTTCGGAACCAGGTACGTCTCGTTCACGAGGCTCGTCCCCGCGGCCGATAGAACGTAGATGCCGCCGACCAACGTCGACAGTCCGTTCGTCGCGTTGGCGTCGTAGCCGGTCAGGCTCATTGCTACTGTGTTGTCCCACGGCTCGAGCGCCCAGACGCCCCAACTGGTTACTGGCAACACCTTGCTCTCGTTCTTGAACGTGGATGTCGACGGAACGTATTCGTACAGATATCCCTCGAGTATCCGATTCGTATATGGGGAGGCTGTGAACGAAAAGCGAGACCCCCCGACGTAAAGGCTCGACCCGTCCGCTACCAATGCATAGAAGCCCGCATACATGCTCGTGGAATAGGTCGAAATCAGCTTCGACACCCGGGTGAACCTGTGGGTCGTTAGGTTGAGGTAGCCGAAGAGGGCGTTTGACGCACCGCTCGCGAGCGACCACGAACCCGTGACATACAGCCGGTCCCCGATCGGGAGCAGGTCGCTCAGCGAGACGTTCTTCGGCAATAAGGTTGTGAAGTTCGCCACCAACACGAACGTGGTCGCGTTCAGCTCCACTAGATACCGCCCCGCGGAGGCGAAGAACCGTGTCGCGTTGCCATACCGGAACGCCCAGCTCAACGACGTCCCAATCGGCAAGGTCGGATAGGAGATCGCACCGCTCAGGCCGACCCGCTCCCAGAACTCCCGACCCGTGGAACTGTTCTGCCACGCAAGAAGGAAGGCACCGCCGGCCACCGTGGATTCGTAAAGACTGGACTCGTTTCCTCCAGGGACCATCGTCTGGACCACGCTCGAAGTGCCCGTGGTGGCGTTGAAGAAGACGAGCTCGTTGGTGTCGTCGGCCAGGAGAAGGTCCAACAGAGCGGTCGAGCCGATCGACAGGACCGTGTCCACGGCGGACCCGCGCGTGCCATACATCTGCGAGCGGATGACGGAGGCGGGCAGGAGCGAGGTCCAGTTCCCGCCAGAGAAAGCCCACGTGTCACTGAGGAAACCGCCGGAGGTCCCGCTACCTCCGATCAACACGACGTATCCGTCTTCTTGGTCGTAGGCCATGCTGAAGCAGCATCGAACCGATGGGGCGAATGCCGTGCTGATGTTCGTCCAGACCCCTCCCGTGAACTTCCAAGTGTCGCCGAACAGTTGACCCTCTTCCCCGAACCCTCCGAACAGGACGGCATACCCGTTCTTCGAGTCGTAGGCCATACCGCCTTCCGTGCGGGTTGGGGGAGAGCGGCTTGGAGAGATGTTCGTCCAGACCCCTCCCACGAACTTCCAAGTGTCATTCAAGAATCCGGGGGAGTTCCCTTCACCACCGAAGAGGAGGACGTAACCGTCCTTTGGGTCCTCGGCGACAGTTGCATATTCACGAGCCGAGGGGGAAGCAGAAGGCGTGATGTTCGTCCAGAGGCCTCCAGCGAATTCCCACGTGTCGCCCAGGTACCCAGAGTTCCCGTCGCCTCCGAACAGGAGTACGTAGCCGTCCTGGGAGTCGTAGACCATGCTCGCGTCCGAACGGGCCAGGGGGGAAGTTGCGGGCGTGATGTTCGTCCACTTCTTGTCAACGAACTTCCACGTGTCGCCGAGGTTGCCGGACTTGCTGTAGCCTCCGAACAGGACAACGTACCCATCCTTCGCGTCATAGGCCATGGCCATCCCTACACGTCCTGAGGGGGAGGGTCCCGACGTGATCCGGGTCCAAGTTAGATTCCGGAATCCCCACGTGTCGCTCATCGGGCTGGAAGAGCTGCCGTCTCCTCCAAACAGCACCACATAGCCATCTTTCGGATCGTACGCCGTACCGGCATACCCCCGGATGCCCGGCGACTGGAGGAGGGGGAGCCAACTGCCAGCGCCGAATCTCCAAGTGTCGCTCATCGGTCCGGTACTCCCGAACCCGCCATACATCACCACGTACCCGTTCCTCGCGTCGTACGCCATCCCCGGGTCCAGTCGACCCACGGGCGAAGCTTTTGGAGACAGCTCGGTCCACGTGCCTCCGACAAACTTCCACGTGTCCCCCGCGCTCGGCGGATGGGTGTAGTTGCCTCCGAACAACACCACATACCCGTCGGCCGCGTCATACGTCATCCCCGCGCCCGATCGCGCCGAGGGAGAGGTTCCAGCCGTTATGTTCGTCCAGGCCCCCGCCGCGAACGTCCAGGTATCCCCCAAGTATCCGGAACTTCCGTGCCCTCCGAACAACACCACATACCCGTCCGCCGCGTCATACGTCATCGCGCCCGCGGACCGGGCCGTAGGGGCGCTCGAGGGAACGAGCTGCGTCCAGGTTCCCTCGACGAACCTCCACGTGTCACGCAGATAACCGGAACTCCTCTCACCTCCGAAGAGCACCACGTACCCAATTGCCGCGTCAAAGGTCAGGCCGGCGCCGGATCGGGCGGAGGGATGAATCGAGGAGTGTAGCTGCGTCCAGAGCCCTCCCGAGAACTCCCACGTGTCGCCGAGATAACCGGAGTACCCGGAGCCTCCGAAAAGGACCACATCACCATCCACAGCGTCATACGCCATGCTAGCGCTCTGGCGGGCCGACGGGTGGACTGGGGGAGCGATCTCAAGCCACGATCCGTCCATGAAGACCCACGTGTCGCTCACTAGGCCCACGGGGGTGTTGCCCCCGAACAGCACGACAAACCCGTCCTTCGCGTCATACGTCATCGCCGCGTCGTTGCGCGTCAGAGGGGCGGTGAGAGGGGAAAGCTTGGTCCAGTTGCCAGCGATGTAGGCCCACGTGTCGCCGAGGTCGCTCCAGGAAGTCCCCTGACCCCCGAATAGAACGACGTAACCGTCCGAAATGTCGTCGGCCACACCGGCACCGGTCCGCCAGGATGGAGAGGTCTTTGGCGAGATGCTGGTCCAGTTTCCGGCGCGGAAAACCCATGTGTCGTTCGGGGAGGGGAGGACGTCGGCGTACCCGCTGAACAGAAGGACGTAACCGTCCAGCGCGTCGTACGTCATCGCCGCACCCTCTCGGGCGGGAGGGAATGTCGTAGACGTGATGTTCGTCCAGATCCCCCGAGCAAACGTCCAGGTGTCGTGTCCTAAGTAGGGGTAGAAGTTCCACTCGCCGCCGAACAGTACGACGTACCGGCCCGTGGGATCGTAGGCAATGCTCGCGCCATCGCGGACCCCGGGCGAAACCGTTGGCGTGATGTTGGTCCAAGTTCCTCCGACGAACTTCCAAGTGTCATTGAAGTAGCGCCACGAGGTTGGAAGCTGACACTCGCCCCCGAACAGAACCACATACTCGTCCTCGGTGTCGTAGGCCATGCTCGCGCTGTTACGAGCGTGTGGCGACGTCACGGGCGTGATGTTGGTCCAGTTCCCTCCGGCGAACTTCCACGTATCGCCTAACGATCCGGCGTTCGACAGACCCCCGAATAGCACCACGTAGCCGTCCGCGGCATCGTAGGTCATGGCTGCAAACTCTCGGGCCGACGGAGAGGAAATCGGAGCGAGTTGGACCCAAACACCCTCGACGAACTTCCACGTCTGACTCAAGAGATTGCCGCTTCCCACGCCTCCAAACATCACCACGTACCCGTCAGCTGCGTCGTAGGTCATGCTGACCTCACCACGACTGGTAGGCGGGTCGCTCGAGACGACGGCCGAGCCGAGGGGCGGGGAGTCTGCGCCGGGAGCCCCGCTCACGACGCACCGTACGCCCCCCGCTAGGTTCCCCGTCGTGCACGATGAAGGCTCTCCGGCTGCCGGACCCAGTCCCGCCTGTAGTGACTGCTCCGCCGCAGTCAATTCCTCTGTGCCGACCGAACCGTTGGAGGGCCGCGCTGGGCTTGGCCCCAGGTTCTGGGTCGTGCTGGCGCCCGGGACGGTCCACGCAAAGACGGCCATCGAAAGTATGGCGATGACCGCCACCTGGACCAGAAGACCTCGGCCGCGGAGTGATAACCTGGCTCGGCTCCGTGATTCACCCATGGTATCCCTCGTCCGAATCTATCTGAGTTCCAACGAGCCATCTGGGGCCGGCCCGGACGGGGCGAGTAGCGATGCTCGCCCGGCGCGGCCGACGAGACTTTCCCGATCTCCCGAGGATGGGAATCGCACCGGTCCGCGATACGAATCCTCGAGCTCACACGACGCGGCTCGGACCATGAGCCCCGGGTGCATAGCCCTCCAGAACTCAGAGTTCTCGTGACTGCCAGCGAGGGCTTAATTGTGGCGGCAGCGGCCCGGGGGTGAGGGCAGGACTGGGCCCCGCCACTCATCGGAGGAAAGGCCCGGATCGCCCTCACAGGTACGGGGCTAGTCGCTCCATGCTGATGCGCAGTTCGGGCCGGATTCGAAAAGCAAGCGATCGGTGGAGACGGTCAGCGTTAGGGAGGAGTAAACACGATTCGGCCTCGACGGAGCCCGACGTAGTACTGGGGGGCTACGATGAGGGGAATCGTCCCCTATGCGACGTGGGGGATGTGAAAGCTAGTCAACACATCTCTCGGCACAACCCCCCGCAGCGTTCGGATGGCGGTCCCAAGGTCTAATCTAACAGCGTTCCGATTCGGGCTCCGACCGTGACGCGGCGTCTCGCCGCCATCATGTTCACCGATCTCGTCGGCTCCACCGAACTCGCGCAGAGGGACGAGAAAAGTGCCTTAGCGCTACTTCGAGAACAGGAGGCGCTGGCCGAACCTCTTCTCACGGAGCATAGCGGCCGCCTCGTCAAATCGACCGGCGACGGGATGCTCATCGAGTTTGCCAATGTCCGCGACGCGGTCGAGTGCTCGGTCGCCTACCAGCGGGTCGTGCGGGAACGGAACGCTGGCGGCAAAACTCCTCCCCTCCGGGTTCGGATCGGCATCCACGCCGGGGATGTCGAAAGTAAGGGCGCGGACATCTTGGGAGACGCGGTCAATCTCGCCGCCCGGGTCGAGCCGCTGGCGGAGCCGGGCGGAGTGTGCCTGTCGGGAGCGGTCTATGAGCAAACTCACAACAAGGTCCCGTTTCCGATGGAGCGGATCGGCCCGAAGATGCTCAAGGGAGTCCTCGAGCCGGTCGAGATCTATAGAGTGGTCCTACCCTGGCAAAGGGCGGGAGTCGCCACCCCCACCGATATGGACCGAACCCGGGTCGCGATCCTCCCCTTCGCCAACCTGAGTCCGGATCCCACCGACGATTATTTCGCCGACGGGCTGACCGAGGAGCTGATCGGCCGACTGGCCCAGCTGAAGCGCCTGACGGTCATCGCTCGCACTTCGGTCATGACCTACAAGAGGACCTCGAAAAAAGTCTCCGAGATCGCCCAAGAACTCTCGGTCGGGGCGCTCGTAGAGGGGAGTGTCCGAAAGGCGGGAAATCGGGTTCGGATCACGGTCCAGCTGATCAACGCCGGAACGGAAGGGCACGTCTGGTCGGATCGATTCGACCGGGATCTCGACAATATCTTCGCGGTTCAAACCGAGATCGCGGAGAAGGTCGCGCGGGAGCTGAATGTTAAGCTGGTCGACTCAGAGAAGCAGGTGCTGGAGAGGAAACCTACCCAAAGCACTGACGCCTACGGTCTGTTCCTTCGCGGCCGAGAGCTGCTCCGCGAGGGGTCCGAACCCTCGGTTCGGCAGGCCCTCGGTCTTTACGAGCAGGCGATCGCGCTCGACCCCACGTTCGCTCGGGCCTTCGTGGGCGTAGCGGAATGCCACCAGAGTCTCTTCCAGCAGCACGGGGTAGAGGCGATGAAGGCCTCGCTCCCAGTCGCTAGGACCTCCTTGCAACGGGCTCTCGAGCTCGACCCGGACCTACCCGAAGTCCATGCCGCGCTGGCCGAACTCCACCAGAACGAGGACGACGGCCCGGCTCAGGAGGCGGAGGCGAGAAGGGCCGTGGAACTCAACCCGAGCCTGCCCGAGGCGCACTACGCCCTCTTCAACCTAGCCGCGCTCAAGGGAGAAGCCCACGAGATGGTCCGGGAAATCGAGACGGCCTATGTCCTCGATCCGCTCCGGACCCAGTACATCATGGAAGTCGGGTACGCCTACGTCTATACCGGCCGGAAGAAGGAGGCGATGGAACACTGGCTGAAAACAGAACAGCTCGCGCCCGTGCAGACAGCGATGGTCAAGACCGAGTACTACCTGTCTTGTGGCGACCTCGAAGAAGCGGAGGAGTTCTATTCGCTGAGAGAGAAGCTTCCGCCGTCGCCCAGCGTTTGGCTCACTTGGATGGGCGGGGTGCTCGCCGCCCTGAAAGGGAAGAACGAGAAGGCGTTACTTGCCATCCGCACTCTCGAAAAGGATTCGACCCTCGGTCCCTTGGGCCTCACGTACATCGGATTTGTGCACTACGCTCTCGGGGACCTTGACTCCTATTTCGAATACATGGATCGTGCCTTGGAAGCCCACACGCTAATCACCTCCGCGGTGTTGTACTCTCCACTCTTTGACCGAGCGCGACTGGACCCTCGCTACCGGGGTCTGGTTGAGAAACTTCGGCGGCGAACTGGGTTCGCGAAGCACCACCTGTAGGATCGCCCGCTTGGGCCGGACCGATCACGCATGATTCGTATGGCACGCTCCAGAGCGAACGTCGGTAATGAAACGGGGTTATCGCCGGGACCTCAGTTTCGGTGAAACGCGGTTGACTCTTGCGCCGGGCCAGATGATCAGCTCACCAGCCCGAATCGAAACCCATGGATGGGCTAAGGGTGAAGATACGCGGAAATCGATCGCTAGTTCAGGCTCCAGACCCCTCCGAGGTACTTCCAAGTGTCTCCGTACACGGTGTGGTTACCGGTCCCTCCGAACAACACGACATATCCGAGCTTTGCGTCGAAGCCCATTCCGGAAGCATATCGCACCGAGGGCGACGGAGTCGACGTGATATTGGTCCATCTCCCGTGGAAGAACTTCCAGGTGTCGTTGAACTGCTTCGTGAGCGTCGCTCCTCCGAAGAGTACGACGTAGCCGTCCTTGGCATCGTAGGTCGCGGCTGCAGCCATGCGGGCAGATGGCGAGTGACTCAGGTTTAGATTCGTCCAGGCGTCGCCCGCGAACTCCCAAGTGTCCTTGACCGAAATCCCTGGGCTGGTGTCCCCTCCGAACAGGACCACGTATCCGTCCTTCTGATCGTCTGTCATGGTGGCCCAGTACCTGGGCGAAGGAGACGTGGCGGGGGTGATGTTCGTCCAGTTTCCGGCTGAGAACTTCCAAGTGTCCCCGAGGGCTGGATGCTTCTTGATCGTCCCGTACCCGCCGAATAGGACCACGTAGCCGTCGGCCGAGTCGTACGACATCTCGGAGAGGTCCCGCGGGGAAGGAGAGGGGGAGGTCGCAAGCTGGCTCCAGCTGCCGCCCACGAATTTCCACGTATCTCCGAGATAGCTCAGGTTTCTGCCTTGTCCGCCGAAAAGAACGACGTAGCCGTCGTGGGCATCATACGCCATCACTCCGTAGGCTCGAGCCGGGGGAGAAGTCACCTCGCGGAGTTTCGTCCACGTTCCCTTGGCGTACTTCCACGTATCCCGGAGGAATCCTTGTGTCACTCCTCCGCCGCCGAACAGTAGTACGTAGCCATCCCGCGCGTCGTAGGTCATGCTGCCGCCGTAACGACTAGGGGGCGAGTTGTTGGACGTCGTGTTAGCCGTAGGAGTCTGAAACCCGTCGTTCTGAGTGCCATCTCCGCTGCAGGTCGACATGGCTACAATGCTGGCGATCCCGCAACTCGCGAGAGGGTCGGCCCCTGGACCTGCATTCCCTTGCAACGATTGTTCTGCCGCTACCAGCTCCCCTCCGTCTACAGGAGCGCGTCCGGACGCGCCGGAAATCGTCTCCGGCCCATGAAGCCCCGTGACTCCTGCACAGGTCCACGCCATGAGCGCCATCGCGAGGATAGCCACGATTGATGCCTGGGCTCGAATCGCCCGAAGGGTTGTTGGAAATCCCGCATCGTACAACATTCGCCTCATGCTAGCCCTCTTTTCGGACCTCTTGCGACTCTCAAGCTCGACTCGAGGAGGCATCCGCGTGGTCCACGCGGAATCCAGCGCAGCACGCAGCGTCGGCCGATTCGAGTGTACCAACACCCGTGCCCATTGGGTCCGTGTCGCGAGTCCGGGGTCGAGCTCTGCCTTACCCGGACCGCGCACCAAAGGCGCATCGTCCTCCAGAAGGCAAGAACCGTACGAGGTCTTGAGGCATAACTGTTCCGTGCTCGACCCCAATCACTGCATCTTCCGGGGGCTGTACAACGATTCTTCCGGCGCGCGTCGTAATTCGAATCTTATGGTCGGGCCAACATTGTATTCTGGCCCACTTCTAGGGGGAATCAGCGGGTCACGCTCAAGAAAGCTAAGTCAGGAGGAAGTGCTTGGTTTCTCAACATCTTCCTGATCTGGAACCTCATTAATCTGTAACCCCCGTTACGGCCGTTACCTCAGCGAGAGCGCCTGGAATGAGCCCGAATCGGACAAACTAGTTGCCGCATCGATCGTCGCACAGCGCCTTCGGACGCTGCCTCCTCCACCACCCAAGCGATAGACTCACTCATTCGGACCTCGGGAAGCCGCGGCCCTCAGTTTCGACGTGCCCGAGCAAGCAGGGCGTTACAATCCTTGCGGTACTCGAATGCAGTGAGCCAGCTCGTTCCGGCACCCAGTATCAACTCAACGTTCGCCGTGAGTCGAAGGGGGAGCGAGGGGCTTGCGCGAGTATCTGTGACATAGATCAATCCAAATCGCCGCAGTGACGAGTACGGATGCAACTGCGTACACTACTACCTCCCGGACGAGGGGCCCTCGGCTACGTTGCCCTCGCTGAGCGAATTGTACGCTACCCAACCTTATCGATGGCCGGGGCGGGTCAGGTAGAAGGCGATGGCGGAGCGAACTCCTGATCAACTACTAGTTCCAGCGAGAGCCCCGCGCGAGTCGTCCTTCTTTGGTGGATTTGCGTCTCTAACTGATCCGCCGGCGCGGAGGTGGGGGTCCTGTGTTCGAGCGCCCTACGCGGCCTTGGTTCCTTGGTGATGCTCGCCTCTGAACAGGGGTGACTCTAGCCCACTATCACGTTCGTCCAGACCCCACCAGCGAACTTCCACGTGTCGGCGAGGAGAGTGCCGAATCCCGACTCGCCTCCGAACAGCACGATGTACCCGTCCTTCGCGTCATAAGCCATACTGGCGCTGTTGCGAGCGGGAGGGGAAACCTTCGAGGTGATGTTCGTCCAGACGCCGCCCACGAACTTCCAAGTATCGCCAAGGGCCAGAGTACCGAAGGTACGGCCCCCGAAGAGTACTACGTATCCGGCCTTCGCGTCATAGGCCATGCTCGCCTCATAGCGGCCCGGAGGGGAGACCACGGGGGTGATGTTCGTCCAGACACCGCCTACGAACTTCCAGGTATCGGCGAGGTCCCACGCCCCCCCGAACAAGACCACGTAGCCATCATTGGCGTCATAGGCCATGCTCTCGCCCGAGCGTGTTGAGGGCGAGGCCCGCGGAGTAATGTTAGTCCAAACGCCGCCCACGAACTTCCACGTGTCGTTCAAGTAGGAGTACGGATAGGAAACACTTTGGCCCCCGAACAAAACCACGTATCCGTCCGTCGCGTCATATACGATCGGTCCCACCCACCGAGCCGAGGGTGAGTTCTTAGAGGTAATGTTCGTCCAAACTCCGCCGGAGAATTTCCAAGTAATGACGGTCGTCCCCGAGCTCCCGTCTCCTAAGAGCACCACGTAGCCGTCCTTCGCGTCGTAGGTCATTGCGCCAAACGCAGAAGCCGGAGGCGAGATCTTGGGGGTGATGTTCGTCCAGGCGCCTGCCGCGAAACTCCACGTATCATTGGTAGCCGCGCACGCCGTCTCTCCTCCGCCAAGCAGCAAGTACCCTTCCTTCGAATCGTCGGCCAAGAGGGCCCCGGTAAGGGGAGGGGGAGCGAGGGGTGCGCTGACGATTAACGCCCAAGTTCCGCCGACGAACTCCCAAGTACCTGCCAGGGCACCCAGACATTCGCTCTCCCCCCCGACCAGTACAACATACCCGTCCTTCCCGTCATAGGCCATGCTGGCGCTATTGCGAGCTAGAGGCGAGACCATGGTGGCGAGCTTCTTCCATGCCCCCCCAACGAACTTCCAAGTATCGGCGAGATTGCCCGAGTTCCCAAATCCCCCGAAGAGAAGGACGTACCCATCCTTCGCGTCAAAAACCATACTCGCGTCGTCGCGCGCCGAAGGCGAGACCTTGGAGGCGATCTTGGTCCAGGCCCCACCCACGAACGTCCAGCTGTCCTTGATCGTTACGTTTGCCGCGCTGTATCCTCCGAACAACAGCACGTATCCGTCTTTCGCATCGTAGGTCATGCTCGCGTCGCTCCTAGCGCTCGGAGAAACCGTCGGAGTCAGTTCGGTCCAGGTTCCGCCGATGAACTTGTACGTCGCATTGGAGGCGATTGGCGATTGATAGTATCCACCCGAGTTGATGAGCCCTCCAAACAGCACGACGTACCCGTCCTTCGCGTCATAGGCCATGCTCGCAGCGGCGAGGCCAATGGGCGAGCCTTTGGTGGTAAGTTTCGTCCAGATGCCGCCTACAAACTTCCAGGTATCGTGTAAGAACCCCAGATTCAAGCAACCCGCTCCCGAAGTGCACCCCCCGAAGAGGACTACGTAGCCGTCCTTCGCGTCATAGACCATGCTCGGCAGCGTCCGGGCCGAAGGATGGGTGTTGGGCGTTAGCTCGGTCCAATTGCCTCCGACGAATTTCCAGGTGGTGGCAATAGTGCTCCCCGACGCCCCGACTCCGCCGAACAAGACCACGTAGCCGTCCTTCGCATCGTAGACCATCTGCGCACTCGAGGGTGCCGGGAGGTAAACGGACGAGTCTGACAGGGAGGTCCTGACCGATGGGCTTGGGGAATGCGTACCAACAGGATTACAGGTCACGGAAGCCATGGACTCTCCGGAACTGCAGCTTACAGAAACCCCCATCGCCGGGCCTTGTCCGGCTTGAAGCGACTCTTCAGCTTGGCCCAGGAGACCAACTCCAACGGGACCAGTCGGGCCGGTTCCCGTGACCCCCGCCGGCACGTGTCCGCCCGGGGGGAATGACCACGCAAGAAGCCCGATCGCAATCACCAACACGGTGCCGCAACCTGCTGCTGCTCCCCGGCGTCCCAAGTCCTGGCTCCCTCCCGTCCACTTTCGCGACATAGTTAGATCTCTCCGAGATTTCCGCGATGCCTTTCCCGCAGCCATCCGCCCATCAGTCGCGCCCGCAGCCGTGAACTCGCGCTGTGAGTTCTTGGTCGAGCGGCGAACGTCGCACTCTTTCCACCCCCCGACTTCAACCAGCCATTAGGGAGCGAGGCCCTGAGAGTTTCATAGGGTCGGCGACGCAGAATCGAGTCGCCCCAATACATCCCTACGAGCGGGCGCCGAGGGTCCCCGCGCATACCCCACCGCGGTTCGGACCGGCATCTTCTCCAGCCACAATTACATTTTGGTTTCGTCCATCGTTCGCCTCTCGTCTCTGCTGAGGACCGGTTCGCGGGCTGCTGACCATTCTCCAACGAATCCCCGGCTCATAGCCCACGCTGCGTAGTCACCGAGTTCTTGGGAGGACGGCTCGGCCACGAAGTAAGTCTTCAGAATTCGTATCCCAGTCTCCTTGAGAAGAGCGCCTTGGAGGGCCTTGAACTTCAGGGAGACGAGAGATTGCCAAGACGCTGCATCCTTCCCATCTCAGATCCGTTACCTGATGCTCCAGCGGAGAGCCATCTCTCACACTCCCTGGCGGTACCGCCCATCGCAGTTACCCCCCCGAAAGAGGGGGCTCGCAGCGAGTTGGGATGACCGTTAGGCACAGCGCGAGGTTCGGTGCTGGATCCGCCGGTCACCCGCTCACGGCAGCTGCTCCTGGCAGGATCAGGGGTTTTATCGAAAGGCTCGTATGCGCTGCCGGTGCCAGCTCCGGGCGACGCCGAGCGAGTCCTTGCAGCCCGTGAACGCCTCCGGTTCCGCGTCTTTTCGGCAGCCCGGGACGTTGCCCTCGGAACGCGACTGTTCCGCTTGAACTTCCAACTTCATGAACCCGAGATCTCCGTCAATGTCTACTCGCGCCACGTCGATGTCAATGTCTGCCTGAACGAAGCCCAGCTGCGTCTGCTTCCAAAGACCGAGCGGTCGAGAGAACTGGAGCACTTTACGCGGGAACTGCAGAGCGGCATCGAGAGGCTCGCAGCCAGCGTGCAGCTCGTCTTCACTCTAGAAAAGCCGCAATTTGGCGGCTCGGAGGCGATCATGGCCGGCGAGAACGCGATCGGCTACCATGCCGTTCTCCTTCGCCCGAACCCCGACTGAGCGAACCGACCCGATGTGCAGGCCGCCGGTCCGGCCGAAGGCCCTGTCCCACTGCATCCAAGGTCCCGATGGTCCCTGTGACGTTGTGCACGAGCAGAACTTGGCGGAGAGCTCCGCCGAGTCGTCCAGTCGTTACATTTCGAGGTCCCCGGGCGTCGGAGACCGACGATGGGCGCGAGGGGCCAGGTCGGGTCGCGTCCCACGCGGAAGGGAGTATCAGCCAGGGTAACAGGCCAGCAATACAGAACCTTGTCGTGAGCGTCCGGTCTGGGAACGAGGCGGCCCAATCGTCGCGCGGCCTCTGGCTGTTTCTTCCCCCGCCGCCGACCGCGGGCCCGCAGAGTGGGCCACTGCGTTACCACCCTCGCTCCACGGCCCGAGGGATCCTTTAGCAGAACTGCGACAAACACGATGTTCATCTAGGAGAGCCCCGTAAGTCGCTCGTCCCCGGCTGGGATGAACGGGAGTAGAAATGCGGAGCTCGAAATCGGGGCAGTCGGTCGTCGTGGTGGCGGTGGTTGTGTTGGGGGCGCTGCTTCTCGTCGGCTGGCTCCCCGGTGTTTCGGCCGCCCAGCCCTCGATCAGGGCCGCATCCGGCGTCACGGCTTGCGGAGTGGGAAATGGGCCGGAGTTCCCTGGGTACGACCCGGTCAACCACGAGGTCTACGTTCCGAACGCCAAATCGGGCAACATTACCATTCTGAGCGGTACCTGCAAGCACGTGGGCTCGATCAAGCTTCCGTCAGGAGCCTACCCAGTCTACGCGGCGTTCGACCCTCAGAACGACCGCATGTACGTCACGGACTACGCCCTCAACCAGGTCTACGTGATTGCCGGGAAGTCTGTCGTCTACACGTTCAATCAAAACTTCAACGGTCCCTTGGGAGAGGCGTGGGACGCCGGAAACAATGCTATGCTCGTCGCCAATTACAATTCGGACCAAGTGATCGCCATCCAAGGAATCAATTACACCCCGATCAACACCGGCATCGGTCCTAGCTTCATCGCCTACGACCCATACTATGCGACGGTGCTCATCACCAACTTTTACTCCGACAATGTCACGATTGTCAACGCGCTCACGTTCAGGCACGTGGGCGACGTGCCCGTGGGAAGCGGCCCGCTGGACATCGCATTCGACCCGGTCAACGATCGTGACTACGTGACCAACCAATACAGCGGAAATGTCACCGTGATCTCGGGCTCCGGAGTCGGTATCGGGTCGATCGGCGGATTCAAGACGCCCGCGGGGCTCGCGTTCAACCAGGCCAACCTGCGGATGTACGTGGCCGAGTACACGTCGAAGTTGGGCAAGGTCGCCCAAGTCACCGCGGCCAAGCAGGTTGGTTCCAACGACACCGTCAGCGGGGCCAGCGTGCTCGGACTCGCCTTCGATGAGTACAACAACTACGTTTACGTTGCCAACTTCGGGGGAAGTACCGTTTACATCTTGACGTAGGCTGGCGACGGACTTGGTGCCTTTGCAGGCACGGTACGCTGCCGAGCGGCGTAGCGTTTCAGGCCCCCCGTGAGACTACATGTAACCGCGTCGAGTTGACCTCGGACCATGTCGGATCTTCCCTCGAAGCTGCACCGAGCTGCGGCCCGAAACATTGTGACCAAGTACCTCAAGGTCCGGCCGGGACAGAACGCGATTATCGAGTCATGGGACCACACGATGCCCATGGCCGCCGCGATGGTCGACGAGATCCGACGAGCGGGCGGGAGGACCCTCCATATCCAGGAGGACGAAGATGCATGGTGGCGCGCGATAGACCGGAAGCAGAGCAAGCTCCTCGGTGAATCGAGCGCCCCCGAGTGGGCGGCTATCAAAGCCACGGATCTCTACGTTCACTTTTGGGGTCCGGGCGACACGGACCGAGTCGAGAAGATTCCCGAGCGGACGTTCGACCAAGCGCTTGGCTGGTTCTCGTCGTGGTACGATCTAGCTCGGAAAACGGGGCTCCGCGGCGCACGGGTGGCCATCGGGTTCGCGACGGAAGGTCGGGCAAAGCAGTGGGGCCTGCACCGAGATCAGTGGGAGGAATCCATTCTGCGCGCTTGCCTTACCGACCCGGTCGAGACGGCGAGAAGCGGGGCCCGGCTCTACAAGGCGCTCTCTCTCGGAAGGAATGTGCGCATCACCCACCCCAACGGAACCGATCTCGAGGTCGCCCTGGCCGGGGGGGCCCCGCGGTTGCATGACGGTACGCCACACCCTCGGGACAAGAGATACGGCCCGAGCGACATGCTGGCGCAGATCCCCGCCGGACGCATCGACGTGGCTCTCGACTCCCAGCACGCAGAGGGGATCATCCACGCCAATCGCCGGACCAACATCTGGTGGCATTGGACCGCCGGTGGGACGCTCGAGTTCGCCAAGGGGAAGCTTACCTCGTATTCTTTCGAGGAAGGAGAGAGGGAATTCGCCTCTCAGTACAAGAACGGCACCGCGGGCAAAGACCGAACGGGGGTTCTAACCCTGGGACTGAACCCGGCGGCCACGGATGTGCCTAACTTGGAGAACGTGGAACGCGGCTGTGTGACCCTGGCCATCGGGCGGAATCAGCACCTTGAGGGGGGCACCAACGCAACGAACTTCATGGATTGGATCTCGCTTGCCGACGCCGAGATCTCGATCGACGGGACTCCCGTCATCCGTGCCGGGAAGCTCCTATAGTACCGCGCCCGTCCGCGGTCTGCTTGAAGGGGATCGGTCGCGGCACGAACTTGACCGAGCTGACGGATAGCACGTTCAAGCTCCCCGCCCCCTTGCCGGACGCGCGGCGGTCTGATGGGCGGGAATGAGGTGCAACGACCGTTGCAGCTCCCGCCGATGAGACGGTTGTGTACCCCACGTTTTATGGACAACTATATGTTTCACTCAGACCGTAGGGGTCACAATGTCATCGCTTAAACGAGTCCGGCGGGGGGACCACGAGTACGTCTACCTGGTCCAAACCTATCGGTGGCAGGGCAAGATTCGCAAGAGACAGATCTACCTAGGTATGTCTGCTCCCGCGAATCTCGGGCCTTACCGCTCGCGGCTCGAGCAGGAAGTCTGGAATGACACGTGGCTGAAGCAGTTCGATGAGATCCGCGAGCAGTACCAAAGGCGCCGTAGATCCATCCCTTCCTCCGTCGAGGCCAATGAACGGGAGGACTTCATCGTCGAGTTCACCTATGACACGAACCGAATCGAGGGTTCCACGCTGTCGCTCGAGGATACGAGACTTCTCCTGACTCGTGGCAGAACGCCGGCGTACAAGCCCATAGCTGACACTCTTGAGACGCAGAAGCACGCGACCTTACTCCGCCGACTCGTGAACAAGCCGGAGCCGGTTGACCTGACCCACCTACTCCGGTGGCACAAAGAGTTGTTCGGCGAGACGAAGCCGGACATAGCTGGACGCCTGCGTGATTTCGAGGTCCGTATACGAGGCAGCGAACACATACCACCGCCTGCGCTCGAAGTCCGCCCGGCGCTGATCGAGCTGATTCGTTCAAGCACCCGGAGCCGCGATAGGGTCCACACGGTGCAGCGGGCCGGTGACTTTCACTTTCGATTTGAGCACATTCACCCGTTCGGAGACGGAAACGGGCGGCTTGGGCGACTAGCGATGAACCTGATCCTGGCGGAGGGCGGCTTCCCGATGGTGAACATCCCCTACAACCGCCGTCGTGGCTACTACTCGGCACTCGAGGCGGCGAGCCTGCTCGGTGAGTCGCGACCCTTCCTTCGTTGGTTCTTCCTTCGATACAGTCGGGAGAACCGGTTTTACCGCCGGACGTGATTGAGCACGTGGCAGGACCACCCAGCTCCGGAGCCAGCCTGGACCGTCTCGGGAAAGATTCGCGACAGCTGGAGCCCTCGAACTCGCCGAGGTTACCCTGCACATTGTCTTTGGTAAGACGACAATAGTGTTACCTCTACCAACGTCAGTCCGCCTCATTCTATGCCGAGTGTGAAGCAGACGCGAGCCCGACCGCACCGGGAGAAAGTCGCTGTCGAAGCAACGTCCTCCTTCTCCAAGCAAGTTGATGTGATGATCGGCGCACTCCACGATTGGCGCGGTGAGCGACTTTCTCAGCTACGACGCCTAGTCAAGGAGGCATGTCCAGACGTGGTTGAGGAAATCAAGTGGAGGAAGCCATCGAACCCGGAAGGAGTTCCCGTCTGGTCGCATAACGGCATCGTCTGCCTCGCCAATTTCTGGAAGGGCCACGTCCGACTGACGTTCTCGAAAGGCGCGAAGCTGAAGGATCCGAAGCATGTGTTCAACGCTGCCCTGAACGGGAACTGGATGCGTGCCCTGGACCTGCGCGAGGGCGACACATTCGATGAGGCCGCCTTTAAGGCGCTCATCCTCGCCGCGGTCGCTCTGAACGATGACGCTACTGGCGCCCGCTGACCCGAGAGCCGCGGACGCCGCAGCGGGGCGGCTGCGACCACCGTTGCGCCTACTCTCGTCGAGGGTCGAGCCGGAATAGTCCCGGCCTGGCGACGAGCCCGCGTTGCGACCTCTGAAGGTCAACGCCGGTTCACTGCGACCTTAAGTGGGCTGGGACGGACCGCGAGAAGTCGTGGCTCCATCCAACCAACGCCGGATGTCGTCCTCACGCCAGCGGGCATTGCGCCTTAGGCCCACCGCCTGGATCGTGATGCTTTCCTTCGCCGTTTTGTTCTTGACCCCGTTGCTGCAAGCGCCGCGAGGTCCGATGGACATGACCCCCTCCGCGCTCCACGCTCCGATGTCTTCGACCACCCGCTCATCGGCTCGGCTGCCCGGGACAACAACCTGTTTCAATGCATCACTCGGCTCGATCCTCGTGAGCCCGAGGCTGGCTAGCGTCTCGGCTTCTGGCTCTCAGACGTTCACGGCCAATGCCCTCAGCACGTGTGGGACCGACATCACGAATCTCACCCACTTTTGGTGGCGGCTCTCCTCAACCACCGTCGGGTCACTGGGTTCCGACACTGGTCCGACGGTTGTCTACACCGCCTGCGTCGCCCCGATGGACGGTGTCTTGCATCTGGTGGGAATCTTGGGAAACGTCAATCTAAGTGTCAACGCCACCATCCGGATCGGCGGGGGTAGCTTCGGGGATCTTCCGGGGAGCCCGGCTGCGCCTGTCGTCGGTAACCTTTCGACAACCTCCCTCAGTCGGGAGGCCGGAGTAGTTCTCGTGGGCGTTCTGCTGTTCGGCGGCATATTCGTCGTCGTTTGGGAGATGCGATCCCGGCCCCGCCAGCCGGGCCCCTAGACCCTGTATCGTGGAAGAGCCGAAAAAGTCGGCGCCGTCGCGCCGACAATGTTGCATTCTCAGACCCATCGGTAGCCCGTCGTCGCCTCGGGCTCATGTCCGGTACGAGGAGAGTTCGTTCGTCCCTGACCCATGACAAGGGCGATGGGGAGGGGGCACGCTCCCTGTCCAGGCAAGACGAGTTGGAAATCGGACAGCTCGGCGATTAGCGCGGCGAAAGGTTCGCGCGCCTTCGGGAGCCGATCAAAGAGGCATGCCCGGACGCCGTCGAGGAGATCGAGTCTCGACGCGGCCCCTGCATGTCCCGAAGAAGCCGGGAGTCGGCCGTCGAGGGAGGCGGCCGCTTCGCCGCCGCTGGTCGAGGTCCGTGCTCGGCACTGGGAGACTACCGACTGAGTTGAGTGTAGGATGTCGTTCCTCCGAAGTACGGAGTCAAGTCCCACGAAGGCGGAGCATCGAGCAGGAATGGCAGCATGTAGTTCTCGGACAAGGGCATGAGCGTCCCGTTGATCTCCGTCACAATCATGTTCGAGAGAGTTCCCGTCAGCGCATAATTTGAGATGGAAGAACGGTTGCAGCACGGCTGGAACTCCATCTGGGTGTACGCGCCGAAGAATCCCTTCCCCACGTAGCTGATCCAGTGCTGCCACGTGACGCCGATCGTCGAGTCGACGATTCGGAAGAGAATCGTGTGGTTCGACGCCTCCCAGATGATCGAAAGATTGAGCATGCTCCCGGCGGGAGTGGAAACGCTGCTCACGAAGTTGGTCGAGACGCAGTTTACCCCCGGCACGTACCAGGGTGTGATCTTGCCCCCCTTGTCTAGTGAGACCCCGAGCTGGAAGAATCCGTGGCACGTGGAATGCACGGTACCAGTGTGATTCATCGCGTTGATCTGGAAACTGAGAATGCCAGGCTGGGGGACGGACCAACTGTCGAGCGTCATCGTAGCGGAGTAGTCTTTGAACTCGGGAAGTGTGGCCACGTACAATCCAGACCCTTGGCCGTAACCTTCCATGTTGTTGTAGCCGGGGAAGACGATCGCAATCGGGTCGGTCGTCGCCATGATGTCCGAGAAATGCACGGTCCCGAACGTTGTCTCGATGGTAAGGTCGGCATAGCTGCGCGCCTTAGGAACGTTCACCGTCGCCGCTGCCGCCAGCGTGCTATCGACGTAGACGGACATCGTCGGCGTGCTGGGGGTCAACGAGAGGTTGAGAGCGATGTAGACCCAACCGGCAGGCTGCGCGGTGTTCGTCGGCACTTTCTCGATCGACGTCAGCGCGGTGAGATTCGGTCCCGCCACCACCGTGCCGTTCTCGACCCCCACGAGGGCCACATCCGTATGCGAGGTCGTCGACAGACCGAAGAATCCACTGTTCGATGTTCCCGCTCGGATGGCGACCTGAAGGGAGAGGACCGGTTCGTGGCGTCCGATGAAACCGAAGATGTAGTCGAACTGGAGACCCGATGCCGCCGTTGAGGTCAGCGTGGGTTCGCCAGAGTAGTTGGACAGGCCCGCGAACCCTACCTTGGGTGTGGCACCGGACAGCACCGACCAAGGAGACAGCTTGAGGTTCTCGAAATTGTTGACGAAGGCGAACGGAACGAGGGAAAGATTCCCATTCGAGGATGGCCCGCTCGGGGTGGCGGACGCCATGTGAAGTAGGGGAGCCCCTCCTGTGTTGACCTCCATGCCAATCGGCGCAGAAGTCGGAAGGAGTAGGAGCCCCGTCACCACCGCGAACACGAGCGTTGCCTTCATGACCGCCGACCTGGAACGATACCGCTCCGGGAGGGGCAGGACGCCTTCCATTATAGCGCGGCTGCTCGGCGCACTCCTTCGAATGGAGACGCTTAGAGAGATGCCAGAGAACACCCCCCGCAGGTCATGGCTTGCCGGGCGAAGTTCCGGCGTGGACCTCGGCAGGTTGTAAGCACCGTTACAGCCGACGGCCTTCGGAGGAACCAGCGGCTCGCGGCTCTTCGCCCATGTGAATTCCCCGGAAGGTCTACCTCCGCCCCCGGATTTCTTCCGAAGGCTCTTAGGGGCCCACCCGCATGGGCTCGAGGGGTCCTCACCTTGGTCTCGGAAGTCGATACGATCCGTGCGTGGTTCGCCTACATCGAGGAAGCACGTCGAGGCTATCTCGAAACCTTCTCGAAGCTGCCCGTCGCGGAGCTCTCTCGAGATCGGGGGGCGTCTCACCCCACCCTCCTCGACATCTTCGGCCACTCTCAGGGCGCCCTGTACTTCTGGATGAAAGACTGCGCACGTTTCGAATTCCCAGCGCAGGAACCCGATACGAGCAGCCCCCCTAGTCTGGCGGATGTGAAGAAGGACGAGAAGTACGTTCAGACCCAGATTCGACGCATCATGGCGGAGCTGACCGAGGAGGATTTGACCCGCACGGTCCACCGGGAGAAGGATCGAGGGT
>Ga0187772_10000216_pt1 | contig 24624 bp, 19 predicted proteins | sample 0116_SJ02_MP15_2_FD_133137 | JGI IMG/M metagenome (GOLD analysis project Ga0187772, IMG submission 133137) | Tropical peat soil microbial communities from peatlands in Department of Meta, Colombia - 0116_SJ02_MP15_20_MG | ecosystem: Environmental > Terrestrial > Soil > Wetlands > Peat | place... | reverse complement strand
GGTCATGAGGCAGAAACACTAAAGGCCTGAATACTAAAATCTAAGATCTGGTGAGTCCAACCCTATTTTCCGGACTCTCTCTCATTTTTTTAACATTTACAAATGAAAAAGATTTTATTGATGCTTCGTTACGATCATGGATTCAGCTGTTCCAATTATAAGAAAATTCGATTTTTTAACTATTTGTGATAAAAAGACAACTTGAATGATTAAGATGAAAAAGCAATAGGTTTGTTAGAATAAGAAGCGTGTATAAAACTTGGACTACGAAACCAAATGATAATTAAAGAGGGGATTCCTGGCTCTTTGTTGAGCAATTATCCGTTCATCTTCGTGTGACTCAAAATTAGCGTTCCATCCATTCAAATAGGTGTCGTATTCCGGTTTTCAAATCTGTTACAGGATCCCAGCCGAGCGACCTGATTTTTGAAATATCTGCTAGTGTGGATTCGACATCACCTTGCCACGATTTCCCGCCAGTGTAATAGACTCGTGGGTTGATGCTCATCATATCGAAGAGCAGAGTGGCTATCTCGTTAACTGTAACAGCCTTGCCGCTCCCAACGTTGTATTCCTCACCTGGCGCTCCTCTCTCATGAGCTATTAAGAATGCATTGATAGCATCATTGATGTACACGTAGTCTTTCTCTTGTAGACCCGTGCCTAATATCTCTAGCTCTTCACGGTTCCTTTCAAGCTTCCGTATAAGGTCATACATGACCCCCTTTACATTCCCGGGACCGTAGACGTTGTAGAGACGGAGCACCACGGTCGGTGTTCCAAATGTACTAAAGAAAGCGTGACAATAGTGTTCTCCAGCTGCCTTGGACGCCCCGTAGAATGAGATGGGCTTTAAACTGTGGGTCTCAGGAGTCGGATGAGGAGCAATCCCATAAACCGTAGAGGTTGATGCATATATAAACTTCGTACGTTTTGCACAAGACAATACGTTAAACGTCCCTCGAGCATTCACCTCAAAGTCGTAAGAGGGATTTCGTGCCGATTCTGGAACTGTAGTCTGCGCCGCAAGATGGTAAATGCAGTCCGGTGCAACAATGCATGCCCGAAGCTTCCCCACATCGAGGATATCTCCCTCAGTGAATTCAAAGTTTGAGTGAGAGTAGCTTGGCTCAACCAGATCGTACCCGGTGACCATATAGCCCTTGTCAAGTAATCTTCTTACGAGGCGCGTGCCGATAAAACCGCTGCACCCCGTCACGAAAAATTCTGGAACTATGGAAGCATCAAAGCAATCATCTGAAACTACATCATATTGAATTTCCAACACCATCTCATTGTCATCTCAACTTTACGCCATTCTTCGGAGGTATTCAAAGGAATTCTCTTCCTTCAACAGCCCTTTGTCATGCCTAAACCCATCTCAAGAAGTTCATTGACACGTTTTTCGGTTCGCGCTTCAGCGAATATCCTCACTATCGGCTCAGTTCCAGAAGGCCTGATGAGCAACCATCCGTCGTCGTACCAGATCTTTGCCCCGTCGGTTGTATCGATATTTCCGCTCACTGATGACAGTATGGTCTGCATGAGCGAATCTCTATCCTCGCATTTGATCTTCGCCTTTTTCATGAAGTACGTTGGTATCTCGCCTACAAGTTCCGATATCTTCTTGTTCTTCTCAGCCATTATTTCAAGTACCTTCGCGACGGTCATCGCCCCATCTCTGCAATACTGGTGCTCGGGGAAGATTATCCCACCGTTACCTTCGCCGCCAATGACCGCATTAAGTTTCTTCATCGTGCGTGCAACATAGATGCTTCCTACTGGAGTCCAGACCACGTTGCTATTGGATTCTTCGGCCACATCAACAATTCGCTGGGACGAGCTGACCGGAGTGACTACAACGCCTGTTTTTTTAGAGAGCACATGTTTAACTATTATAGCAAGCAAGACATCCTCGTTTACGAAGTTTCCTTTTTCATCTATGAAGACCGACCTATCAGCGTCTCCATCGTGGGCGATGCCCAGATCTGCATCCAGTGAGACTACTGCCCCCGAAAGCTCAGCCAGAACATCCTCTGTGGGTTCTGGCGGCCTGCTTGGAAAGGTACCATCTAGTTGTGCGTTCAACGTGGTTACCTTACATCCGACCTTGCTGAGCATAAAAGGCGTAACAAGGCTCCCTGCCCCGCAACCAGTGTCAACTGCGACGTTAAATCCCCTCTCTTTGATCATTTCGGAATTAACCTTGTGCAGTATTCCATCAATATACGCTGGGATGATATCAACCGTTGACATCTCCCCCGTCTCACGCCAGTTCACGAGGTTGAAGTCCTCCTTGAAATAGATATCCTCCACGGCAAGCTCCGCATCACTGTCGAATTCTGTTCCGTCCCCTGCTACGAATTTCAAACCGTTGTACTCACGCGGATTATGCGAAGCGGTTATCACGACACCCGCATCTGCGTTATCCCTTACAAAGTACTGTATCGTAGGAGTGGGTGCCACACCAACGTTGATTACTTTACACCCTGTAGCAAGCAATCCTGCAGTTGCGGCATAGCTGAGCATATTACCCGATATTCTCGTATCCTGTCCTATTGCTACTGTGCCCCGCATAAACGTGCCGAGGCTCATTGAAAGCTTCATCGCGAGTTCTGGTGTGAGGTCTTGATTAACCACTCCTCTTACGCCGTTTGTTCCAAATAGTTTCATCGTTAAAACCTCTCAATAAATATAATAGTTAACATTAGTTGAGCTTTTGATTCTGGTCAGAGTTACTCACTATCAATCGTTTACTTAATTCAAACTCCGACCCAATGCCCACCAGCTTCGGTGAGCTCCTTTTTCCAAATCGGCACTTCTGATTTAATCCTCTCTATTGCCTCGCGCAGCGCTGCAAATCCCTCCTGTCTATGGGAAGCAGCTACCACTATGTACACTATATCCTCCCCAAGACTGATCCTACCAGACCGGTGATGTATTTGCACGTCAACTATTCCTTCCACACGTCGCAAATCGTTTACAATCGCCTCAATTCTTTTCTGTGCTTCACCTTCGTAGATATCAAATAAGAGCGCATCTGCGTCGCCTCTTACAATCCCAGTAAAAGTAAGTATCGCACCTGCTCTATTGATAAGCGGATTTGCTTTCACAGCTTTTACGGCCACTCCGAGACTCATCCACTCAGGTGCGGCCTTAATTCGCTCTAGGTGGATTTCAAACTCTTTTGACATCTCCTCCAAAGATGCTTTGTAGACTTCGGGCTTCTCAATTAGCCTAAGTGGGGGCTCATTCCAGCACACGATTGTAAAATTTACTTCTTCTTGTTCAGCAAGCCTGTTAAGCTCTCCTATGATCTGTCCTTCATAGTCGCTGCTGAGGCTCCTGAAAGAACATCCCACCTGTGACTGAACACATAGAACATCTTTTGTGGCGTCAAGTGGGTCACACCTAACCTTAGGTCTAGGCGAACGCTTTATTATGGCAATCGAGCCAAAACGCGCAAGCTCTTCAACAAATCTCTCACATGTCTTTAAACTCCCTGTAGCTACAATTACCCTCACATATAATAAAACACGATCAGTGGATAAATACATATTGATGAGTTACAACGCAAACGAGCTCTGTGAATCGGCAGAGTCTTAATGCAATGTAATAATTGCTTTTCAGAAGGTTGGTAGTTTAGCCGTTACAGCCTTGGTAAAAAGGTGCTTGTTATCGAGCTGTAGCCGCAACCACGATACCGGCCTGCTAAGGATAGAGACGTTGAGAGGGCATCTTGATTGTAGCACAGATCTGTGTTCGCCACATACTGGTAAAGACAGACGACTTGTCGCTTCCTGAAACGGACACAACACGCTAGAATAGTGCTATCACCATAAGACGCTCAAGTTCAGAGTGTTTCGGTCACTCGCCCATGAACTTACATTAAAAGCGGTCTTGAATGGGATAGTCGCGCTGGATCTCTTGGAATAGGTAAAGTGTTAACGCTCTTCAAGAACTTGAAGCATGCTCCCCTTTGATAACCTACCATAAAGAGAAGATCGAGAGGTTACGCATGAACTCGGGTTCTCGATAGCAGACTAGCCTCCGATGGCACATCTTCTCACATTGTTTCCATATGACACTAGTATAACGCAAGAAAAGCTTGAAAGGGTCAGACAAGTAGAAGCAATCCTCGAAGCCTTGAGCATTACAAAGGTACAAGTTCGGTATCACGAGGACATCGCTCATATTGACACTAAGCGAAAAATCACTCACGTTTAACCGAGCGTATGGCAATGGTGTCAGAGAAGTTTGTAACGCTCGCGTCTCACTATGTGACGCTGGATCTGCGGCGGCTCCAATTCTGCAGTATATACATAGAAACGTGGTATAAGTAAGTTATGAGCAATTATCGCTCACATTATTCATTTACCCAATTGAACTATTCACACGCAAGTCGATGACGCAGCCCCATCACTTGTCGACTATGACTACAAACAAAATGAACAGATTTCTGTTAGTGCTCAACTAATTTTATCCTTCCCGCGCATTGAGAACAGATCCAGAGCACGCTCTCTCCTTTCTTTTCGCGTCTCAAGATTTTGATGCGACCTACTTCTGATTTTTTAAATTCGCGCTTGCAAAGTCTGCAGGTCTTAGTCGTCTCAGCATTCACCATCTAAAAGCTCCTGCAAATGATCCTAGTCATAAAACTGATGCGGTATGCAGCAGTACATAAGCGAACGTACTAAATAACATTTTACCATCAGAAACCATAGGTAGCAAGTATACGTTATACTTTTGATATTTGATTTCACTCATATAAAATAGCGATGACTCGTCGTAGTCTCAGAAAAGAAATTGCAAATGTAAATCCGATCTGTCACCTCGTCTAACAATAATTTTTCATAGTTTTGACCCCATTTACGTACTTGATGATGGAGGTAGATGGGAGCATCGGCGAAGGCGGAGGGCAGGTTTTAAGAACGAGTGTGGCACTCTCTGCTCTCACACAGAAGCCCATTATGGTTAAGAATATCAGAGCCAAAAGGGACAAGTCAGGGCTACGAAATCAGCACATGACGGCCATAAAGGCAGTAGCCGCCATTGTGGATGCTGATGTGGATGGACTGGAGCTTGGTTCGTCTGAAATAACCTTTACTCCCAAGCATTGGAGGGGAGGAGAGTTTAAGTTCGACATAGGAACTGCAGGGAGCACCACACTCGTGTTACAGGCCCTTCTTCCCGTCCTCGCATTTTCGAAGCGACATTCCAACGTTACGCTCATTGGCGGAACGAATAATCCAATGGCGCCACAAATCGACTATTTCATTCACGTTTTGAATCCCATATTGGCGAAAATGGGCTTTTCATACGAGCTCACTCTTGTTAGAAGAGGATTTTATCCGAGAGGCGGCGGCCTCATAATTATCTCTGTGGAGCCAATATCTTCAATAGAGCCTATTAATATTGTAGAATTGGGATCTTTGGAGAGCATAAAAGGCCTCTCTCTTTCAGCTAAATTACCCGAGCACGTGGCATATCGGCAAGCTGTTGCTGCGAAAGAGCACCTTGCGAGCGCTGGGTACTCTGATGTGGCCATTGATATTGAGGTGCGGCGGGAGAGCGAGGTATCTTCTGCTGGAAGCGGAATTGTTCTTTGGGCCGAGACTTCAACCGGTGGAATCATCGGCGGGGATGCCCTCGGCGAACGTGGAAAACCTGCAGAAAAGGTGGGAAGAGACGCCGCAATTGACCTTGTAGGACAGCTTAGAACAGGAGCACCTATCGACAGGCATCTCGGTGATCAACTCATCATTTGGATGGCGATGGCTGTGGGCCCCTCAGCGATAATGCCCACAGAAATAACGCCTCATGCATTAACCTCAATGATGATCGTCGAGCAACTGACAGGTCGTAAGTTTATGGTAACGGGTCACGAAGGCGCTCGAGGAGTGATACAGTGCTCGGGCGGCGTCAAACTGAGATAGTTTTCCTATAATAAGAGACTGCCGCGAACCCAGCTAGTCACACAGTCAGACTTTCTTGTGTCAACGTTTCGCACGCAAACGAGCGTACTCTTAACAGCACCATTACATCAATAATAAAAAAAATCGTAAAGCACACACTCTGCTTTCTATTCGCACGTTATCATTCCTAATGTGGCTTAGTTGCTATTTTTGTGCCCATCCTGATACAATTCTTCTATGCAACAGTCGCGAGGCTTAGTTATGAGTTAATGTAAGAAATATGCCATACTGTATGCGGTATGTGTCTGCACGGTAGTCTCTCCACATCATTATACAACTCTGTGTATCCATCTATATTTGATGTTAAAGTTAGATCGATCTTCCGGGAATTTTTCATCAAAAAATGCACTCGGAGAGCAACCTTCTCTAGATAGTCAGTAAGACACGCGATGTCCCTTGAAAAGGTACCATTTCGCTAATTGTGCAATATCTGAACAATTGGAAAACGCTTAATTACCATAACGCTTTTTATGCAGACATAATGGATACAGGCCCTCGCTTCCCTAAAGTACACGATCCTGTGATAGCATTTTTTGAAACCGCTGAGTTGGCGCTGTATTGGGCAGTAGGACTGTTACTCATCGTCATTGCGCTTATCTCCCTCTTTGGTGAGGTGGGAACTATCTCGAGTTACATCGCTAATGAAACACCAATATTAGGGTTAAAAGAGCTCTTTGCCACGATAATTGTTCTAGAACTCTTAATGACGGTAGTCGGCTACATGAAGACGAAAACGATCAGTCTTGGGCTTCTGATTGGTGCTGGTCTTACGGCGATGATACGGAAAATTATCACTGTCGGGTATGAGCCCCTTGTATTTCAGGATTTCGTACTCATATTACTCGCAACGGTTATTCTGGTAGCGGCTATTGTTTTTGTAGGCGATAAAGCAATCCATACGTAGCGACAACCAGCCCTCGTTGCTTTCTCACCCATCCCGACATTGGCCTTCAACAGATCGATTTTCGGGATAGCAGTGAATGGTAATGCAAGTCCTGCTAAGATAAATGGAGATAAGAATAAGCTCCCTTACGATAATCAGCCATTCGCCGGACGTCAGTCAACAAGAGTTGCTATCGCACCCGTAGCTGAGGGTAAAAATAAAGTTAGATACCAAAGCATTGAAGTCTCACGCGTCAACCCATCATCACAAAAACTTCTTTTTATTAGACTCTTAAATGAACAATGTAGAACATTCTTTGTCCATCTTTGAAATCCATGAATTTCCGGGCTTCTATGCTCCACGAGGGGCCTCGTGAGATGTTCTTGAACAAGGGAAATTGATCGATCACTGTAATACGTTTGTCCCATTTCGTAATTTCGCTTGCATCTTCTAGCGCCCATTTACGCAGCCCTCGGTTAGAGAAGGCTCTGAATTCACGTAGTGTCTCCTCCTTTTCCGGAGTGCTGAGGTGTTCCTACCATGCTTTGAGATGGGCCCACTCTGTGCCGTGTGGTGTGGTGTGAGTTTTCAGTGTGGCTATTAGCGCATCCTTCTGGTTCTGTGGCGCTTTCTGCCACCAGCTTTTCAACGCCTCAGTCTGCGCTGCTCTCAACGTTTTCTGCTTATCGGGAAGCAACTGCGTAATCCACACATCAAAGTGACCATCTAATGTTGATTGCACGTCAAATACGATCTCACTGTTAGGAAGATTATCTGCCAACATCGAGAAAAACTGTTTTACTTGTGCCTTCTGAATGAGAGGGAATACCCCTCCGGCTGTCATGAATATTCCATCTTTGAAGTTTTTGACGTCTTTGTACCAACTCGAATCGAGGAAGGATTTTGCGATGCACGCTGTTCTATCAGTTTCAGGGATCAGCAGTTTTCTAAGTTCGATGACAGCAGGAAGGTCGAGGTCGTACCAGTGAATCAATCCATTATCGATGCGGTAAAAGGTCGTGTCAAGTCCAGCTCCGATGTTCACAATTGATGCATGAGGGTGTTCTGCAATGTACGCTTTTATCTCAGCATCAAATTGCTTAGCTTTTAGCGCGAGTAGTAAGGGTAAATCGCTTTCAAAGGGAATTATGCCGAATGTCGAAAAATCATAATCAAAAGTTGAAAGATCTTAATCAATTCTCTCAACGATTTCAATAGCTTTAGTGTCGTTAATTAATGTGCTATGCTTCTTGCTCAATTGTGCTCTGCCCCATAGCGGAATTAATAAAGTTTTCGACACGCCACTTAACTTAATTTTTATTTTGTCTTGGTGCATAACTGCCGCTGACAGTGTGGACTTGAAGAGATACGAACCGTATAATACGCGATACGGACATTTATAGTTTAGCGTGATTCACTTCTTGCATGAATATTCGCGCAGCTGCGTAAAGGGCACTCTTGATAGCTACACGATCTTTTCTGCTGCCCCGACTGCATACATTGTATCGTTTGTAGCATAGGATAGTCTTTTAATATTTAAGGATTAAAGTTTGAAAGGACTGAGTGTATGTGTGTGATTGGTTATTATCGTTAGGCATGGGGTTGGTGAGGAATTAAAAAGTTCCCGAAGATATTAGCGTGAACAGGTTTGACGTCACTGACGGATAAGAGCCTTTTAACTTACTTAAAGACGATTTGTAGTGTTTTACGAACTCGAGAGGTAAATGGAAGCAAAAACTAAAAAGATATAAAAGCGATGTGAGAGAAGGTACTCTCTTTGCTCATTCACGGAGCAAAATCCTTAGCAACTTCGACCGCCCAACTGGTCGCACCATGTGCTTTTTGTTCGGCGACATGAGGATATATTCTCCCTCTCTCACGCGGTGAGGGATCCCCTCAATGGTAAATTCAATTTCACCTTCAACCACTGCAACCATCGCGGCAAGCGGAGTGGAATGCTCTTCTCCCTCTTTTCCATCGAGGGCTACGAGCGTCGCCGACCTCCCCTCACGCTGCATAATTGTCGTGCGAATCACTGCACCTGGTTGATATTCGACAGAATCTTTCAGGTTTAATACCTGTTCAAAGGCAGTCTCCATTTTTATTCACCTCCCTTCGCTTTATTGAAGTCTTGTAGGGCGTGTAATTGTACGCCCTCTTTTGTATTAAGACCTCTCCATGATCTTAAAAAGCTTTCACTTATGTAAGGTCATACTATTACTCAGACTCTAAATTGCAGCCTCGCTTCTGTCATAGTGCTTCTTTCATACCCTCCTTTTCTATGATCGTTTAATGCGTTTTGTAGACGAGTACGAATCTGTAAGATCTGCTAGATCTAATACAAACTCCAATGCATCGTCTACTGTTTTGTGCTCGCCTGTCTCACTCTGCAATTTTGCTGCGTATTTAAGCAAGCGCTCCCTACTCAATCGGTTGATTCTTATCATTACGGTATCAGCCATTGCCCCTCCTTCTTCGTAAAACTACGAGCATACCTTTGCTATTCGTGGCACTACTAGCACAACAGAGATATGTCAGTAGGTTCAACAAGTTCAACAATATTCGCAGTATAACTATTCACTATAACTTTTTTGCTCAAACATAAAGGTGGACTATGGCAACACATATAAGAAAAGGATCGACATGATGCTACGTTCGTTTCAGTTTAGGGGAAACAAGTTTCCGTAACGGTTTACAGTTCGTGGCGATCACCGTCTAAGAAATCGTACGCCGAAGGAAGAGCTATGACTGGAATAGTAGATGGCCGAAGAAAATCTCCAAACCGGGCTATTATTGGACCTATTGAGGTACATATCATAGAGATACTCTTCGCACTTCTCAGCGATAAAACACTTTGTACCCGTATTCAAATTAGAAAAAAAGTACGTCGCTCGTTGCATGACGTATCAGATGAAGAGTTTTGCGCGGCCTACAACGAATTGTCGCGTTATTCAAGGCGCTTCAGACGGGTATTGTTTAGCATAATGCACAAAGAGACAAATATTTGAATAGTAAGGATGCAGTAATAAATCACTGCGATAGAACTCTAAGATTTTCTAGACAGATCCTGAATTATGTTTCCAAAGTCCGATTCCCACAGTCTGTCTGTAGATTCTCTACTCTGCGACCTTGTTTCTTTTGTATCACCCTCAAGCAGTTTTAGCTAATTCTTTCATAACTCAACAGAAGACTAGTTTATACGGATACGCCCGTCTGCTTAGAAAGCCGTTGTATAACCCCGATCCATGATTTTAAGGTTGCGAGTCCTCGGCACTGAGGAGTCTTTCTGCAAGCGTACTAGCTGCTTGGAACGCCTCTGGCGTGTATAAGTATGAGCAACCAGAAAATAGGTGCGCCCTTCTATATTTACGACAGGGATCCATCTAGAGAAATCCCATCATCTCTTCAGATGTTTGGTTTGCGGATATTGTTTTCAATATAGCCATCAGCTCCTCGTAAAATTAGGGTTCCACGAAGCTGTCTCCCTCATTTATGCCATCTAACACAATATAGCAAAACCGTTAAACACTAGAAAGAGCTCCAGATCACGCTTTCGACGTTGCACAAACTTAGCAAACTTTACTCATATTCGTTTGAAGTGAGACGTGAGATTGTTAAAGAGATGTTTACAGAAATAAGGATCCACGAGTCCTCAGCTTGACAAAGGCTCACAAAGGAGATACCGATTAACACATGGGCCACAGTGGAGTCAATGCGAAGTCCGCCACCCGTATCCGGCGTTCGTCGGAGCTCAGCCCTTGCCCGGCTGTATGCACCTACAGCTAAGAATACGCTCTTAGAACATTTTTCCCTGGATGCGCACGGGCACAGTTCTCTAATCAATACGACCACATATATACCACCTATACTTATAGTACGTTAGAACAAAGAAAAGGAGGTGAAATTTTGTACAAGAGAGATTTTAGAAGCAGTTCTAACGGCGGGTACAACCCATTCGATCGAGCGGCGTCGCGTGAAGCTCCTGTTGAAATTGGGAAGCAGTACGACGTCAAGATCGAAGAAATCGCGAGACAGGGCGATGGGATTGCCCGTATAGAAGGTTTTGTAATCTTCGTGCCGAGCACGGAGATTAATGACGAACTTAAGATTGAAATTAAAGCTGTTAAGCGCACCTGTGCAATTGGCGAAGCGGTATAATTTTGGTTTTTAGAGAGAAATATGAAAAATTGACGATGGGGAAACTGCTTGCTGCTATACAGTTGCGCTAAAACGGTGTGTAACGGATGTCGTTCTTTCCATCAATTTTTAAAAAATCAGATTTCAAAACGCTACCTGATAACGCTATTTCATTATAGTTCAAGTTTTGCGCACGAAGGTGTATCACGATGTTTTCACGTCTTTTAGATTCCAACGGCGCATCAAATATAATATCGTTCATTTCTATCGGTGTTGGGTCGGGTCCGTTGAAGTTTATATTTCGTTACGACCACAATATGAGGGTTTGTATGCTACGGGAGTAACTATGAATGGGCAAGTAGACCACAAGAGAAAATCCCCAAACCGGGCTATTATTGGGCCTGTGGAGGCACGCATCATGGAGGCACTTTATAAACTTAACAGATGCGACGATAGATTCTACAACCGCATTCAAATTAGAAAGACAGTCCGCTTTCTGTTGGAAGATATATCAGATGACGATTTTCGCGCTGCCTACAACGAACTGTCGTGTTATTCAAGGCGCTTCAGAAGGGTATTAGCTGGTATGATCTGTAGGGAGAGAGACGTATGACGACGGACGATACTCATATTACCTAGATTAGCAGTAATTAAACTCCTGCGCGGCGCGAAGCCGCAAAGTAATCTCTGCACATTGCCATCCGCACTTCATATTATTAGTAGAGGAATTGTGTGCGCCCCTCTCATTGGTGTTTTTGATATTTACACTTTCCATCGATAACGCGACTATGTCGACATTATACTGATCAACTGCATTAACTAAAAAAATATTGAATTATATCGGCGATGTTACATAAGCTTACAGCTGTTTTTACCCAGTTAGAATAGTGAGTTCTAAAGACATTCAATTTACACAATTACTTAGCGCATTTAATTTTTTTAATTCTTGTTTATTAGGATCCCCTCTTAGCTAGCAATATTAAAGCTGCTCGAGTGAAACTTATAATGTTGCCTCTACTTCGAGTCTCATCATTTGCACATGGATCTGGCCCTTGCTGTCCAAAGGGTACTGCTCAACGTACCTTTGAACGGTTTCTGCAACGAATTTGTCTCGGAGAGTTTCAGGAACTCGTTCAATGTAAGGAAGCCACGTCGTTCGCATCCACCCTTCGAACCCACCTATTCCTTCGTATATCATATCTTTTGGAACCAGTTCAATTCGCTGCGGAACGAGACCAGCTTGGCACAAAAGCATTTCATATTCCTCAGGACTACAAAACGTCCATATATAACCGAAGTCCTCAAAATATGGACTCCATTGTGGACGTACCAGCACGACTGCTGTGGCGTCTAGCACTGACACTGCGTTTCCTTTACCTCCGAACTGTAGTACTACCTTGCCGCCGGACTTGAGACCCCTTCTTACGCCGTTCAGCACAGCAACATGGTCTCTTACCCAGTGAAGGCAGGAAAACGAAACGACGAGGTCAAAGTCGTTGTCAAAGTCAAGCATTGTGGCGTCTCCCATCTGGAATAAAAGGTTAGGGGTTCTCGTGGGGGGAAACTTCGCTTTAGCAAACTCGATCATTTCTGCAGAGGTGTCAATGCCTAAAACGCGCCCAGTTGGCACGCGAACAGCAAGCTCAGCAGTCACCTTACCATCGCCACAGCCAATGTCCAATATCCGTTCATCTCCACGAAGGTCGAGGCGCTCTATCATCCCCCGCGCCCACAATTGTTGTGATGATGAGTGCAGCTCATACTCGGCAGCATTCCAATTGTAAGTCTTTTGATTAGCTTTTTTCATTTACTTCACCGTTAGCGAGTCTCGGGTAATCTTACTATCTTTTTTATAGATAATACTTGTACCATTTTAACTAATGCGAGTTGAGCAACAGGTGAGTGCGTCGAGCTGAACGACTTCTCGCTACCTCTTTTAAATAATTCGACGAAAGGATCTGCGAGGTGTCTATCGAAGCGTTTTAATCTTGATTGCGCACAGCACAATGTTCTCCCAGCGGACGGCCAGCCCACGTCATCCAGATCCTCATGAACTATTCGTCTGAACGTCTCATTTAATACAATAAAAACGCCCGCTTATGCTAACCTTATTGTCCAGAGACAGCATTATTACAAACATAAAAAAATACGATGAGGCATCACTAGTTGTGTGATGATCTTGTTCAATGGCAAACTACTGGGGTCAGTGTAGCAACAGGTCGAAACCAAGCCAGCGATAATGATGAAATAATTAAGCTCCGCTAAGTTGAATATATCGCTCCATCATATTATAGCAAAATCAGCAATCTTTTCGGAAACATCAGCCAGGGCCTCACAGATTTCATGTATCTGCGTTCGTAATTTGTTGTGTATAATTTGATTACGGCAGTGCTTTGATTTTAACTGTAATTGTGCTGCTTCAAGTGTATCCAGCAATCCATCATATTCAGCATATAGTGCTATAACTTGTTTTGTCGGTGTTATCATTAGTTGCGTCGTGTTTGTGTCAGTCAACATGTGATCACGTTAAATTTTGTTAGCCGCGCGTGCTGTTATATCACTGGTATGTGCGACATATATAAAAATGTGCGTGATAGTAATTTGTCATCACATTGCTTTATAAATACGTAGAAATGAAAGGGGTAACGCATAGTACTGGGTGCGTCTCATCCTTTGGTAGTGACACATATACTATTACAGTACGCTAAAAAGAACGCGATGAGGTAACACCAAAAACAAGATAACGAGCCCCATTTCTTAATAATCGTCGGTCAAACTCGCACTTTAACGTCTATTTCGATATTCATTTTTTATAGTGAAAAAGGGGTAGCTGTACGAATTGGGTTAGCTTATTACTTGCTCTGTATTGCGTTGATACACGTTACGAAATGACAATTGAGTGGCGCCGTATTCTAAGCCCACACTCCATATAGAGTCAGATGCACCATGAAAAAGATGTGATATACCTTTTAATAGTATTCTTAAGGTACTCATCCTATCCTAGTCTCTAGATTACGTCACACCCCGCAGTGCCGCCGCGTCCATGGGGGCAAGCGCTGAGTCTCCGGCAGATACCATCCCTAGCACCGCTTAATCCTCTTTTTATACAGTACCAACTAGGTTTAGCCTCCAGTGGAGGTATCACCCAAACGACCATTACCACAGACTCGGCAGTGTGCCCCCATCAGTTAACTTCTCCCGTCTTATGGACAACACACCTCCGCTGCGCGCGGTGGCTATCCACTTGTTTATGATCTCCGCTTCCAAGGAAAAGTTGCCTTCTATCAACGATCAAGCTTGCAGAAGCTGTTGAGCCTTTGCAACTTATGGCGCTCTCGAGTCTTGCCTACTTTCATTAGAGGCAAGATTTTTCAAAAAAAACAACTCGAAGTTAACTGTACTTGGATATATTTGCATTTTTTAACTTTCGAAAATTTGTTTGAGATTTTCTGACAGGCCTTTTATGCCCGCCCACCTTATCCTAGCGAAAAACTGTATGATGTGGACCACAAACAGAATCAGAGGCTCGTTGCAAGTGGTGAGGAAGAACTTGCCTCAACCCAAATGCGGGCCGAAAAGAGCTCAGTATGTTCAAAAAACTGGACGTGCGGCGGTGTGAAAGCTTGAGCACTCGACTCTAGCCTAGTTGAGAACCTTAGCAGTAAATGTAGCAACGTGGACTTGGAAGACATGCGCAGTAATTATCCCCTACATGTCGAATTCGCAAGTGAATATTATTTAAGCTCTCATCTCCGTCACTATCTCTCATTAATTTCAAGGCTTCTATGCCGTATGACTGGTCTCGCGAAACGTTTTTGAACATTGGCAACCGATTGACCACCGTAGTGTGGCTGTCCATTTTACAATTTCATTCACATTACACAAACTTAATTAACTATGCAGACACCGTACAGCGACGTTGGACAACCAAGGAGTGAACTAAACAAGAAATGAAAAAATTATTCGGAATCTTCTTCGTGGCGGCATTGGTCCTCCCCATGATTGGTGTTCTCGCCACACCAACACATCCATCACTCATCCCGGCCCTGTCCATAAGCAACGTTCGACCGGTAGACGGCCACCCAAACTATCTCCAGTGGTGTGTAAATAATACAGGAGATGTCGATGCATGGGTCGCACCCTATGCAGTATTCTATCAGCGAACTGCCCCGCCATCAGCAGACATTAAGGGTGACGAAACTGTTGGCTTTTATAGAAACGATACAGGTGACAATTTGATGCAATATGGAGGATATGGCTGGGTTGACGTTCTGCCAAATACCTCCGTAATGATCTACTCCGAGGCAGTTGTCCCTATCGATGTTGCACGAGTAGTATACAACGCATGGCTCTATCACAATGGGACCCTTCACAGTTGGCTGTATCCAGGTTGGGGTAAATATGTTGACGTGTACAGGCAGAGCGAAACACCGAAAAAGTATGTTATATTTCGGGACGATGACGCCGCTCCCTGGAATCAACTGGATACATTAAAACGGATAAACCAGATTCACATAGATAAGAATATTCCGGTAACATTGGGTATTGTCCCTCACCCATCGCTCGTTAATCCGGGAAATTTGTTCTACGCGGATTCAAAGTTTTTTGAGTATATGAAATCGATCTCCTCAAACCCACTCTTTGAGTTCGCTCAACACGGGTACACGCACCATGATAACTCGGGCCCACCACACCAAAGCGAGTTCTATGGGCGCCCTTATTCTGACCAGTATCAAACGATCAAGAAAGGGCAATTAGACTTTATAAATGCCTTCGGGGTGAAGCCTACCACCTTTATCCCTCCATGGAATAAAGCCGATGATAACACCCTAAAAGCGTTAAAATCCCTTGGATTTACTGAGTACAGTTCGTCTTCTGACGATTTCAACATAGACGCCGGATATAAAGACGGCATGTGGGTAGACTCGTATTCAATTGTACTCAATGATACGACGCTTCCATCAGCAAAGGATATCACAGAGCGTTTATTTAACGATGACCATACTAACACCATTATTGTATTCTATCATTTTTGGAGTTTCAGTGGAAGTGGAAGTGGAAGGGGAAGTGGACAAGGAAACCCAGAAAACGCCACTAAAGTGCAATTGTTCGAGGATTATCTCGACTACCTTAAAAATAGGAGCGATGTGGTCTTTACGAAACTTGACCGCTCCTATTCGGTCGAGGGGCAAAGTTCCGTCAATTCGCCCCCTAGCATCGACATTACTGTCAACAATATGACGTAGCGTTGTGAGAACGGATCAATGAAGCACCGAAAAATGTAGTCACCTAGCAGGGCGGGGGACACCGGGGGCCATCGTGAAATGATTGACGTTTGCCGTTTTCTCCCATCTTATTGATTTCCTTCGAGTAATGAGAGAAGGTGCAGCCTTAAACGTTAAAGTTAAGCGAATCGCATGCTTGTAGTGTATTGCCACACCGAGGTTTTGAATCGTTCAGTAAATTTACCTAAGCCGCTTTTATATAAAGTATTTCAAAATGTAGTATGGTGATTATCCATGATGGAAGACGTAAAGAAAAAGGCCAAAAAGATGAGAGAAAAACGAATTCAATTTCTTTATCGACTATATGATTTGGCAGACGGCGATGTACGAAAATGGGTAGATGCGTTTCATATTGCGAGGGAACTAGAGTTTGATGAGGCTACAATTGATACCATCATTGTGTATTTCCGGATAAAAGGATTCCTCCAGACCGAGGGTTTTGGTCGCTTTTTCTATAATGTTCGCATCAGCCCGGCCGGCGTCGATTATATCGAAGAGACGATGTCTGAACAAGGCAATTGGTAAGGTCCCAGGGCGGTAGACCCAAGCTCGGCACTTAATTCAATACGACATCTGCAAGCACAAGGTGGCTGAGTAAAGGTGCCATCAGCGCCCACTGTGAGTGCTTCGTGCTGGAGCATAGTTAAGTAGGACTTGTTGTCCCATATTACACATACAAAGGTATGGCAACGACGTCATGCCTGAAAAAGTGAGAGTGGAATTCTTTTATGACGCGGGAAGTTGTGAACCTCGACGATGTTAAGTGCATACTAGGAAGCACGAATATAGGCCTTTTTAAGCATTATTTGATCGATACCACAATTACAGATCTTCCGCTCACCCTAACGGCCATTTGCATAACTCACGGACATGGTGACCATTTTACGGGGGCACGCGCGATAAAAAGGAGAACGGGGGCGGTTGTCGTTGCCCCCAAAGAAGATTCAATGTTAATTGAAAATCCCGAGATAAATGTGCGCGGGTTGTTCAACTGGGCACGGCCTCCAGTAGAGATGACAACGAAATTCTTTCTTGGAGAAGCTTGTCGGGTAGATAGTTTTGTCGAGGAGTATGCATTTGATGAGGGGATTACGCCAATTCACTTACCGGGGCATACTGTTGGACATACAGGATATCTTTGTCATGGAGTCTTTTTCACTGGTGATGCGTTATATCCAGAGGAAGTGTGGGAAAAACATACACTGCCCTATACGATAGATGTTGAGCTTACCCGTCGGTCGATTGACGTTATCAAGAGCGTAAAATATGAGTGGTTGATTCCCGCGCACGGCAGGATCTTATCAAAAGAGGAGGGAGATCTGAATGCAGACATCCACCTCGCCAGACTCAAAGCGATAGATGACATGATACTCAGACTACTGAACAAGCCGAGATCTACAGAAGAGCTGATCTGCCTTATGCTTAAAGCACTCAACATTGAAGATAATCTTGCCAAATACTGGCTTTCCGTCACCACAATCAAGGGCCATTTGAGCGGACTTGTCAGCGCATACAAGGTCACGTATGATATTACCAACCATAGGGTGTACTGGAAAGCCATAAAATAACCTGGGAGACTTTAAAGAGTGGAACATGTCGATCTAAAGCTACAGCTAAACAACGTGAGTACTACGTATATCCTTTGAGTCGTTTTTACTACAACTGCAATTGTTTGTCTGCAGCAATCAACATTAAAAGAACAAAAAAGCATTACAGTAGATTAGGCTCTGTAGTTTTTGCTTTTTACAACAGTATCTCTATGTGCCCTTTTGCTTCTATTTATTGGAAAGAAGTTCCGCTCCTGAAATATCGTATCTGATATATGTCGCTGAAGGTATAGGGCTTCAATTTTTCTAATTCCATGATAGCAACCGAAAGAAAGTGCACGATATAGTCGGTTTTAGAAGCTAATTGCTCAGATTTGAAAAGAAGCTGTGTAATCTTTAAATAACAAAACAAGTTTATTTGAATTAATTTATCAAACAGATACCATTTTTGAGAATATTGTTGATTGCATCGCGCATCCTTAAAGTAGCAAAATTATTCGAACCAAATATTGAAACTACATTACGCATTTTTTATCATAACGCTCAAACAAAGACTTGCACCACCGACGGACATGTATAGTTCTCGGGCTTGTCTCGAGACATGATACTTTCAATCTCCTCTTTGCTGATCTATCCGCCAAAAGTGGAAATTGATTGAGCCAGTTGGATCTTCTGATTCTTATATAGTAATAAAATTATAAATATGCATAGTATAAATATCTTATATTACTCCCAACATTCTAAAGCTATCACAGGATAAAGCAAAATCGGATGATATCACTCAAGAGACCCAGTTAATGCACAAAGAACGAACAGCCATAACTAAAACAAGGCAATCAACATTGTCGGATTACATCCCATTTGAACTCAAAGAATTACGCTATCACAGCGATAATTGGAAAATTATAAATCAGTTAAAAAAAGAACCGGGGCTCACCGCATCAGAACTCTCAAAAAAGTGCGACGTATTGTCAAGGGGAATGTCACGTCGGTTACATTACTTAGCGTCTAACGGTGTTGTCAAATGTGTCGTTGCGTGTAAAACCATACGCGGCGATGATTTGGAGTTGTGGTACGTGACTGTCTAACTCGTTTTCCTTGCGCACGATTTAACAGATGAAAGTTATGGATATAAGCAAGTAAGGAATGTCAGACAAATGAAGGTTATCAGCTGCCCTGGTTTTACCGAAGTGACAAAATAATCGGCAAGCTGTCCGATTGAATCCACCGCCATTGTAAATGCAAGTATCTCTGATCAGAATCCAAATCGACTTGTTAATGTACCTTTTTTTGACACTTCTAAACGCCTTCTCGTAATTGTGTCAGGTAGCAGTTGGTAATATAGCGTCTAAGGAAATGCATCATGTTCATGTTCGTTCGCAGTTCTGAAAGAAGATATTTTCGTCGGGAGTAGGGAATGAACCCACTCGCGTTCTGTCCAGAGTGCGCAGCCTCCCGCTGTTTCGTTGAGTTGACTATGGTTTTGACGAATGGTCTGCAAGAAGTGGGATTGCAATCCCTCTTTAAGCGATACATCTCGGAGGTTAGCATCAGAATACGGCGAAAATGGACATGGCTCGAGATTCCCCTCCGGACTAATGTGCACAAAGCCGCGCCCAGCGGCGAGGCAGCCGCCAAATTGGTCTTCGTCACCGGGGAACGCAATGAATAGGCCGGGAAGCGTCGCGCGAAATGCATTCGTAGCAGACAACAGATCTGCACGTTGTTCATTGGTGAGCACCCAGTCCTCAGTTCCCTCGTTGACCGAAACATATTCAACGAAGAAGAAGATTTTGCCACCTGCTTTAATGAGGTCTTGCATAAAACGCTCATCGGTTATCGTCGAAACGTTTGAACGTGTTATCGTCAATGAACACCCGAAGAAGATCCCGTTATCCTTTAGCTTTTTCATTGCTGTTTGAACGCGCTGATAGATGCCATTGCCCCTACGCCCGTTGGTATCTCTCTCAAGTCCTTCAATGCTGAGAACCGGCCACACGTTCCTCTGCCCTTTTAATTTCTGGATTAATGTGTCATCGAGCAGTGTCCCATTAGTGACTACAGGGAAAATGATTTCAGGGAAATCTCTGGTGATGATTATCAGCTCCCTACGAACGAATGGTTCGCCGCCAGCCAAGAGTATCGCCGAGATTCCCAGTTCCCGTGCCTCTGCGATGACGCTCCGCAATTTGTCTTCACTCAGTTCTGCTCCCAGCGGCCTGTTTTGTGCGTGGGCTTGCGCGTAACACCCTTTGCACTGGAGATTGCACCTGTTCGTTACACTGACGATGAGGAATGGGGGGACATGGAGACCTTCTATCCCCCACTGCTGCCGCGTCTGAGCAGCTTCTCTCTGTGATCGAAGCATACGGAGGAAAAAACGGGCTTGTGATGGGTCCTTGAGTGTAATTCGCACCGCATCCTTAAGGTAACTTCTAATTGCTGTATTAAGGGGTTTGATGTACCCTTCATTCTCTTTCATGCCTGCACCTCTCGGTCCCTATATACTTCTTTCAGTTTGTGTTAAAATGTGGTTAAGCATTCGCTTTATCGACGATTTGCTCATCGCAAAAAGTATGGCACGTAGAAACATCATCTTCCAACAATCCCGTGAATTTAGGGAAAAGGAGGGCGCTCGCTCCATAATTGTGCGTGTTCGTTCTTGTTCTTATTCATTTAATTAACTTAGTCTTTTTAACGAACTGTTAGTCGGTTGCGTTACATCTTGCGATTCCAACTTGATAAAGGAATGATGATGTTAAAATGTTATCTCTATACTGTACTTAGGAGAATATAGTTAAAATCAAGTTTTAGCACTTTTTTAACGTTCTTATAATATATAAAATTAGCAGGTTATTCACAAACAACTAAGTTGCAGTGGTAATAACTATTTGCAGTGTTAGTGGAATTTTACAGCAGGAAGAACTTGGTTACTCGAGTAACTGATGCATCAACGGAGTTAATGACTCACGTCTTGGCGTAAAATTACTTGTTACATGTGTAGTGTTAATTCCTCGTTCTATCGAGCGATTTATAATATAGACTTAAGTTACGTTGTAATGGAAAGGCAGTTGCTACGAGATCATAGCAGCAGTAACACAACACATCAAAGCACAATTCAATAGTCCGGATCTGGATATTTGTGTACACTCTCACAGCGTTTTGATTTAAACACGATGATTGGATCTGAAATTGCGCTCTAAACTCTTAATTCCCTTGAAAAAATGTCTTTATGCAAGATTAAGTTTATCAACGTTATGCCGAAATGTTGCACGGTGATACGTTATGTCAAAAAAACCTTTGGCTGGCGTCTTTTTGGCAACCCTGATGATGGGGGCTATAGTAGGTGGTATCCTAAACCCGCCAATAATCGCCAATGGGCAGTCCTCTCAAGGACAGATATGCATTACAAAAGCACAAGTGGATTTAAACATGGAGATGCGGAAGCTTTGGGAAGACCACATTATGTATACACGGATGGTAGTCGTAGAAATAGTTGCGAACACTACAAATGACGCCACAGTAGCGCGGCTCCTCAGGAATCAGGATGATATCGGCAACGCCATAAAGCCGTATTATGGTGATGCAGCTGGCAACAAATTAGCTGACTTACTCAAGCAACACGAGCTGCTCGCCGGTGGCGTAATAAACGCAGCCAAGACTGGAAATAGTACTGCGTTCGATGCTGCAATAAGCAGTGGTTTGCAAACGCTGATCAAATTGCTGCGTTTCTGAGTCAATTGAACCCTACCTACTGGCCTGAATCAGGTATGAAGAGCATGGGTTCTTACGTTTAAAATTATGCTCCTTATCTTCTCATTCTGGCATTCAATGTTCACTTTATACGTTAAGTTCATCATTCGTAATCGTACACCGTTTGTCATCGTTACACAAGAAGCAGTATCATGACTATCATCATGTATACCCTCTCGGTTACTAACAATTGTGTCTGCGATTTTTATGCTTGTTGAAAATTATCCCGCACAATTAAAAAATGAGAGAATAAGAAATACAAGTCGCAAACCCTTATCTCCATTTTAAAACTACACTTAAAGGTTTCAGGACAAACTCTCGCAGGTATGAGGTACAGTAATTGCAGAGAAAAAAACTATTGAATAGAAAATTTAGTGAAATTAACTTTACCGCAAAGAATATTTTTGTTACAAATAATATTATATGAAATCATTAATATTATTAAAATATTATAAATAGCATATGATATTGTATAGAGTTACGATTACAGAAAGCCAAACATTAAACAAAGATTTAACCAAATCGCAAGGACGCAAAACCATTTTTTATGATCTAACTATTGGTTTGAAGTTAATGTTAAAGCATGATTTTAACCAATTTTTCAAAATCTCATTCACATTACGAAAATTACAATGCATCAATTAGTGATGGCTGGGTGCACTCTTACTTGAAAGAATGTTAGGTAATTTATATGGAGCAAAACAGGGGCGATCTAGTTGCAAATAGACTTTTATTTGGAAATGGAGCTAATAGACGCGAGGATTAACTCATTGCTAAAAGAAGTTAGGGAGTCAGACAATATAGAACTGGACATTACAGAGCACTTCCCATCAAAACAAGAATTGGAACTAACATATCAATCAACAAGTACGGAAAATGCAAATATTACGGAACGACACGTACGGTCAAAGTTACTGAGCACTTCCCACTAAAGCGAGGATAGGAACTGGATTCAACATTCTTAGGTCTATTTTGTTTCATCGTTCACAAACCCCAATCTTCTGAAATATAAGGGTTATGTTCACAGAAAGATATGTCGACGTGCTTGTTGATCTTAAATTCAACTACGAAGGTTCCATGATTATTGAATAAGCAGAAGTGGATAGTAAATGGACTAATACACGTCTTTAATTTTAAGTACCATAATCTCGTACGTGAGTGGTGCACATCCGGACGTATCTCCAGAAAATTTCGTATTAAACTTGTAAGTGAAAGATATTTGATACCCTGCATCTATCGCTGAAATCCATTAATCTTTGGATATCTATATTCCATGAGAAATCTTGCGGGACATCCTCAAACAATCCTCTGCTCCAGGAGGGATCCCGCGGAATGTTTTTGAACAACGGGAACTGATCTAACACTTTGATGCGTTTGTCCCATTTTGTTATTTTGTTCGCATCTCTCAAAGCCCATTTAAACGCAGCCGAGAGTCCAGCTACTCGTATTTTTCTTGACGGGGCATCAAATACAATCTCACCACTAGGAAAGTTGTCCGCTAACAACGAAAAGAACTGTTTAACTTGCGACTCCTCATAGTAAACAAGCACCCCTCCAACTACCATGAATACCCCATCTTCGGTATGTTTGATGTCCTTACACCAATTTGGGTCGAAGAGGGATTTTGCAATGCACGCCGTTCTATGAGAATCTGGAATTAACTGTTGTCGAATTTCAATGACTGTAGGAAGGTCGAGGTTGTACCACTGAATCGCCCCATTATCGACACGATAAAATGTCGTGTCAAGCCCAGCACCTATATTTATAACAGACGCACGAGGATGTTCTGCAATGTAAGACCGTATTTTATCGTCAAACTGCTTTGCTCTTGCTACAATGAGTAGATCGACTTCAGGAGGAATTTTATGATTAATTGTTGAGAAATCATAATCAATCTGTTCAACGAGTTCGATTGCTTTAATGTCATTCAGCACTGGATTACGTTCTCTACTTAGTTTTGCTCGACCCCATAACGGACCTAGCAGGGTTTCCGATACGCCACTTAAATTAATCTTTATTTTATCCTGTTTCATACCGACTCCTGAATTATAAGCATAAACGAGTACACGCACGTACTACGTCATGTAAACACTTATAGCTTGAGATAATTTAACGAATACTTTAAGAGGTGCTAGATACTAGATCATTGAGATGTCCCCTGACCTGAAGAAATACTACCGTGAACCGCTCTATCGTAACTCACTTTCCATCATGCTCACTCAAGTGTTCGGGATATTTTTCGCTCTAATATTCTGGGTAGTCGTGGCGCGCACTATGTCGTCAACGGCAGTCGGACTTGCGACTGCCGCATTCTCGTCGACAGTTCTTATCATCAACCTCGCACCATTAGGCTTGGACGCCGGGCTCACGCGTTTCTTGCCGGGTTCGAACAATAAATGTGGACTCTATTCGACCACCGTAATTATAACATTACTTGCTTCACTCGCGTTCATGGCCATATTCCTCAGTGGTCTTAGAGCCTTCTCGCCGCAGCTCGTATTCCTGCGTGAAGGGTGGCTCCTTGTTGTACTCATTGCATTCGCAGCCGTTACCGCAATCTCTACAATGCAGGGCACTGCACTCATCGCAGCGAGGCAGGGCCATCTCTATTTCATCCAAAATACCATTCTCGGTATACGAGTACCATTGATATTAGTTTTCGCATCGCTCGGTACATTAGGCGTCTTTCTATCGTGGGACGTCGCATTTTTAGCGACAGTACTCTTCGCCACGCCCGTACTTTACTATTATGGACTCTCAATGAAGTGGGAAATTGACACAAAATCTCTACAAGAGATATTTAGGTTCTCTTTAGGCAATTATACCGCTGGAATCTTCCAAATGGCTCCTTTGATAATTCCAGTGATGATCGTCAACGCCGTTGGTGCGCGTGAGGGCGCGTATTATTACATTGCACATACAGTGGCTATGCTCTTTTTTACAGTTCCAGCGGGCGTTAGTCTCTCTCTCTTTGTTGAAGGATCCCATGAAATGCCCCTGCGAGAGAGTTCAATAAAGTCCTTAAAGTTCTCGGCATTGATATT
>Ga0187772_10000215_pt1 | contig 24625 bp, 22 predicted proteins | sample 0116_SJ02_MP15_2_FD_133137 | JGI IMG/M metagenome (GOLD analysis project Ga0187772, IMG submission 133137) | Tropical peat soil microbial communities from peatlands in Department of Meta, Colombia - 0116_SJ02_MP15_20_MG | ecosystem: Environmental > Terrestrial > Soil > Wetlands > Peat | place... | reverse complement strand
TTATGGTAGATGCTGAAATCAAAAGAGACAGGATTATCATCCGCTATAAAGGGAAAAAGTGGGACTGGATGTTGGAGCCCCGATATTGGAGGAATACCTTCATATGGACGGCCTGCTTGCTCATCTTTCCCATCCTGTGCTACTTTATCAGCCCCATCCTTCTGGATACTTTGATCACCGCCAATCTCTATGCGGCCATAGCCATTCCTCTAGGCCTGATGACGGTCGGAACAGGGCGGCTTAATTTTGGCCCGAATTTCTTCGTCGGTGTTGGAGGTTATGCAGCGGCCATCCTTTCCATTGCTTACGGGTGGGGACCTCTCAAGACCCTTGCTCCCGCTATCCTGATCAGTTTGATCTCCGCTCTTCTCTTCAGCCCTTTGGTGATCTTGGCCCGGGGTCTCTACTATGTCCTGCTCACGCTCCTTCTACCCCTTGTCTTTCTCGAGGTCACCTTCATCTATTCGGATCTCTTCAAGGGAGACGTGGGCTTGGCTGGGATCAAACTATTGATGGACCTTGGAGACGTTAAGATCAATTTCCTAATGATCGCCTACCTCTCCATATTCCTGGTTCTCCTTTATCTTCTTGTCGTAAACAAAATCCTTAAGTCCCGTTACGGCCTGATCATGGCTGCCATCAATGACGACGAGGAGGTGGCCCACGGAATCGGGGTGAATATCAATATGGTGAAGATCCTGGCTTTTGTTTTTTCCGCAGGCATGATCGGCGTTGTTGGGTGGTTCTATGCCCATTATTTCGGAACTTTTGCCGGAATCACCTATCTCCCGCTCACGTTCATGGTAAAAATTCTCCTCGTTATTTTCATCGGCGGGCGGGCACAGGTTTTTGGGTGCGTGGTGGGTGGCTATTTCGTTGCCTTTTTGGAGATGATCTTGATCGCTACTCTGGGCAATATTCAGCCCGTGGTCTTCCCGATCATTCTATTGATTCTCCTCTTCGCATTGCCCGAGGGCCTTTTCGGAATCTATAGAAAACGCCGGTATCGCGAGTATCTGCCAACCTTGCATGTACGGAGATAGTCTGAATGTACGAGATTCTAAAAGTCAGAAATATCACGAAGAGTTTTGGGGGCCTGACTGCCGTCAATAAGCTTAGCTTCGACATCAGTTCGGGAGAGACAGTGGGCCTGATTGGACCGAATGGAGCGGGCAAGACAACTCTGGTTAATCTCCTCTGCGGTTCTTATTATGCCGATTCCGGTGAGATCGAGATGGATGGGAAGCACATTACTCGGATGAAGCCATATCAACGATGCCGGATGGGTCTCAGCCGTACTTACCAGATCCCCCGCCCCTTTCCAGAGCTGACCGCTCTGATGAGTGTGGTGACGAGTGCTCTCTGCGGGAAGAAGAGAACAAACAGGGGCCTGGACGATGCGGCCGCTGAAGCGACCCATTACCTGGAGTTTGTGGGGCTCTTCAGCAAGCGCAATATCTTGGCCCGGGACCTCACCTTTTTTGAACTCCGCATGCTCGAGTTAGCCCGAGCCCTGGCGACCACGCCGAAACTTCTCTTCGTTGACGAAGTGATGGCCGGGCTCAATCCGGGAGAGGCGAACCGGGCCGTCCATCTCATTGCCCGCGCCAAGGAAGAGTTTGGTCTGACCATCTTCTGGATAGAGCATGTGATGGCAGTCCTCATGGAAGCTGCGGAGCGAATCATTGCGATCCATTTCGGCGAGAAGCTTGCCGAAGGGACCCCGGAAGAGATCGCCAATGACGAAAAAGTCATTGAGGCCTATCTCGGTTCCGGATGGCGCAAAACAGACAAATAGGCCGCCTTCGCTTCAAGTCGGCTCACTTTGGACAGCTTAGGTAGGAGGACCATGCTTGAGGTAAAGAACCTTAATGTATCGTACGGAGTCATTCCCGTCCTGCACGATGTCAGTTTATCAATCCAGCAGAATGAACTGGTGGCCTTGCTGGGCTCCAACGGGGCGGGCAAGAGCACCCTCCTGAACACGATTCAGGGAATCGTCAAACCTTCTTCCGGGAGGATCCTTTTCCTCGGAAAGCCCATTGAGAACCTTCCCACACACAAGATCATTACCGCAGGAATTGCACAGGTTCCCGAGGGCAGGCGGCTCTTCCCTTATATGACCGTCAAGGAGAACCTCCTCTTGGGGGCGTACCCGGGGAAAGCCTGGCAGGTTAAACAGGAAAGAATGAAATGGGTCATGGAGCTTTTTCCGATTCTCAAAGAGAGGGCGAATATGGCCTCCCGCCTTCTTTCTGGAGGAGAGCAGCAGATGCTTACGATCGGAAGAGGATTGATGGCCCAGCCCCGATTACTCATGGTGGATGAGCCCTCTCTAGGGTTGGCTCCTGTCATCCAGGATCATCTTTACCAGACCCTGGGAAAGCTGCGGCAGTCCAAGATCACCATTTTGCTTCCCGAGCAGAACGCCCTGCGGGCCCTGGGGATAGCGAATCGTGGCTATGTCATGCAAGATGGGAAGATCGTGCTCGAGGGAGATGCCGCCAGTCTAATGCAGAGTGATCTGGTGAAAAAGGCCTACCTCGGGAGGTAATGAATGGAAGATTATTTTTCTTATACGGCCAAACTTTTTGACCCAGCTGCCGTCAATGAGAAACCGGAGATCCTCAAAGGGATTCGCGTCCTCGATTTCTCCCACGTCATTTTTGGTCCCACGGCTACCCGGCTTCTGGCCCAGTACGGGGCAGAAGTCATCAAGCTCGAACTCCCGTATCATGGGGATCTCTGGAGGCCGGCCACCTATTGGGGAAAATACTGGAAGCATTCGAACCCTCTTTGGCACTTTATCACCCAGAACAAGTATTTTCTTGGCGTGGACTTGAAGAAGCCGGAGGCGAAAGACATCATTTACCGTCTGGCTGAGACTGCAGATGTCGTCGCTGAGAACTTCGCTGCCGGAACAGCGGAAGCCTGGGGGGTGGGATATACCCGAATCAGCGAAATCAACCCCAAGGTGATTTACCTGAGCTGTTCCACCTACGGCCAATACGGGCCTTTACGTTTCTATCCCGGATGGGACCTCCTTGCCCAGGCTGCCAGCGGCGTATTGAGCTTGACCGGCTATCCTGATACGGATAAGTATTACAAGCTACCTGATTACCTGGGAGACTACATCCCCGGCAATATGGGAGCCATGGCCATTCTGATGGCTCTCTACTTTCGCAACAAGACGGGGAAGGGACAGTACATTGACCTAGCCCAGTCTGAGGCCTTGATGCGACTGCTTTGGCACTTCACGTTCTTCAACCTTACGGGGAAGGAGGTTGGCCGTACCGGGAACAGTGATCCCACGATGCTTCCGGCTTCCATCTTTAAGACCCGGGATGGAAAATTTATGGCCCTGGCGTGCGCTACCGAAAAACAGTTTGCCGGTCTCTGCAGCGCGATGAACCGGGAAGATCTCCTCAAGGAAAAAGTTTACACGGATTCTTTCGAGAGACTGAAGCCGGCCAATGCGGCTGCCCTCACCAAGATTGCCGGCGATTGGTTAAAGTCTTTGAATGCCGCGGAAATCATCGGCCTGGCCAATAACAAAGGCTTCCCCGCTGCAGAAGTACTGGATGACGACCAGATCTGTCATGATCCTTGGAGGCGCCAGAGGGGAAGCGTGATCTTGTTCAACGACGAAATGTATAAAGAGTTGGTCTTGGCAGGACCCTCCGCCCAGCTCAGCAAGACGCCGGCTAGAACGAAATGGCTGGCCCGCCCGATAGGCTACCATAACCGGTTGGTACTCAAGAAATTTATGGGCCTGTCGGAAGAAGAGATTACGATGCTGGAGAAAAAAAGAATCATTGGCACCTTCGATGACCGGCCGGGGCTGAAGCCGCCTATTTATTATAATCTGGATGAGGATCCGATCTTTAATTACGGGAGAGAGGGAAAAAAGTGAGCAACAAGCGGGAAAAGGAGCAAGTTTACGCCCGGTATGTCGCCTCTGGAAAGACGGTTCAACACCTGGCCTCCTGGGGAAAGAGACTGGCCGAGGTGATGAACCCGGAAGGGAAGCCTGAAGCCCTGGACGATATCTTAGTGCTGGATGCCAGTTACGCGAACTTCTCCGGGATTATTGCTGCAAGTTTTTTTGCTGAGTTCGGGGCCGAGGTGATTAAGATTGAACCGCCCGATGGGGATCCGGCCCGAAGGATGACCCCTTGGGGAGAAAATGTCAAAGGCGTTGGGATTCCTTTCTTGATTGAGGGACGGAACAAGAAATACATGACGCTCGACCTAAAAAATTCCGAAAAGGACAGGAACGATTTTGCGAGACTGGCGGAAAAGGCTGCTGTGGTGATCGAAGCCTTCGGAGCCGGAGAAATGGATTCCTGGGACATCGGATACAGGCAGCTCAGTCAGAAAAATCCTGGCATCATTTATATTGCCATTACCCCTTATGGTCAGTACACAGAAAAGGCCCGTCAGTTTGCCCATTTTCCGGATTCCGACATTACTGCGCAGGCAGGTTCCGGTCTTCCAGCTCAAGTGGGCGATCCGGCGAACAGTCCGGAGCCTTACAACTGGCCCCTCAAGGCCGGGATGTGGGCCGGGTGGTACATCTCCGGACTCCATGCCGCCCTTGGAGGCACTTTCGCTCTCATTCACCGCCAAAACACCGGAGAAGGCCAGATGGTGGACGTGGCTACCATGGATGCCTACTCCTGCATGGTCGGATTTCCTCCGACGATCGGCTACACGTGGGAGGCAGCCCGTCCACGGATTGGGGTTCTCGACTTTATTCTCTATCCGTATGGCTGCTGGAGATGTAAGGATGGCCTCGTTGTCATTGCAGCGCCTCGTGACCATGACTTTCGGGCCCTTTTAAAGATCCTTGGTTTGTGGAAATTAGAAGACGACTGGAGATTCACGCCGGACCGGATTCCCGATGTGATTGATACGGCCATGATTCTGTATAAAGCCATTGAAGTGAAAACTGTCAAATTCACGGCGGATGAACTGGTCAATAAGGCATTGAGATACAGCGCTAAAGCCGCACGGTCCAAATGGCGCGGCGGCGGAGTGCCCATTGTGATGAAAGTGAATACTCCGCCGATGGCCCTGGAGAGCAAGCAGTTTAACATTCGCAAAATCTTCCAAGAGGTAGAGGATGGGACCCTAGGGAAGTTTGTCATCAACACCGGCTTTGTCAAGATGTCGGAATCTCCGCCGCGGGTCAAATGGGTTTCCTGTGATATCGGCAAGGACAATGACGATATCCGGAAAAGATATCTTAAGGATCGATAGATTGCCCGTCAGAGGATATTCCTTACCGTAGGGGAATTTGCGTAATCACCCCTACAAAAAATAAGAAAGGAGGGTGTGACTTATGGAAAGATGGCTAAGGTTAGGAATCGTAGTTCTCGCAGTCTTTTCTTTATTGGAGCTGGGATTTTTCGCGCCTGCTTTTGCCGCTCCTGCCGGAAAGCCGATCGTCATCGGTTACGTCGGAAATGTTGCTTCCCCCGGCACCAAACCCTGTATGGACATACAGAAGTACGCCGTTGAGGAGGTCAACAAAGCCGGGGGAATCATGGGACGGCCGGTGGAGTACGTGGTGCTCGACGGCAAAGGAGACACTTCCCTTTCGGTTGAGGCCGCACGGCGACTCATCATGGAGTATAAGGCTAAGTTTGTCCACATCGAGGGCCGGTCGGAAATTTGCTTAGCAGCCCAGGAAAACTCAGCGGCGCTCTACAAAGAGTATCCTCATATCTTGATTTTTAACGGTCCCATGGCCTCGGAGTTGACCGCCAAGATCGTGGATGAATATGAGAAGTATAAATTTTCCTTCCGGGACTGGGACCCCGAGCCTGCCCATTATAGCTGGCTGGACAATTACCTTGGAAAGCTTTTTCACGGCGCCATAAAGGGCAAGAGGCTTGCTTTTCTCTGGGAGGATCTGGCTTGGACTGTCCTATGGCGCAGAGGGATTGATTACTTAAAGCTGCCTACATGGGAAGAGGTGGCCAAAACGAAATACGGGATAGATGTGGTTTACAGCAAAGCAGTCAAACCCCGGGGGACGATGTACTTGCCGATTCTCCAAGAGATCGCCACGAAGAAAGCCGATATGATTTGGTTTGTGAGCTCTTGGTTCACCGATACGGAGTCTTATGCCAAGCAATGGGCTGACTCAGCAGCCCAGGATATTCCTTCTGTCATGTACGGAGGGGTAGCCCAGACCCATGATTTTTGGAGGATGACCGGCGGAAAGGGACTGGGGATCATGTCTCCTTTCTATGAAGGGGACATCCCATTCACCCCAAAGACCCTTCCATTCATCGAGTTGGGGAAAAAACTGGGAATCCCTTTGCAGATTCACGTCCAGATTGCTTACGCTGACATCTACCACATTAAAGCCGCTATTGAAAAAGCCGGAGGAACGGACGACAACGAAAAACTGATCAAGGCCATGGAAGAAGTGGAAACCATTTACTCCCTGGGCAAAATGAAGTATGAAACCAGGAGGATCAAACCCTATTTCCACTCTCGCGTGCTTGCCAATCCCTATGATCCTTATAAATTTGATTCCCCTAATATCTTCCTGTTGAACATCGCCCAGTTTCAGAAAGATGGAAAAATCTCCTGGGTCGTCAATGAAAAGGCCCAGGTGGTTCAAGGCGGATACATCCCTCCTGCCAAATTGCGCACCATGAAATAACTCCTGATATCCTGAGGCGGACTTCTTTGCGAAGAAGAAGTCCGCCTCTCCTTTATAAGATTTTCGAAGCATTTCTACCGGATCGATTATTCCATCCTCGTAACTGAGGCATGAAATCTTGCGGTCTTTTCTGTAGTTGTCTCGTTGCTGTTGTCGTTGCTTGACAGATAATTCCTTTTTTCGTATATTCAACCCGACTAGAATCGAGTCCTTATATTATAGTTACATTCGCGAGAGGGTATTCTAAACGGAGGAACACGGGGCGTTGAAAAGGAAGGCCCACCTCTCAGCGTTCATTTTTCTATTTTTCCCGAGGAATTCCTAAAACAATAGTGGGTAAGTCGTGTTTGGCCAGAAGGTAGTACGAAAAAATTAGGAGGAAATATGCCCTCGAAAATCTCCGATAGCTACGATGCGATCATCGTCGGCTGCGGTATCGCGGGGTCGGTTGTCGGCGCCATACTGTCAAATATGGAACACAAGAAGGTTCTGATCCTTGAGGCTTCGTCGCAGATTGGCGGCCGTGCCGCCTCATTCCGCGGAGAAGGGATTGAAGATGCCGACGAGTTCCGCAAAACGCTTTCGTTGTCTGCTCACTCCTGGGTGAGTGACAGGACGGAGCCTGATCTTCCAACGCTGATCAAGAAGAGGATGCTCGATGGATATGTTCTCGAAGCGGGTGGCAGGGGTGCCTGGTACACCAATCGTGGACGTGTGAGCCAAGCCCTGGCACTGTTTAACAAGGCTTCGATCTTCTATCCCAATGCAGGCTTTGTGTGGTATGACCATGACTGGAAGCCCTACATCGTGGGCAGGAGAGCGAAGTACGGTTGGATGAGCGATGAAGATTACGCTGAGATGGTAAAGGTCCATAAGCGCAAGCTCCAGGTACGTACGATAGCTGAAGCTGAAAAACTCGACCATGTGACCTTGAAAGATTGGGTAGAAGGGATCACAAAAAGTGAACTGGCACAAGAATTCCATTATGCCATGGGAACTTTTCAGACGGTTATGAATGACCCAGCACTCAACGCAGCCGGAGAGAACCTAAAGGTATTTGTACAAGTCCAGGAGACCGGGGTGCATATCACGAATGGTTCCTGGGCTTTCGCCGGGGCACCCGGGCACCGTTTTATCACGGAGGGTTTTGCTGCCGCCCTCAAAGACGCCGAAGGGGAGATTGTTACGAATGCCCAGGTCAAAGAGGTGATCATTCAGAACGGAAGAGCGGCCGGTGTTGCAGTTGAGATGGACGGCAAAACGCTGGAAATAAAATCCCCGGTGGTCGTCTGCACTGCACCGCCGAAGGCATTGCTGAAGATCTTGCCGGAGAATGTGTTGCCTACGGAATTTGTAAGATTAACTAAGAAGATCATCCATACTTCTATGGTTGCCGGCCAGTTTGGTATGACGAAACCAGTGAATGTTTTCTGTGAACTCAAGGTCGATCCCAGGTCTTTCTATCATACCTCCATGTTGATTCCCGAGAGCGAAGGGCTGTTCAGGGGGAATGTTCCGCTCGACATCGTGGCGATGTCTGCCATTGCACCGACGACAGCCCCTGAAGGCAAGTACTTGCTGGGCATGGCCAGCAGTATTCTGGCTGAAGAAGCGCATGATAAGAAGAAGGTCGATATCGTTATCGACAGGATGTTGAAGTTTGCCGATACCGCATTCCGAGGCTGGAGAGAATCGCTTGAGTTCACGTTCTTCACGGTTGGAGATACCTGTATCCTATGGCGACATCCTGAGGATGAGTGGGTGGATGTGAAATGCCCTACTGTCGAGGGACTGTTTTTTGCCGGTGATACCTACGGGAAGCGCCTCAACGAAGGAGGCATCGAGGGTGCTGTCCACTCCGGGTTTATTTGTGCGAGCGCCATAACCGGCAAGGACTATCTGCAACTTCTGCCGCCGGTCTTCCGCTAGTGGTCGTTGGAACAGAGAAACGGAGTAGCAAAAAGGGAGGCTTCTTCGAATGCGTATAGAACCCAACAGCGACGTATGAAGAGGATGGGTCAAAACACTGCATCTTAAAGAATGAAGAAAGGAGATTTTTCACGATGAAGATACTGGCCTTGAACGGAAGCTATCGGAAGAACGGGAACACGGAAATTCTTCTGAAACAAGCCTTGATGGGGGCGGAATCGGAGGGCGCACAAGTAGAGATTCTCCGGTTGACAGATTATAAGATCGGTCCCTGCCGGGGATGCGGGCTCTGCCTATTTCGCGAAAATGTTTGTCAGGTAAAGGACGACGATGTGAGCTTCATTTTTTCAAGAGTGAATGAATGTGACGGGCTCATTCTGGGTTCGCCATGTTATTTCCTGGAATTGACCGCCGTGATCAAGCAGCTGATCGACCGGTGTTGGATTCTCGGCCATCAGATTGGCAAGATTAAAAAGCCCGCCACCGTCATCATTCCCTACGCGACGCGCGGGTGGATACCCTATATTTCTGTCCAATCCAACGTCCTCCTGAATGTAATGGGTTTGACCAAAATCAACGAGGCCGCCATCTGTACTCAGGGGATATCTGAAGTCGTCCTGGATCAGGAAGCGATGGATTTGGCCTATCGCATGGGAAAAGAAACCGCCGTCGCCGTCAGAGAGAAAGATCTAACCTATCAGGGGGAGGACGGCGTCTGCCCCTCTTGCCACGATTGGCTGGTTCGGATATTAAAAGATCGGGAAACTGTTGAATGTCCCACGTGCGGGGTCCGGGGAAAGCTGAGTATGGCCGGTGGAAAGATCCACGTAAAATTTGAGAAGAAAGCTTGGGAGGACAACCGGTTTCGACCGGACGTGAGCTACAACCATTTTAACTATCATATTGCGCCGTCCAAAGACTACTTTCTGAGGACGAAAGAGGAGAGAAAAAGTAAATCCCAAAAATATCAGGAATATTTGCCGGAGTAAAAAAATAGAACCAAGCCGCAAGGATGGTTCTCTTGGAGAACTTTAGAGCGGAGCTTCTTACCGATAACCTCCGGCGGTTTAATCGACGTACCTCCATAGGGTAACTGCCACGGATGGTTACGCACCTATGATGACACGCATTCTAAAGTTCGGAAAGAGAGCCATCCTGAAGGGGTCGAGGACAAAAGAGGACCAATTCTTTCACAATTTCTGAGGGATTACGTGTTAAGGAGAGAGCCATGACCAAATATTTGGTAAAGCTGCGGTATTATCCGGGGGATACTCTAGAGAAAATTAAGGCAGGCGATCTGAAAACCCTTGCGGGAAAGTACGGGGTACAGATTTCCTACGAGAAGATAGAGAATCGGCAGATGAAGGACGGTCTCCTGATGGAGGATACCTTGAGTAAGAAGATTGAAGAGATCTCACAGGAAGTGATTACGGTATCCGGGGACCAGGAGAAAAAATTTTCCGATTGTATCCGGGAGATCTATAAAAGATACAGGTGTCCCCGAACCGTGTACAGTCTGTTAGGGAGTAACGAAGGCGGCGAAAAAATTGCCAAAGGATTAATGGATATCTATGGCGGATGGTAAGCCTCTCTTCAACCCACGAAAAGACTCGCCACTCTACATTATCCAGACCCTACAGATCTGCCAGGACGGGGGCACGGTCGTGGTGAGCCAACACCGGTTGGCCAACGATCCGACAAAATTCTAAACTCTTGATGGGTCTCTTCTTTAAAAAATAAGTCGATCCCCCCGTGAACTCGTTGACAAGAACATCCGCTAATGATAGATTTGATCTGCAAATCACCAAGTAAAATGCCGGAAGAAAGATGTCACAAATGGATTGGAAGAGCACGGAATATTTAAAGGGAAAGGAGGTTGTTCACTATGGCAAAGTACGGGACACAAGAATGGTGCGATCAGTACAAGGAAGAAATCAATAAAAGCGCGGCCTATGAGGAGGCGGCCAAAACCTGGGAGGGTGATTTTTACTTTATTACAGAACCGGGCGGCCCGGTCAAAGAGACCACTTACATGTACGTGGATCTTTATCACGGCAAATGCCGTGCATGCGAAATCGTGACGGATACCAGTAAATACAAGCCTGCATTCACCTTGTCAGCTCCCTATGCTGTCTGGAAGAAAATCGCCACCAAGCAGCTTGATTCCACACAGGCACTGATCACCAGGCAATCCAAACTCACGGGCGACATGGCCAAAATCATGCGCTACACGAAGGCGGCTAACGAGCTTACCAACTGCACGATGCGGCTCAAGACCGAATGGCTGGACTAATAAAAGGATTCCAGGAGTCAAGGGGCTAAGGCTTCAAGGCTTCGAGTGCGGAAAGTGGAAGCGGAATGTGATTCTGACTACTTTCTACTCTCTACTTTCTACTCTCCACTTTCCACTCTCGGATGTTCGGTTTCTTCAATCCTTGAATCCTCGCACCCTTTTTTCTAACTTAGGAGGTTAATATGTGGAATTTTGCGTGTCCTTTGATAGTCTATGGGGATAATGCTCTCGATTACCTTGCGCAAGTCAAAGGCAAGAAAGCGTTCATCGTCACTGACAAGAACATCGTGAAGCTCGGTTTGGCAAAATTGGTGACCAGCCAACTGGACGCAGTAAACATCGAATGGAAAATATTTAATGAAATAGAACCCGAGCCGTCGCTTGACACCATCAAGAAAGGTGGAATAGCGGTGGGCAAGTACCAGCCTGACTGGGTCATCGGAATAGGTGGTGGTTCCTGTATGGATGCGGCCAAGGCGATCATCTGCCTTCTCGCTCGGCCTGACCTCGAACCCGAGGCCGTCTCCGTACTTGAAACTTTCAATTTCAGAGAAAAAGCCAAGTTGATGGCCATTCCTACGACCAGTGGAACAGGTTCTGAAGCTACGTGGGCAGTCGTGCTGACCGATACAAAGGACAACCGCAAACTCGGTCTGGGGACTACCGAAGATATGCCGGATGTCGCCATACTCGATCCCGTGATGGTCGCTGGCATGCCTTCGCAAATCACAGGGGACACCGGCATGGATGTCATCTGCCACGCCATCGAAGGGTACACCTCCACGTGGGGCACCAGTATGACTCTCGGCCCGGGATTGATCGCGACACGGCGAACTTTTGAATATCTGCCTAAAGCTTATAAAAACGGGAACGACCTCGAGGCACGCAAGGAGATGATGTACGCTGCGACACTGGGTGGCATGTCCTTCGGTAATTCCATGGCGGGACTAGGACACAGCACCGGACATGCGCTCGGCGCACTTTTCCACATTCCTCACGGACGCGCGGTGGGTCTTTTCCTTCCCTATACCATGGAATACCTTATGAATGGCTCTGACGATACCCTGGCCAAGTATGCGGAGATGGCGCGCTACTGCCGAGTCGCATCCGGCTCCGACAAAGAATGCGCGAACGCCCTTGTCGCCAGAGTCCGTGCGCTGGCAAAGGAAATCGGCCAGCCGCTGTCCGTCACGGATTGCGGAATTGAAAAGCCGAAGTATGAGCAGTCCATACCAGGGCTGGTAGAAAGGGCATTGAATGAGGTGATGACGATGACGGTCACGCGCGTTCCCGGCGAGGAAGACCTGGGCAAGATCTTTAACTATGCTTATGCGGGTAAGAGCATCGATTTCTAAGAGAATAGGACTTCACGGATGCATGCCCTGCGACTATTGAAAATGCTTTTAATTTTTTTGTTACGCTCTGGGCTATGCTCCGTGCGCTTTGCGATTATCTGAGAGACCCACAGGAGGAGACCATGAACGGATATCATGGCAGGCTACTTGTAGTTGATCTCACCAAGGGAATACTCACTAATGAGCCCCTGAATGAGAGATATGCGCGCGATTTTATCGGCAGCACCAGTCTGGCCGCGCGCTACCTCTTTGACATGGTTGATGAGAAAACTGACCCGCTCGGACCGGATAATCCTCTTATTCTTATGCCTGGTCTCCTCAATGGCACCAGCGGTCCAAGCGTTAGCCGCTGGGGTGGTGCCACCAAATCTCCGTACACCGGCCACTACGGCGATGCTAATGCCAGTGCCTGGTTCGGTGCGGAGCTCAAGAATGCCGGCTACGACGGCGTGATCCTCAAAGGCAAATCGGCCAAACCGGTGTACATTTATATCAAGGACGGCGCTGCCGAGCTGAAAGATGCCAGCAACCTGTGGGGTAAGGATACCTACAAGACCCAGGAAGAAATCAAAAAGGAACATGGAGATGATCGCATTCAGGTTGCCTGTATCGGCCCCGCCTCCGAGAACCTCGTGCTTTACGGCAACATCATGTCCGAATACGGCCACTCCCTTGGCCGGGCAGGGTTGGGCTGCGTCATGGGCTCCAAGAAGGTCAAGGCGATTGCTGTTCGCGGCAAGATGAAGCTTCCGATGCAGGATCCGGAAAAGTTCCGCGAAGCGGCACGCACGGCAATGACCGAGGTTAAGGAAGGTTTCTTCTCCATGATCATGCACGAAACCGGCACAGCAGGGTGGATTGATTCGGCCATCTCCTACGGCGACGGCCCAACCAACTACTACACTGTCCCTACTCTGCCGCAATCGGCAAAAATAAGCGGCGCCACACAGGTTGAACAATATCAGACCGAGAGTACCGCCTGCTATAGCTGCCCGATACGCTGCCGCAAGATACTCAAGATCAAAGAAGGAAAGTATTTATACGATAGGGTCGAAGGCCCTGAATATGAAACATTGATCGCCTGGGGCGCGATGATGGGGCTGGACCTCGATATGTCCACTGCCGTTTACTTCAACGAGATGTGTAACGCTTATGGATTCGATACGATCAGCAGTGGCGCCAGCGCCGGCTATGCATTCTATCTCTATACCCTGGGAGTCATTACTGAGAAGGACACCGGCGGTCTTAAGCTCACTTGGGGGAATATCGACGCTGCCATCGAGCTCGTACACCAGATCGGCAAGAACCAGGGCTTCGGCGCTATCCTGACTGGCGGAACGAAGCGGATGGCGCAGAAATACGGCCGGCCTATCGGAGAGGCGGTCCAAACCAAGGGACTCGAATTCCCCATGCACGACCCCAGGGCGTTTCACTCCATGGGACTTATTTATGCAACGGCGCCGCGCGGAGCGGACCATAATAAAAGCGACGGATACAATATAGACGGTGGTACTGGCCATCCCGACTTGGCTTTTAAGATAACAGACCGGTGGGCTGATGATAAAGCCGAGATGGTTGAAAGAAGTCAGAACTGGAGAGCTGCGACCGATTCAATCGGTGTCTGCAACTGGGCAATTATACCCGTTGCGTCGATAACGGATATGATCAACGCTTCCACAGGCTGGAATATCGACCTAGACCAGTTATTGAAGGCCGGGGAACGTGCCTTTCAGTTGCAGCGATCCCTGTCTTGCAAGCTGGGCATTTCTGCGAAAGACGATGTGTTACCCGAACTTGCTATGAGGCCGATTCCAGACGGCGGGCAGGAGGGCCACGTGCCCAATATGGAAAAGATGCTGTCCGAATACTATGCCATTAGAGATTGGAACAAAACGACCGGCAAGCCGTCAAAGAAACGTTTAGAAAGCCTGGGCATGTCTGAAATCGCTGTATCAATCGGTGCTAAGTAGTGCTAAGCACGGATGTAAAAATCAAAAGCGGGCTGGATCAATCTTGGCTAAAGTTAATATCAACTTCATCGGGCCGTGGAGGGTTTTCCTCGGCGTAAGAGCTGTAACCGTTGATGTAAATAGTCTTGACGAAGTCAAGGATTATGTTGAGGCCCACTATGGGCCTGCCTATGAGAAAAAACTTAAATCCATGGGAGCCAATAAAAAGCAGCCGATCTGGGACAACAGCAACATACTGCTCAATGGCACGAATATAAAGAGGCTAAATGTAGTGATCTTAAAAGAAGGCGATACGCTTGATATGATACCCAAAGTCGCCGGCGGATGAAAACACAATTTTAAAAGGATATTGATATGAAATTTACACTGCTGCTCTTTGTTCTCTATCGCAAGCTTAAAAAGGCCTCTAAGAAAAATACTGAATTTAAAGAGTATATCAAAAATGAAAAAGTGAAAGTGTTGATAAAAACCGCTGACGGTAAAAGAGCAAGATTATATATTTTCAATAGCGGTGAGATTTCATCACTGAAGGGGGACCGGAAACCATTCGATGTGGCCCTGGTCTGGTCGGACGCAGGTACCGCTTTTAAAGTCATGTCATCCCAAGATCTTAATAAATCAATGGACGCTCTTTACGAAGGAAAACTTCACTTCGAAGGCGATGCCAATCAAGCCCTCTGGTTTACAGGAGCGACAACATTTTTATCAGGAAACAAATAATGTGAGATCGGCTGATGCTGAAATTTATTCATAAATCTTTAAACAAATATGACTACAGGTCGACCTGCCGATAAACTGATTCACCAGCTAAGCAAGGCATGGGTAAGCCCCGGCAAACAGAAGAGGTTGGTGATAGATCTCCAAAGCGTACGATATATCGCCTCCAAAACAAAAACCGCATCCCTGGAAATTGAGATCACCTGCCTGGAACACGGCATCGTCCCTGCCAGATATCTGCGTAACATCGGCACAATAGGTATCGAGGGACAGATTAAGCTGCTTCGCTCCACGGTTGTTGTCTGCGGGGTGGGTGGCCTGGGTGGAACGATAACCGAACTGCTTGCAAGGCAGGGGATCGGCCATTTAGTCATCATCGACAAAGGCAAGTTTGTCGAAAACAATCTCAACAGGCAGATCATCGCCACGGAGGAAAACCTCGGAAAATCCAAGGTCAAGGCGGCAGCGGATAGGGTTAAAAAAATTAACTCTGCGGTAGTGGTGACCCCCATCAATAAAACTATCAATTCTCAAACCATCACGAGGTTTATAAGAAATGCGGGCGTGGTGCTTGACGGCCTGGATAATTTTATGACCCGGCAGATAGTGGCCAATGCTTGCAATAAGCTAAAAATTCCCTTTGTCCACGGTGCCATCGCAGGTTTCTGTGGCCAGATGATGACCATCCTTCCAGGAGATAAAGAGTTCAAAGCTATCTGTGACATTTCCGGCACGGAAAGTGGTTGTGGGGTTGAAACGTTTACCGGGAATCCCGCAGCCACTCCCGCAATCATCGCAGCCTGGGAAGTACAGGAAGCCATAAAAATAATTACAGGGATAGGCGACTTGATACGCGACCGGCTTATTTTCCTCGACTTTCTTGACAATACGGTTGACCAAATATCCTTATCACACCGGGCGGACCAAATCACTCCATTTCAAGGAAAGAAAGTTAGTCCAAATGTCGATTCAAAAGAAGAAGGACCCAAGAAAAAAGCAAAGTTAAAGGCAACATTGATTTAGCCGTCCTGGTGAATCTGGCGATGGTCTCAAGCGGTCTAAATTCGGTCCAGGCCAGTGCTTTTCAAATTGAGCGGAAGGTCAAAAAGGAGATACGCAAGAAGGACACTATCACCAAGCATGCTGGACGAATGCAGAACACAGCAAAAAACAACGGGAAGCCTTCAGGTGTTCGTGAGATAGAAGAGATACTGATGACAGACCCGGCGGTCGCTGAGGTTTGTGTTGGAGGGATCCCTGACCGCGGCAAGTGGAGGCGGTGAAGGCATGGGTGGTATTCAAGGAGGGGCAGCAGACAACGCAGGAGGAGTCGCAGGACTTCTGCAGGGAGAAGCTCACAGGCTATAAGGTTCCGAGGTTCTTCGAATTCCGTATGGGCCTGCCGAAGACACTGGTGGGTAAGGTGTTACGCAGGATACTGCAGGACGAGGAGAAAGAGAAACCGTCAAGAATGAAGGAAGGTCATCACTAATAGGCGATAGATCAGCTTGATTGTCCAATATCTGAAGAAGGAGGAAATATACCTTGGAAACAAAACCTTGGCATAGACACTATGATTACAATGTGCCAACCACCGTCCGCGTGCCGCGCCTGGCGATCCATGAACTGATCCAAATTCCCGCCAACGCTTACCCTGACAAGGCTGCGCTCAACTTTTACGGGACGGAAATAACTTTCTGGGAGCTACGCGCCCTGGTCATGCGGTTCGCCAACGCTTTGGGATCGCTTGGCGTTCAGAAGGGGGAACGGGTGGGAATCCATCTTCCCAACTGTCCTCAGTATCCAATCGCTTACTATGCGGCGTTATCACTGGGTGCGATCGTGGTCAACCTCAATCCCTTATATACGGCTGAAGAGCTTAAACTGATGGCTACTACCGCGGACCTGACCACCCTCATTACCTTCGACATGGTGCTACCCACGATTCGTGTCCTATGCAAAGAGGTTCCTATCCCTCGAGTGATCGTAACCAAGGTTACGGATTATATTAAAGGTATGGATGTGAGCACCGCACATAGCCTTGATCTGGAAAAGGGATGGAATCATTTCTCAACTCTAATCGAGAACGTCCAAACCTTCAAACGCCCCCGTGTCCAGGTGAACCCGGAGGATCCAGCCTTGATTCAGTTCACGGGCGGGACCACGGGAATTCCCAAGGGAGCAGTCCTCACGCATGGCAACGTCGTTGGGGCTACATTACGAGGTGCGTTATGGGGGAGCTCCACCATTATCCTGACTCCTCACGAAAGACGGAACGTGATCGCCGTCCTCCCCTACTTTCATGTCTATGGAAACATTGTGGTGATGAACTGGGCATTTTTCAGTTGTGCCACGCAAATTATGATCCCCCGGTTCCAGATTGATGAATTTATGGGGATACTGGCCAATTTCAAGGAGATCACCTACTTCCCTTCTGTCCCTACGATGATTAACGCCGTGATCAACCATCCTAAGGCTGCGGAACTGGGTCTGGACCGGAAACTTGGTCTGTTAAATTCCGGAGCCGCACCAATGCCCGTGGAGATGATCGAGCAGATCAGGGATATGGGTATCTTTTTCGGTGAAGGCTATGGGCTCACTGAGTCTAGCTCCCTTGGGATTTCCAACCCAATCCTGGGGTTAAAGAAGGTGGGCAGTATTGGGATTCCTTTTATTGACAACGATGTGCGTCTCGTCAGCATCAAGGATGGGGTGACGGATGTGAAGAAGGGCGAGCCGGGAGAGATCCTTATGAAGGGACCCCTCATCATGCAAGGGTACTGGAACAACCCCCAGGAAACCGCCGGACAGCTAAAAGATGGTTGGCTCTATACCGGAGATATTGCTGTGCAGGATGAAGACGACTATTTTTTTATCGTAGACCGCAAGAAGGACATGATCATCGCCGGAGGCTACAACATTTATCCTCGTGAGATCGATGAGGTGCTTTTTCAACATCCCAAGGTGCAGGAAGGCGTTGCCGTAGGCATCGCGGACAAGTACCGGGGAGAGACCGTCAAAGCCTTCGTCGTTCTGAAGCCGGGAGAGACATGTACGGCGGAGGAGATCATCGCCTTCTGCCGGCAGAAGTTGGCTGCTTACAAGGTCCCCAAGCTGGTAGAATTTCGGCCCTCTCTTCCAAAATCGGCAATCGGAAAAGTTCTGCGGAAGATCCTCCGGGAAGAAGAAAGCGGAAAGAAAGGCAATCCCTCTTAGAACCGTTCGAGCCCGAAGCCCTGCACCTCAATGGTCCAGGGTATATTCCTCAAAACGATGAGAGGGAGAAACTTGAATTCGAATCGACATCTTCATGGTAAATGACAGACTGAATTAGCGGTTGCAAAAATAAAGCATAAAATAGAGTCAGAAATGGCCCTGCCGCTCTATTTGAAGGTGTTTAACCCCCTGCACCTCCTGGACCCTTGCCGGCCGGTTGCTTGACAGACAACTCTTTTTTTTCTTATATTCAACCCAACCCGAATTAGCCATAATCCGTACCGTAGCCGCACCCTTCAGGCTGCGAGTTCACGCAGGCTAAAGCCTGCGCCTACTATTTTGGTTGCGGATCATAGAAGCAGGTTTTTACCATTCCATCAAGAGGCGTAAACATGAATGTCAGGGATATGTTCGATTTAAAGGGCAAAGTAGGGATTGTTACGGGCGGAGGAAGAGGGATTGGTTTGAAAATGGCCGAAGGTCTGGCCGAGGTCGGAGCGAACTTGGTCCTCTGCTCCCGGAAGATAGAGAATTGCCAGAAGGCATCACAAGACCTGGCGAAATTGGGTGTAAAGACGTTAGCCATGTCTTGTGATGTGAAATCCCCCGCGAGTATCCAAACGGTGGTGGACAAGACTCTGGAGGAATTCGGACGATTGGACATCCTGGTCAACAACTCTGGAGTCACCTGGGGCGAAGCCACAGAGGACTATTCTCTGGAAGGTTGGGAAAAAGTCATGAGCACCAATATGACCGGCGCTTTCCTCTTCTCCCAGATGGCCGGACGGGTGATGATCCGGCAGAAGAGCGGGAGCATTATCAATATCGCTTCGGTCATGGGAGTTATCGGAATCCAAGACGGAGCAGATGCCGTTGCCTACAGCGCCAGCAAAGGGGCGTTGATTACCTTTACCAAAGACCTGGCTGCCAAATGGGCCAAATACAATATTCGGGTCAACGCGATCGCTCCAGGCTGGTTTCCAACGGATATGACCAAGTGGGTTTTTGAACACCACAGTGAGAAGATCATCAGTCTTATCCCCATGGGGAGATACGGTGAACCGGAGGAGTTGAAAGGAGCCGTGGTTTATCTGGCCTCAAGCGCTTCCAGGTATGTGACGGGCATCGTTCTTCCCGTAGATGGGGGACAACTCGCTGTTTAATTCACCCCTGGATCCCACGGATAAGCCCGTATTGTCTAATGGGTAAGAAAGGAAGGCTAATCAAGTGGGACAACCTATTAACTTCATTTAAAGAATATCTTAGAAAGGCTTGACAAAATCAACAGGAAGATTTTAGTATTTGGCCGTTTGTTATGAGTTTCACATGATCTTAAATGCAATCGATGATTTCGCAGAAACTTAAAATCAAAGCAAGATAATTCCCTATGGACATCAAGCGCAGTTATTACGAAGATATCGAACTTTTTAAAAGCAACACCATCTTGGTTTGGTCCATTCTATTCCTTGTTTTTCTCGGAATCTTACCCTGGCTTGTCAAGGCGTATCATCTCTTAGGGATGTCCATCTATATCCTTAATCTCATCACCATCAACGCCCTTGTTGCTATTGGTTTGAACATCCTGGTGGGGTATACAGGCCAGATATCGATGGGACACGCAGGATTCTTTGCCATCGGAGCCTTCACAAGCGTTATCCTCGTATTGAATTGGAACTTTCCTCTCTGGATTGCGCTCCCCGTTGCAGGGTTCATCTCATCTGCCTTTGGATTTATCTTGGGACTTCCAGCTCTTCGTTTGAAAGGCCCTTATCTGGCTATCGCCACTCTTGGTTTCGGTATGTCGATCACTACGATTATCAAACATATGGAATTTTTTGGCGGAAGAATGGGACTCCAAGCCCCAAAACTTTATCTTTTTGGAACCCCGATGAAGGATTTCCATTATTACTACGTCATCATGACTATCGCCGTTCTGATGGTGATCGGGGCAGTGAAGTTAATCAAGACACGTGTGGGGCGGGCCTTCATCGCCATTCGGGATAGCGACATCGCTGCTGAGGCAATGGGGGTGAACCTAACCTATTACAAGACTCTGGCTTTCGCAGTGAGCGCCTTCTATACAGGAATTGGGGGCGGACTTTACGCGTTCATCCTTGGATTCATCAATCCCGAGAGCTTTCATATCATCATGTCGATCGCCTTCCTGGCCATGGTCGTCGTCGGCGGGCTGGGATCCATTATGGGTTCCATCGCCGGAGCAGCTCTTTTAACCTATCTCGATATTAAGCTTCAGGTCGTTCAAGACATTCCAGCCATCGGCCCAGCTCTGGTCGCCTTTTCCCAGAAATATATGAGCATGGCTGGAATTTCTAATATTGCTGTCATTGTTTATGGGCTGATCATGATTTTGATCGTTCTCTTCGAGCCTTTGGGAATTTTCGGCTTCTGGATTCGAACAAAACGCTACTGGAAAACATGGCCGTTTTAATTTCGGAATGCAGAATGCGGAATGCGGAGTAAAATTCCGAAATCCGCAATCCGAAATCCGCATTTGGAGATAAGCTATGCTGGGTCAGTTGATTGTGAGCGGTCTGGCGGTTGGAGCTTGTTATTCTCTTCTGGCTCTCGCCATGGTCATTATCTACAAAACCTCTGACGTTCTAAATTTTGCCCAGGGGGAAATGGCGATGATCAGCACCTATGTGGCCTTTACCCTCATGGAGAGCTACCATGTCCCTTTCCAATGGGCAGTCATTTTCACATTTTTGTTTGCTATCCTTCTGGGTGCTTTCTTTGAGCTTGTCTTTTTAAGACAAGCCAAAGACCCGACGGTGTTAGGACTGATCATCATTACACTTGGCTTTGAAATGATTCTCATGGGATTCGCCGGATGGAAATGGGGGCCTGATCAGAGATCACTCGCTTTTCCAGTTTCGAACATAGAGACTTACAATTTCTTTGGTCTGGTGATGAGCAAGATCAACTTCTGGACGATTGTCATCTCGCTGGTCCTGATGTTTATTCTGTTTCTCTTTTTCCGGTACACGAAAGTGGGGATCGCCATGAGAGCTACTCAACAGAATCAGTTGGCGGCTCGGGTCATGGGCATCCGCACCAAATGGATCCTCTCTTTCACGTGGGCGATTAGTTCTATGGTTGGCGCAGTCGCCGGCATGCTGATCGCCGCGCTTGGAGTATTGGATCCTCCGATGATGATGGATCCCCTCATGAAGAGTTTCGCCTCCGCAGTCTTGGGAGGAATGACAAGCCTTCCCGGAACAGCGGTTGGGGGAGCGATGTTAGGGATTATCGAAAACCTGTTTGGCGGATACGTCTCTCTGTCATTCAAATCTGTCGTCGCGTTTGCCATCATTGTTCTGATGCTGTGTATTAAGCCGAGCGGACTCTTGGCCAAACACTATGTGAAAAAAGTATAAGTCACAGTTTCAAAGAAGCTGTAACGTTGGGGTTAGAAGTCAACGCTGTTTCGTTAGAAATCTCAGAAAGGAGGAGGAAAAATGGTGAAGAGAAATTTAGGTTTGATTTGTTTATTAACACTGGCGGCTTTTTTGATGACGGCACCCGTCTCGGCTCAGCAGGTCCGGGGAGTAACGGACACCGAGATCCTCATTGGGCAGACAGGTCCGCAGACAGGACCCGCAGCAGCTTGGGGAGCGGTGGCCCGCGGTTCAGGCCTCTTCTTCAAGGGAATCAACGATGAGGGCGGAATCCACGGCAGAAAGATCAAATATTTCCTGCGCGACGATGGTTACCAGCCAGCCAAAACCAAGGCCATCGGTACTGAATTCGTAGAGCAGATCGGGATCTTCGGAGTGGTCGGCTGCGTAGGGGTCGGGCCGGGCATGTCTGTCCGCGATTATTATACGGAGAATAAGGTTTTGATGGTCAGCTTCGGGTGTAGCGGCGTCACCAACTGGATTCAGCCGTTCAATCGATACATCTTCCCCGTCTATCAGCTTTACGTTGACGAAGCCAAGGCCCTGACGCGATATTTTTATGAAAACATGAAGCTCACCAAGGTAGCCGTGTTTTACCAGAACGATGATTACGGAAAACAGGGTCTGGAGGGAGTCGAGCGTTACGAAAAGGAAAAGGGTCTGAAGGTAGTGGCCGCGGTTTCTGCCGAGGTAACGGACCGGGACCTGAGCTCTCATGCTCTAAAGTTGAAAAATTCAGGAGCCGAGGCAGTAGTCCTGTGGGCCATGCCCACTCATGGGGCTTTGCTCCTGGCCGAATGTGCCAAGATCGGCTATAAGCCCCAGTGGGGAACCAGCAGCACCCTCTCCGATGGTCCATTGATGATGCAGATCACGAAAGGGTTATGGGCTGGGATGATCAATTCCTTTCCTATCGAGCCCCCGGATTCAAACAATCCCCTGATGGTCAAGTATCGGGCCTGGCACCAAAAGTACGAGCCGAATGAGCGCTGGGGAACTTTCTATTACTCAGGGTGCTTATATGCAGAACCGCTTGCCGAAGGGCTAAGACGGGCAGGCAGGAATTTGACTCCCGAGACTTTTATCAAAGCCATGGAAACCATACGAGATTGGCGGGGTGCAATCGGCGCGCCCATCACCTTCACGCCTACGGACCACCAGGGTACAAGAGATACTCGGTTCGCCCAAGTGCAGCCCGACGGCAGCATGAAGATATTGACAGACTGGATAAGAATCACGAAGTAGACTTTCGCAAAAACATCCCATCTCTTACCCGCCTATGGGAGGTAATAGAGGGGCAGAAGAATTTCATGGGGGGCGGCTACTGTGGGCCGCTCCTACACATAACAGTCTCATAATAGAATAGATGGAGGTAACTCCCCCTCTCCCCCTCTTAACCCAAGAGGGGGGTGTTCCTCCCCTTGAGGTAAGGGGAGGATAGGTGGGGTTATGTGAATCAATGAGCGGAGCAATCAAATCAAAAGACGGGAAAACCACATAAGCAATGAGCATACTGAAGATTGAAAACCTGACGATCTTTTTTGGCGGCATCAAAGCGCTGAATGATGTAAGCTTTGAGGTGGAAAAGGGAGGGATCTATTCCATCATCGGCCCGAACGGAGCCGGAAAGACCACCGTTTTCAATTGCATCAGTGGAATTTATAAACCCAATTCTGGGAAGATTTCGTTTAAAGGAGAAGACATCACCTATTTAAAGCCTTATCAAGTTGCCCAAAAAGGGATCGCCAGGACATTTCAAAATATCGAGCTCTTCTCTCATATGAGTACTATGGATAACCTCATGTTAGGCCGTCACCTTCACATGAAGACCGGGGTCTGGAGAGGTGCGACATTCGTTTGCAAGAATTCAAAGGCAGCCAAAGAGGAGATTAAAAACAGAGAAAAAGTTGAAGAAATTATCGACTTTCTCGACCTCCAGGTCGCAAGAAATCAGTTTGTGGTAAACCTTCCTTATGGAACTCGAAAGCTGGTCGAACTCGGCCGCGCCTTAGCCTTGGATCCTGAAGTGATCCTTTTGGATGAACCTTCGGCCGGGATGAATATGGAGGAAAAAGGGGACTTGATGTTCTCGATTCAGGATATTCGGGACGACCTTGGCATCACCGTCCTTCTTGTCGAACACGACATGAACCTGATCATGGACGTTTCCGACCGAATCCTGGCCTTGAATTTTGGAGAGAGAATAGCAGAGGGACTACCAGAAGAGATTCAAAAACATCCGGAAGTTCTAAAAGCTTATCTGGGTGAGGAGGAAAAGGTTGCTTAAGGTCAAGAATATCGAGACCCTTTACGGACTGATTATGGCAATCAGGGGAGTATCATTAGAAATCCAGGAAGGGCAGATCGCCGCCATCCTGGGAGCCAATGGCGCAGGGAAGACGACGATCCTGAAGACTGTGATGGGACTTCTGGAGGACCAGCCGGACAAAGGGACCATCGAATTTCTGGGGAAGAGAATTGATGGAAAAGATGCGGAGGAGATCGTCCACCTGGGAATTTCCTATGTGCCGGAGGGAAGGGAAGTATTCCCCGAATTGAGTGTTGATGAAAACCTGAAGATGGGAGCTTACACACGGAAAGACAAAAAGGGGGTGAAGGAGGATTACGATCGGGTGATCGCCCATTTCCCCGTTCTTAGCGAGAGGAGAAACCAATGGGCTGGCACGTTAAGCGGAGGAGAGCAACAAATGCTCGCCATCGGCAGGGCGTTGATGACGAGGCCCAAACTTCTGATGATGGATGAACCTTCGCTGGGACTCTCTCCTATCCTTGTTCAGCAGATCTTCAAAATCACCAAAACGATCAACGCGGAAGGGACGACCATCCTTCTCGTTGAACAAAATGCCAAAATGGCATTAAAGATCTCAAATTATGCATTTGTACTCGAGAACGGAAGGATTGTCGCCGCCAATACCCCCGATGTCCTTTTGCAAGACGAAGATGTGAAGGAATTCTACCTGGGTATTCGATCAGAGGAATCAATGAAAGGATACCAGAGGTGGAAGAAAAAGAAACGGTGGCGGTAA
>Ga0187772_10000214_pt1 | contig 24694 bp, 20 predicted proteins | sample 0116_SJ02_MP15_2_FD_133137 | JGI IMG/M metagenome (GOLD analysis project Ga0187772, IMG submission 133137) | Tropical peat soil microbial communities from peatlands in Department of Meta, Colombia - 0116_SJ02_MP15_20_MG | ecosystem: Environmental > Terrestrial > Soil > Wetlands > Peat | place... | reverse complement strand
GGATACCAGTAAGTCATTCCGGAGCTAACACAAATGAGATCCGGTTCTTCAAGTAATGAGAGGCTTTTCAACAGCATTTCTTCAGCAATTCCATACTGGCTATAATTTCTCGGAACGAATTTAAGGAGAGGGGGCTTCTGAATCTTTGTCTTAAGAAAGTTCCCGTCTGCGTATCTTTTTGTTTTTACTGGGTAATCTAGGCAATCAATCAGGGTGATCCGAAATCCGTTCATCCTCAAGAGACTACCGATACGAAGGAGGCCCAGGGGCTTCATCCAGAAATTATAAGCTGCAAAATCAATTATCCAGGGGTTGATGAGGAGGATATGTGGGGCGATATGTTTCACGTGAAACATTATTTCCCGATGCAAAACTTTTCAAAAATACGATTCAAAACTTCTTCGGTCGCTGTCTCTCCAGCCAAATCTCCCAAGGCCTCCAAGGCAGAGCGGATTTCGAAGGCGATGAATTCAGGGGAAATCTCTTTTTCCAATCCTTTCATCGCATTGGAAAGATTATCCCTTATTTGAGTGAGAGCTCTTTTATGGCGAATGTTTGCCACGATCAAATGTTCCGGCGTTGCCCTCACCTCTCGGTGAACCAGTGAGGTATAGACCGCCTGTTTCAAATCATCGATTCCCTCGGTTTTTAGAGCGGAAATTGAGATGAGGGGGTCTTTCGGAAAAAGTCTTTTCAACTCTTCCAGAGAAACCTCCATCGGAAGGTCTTTCTTATTGACGGCAATCACCTTCTTCTTTCCCTTGATTTCCTTGAAAATTTCCCTGTCGTCACCGTCGAGACTCCGACTCCCATCGAGTATTAAGAGGACGAAATCAGCATCAGCCACGCGTTCCTTTGCTCTCCTCACTCCTTCCTGCTCAATGGAATCTGCGGGTTTTCTCAAACCTGCGGTATCCATCAAGCGGACCGGAACCCCGTGAATGGTGACGACCTCCTCAATCACATCGCGCGTCGTCCCAGGAATCGGTGTCACAATCGCCCTCTCCTCTTTTAGCAGCACGTTTAGAAGGCTCGACTTACCGACATTGGTTTTCCCCACGATTGCACAGGAGATCCCTTCACGAAAAATCCTTCCTTCTTCATAGGAGTTAATCCATTCCTCTGTCCGATGGACGATCGCTTCCAGGTCTTTCTTCATCTTTCCAATGGCAATCGGTTCAATCTCTTCTTCCGGGAAGTCGATGTGGGCCTCAATCAAAGCCAAGCTCTCGATCAGCCTTCCCTTGAGCTCTCCCGTTTCCCTATGGAAAAGGCCTCTCAATTGCTGGTTTGCGATCTCAAGGCTGTTTTGAGTTTTTGCCCTAATCAGATCAATGACAGCCTCAGCCTGAGTGAGATCGATTCGGCCATTAAGAAATGCCCGCTTTGTGAATTCTCCGGGTTGGGCCATTCGGGCCCCCTCTCCCAGTACTAATTCCAAAATCTTCTGTAAAACGAAGTATCCTCCATGGCAGTGAATCTCCACAATATCTTCCCTTGTATAGGTTTTCGGAGATTTCATCAGCACGATCAACACCTCATCAACAGGATTTCCACTTTGACTATCGATGATTTCCCCAAAATGGAAGTGATGTGAAATAAAGTGGGATTGGTCTTTTTTGGGCCTAAACAACTTCCTGGCGATAGGTTCGGCAGAGGAGCCGCTGACACGGACGATGCCAATACCACTCTCTCCAAATGGGGTTGAAATGGCTGCAATCGTCTCTTCTTGAGTAATTAGGGGGCATTTCGAAGAAATGGATGAGGAGCTTCTGTTCACATTTATTCAGGTTGTCTCAAGAAATTATCCCTATTCTTTCATGGGGATGATTTTGACCCTCTTCAATTCCCCTTCTCCAATGCTTTCCGTTTTGAGGAGGGGGTCTTCCTTAAGCGTAAGGTGAATGATCCTTCGGTCGTATGCATTCAGCAGACCGGCGACCTGGGAGCGACCCGTCCTTTTCGCTTCGTCACCCAACCGCAGGGCCGTCTGCGCCATGCTGTCTGCCCTCCTTTTTCGATAGTCATCGACATCGAGAATCACCCTTATAGACTTCTTCAGCCGTTTATTAACCATTCGATTGACGAGCATCTGGAGCGATTCCAGGGTGCGGCCATGCTTCCCGATAAGAATCCCCCCCTGATCCCCCTTGACCTCGATATAGAGATTCCCTTCTTTCAAGAACCCTTCAACTTCTGCCCGGACGCCCATCCGTTCCAGCAATCCCCTCGTCAGCGCTTTGGCAATCTCGATTTCTTCCATGGCTCAAACCTCATGTCTTCTTGTTCAAATAGTATTGATGAGCTATGGATAAGACATTATTCACTAACCAATATAAAACCAGACCAGACGGGAAATTGAGGAAGAGGAAGGTGAACATCACGGGCATCAGCAAAAACATTTTTGCCTGTGCTGGGTCAGCCGCGGAGGGAGTCATCTTTTGTTGGATGAACATGGTCGCGCCCATGATGATCGGAGTAATATAGATCGGGTCTTTCGCCGAAAGATCCACAATCCAAAGGAAGAAGGGAGCATGCCTCATCTCAATCCCGTTCTGAAGGGCATTGTAAAGTGCAATGAAGACCGGAATCTGAATGAGCATAGGCAGGCAACCGCTCATGGGGTTGATCTTTCTCCTCTTGTAAAGGAGCATGATCTCCTGCTGTAACTTCGCCTTATCGTTCTTGTACTGTTCCTTCAGCCGGTTCATCTCCGGCTGAACCTTCTGCATCTCCTTCATCGATTTCATGCTGATCTGCGTTAAAGGAAGGAAGATGATCTTGATCAGGATGCTAATAAGGATGATATCAATCCCATAATTTCCTGTGACCTTATGGGTGAGCCTGATAAACCAGAGCAAGGGTTTTGCAACGATAGTGAAAAATCCGAAATCCACCAGTTTTTCCGCGCCGACACCCAACGCCTCCAGCCGGTCCTCGTCCTTGGGGCCCAGGTAGATCCTGTAGATAGCGTTAACCTTCCCTTGGGGAGGAATAGTAACGGGGTGGGTCATGACATCAGCCCTCAGCGGCTCTTTTTCAGACCCCTTTACCGACACGGTAATTTCTTTCGACGGCGGAGGGATTAGAAGGGCGGTGAAATATTCGCCCCCGAAAGAAAACCATTTGATATCGCCATGTTCCACGGTTTCGAAAGGCTCGATGGTCGTCTTCCGAGCTCCACAACCCGGGACGCAGCCCGACGTTCCAGTTCCTCCGAAATCCTTCTTCTCAACTTTTTGATTCCTAAGAAGCGAGTATCTCAAGCCAAAATCCTTGTTCTGTTCTTTGGCTAGTCTTGCCAGCTCAATCTTTCCCACCCATTCAAGTCCCAATTGATTCGTGATCTCACTTGGAGAACCGTTTTGAGCCTCCACCTCAAGATTAACAGCGTACCCGTCAGAGCTAAACTTGAACCGCTTCGCGACCTTCAACCCGTTATCCAGAATTCTTGAAAACGTGATTTCACCCTTTTCTCCGCTTTGGAGCAAACGGAGCTGGTCTTTGTCGACCTCCCAATTCTCATGAAGAGGCAGGTTTGAGCCGTTAAACGTCAGCCCTAAAGGAAGATCTTTCTCCTCTCTTGTATTGACAAGATCGAGAGGTTCTGGTTTTCTAGGCTCCTCCGGTTTCTTGCCGAGGATCTCATCAACGAGCTGGGTCAACTTTACAGTAATCGCACTCTGCCTTACTCTGTCTTCATATTTCTTAAGCTTGAAATGCTTCAATCTCGCATCGTCCGAGGTGAAGACGGCCCAATAGTTCTGGGTCTCAACCCTTACCTCCTTTTGGGGAACGACCTTCCGTCTTACAGGGGTCTTCTCTCTCTCCAGAGGTCTTCCTTTTATTATTTCTGCCTTCTCGTCGGCTGCCTTCTCTTGGGGCGATACCTCCTCTCTTTTTACTTCCTGAGGTTGCGTTTTACTGGGCGGGGGCGGAAAGACCTTTGATTGGATGAATGACCAAAATACAATAATAATGAATGTGAATAATATCGCAAGGATAGCTCTCTTTTCCATATCTCCCTTGCCCTAAGTCTCCTCCCTAAGATTTTTCGATGATATCGGGAACCGGATCGTACCCGCCGGGATGGAAAGGATGGCACTTAATAAGTCTCTTGAATATAAGAAAGGTCCCCTGTATGATTCCGAAACGCCCAATCGATACCAAGGCATAAGAGGAACACGAGGGAGTGAAACGGCAGCAAGGCCCAAGAAGGATTGAAAACGTATGCCGATAGACATGAATTAGAATAATAAGTCCCTCTTTCATCAACCTGTACGCTGTCCTTTTCATAAAACGAACAGCCTTCTTAACTCTTCCTCCACATCCTGATACCCGTTGAGTGAACATCCCTTCTTAATCATCAGAATAATATCACAAGAACCCCTGATTTGATGCTTATGAAAACGAAAAAACTCTCTGACGTAGCGTTTCATTCGATTCCGAAAGGTCGCCGGGCCAGCTTCCTTCTTTACCACGATTCCTAACCGATGGAATGTGTTGTCGTTTTTTCGGATGAAGAGGATAAAGCTTCGAGAGGAAACCCTCCTGCCAAATTTCATGACCGTTCTGAAGTCCTCAGGCTGAGTGATCCGCTCCTTTTTTGTAAACTTGAAGGAACCCTTTGCGACGGCCCTGCACTTCATTTATCCGCTGAATGAATCCACGTACCGTCTTCGCGAACCCAGAATTTAAACGGTCAACCTTTTCCTTCCCTTCATTCGCCTCCGCTTCAGAACATTTCGGCCGCTCCGGGTACTCATCCTCTCTAAGAATCCATGAGTCCTCTTGCGTCGGAGATTGCTGGGCTGGTACGTCCTTTTCATTGAATCCCTCTTTATGAGAGTGGCTTATTTTTTGAAATAATTGAACTTTTTATTTAAACCACATTTATTGCCCATTGTCAAGATTCGTTCTCAATTTTGTCAATTTTATTGACACAAGAGGGGTTTTTGTATTAAATTTTGTATTAAAATTTACGTACTTCTTCCAAAAGGGCAGGGCTTCCCGGAGATGACACGTCACCCGCCTCTTGCCTGTTAATTTAAATGAAAAGCTGAGTTAAAGGGCTCTTTCCGGCCTCCGTCGCTTCAGGAGCTTCCATGAATATGCCTATCGAGCACATCCCGGTCAACATCGAAGATGAGATGAAGAAATCCTACATGGACTATGCCATGAGCGTCATCATTGGCCGGGCCCTCCCGGATGTGAGGGATGGCCTTAAACCCGTTCATCGCCGCATTCTCTATGCGATGAATGAGTTAAGCAACGATTGGGACAAACCCTATAAAAAGTCCGCAAGAATCGTCGGCGATGTCATCGGCAAGTATCACCCACACGGTGACATGGCTGTTTACGATGCTATTGTCAGAATGGCCCAGGACTTCTCTCTCCGCTATCCACTGATCGACGGCCAAGGGAACTTCGGTTCCATCGACGGCGACCCGCCAGCAGCCATGCGCTACACAGAGATCCGGATGTCCAAGCTCACAGCCGAATTGCTAGCCGACATTGATAAAGAGACCATCGAGTTCATCCCGAACTACGATGAATCTTTGGTCGAGCCTGCAGTTCTTCCATCTAAATTCCCGAACCTGGTCGTCAACGGTTCCTCAGGGATCGCTGTGGGCATGGCTACCAATATCCCTCCTCATAACCTCACGGAAACCATCAACGCCATCGTTGCCCTCATCGAAACCCCGGAGATCTCCCTCTCGGAATTGATGGACCACGTTCCCGGCCCCGACTTTCCTACGGGAGGCTTCATTCACGGGAAAGAAGGGATACGCCTGGCGTATGAAACGGGGAAGGGTGTGATCCAACTCCGGGCCCGATCCCTTGTTGAGAGGGACCGAAAGGGAGAACGTGAAAATATCGTCATCACCGAGCTTCCCTATCAAACCAACAAGGCCAAGCTCATCGAAAGAATCGCTGAATTGGTCCAAGAGAAAACAATCGAGGGAATTGCCAATATCCGGGATGAATCGGATCGGGAAGGAATGAGGGTGGTCATCGAATTGAGACGGAATGAGGTGGCCGAGGTCATCCTCAATCAGCTCTATAAACACACCCAGATGCAAACCTCCTTCGGGATCATCCTTCTTGCCATCCATCAGAATCAGCCAAAGCTTCTCTCCCTCAAAGAGATGCTTCATTTCTTTGTTCAACATCGGCAAGAAGTCGTGATCCGAAGATCCCGCTTTGAGCTGAACAAGGCAGAGGCCAGGGCTCATATTCTGGAAGGTTTGAAAAAGGCGATTGACCATATCGATGCCATCATCGCCACGATTAAGGCCTCCAAAACACCCAAGGAGGCAAAGGACCGGTTGATGGAAAAATTCGCCTTCTCGGATGAGCAGGCGCAGGCGATCCTGGAGATGAGGCTCCAACGGCTGACCAACCTCGAACAACGAAAAATCGTCGATGAGTACCAAGAGACGATCAAGTTGATCAATCGCTTGAAGGCGCTCCTTGCCAGCGATCGATTGATTCTCAATTTAATCAAGGAGGAACTCCTCTCCATCCGAGATGCCTTCGGAGACGAAAGGAAAACCGAAATCGTAGAGGCTGCCCCGGAAATCCGCGTCGAAGACCTTATCGCCGAAGAGGATATGATGGTGACGATCACCCATACGGGATATATCAAGAGGAATCCGATTAGCCTCTACCGCAGCCAGCATCGCGGTGGGAAGGGGAAGATGGGGATCAACGTCAAAGAGGAGGATTTTGTAGAGGATCTTTTCATCGCTTCGACCCATGATTACCTCCTGTTCTTCACAGACGCTGGAAGGATTCACTGGATGAAGGTCCATGAGCTTCCTCAAGCTGGACGCCTGACGCGGGGAAAAGCCATTGTCAACCTTCTCAATCTTAGCCCGAGGGAGAAAGTGACCGCCATTCTCTCCCTCAAAGATTTTACCAAAGAGATGTTCATCACCTTTATGACCAAGAGAGGGACGATCAAGAAGACGGCCCTTGAGGCCTACAGCAACCCCAGGTCGGGGGGCATCATCGCCATTCACCTCGACGACGCGGATGAGCTCATCTCCACTAAGCTGACTGACGGAAAACAGCATCTTTTCATCGGCACCAAAATGGGGAAAGCCATTCATTTCCCCGAGAACCAGATCAGAGAGATGGGCCGCACAGCCCGCGGGATCAGAGGGATTAAAATTTCAAAACAAGATGAGGTGGTGGGTATGGAGGTGGTCGCCCCCCACACTCAGATCTTGACGGTCACAGCGAATGGCTATGGAAAGCGGACCCAGGCCTCTGAATACCGCATTCAGAATAGGGGGGGCTCCGGTATTTTTACAGTGAAGAGAACACAAAAGACCGGAGATGTGATAGGTATTAAAACCGTCGTGGATGAAGATGAATTGATGGTCATCTCCAACAAAGGGAAAATTATCCGTCTGAAGGCCCTAGATATCCCTGTTCAAGGAAGGAGCACTCAAGGGGTGAGGCTGATCACCCTCGAAGAGGGGGAGAGGGTGGTCGCTGTGGCGAGATTGGCAGAGAAAGAAGAAATCCCGTAAAAAAAGCTTGCTTTTTTTAAATAACGGATTTAATATGTAAGACGTAAATTCTCAAGAATTTTAATCCTCAAAATTTATCCCCTCTTTGTCTTTAATTTCATTTATCCACAGTTGTGGAAACATTGTGCAAAGAGACTTATAACTAATTGAAAATGAAGATATTTTCTTTCCGGGGCCTGTCCTGCCTGTTCCATCGACACCCCTCGCTTAACACTTCAAATCATCAAGGTCGATTCCATGGAAAATCTATGGCCTAAGGCGATCGATGCTTTAAAGGAAAGGGTCGGTCAACAGAATTTCGACATTTGGATCAAACCAATTCACTTTCTCTCCAGGGAAGGAGAAAAGGTTGAGCTAGAGGTCCCGAACCGATTTTTCAAGGAGTGGATTAACGAACACTATTCCATTCATATCAAGGATGTGATCTCTCTCCTCACCCATGCGCCCTGTCAACTCCAATTCCGAGTCAGAAGCGAAAGGATGAACGGAAAGGATCCGATCCCTCCATTTTCGCCAAGCTACGATCAGCCGACGGCCCATTCCCTCCAGCCGATCTTCAACCCCAAATACACATTCGACCATTTTGTGGTGGGAGCGAGCAACCAGTTCGCTCATGCGGCCTGCCTGGCCGTAGCTGATTTACCTGCAAAGAATTACAATCCGCTCTTTATTTATGGAGGGGTGGGATTGGGGAAAACACATCTTCTCCATGCCATCGGAAACCATATCGTACAGCATCGAATCCTTCCGGACGTAAGGAAAATATTCTATATCTCTTCGGAAGAGTTCACCAATGAGCTCATCAATTCGCTTCGGTATGAGAAAATGGACGAGTTCCGGAATAAATTCAGAAGAATGGATATCCTCTTGATCGACGACATTCAATTTATTGCCGGCAAAGAGAGAACACAAGCTGAATTCTTCCATACGTTCAACTCCCTTTACGAAGCCCGGAAGCAAATCGTTGTCACCAGCGACAAGTTTCCAAAAGATATCCCGAATTTTGAAGAACGACTTCGATCTCGTTTTGAATGGGGTTTGATCGCTGATATTCAATCGCCCGATATCGAAACCAAGGTGGCCATCCTGAGAAAGAAAGCCGAAACGGAAAATATCGCCCTCCCCAACGAAGTTGCTTTCTTCCTGGCCTCTCAAATTGATTCCAACGTCAGAATCTTGGAAGGATCCCTGATTCGTATCGGTGCGTTTGCTTCCCTGACGAAAACTCCGATCGATATGCAGTTGGCTAAAGAAGTTTTGAAAAACATTATTAAACCTAAAGAGGAATTCGTCTCCATCGACCTGATTCAAAAAGTGGTTTCTAATTTTTTTAACATTAAAATTTCCGATCTAAAGGTAAAGAGAAAATACAAAGGTTATGTGCTCCCGCGACAGATCGCCATGTATCTCTCTCGAAAGTTAACCAACGCCTCACTCCTTGAAATTGGAGACAAATTTGGGGGAAAAGATCATTCGACCGTTCTTCACTCCATTAAGAAAGTAGAGGAAAGGATGTCCAAAGAGGCCCCCTTTAAAGAGACGATAGAAAATTTACACGGTCGAATTAAATCCTAAATCCTTCTTAATTTACAGCGGGTGCTGCTCTTCGCAACGACATCTTAACATCGTAGGGTAAACGGGGTGGAAACACTGTGAATCAATGAGGAGAGGAAAGGAGAGAGAATCTATTTTCTGACAATGAATCGAAATTCCAAAACCCATAGGATCAATATTCAACAGTGAAATGCCTTTTCTTTTTTCGTGTTGGGATCTTTTTCATCATTTCCACAGACATAGATGACGGTGACGTATTTAATAAGATAAAGAATACTATTAGGAGGCAGAGACGATGAATTTTGAAATCGAAAAAAGGGAGTTCATAAAGGGGTTAAGTCTCATGCAGAGTGTGGCAGGGAGAAAAACGACTCTTCCCATCCTGTCCCATATTCTTTTAGAGTGGGATAAACACTCCCTTTACCTGACGGGAACCGATTTAGAAACGGGAATCCGGGAAGAATTAGTTGCCAAAATTCATGAAAAAGGCAAGGCCTCCGTATCCGCAAAGAAATTATTTGAAATTGTGAGAGAATTGCCAGAAGAAACCATCCATATCCAGAAGAAAGAAAATCAATGGATCATTCTTCAGTGCGGAAAATCAATTTTTAATCTTGCAGGGTTAGATCCGGAAGAGTTTCCTTCTCTTCCTGCGTATCAAGAGGAGAGTTTTTCCCTTGTTTCGACTCGACTCTTCCGGGAGATGGTTGAGAAAACCGTTTTTGCCGCCTCTAATGAAGAGTCTCGGTATCACCTGAACGGGGTTCTGTTGGTACGCAGTAAACAAGCGGGGAAAGAGGCGTTGCGAATGGTCGCAACAGATGGCCATCGTCTCTCTCTGATTGATCGAGGGAATCAAAAGATTCAAGGCGTCGAGGAAAAGGGAATTATTGTTCCGAAGAAAGGAATTTTGGAAATCAAGAAAATCATCGGAGATCAAGATGAAGAAGAGGAGATGGGAATTTATTTCGATTCCACCCACGGTTTTTTTAAAATGGGAAAATCTCTGACAGTGATTCGCCTGATCGATGGTGAATTTCCAGAATACGAACAAGTCATTCCAAAAGGAAACGATAAAAAATTGGTCATGGTAAAGGAGAGAATGATTAGTAGCCTGAAGCGCGTTTCTACCATGGCCAGTGAAAGGATGGAAGGAGTAAAATTTTCTCTTAAGGCGAACTCGGTAGAGATGTCCTCCACCCACCAAGACTTTGGGGATGCCAAAGAAGAAGTGGAGGTCGTTTACGAAGGACCCCCTCTTCAGGTTGGATTCAATGCGAGATATTTAATCGAGGCGTTCAATGTGGTCGATACAGAAGAGGTTCTGATGGAGTTGAAGGATGAAGGAAGTCCTGGAATCCTCCGGCCCTCTTCCTCCAGCGTGGGGATCTCGGATCAGATTTCGATTATCATGCCGATGAGGCTTTAAAGATACCATGATGGTGGAATGTGATAGTGATCGTTAGAAAAATTCGCCAATCACCAACACCCATTACCCACACTGATTTTAGGAGAGAGGATGAAAGACCAGCCAGAAAAATATAATGCGGAACAGATCAAGATCCTGGAAGGATTGGCGGCCGTCCGCAAAAGGCCTGCGATGTATATTGGAAACACCGGCGTCGAAGGACTCCACCATCTGGTTCACGAGCTGGTGGATAACAGTATTGATGAAGCCCTAGAAGGATATTGCTCCAAAATTGATGTGATCATCCATATCGATAACAGCGTTACGGTGAGAGATGACGGCCGCGGTATTCCCGTCGATATGCACGAGAAAGAAAAGCGTCCTGCCGTGGAGGTCGTTATGACCAAGCTGCACTCCGGGGGTAAGTTCGATAATCGCAGCTACAAAATCTCGGGGGGGCTTCATGGGGTGGGGCTCTCGGTGGTCAATGCCCTTTCTGAATTCATCGATCTCGAGATACGAAGGGACGGAAAGGTTTATCATCAGACTTATGAGCGGGGGGAGGCCAAGACCAAACTGGAAGTGACCGGCAAGACCAAACATACGGGAACCCAGATCCGCTTCAAGCCGGATAGCCAGATCTTTGAGACCGTCAATTTCAGTTTTGACATTCTCTCGCAGCGCTTAAGGGAATTGGCTTTTCTTAACAAAGGGCTCTCCATCAGCATCGAGGATGAACGTTCGGAAAAACGGCATGACTTTTTTTACAAAGGAGGAATTCTTTCCTTTATCGAATACCTCAATAAGAATAAGAATTGTATCCATCCGAAACCCATCTACGTCCAGGGCGTCAAGAACGGAACCGACGTGGAGATTGCGTTTCAGTACAACGACGGATATGCTGAAAACCTCTTTTCCTTCGCCAATAACATCAATACCCATGAGGGGGGAACGCACCTCATCGGCTTTAAGAGTGCCCTTACACGGACGATCAATCAATATGCGACCAGCGCGAACTTGCTGAAGGGCACGAAGGAAAACCTCACGGGAGAGGATATCCGAGAAGGACTGGCAGGGGTCATCAGTGTGAAGATCCCGGAGCCTCAGTTTGAAGGACAGACGAAAACGAAATTGGGAAACAGCGAGGTGAAAGGCTTGGTCGAGGCCCTGGTGAATGAAAAACTGGGGAGTTACTTTGAAGAGAATCCGGGCATCGCAAGAAAGATCATTTCCAAAGTGGTCGATGCCGCTCGGGCCAGAGAGGCCGCTCGAAAAGCACGGGAGCTGAGCCGCCGAAAGGGAGCCTTGGAGGGAGACTCCCTTCCCGGAAAATTAGCCGATTGCCAGGAGAGGGACCCCGCGCGCAGCGAAATTTTCATCGTGGAGGGCGATTCTGCAGGAGGTTCAGCCAAACAGGGCAGGGATCGGACCTTCCAGGCCATCCTCCCCCTCAAGGGGAAGATCCTGAACGTGGAGAAGGCCCGGTTTGATAAAATGCTGGCCAGCGAAGAAATCCGTCTCCTCATCTCCGCCTTAGGAGCGGGAATTGGGAAGGAAGACTACGATATCCATCGACTGCGTTATCACCGGATTATCGTCATGACCGATGCGGATGTGGATGGGTCCCATATCCGAACCTTACTCCTCACCTTTTTCTATCGCCATATGCCCGAGGTGATCGAGAGGGGGCACCTCTACATTGCCCAGCCGCCGTTGTACAAAGTGGCAGAGGGAAAGAGTGAGAGCTATATCAAGGGAGAAGAGGATTTCAATCGGTATCTCATGAACCGCGCCATCGAGAAGAGCGAGGTCATCGTCCAGTCCACCGGTAAAAAGATGACCGAGAAGAGGCTGAGCCTACTGTTAGAAAAAATTTATACCTATCATGATCTGATCCAACGGATCCAGAAAAAAGGGTATTCCCGGTCCCTGATCAAATCCCTGCTTGAAAATGGCGTTCGAAACAAGGCAACGTTTGAGGAAAAGGGGAAAATAGCCGATCTCCAGAAGCGGTTGCGAAAGAGCGGGTTTGAGGTCTTCGATCTTTCCTGGGATGAGGAGCATAATCTCTACGGTTTTGAAGTTCAAGAATCGAACGGAAAAGATGTGCGGAGCAGCGTTCACTGGGATCTGATCGCCTCCGTTGAATACCGCCATCTCTATCAGGTTGGTCAAGAGGTCCAAGAGATGGCCCCTCCTCCGTATACTTTAGTGGAGAAAGGGAAAAAGGTGATCATCGATCGCGAGGAAGGACTGCTTCAAGCCTTGAACCAATTGGGAAGGGAAGGGCTGAGCATCCAGCGCTATAAAGGATTGGGGGAGATGAACCCCGAACAACTCTGGGGAACCACCATGAATCCCGAGACCCGAACGCTCCTCAAGGTAAAGGTGGAGGATGCCATTGAGGCTGATGAAATCTTCAGCATCTTGATGGGCGATGAGGTGGAGCAAAGGCGTCAGTTCATCGAGGAGAATGCTCTCTTTGTTCAACGCCTCGACATTTAATATAGGAGCATTTCATAAATTGACATTCGCCCCTCACGCCGCCCTCTCCCCAAAGGGGAGAAGGGAAGGGTGAGCAAAGGGTGACCACAATCAAGGCTAAAGCACCGAGCAACTGTGTCATTTGGCACCTGCGGTATTAATGAATGCTCATCGTCGGATTGACAGGGGGGGTGGCGAGCGGAAAGACGGCTGTCTCCCGGGTCTTAAGAGAAGAGGGCGCTTATATTATCGATGCAGACCAGATTGCAAGGGAACTGGTTCAACTCCACAAACCCGCCTGGAATGAGATCATCAGGGCATTTGGCAAGGAAATCCTTCAAGAGGATGGGTCCATTGATCGAAAAAAATTAGCGGATAAGATCTTCACAGATCCGGAGCAGAGGAAAGTCCTGAACCGGATTCTCCATCCTCGGATCAAAGAGGAGATCGATCGAAGAGCAAAAAAGTTCGGGCAAAAGGATCCCGAAGCGATCGTGGTGATCGATGCGCCGCTCCTGGTCGAGCTTGGGATGCACCATAAAGTGGATCGACTGATTGTGGTCACTTCAACCAAGATCCAACAAATGGAAAGGCTGAAAAAACGGGATGGGAGAAGCCCCGAGGAGGCGTTGAAGCTCTTTTCTTCTCAAATGCTCGTCGAGGAGAAGGAAAAACTTGGGGATTTTGTCATTCGAAACGAGGGGTCCCTTGAAGAGATGAAGAAGAGGGCCAAAGAGGTTTTCAAAGAATTGAAAAAGGGCAACCTTCAAAAAAGTAAAGAACAGTAGGCTTGTCCGGCCTTCTGTCGGCCACCGGGCTACCGGCAGGCCCTGAACCTAGTGTACTGCGTCAGAAGTCCCTTTACTTTGAATGTCATTCCAGGCTTGACCCGGAATCCAATGATTTCAACTGGATTCCTGTTTTTGCAGGAATGACAGCTTCTGAACTTATGTAAAGAAGTGTTGAACGCACTACACTGCATGGTACAGAACAGGTAAGCGGTCCCGACCGAGGGCTGGGCTAGCAAGTTGTATGGCATGAACAGTATGGGTGCAGGGCTATACGTACCACGATAGAGGAGGATAATAGGAAAAACTATGAATGTGAAAGATTTGAAGAGGCTGAAGATTAACGATCTGTACAAAATCGCCAAGGAGCTCAACGTCGAAGGGGCGAGCGGGATGAGAAAGCAGGAATTGATATTTGCTATTCTTCAAGCCCAGACGGAGAAGAACGGCCTGATCTTTGGAGAAGGAGTGCTGGAGATCTTGCCAGACGGGTTTGGCTTTCTGAGGGCCCCGGATTACAACTATCTGCCCGGGCCGGATGATATCTACATCTCCCCATCCCAGATCCGGCGATTCAACCTTCGAACGGGCGACACGGTCTCGGGTCAAATTCGACCACCCAAGGATACCGAGCGTTACTTTGCCATGTTGAAAGTTGAGTTGGTCAACTACGAAGACCCGGAGGTGGCGCGGGATAAGATCCTCTTCGACAACTTGACCCCTCTTTATCCTCAGGAAAAAATCCATTTAGAAGCGGGGAACGACTCTAAAAATTACTCTGCCCGAGTCATGGACCTTCTGACGCCCATTGGAAAAGGACAGCGAGGGCTGATCGTCGCTGCGCCGAGAACCGGGAAAACCATGCTCCTTCAGGCGATCGCTCATAGCATTACCGCCAACCATAAAGAGATCACGTTGATCGTCCTCCTCATTGATGAACGTCCCGAGGAGGTGACCGATATGGAGCGGTCTGTGAATGCGGAAGTTATCAGTTCTACTTTCGATGAGCCGGCCTCGCGCCATGTTCAAGTGGCGGAAATGGTGATTGAGAAAGCAAAACGGTTGGTGGAGCATCAAAAGGACGTGGTGATCCTTCTTGACAGCATCACCCGGCTCGCGAGGGCTTACAATACCGTCGTGCCGCCTAGCGGAAAGGTCCTCTCCGGAGGGATAGACGCCAATGCCCTCCAAAGGCCGAAGCGGTTTTTTGGTGCCGCCAGAAATATTGAAGAGGGCGGGAGCTTGACCATTATTGGAACGGCCCTGGTCGACACAGGAAGCCGTATGGACGAGGTGATCTTCGAAGAGTTTAAGGGGACTGGAAATATGGAGATCAATTTAGACCGCCGCTTGGTCGACCGGAGGGTCTTTCCCTCCATTGATATTCAACGCTCCGGTACTCGAAAAGAAGAGCTGCTCCTTGACCGCAACGATCTCAACCGCATTTGGCTCTTGAGGAAAGTCCTTCAGCCGATGAATACGGTGGAGAGCATGGAATTTCTTTTGGAGAAGATGCAAGCTACCAAGAACAATCGAGAATTCCTCGATTCCATGAATCAATAACGATCAATAGCTTTGACCATCACCAACCACGATGACCCGGTTTGCACAAATAGTTGAAAATTTGTGAAAAATCGGTAAAATAGAGAATTGGAGGGGATAAAATGAAGAAAGATATACACCCTAAGGTTTTTGACACGGTGATCAAGTGCGCTTGTGGAGCGACCTTCGAGACAAAGAGTACGGAAAAGGAGATCCATGTAGAGATCTGCTCCAACTGCCATCCGTTTTTTACTGGAAAACAAAAATTCTTGGATACCGCCGGAAGAATTGAACGGTTTCAGAAGAAATATGCGCAAAAGGAAAAAAAGAACGGATAACTCAGACTTCTTCGGATATTGTGGTTCCTCCCGATCCATCACCCGTGGACTGACCTCTTTCGATGCAAACAGAGGTTCGTCTTGTATCCCTGTCTTTCTGGCTGTCTTTTCTTTAACAGGCATTCAGCATTAGTTCACCCTTTTCTACGATATCGTCGCTTGAAGAGAATGGATGTTGTCAGTCTATCTCTGAGAAGTTCGTATTGTTTTTTTTTAATCTAAGAAGGCCAATGGTTCCCAATTTTTTGGCGACAGGATTCGTGAGGAGGGTTTAAATGTTGTTTGGAAGAAAAGATCCCGGGCGAGGATGTTCTCTATCCCGTCCGGTCATTTTTAAGAAAAGAGAGGACCGGCTTCGGGTGGGCGGACAGGCGGTGATCGAAGGGGTGATGATGAGATCCCCCAATTCGATGGCCGTTGCGGTCCGGAGACCCAACGGTGAGATTGTAGTAAAACGGGAAAGGTTGGACTTTTTCTCCGAAAAGAAACTTTTCTCCAAGCTTCCCTTGGTCAGGGGAGTAATCACCCTCCTGTCCGCATTGGTGTTAGGAATGAAGGCTCTGAATTTTTCGGCCAATCAGTCCCTTGAAGAAGAACAAGAGGTCAGCTCCTGGACCATGGGCCTCACCTTTACCCTTGCCCTTTGCTTTGGCATCTTCCTCTTCTTTCTGATCCCTCTCTTTTTGACAAAGTGGTTGCGGTTCACCATCCCCATGGTTTCCACAAGCGGGATACTCTTCAATCTGGTGGATGGAATAATTCGATTGATAATCTTTCTGGCCTACCTGTGGGCCATCTCTTTTTTTAAAGAGGTTCGAAGAATCTTTCAATATCATGGAGCAGAGCATAAGTCGATCTTTGCGTTTGAGTCCGGCGAGGTGTTGGCGGCCGATCGGGTAAGGGCCTTTAGTTATCTTCATCCCAGATGTGGAACGAGCTTCCTTCTCATCGTCATGGTGGTGAGCATTCTGGTGTTTGCCCTCATCCCTCACCAACTTGCCTTCGGGTACAAAGTGGCGTCTCGGGTGGTTTTCATCCCTCTCATCGCAGGCCTCGCTTACGAGATCATCCGATTCGCCGATCAAAAGCGGGAGAGGAAAAGCATGCAATATTTCATCAAGCCCGGTCTCTGGCTCCAGCGACTGACCGCCCGCGAGCCCTCCGAGGACCAGATCGAGGTGGCACTCCGGGCCCTTCAAGAAGTACTGCAGTTAGAGGAACAGCGACGTATCGGTAATTAAACACATTTGAAATTATCCCTCACTCCCACCCTCCCCCCATCTGGAAGAAGGGAAGGGGGAGTTGGGATTTAGAAAGAGTTTGGGGAACGTTTAGCAGAGAAGGAACTTATTTGATCCAAATACGGAGACAGAAGTCGGGAAGAAGAGATGTTTGAGAAATTAGAAGAGGTTGAACATCGATATGAAACGCTCTCGCACCTCCTCGGCCAAACGGAGTTGATTGCGAAACAGGATGAGTATCAGAAGGCTGCCAGGGAGTATGCCGAGCTAGGGAAGGTAGTCGATCTTTACCGAAGACTGAAAAAATTGGAAGAGGAGACTAGGGGAAGCCAGCACCTCCTCGATAACGAAGAAGATGAGGAAATGAAAAGGCTGGCCAAAGAAGAACTCAACCGGCTGATCCAGGAGAGGGAAAAGGTGGAGGAGGACCTGAAGATGGCGCTTCTCCCCAAAGACCCGAATGACGAAAAGAGCATTCTGCTTGAAATTCGGGCAGGAACCGGAGGAGAGGAAGCCGGACTTTTTGCAGGGGATCTCTTCAGGATGTATTCTAAGTTTGCAGAAAAACAGGGTTGGCGAATGGAGATATTGAGTCGCCATTATACGGGTGTAGGAGGGTTCAAAGAGATTATCGCCCTGATCGAAGGAAAAGGAGCCTACAGTCGACTGAAATTCGAGAGCGGCGTCCACCGCGTTCAGAGAGTTCCCGTGACGGAATCTCAAGGCCGCATTCATACGTCGACGGTGACCGTGGCGATCCTTCCAGAGGCGGAAGAGGTCGATGTTCAGATCGACCCCAATGACGTCAGAATTGACATCTTCAGATCGTCTGGACCGGGCGGCCAGAGCGTAAACACCACAGACTCCGCTGTGCGGATCACGCATCTCCCGACGGGAATGGTCGTGTCCTGTCAAGATGAGAAATCGCAACATAAGAACAAAGCCAAAGCTCTCAAGATCCTTCGAGCGAGGTTAATGGACAAGGCCCAGCAAGAGAAACAGATGGAAATTTCGGAAAAGCGAAGAAACCAGGTCGGAACTGGAGAGAGAAGTGAACGTATTCGTACCTACAACTTTCCTCAGGGAAGAGTCACCGATCACCGAATTGGATTAACCCTCTATCGGTTGGAGTCTGTTCTTGAGGGAGACCTTGACGAGATCATCAACGCGTTGACCGCACACTATCAAGCGGATATATTGAAGGGAGAATTGGAGAATTCGAAATTTCAAAACCCAAACGGGAAACATTGATCCCTGACCTCTAGAGTTTCGAAAAAAGATGACGCTACTCGAATCACTGAATCAGACAACCAATCGTTTGAGGAATCATCGGATTGAAAATCCTCGGCTGAGTGCAGAGCTTCTTCTGGCCCGTTCTTTGAATCTCAGCAGGGAAGGGCTCTATAGACATCTTCCCGAGCCAGTCAAGGAGCCGGAAAAAGAGGTTTTGGAGGGGTTGATTCAGAGAAGAATTTCCGGAGAACCGCTTCAATACATTTTGGGCCTTCAGGAGTTTTGGTCAATCGATTTTAAGGTAGATCCTCGTGTGCTCATTCCGAGGCCGGAGACAGAGCTTTTGATTGAACAGAGCCTCCCGATCCTCTCTGAGCGATCTCTCAAACGAAATTCCTCTGTTCTCGAAATAGGAACGGGAAGCGGTGCAATCGCCATCGCGTTAACAAAAGAGGTGAAGAATATCTTTCTGATCGCAACGGATATCTCACGAGAGGCCCTCGTCTTAGCTAGGGAAAATGCGAAGTCTGCGGGCGTGCAGGATCGGATACAATTTCTGAACGGTGATCTCTTTGGCCCTCTTCATCCTCCAAAAGGGGAAGCGCCTTTCGATCTTATCCTCTCGAACCCTCCCTACATCACCCGTCCAAAGATCGATACGCTGGCGAAAGAGGTGAAGGATTATGAACCGAGGATCGCCTTAGATGGAGGGGACGATGGATTGGCTTTCTACCGGCGCATCATTCCAGAAGCCTCTTTATATTTGCGAAAAGGAGGATGGCTCCTCCTGGAAGTCGCCTTGGGCCAGAGTGGGATCGTTTCAAAGATGATCGAGGAGGGGGGCAATTTTCTCAAGCCTGAATCCATTCCCGATTTATCCGGGATTGGAAGAGTGGTGAAAGCACAGAAATCGGAGAGTAGAAAGTAGAATGTAGAATGTGGAGAGTGGCTTTAAGCACTTAGAACTTTCCACGCTCCACTCTACGAGAACGGACCCAAGAATGGATAGAATCGTCATAAGGGGAGGGGAAAGGTTAATCGGCGAAGTGGAGGTGAGCGGCTCAAAGAATTCCACCCTTCCTATCTTTGTCTCCTGCCTTCTCAGCGAAGGTGAAAACGTCTTCTCTAATGTTCCCAACCTGAGAGATGTTCAGACCATCATCAAGGTTCTTAGAAATCTCGGAGTAAAGGTGTCGCAGGAGGATGGGGTTTATCGAATCGATGCCACAGAGGTTTCCAGTGACGAGGCTCCTTATGATTTGGTAAAGACGATGAGAGCCTCCATTCTCGTCTTAGGCCCTTTGGTCGCTCGTAGGAAGAGGGCCACCGTCTCTCTTCCAGGAGGGTGTGCCATTGGCGCACGGCCGATCAATCTCCATCTCATGGGTCTTGAGGCCATGGGAGCGAAGATTGATCTCCGGCATGGTTACATCGAGGCGAAAACCGATGGTCTGAAAGGAGCGATTCTCTCCTTTGACACCGTCACCGTCACGGGGACGGAGAACTTAATGATGGCGGCCGCGCTGGCGAAAGGAAAGACGGTTTTGCAAAACGCTGCCATGGAGCCTGAGGTGGTGGACTTGGCAGATGTCCTGAATAAGATGGGGGCAAAGATCACGGGTTCCGGAACGAATGTGATCGAGATCGAAGGCGTGAAGTCCCTTCATGCCGTTGAGCATCGAATCATCCCCGATCGGATCGAGGCCGGAACGTTGATGGTGGCCGCCGGACTGACGCGCGGAAATATAAAAATTCTCCGGTGTCCTTTCTCCGAAATGGAAATGGTCGTCCATAAATTGAGAGAATCCGGCATGGAGATTGAATCCGAAGGAGACGGGGTCAGGGTGGTGGGCACCAAGAGAATTCGGAGCGTGGACATCAAGACGCAGCCTTATCCCGGATTCCCGACGGATATGCAAGCCCAGTTCATGGTCTTGATGTCTTTGGCAAAGGGGTTAAGTGTCATTTCCGAAACGATCTTTGAAAATCGATTCATCCACGTGAGTGAACTGAGAAGAATGGGAGCCGATATCCGCATTCAGGGCGATTCAGCGATCATCCAAGGGGTGGAAAGCTTGAGTGGAGCGCCGGTGATGGCGACCGATTTAAGAGCCAGTGCGTCCCTCGTGCTAGCCGGGTTGGCCGCTGACGGTGTGACAGAAGTCTCGAGAGTCTATCATTTAGACCGGGGGTACGAGGGCCTGGACAAAAAATTGGCTAAACTCGGCGCGAATATTGAAAGGATGAAAGAAGGGGAAGAGTGAGAGTTTTTCGAACAGGAGAAAAAGGATTTGAGCGTTACCTCTCTATGATGGAAAAAAGGGGGCCGCAGGATAGCCCACGCATCGAAAGGAAGGTTCGTTCGATATTAGAGAATGTACGGAAACAGGGAGACGAAGCTGTCATCCGTTACACTCAAGTCTTCGACCGCTTACGAATTTCGATCCATCAAATCCGGGTGAAGAGAAGCGAGGTGGAAGGGGCTTACAAAAAGGTCCCTCCGGATTTCCTAGGAACACTCAAAAAGGCAACTCGACGAATTCAAAAATTTCACCAACTCCAGAGTAAGAGACTCGTCCCGTCACTGAAGGAAGAAGAGAGGGGAATTGAGCTTGAGCAGACGATGAGGCCGTTAGAAAGGGTAGGGATCTATGTTCCCGGTGGAAAAGCCTCTTATCCTTCGACCGTTCTTATGGCTGCCATCCCTGCGAAGGCGGCGGGCGTTCAGGAAATCGTCATGGTCACTCCCCCTCAGAGAGGAGGGATCAGCCCAGCTGTCCTGGTGGCAGCGGATTTGGCGGGAGTGGATCGAATCTATCGGGTGGGAGGTGTCCAAGCTATTGCCGCGCTTGCCTATGGGACGAAATCGATTTCCAAGGTGGATAAGATTGTTGGACCGGGAAATCACTATGTGGCGACAGCCAAGAGATTGGTGTATGGAGAAGTGGATATTGATATGGTGGCCGGGCCAAGCGAGATCGTGATTGTCGCGGACGGGAGCACTCCCCCTTCGTTTGTCGCAGCGGATCTCATCTCCCAGGCCGAGCACGATGAAATGGCATTGGCCATTCTCATTACCAGTTCTGAAGCGTTCGGAAGGAAAGTAAAGAAGGAAGTGGAGACGCAACTCTCTTCTTTGAAGCGAAGAAAGGTGGCGTCAGAAAGCCTCAATCGGAGAGGCGCCATTCTGATTGTCAGAAATCTCGAGCAGGCAATGGAGGTGGTAAGCCGGATTGCTCCAGAACACTTGGAGCTTGCTGTTTCGAGACCCCTCTCACTCGTGAAGAGTGTGAGACACGCAGGTGCCGTCTTTCTTGGTCCCTTTACTCCGCAGGCCATCGGAGATTATATGGCTGGATCCAACCATATCCTTCCCACCGCAGGCACCGCTCGATTCTCTTCCCCTTTGGGTGTGGAGGATTTCGTCAAGAGGACTAACCTAGTGAGCCTGACGCGAAGGGCATTAGGACGGTTTGAGAAAGATATAAAGAGGTTCGCGGAGTGGGAAGGATTGGAAGGACACGCTCAAGCGGTTCAGATAAGGGTAAACAGGAGATGATCAAGTCCTCAGTTCAAAGCGGGAAATCCTGATTTCGGATTTGGAATACTCCGCCACCAATTTCAAATTTCTTTAACTTGTATTCAAAACGGGGAGAAAAGATGAAAAGGGATCGCAAGGCAGAGGTGAGGCGGAAGACAAAGGAAGCAGCCGTGGTCCTAAAACTGAATCTGGATGGATCCGGAAAAAACTCGATCGTAACGGGAATTCCTTTTTTCGATCATATGCTCAGTCTCTTGGCCTACCACAGCCGCACGGACCTCTCCCTCAAGGCAAAGGGGGATATTGGGGTAGATGCACACCACACCGTAGAAGACGTGGGCATCTGTCTTGGAGATGGGATCCGAAAGGCTCTCGGAGAAGCGAAGGGAATCCAAAGATACGGGATGGCCATGATTCCAATGGATGAGACGTTAGTCTCCGTTGCGGTGGATCTTTCGATGAGGCCTTATCTTGTCTTTCAGATGAAACTAAGAAGATCCAAAATCGGGACTTTCGACCCCGAGTTAGTGGAGGAGTTCTTCAAGGCCCTTTGCAACCATGCGAGGATCACCCTTCACATCAACCTTCTTTACGGGAGAAACAGTCATCATATGGTAGAAGCTGTGTTCAAAGGGTTTGGAAGAGCGCTCAGAAAGGCAGTCTCTCTTGATCCGCGTTCGAACGTCGTGCCCTCAACGAAAGGGATTCTGTAAAGGACGCGTGGAGTATGGCCATATGGAAGCACCAAATCCCAAGCACCTGCCTTCGCCGAAGCGGCTTCGCGCAGGCAGGCCAAATTCCAAATAGATCTTAATCACCGAAATCCAAAAGAAAATCTTTTTGTTCATTTGAAATTGGAATTCGGAGCTTATTTGGGATTTGTAATTTGTGATTTGGGATTTTAGGCAAGCCGTCCTTTGCAAGAGGATAGATATGAGCAAGATCGTCATCGTTGATTACGGCATGGGAAATCTCCGGAACGTCCAGAAGGGTTTCGAGAAGATTGGCTTTGAAGCAAAGTTGACCCGTAACAAAAAGGAGATTGGAGGAGCCTCAGCCATTGTGGTTCCAGGGGTGGGAGCGTTCAAGGATTGCATGGACAATCTGGAGAAGTACGGCCTCGTCGATCCTCTGCTCCGATCCATAGAGGAAGGAAAGCCTTATTTAGGCATCTGCCTCGGGCTACAAATTCTCTTTTCGGAAAGCGAAGAGTTTGGGACCCACAAGGGACTGGATCTGATCAGAGGAAAAGTGGCGAAATTCAGGCCCGATCCAGAGCATAAGGTTCCCCATATGGGTTGGAATACGATTGAGAAGGAGAAAGACGTTCCTATGCTCCAAGGCATCGTGAGTGGGGATTTTTTCTATTTCGTCCACTCCTATTATGTTATTCCCGAAGAGGCACGGTGGATCTCCACTCTCACTACGTACGGCGAACCTTTCGTCTCCAGCATCTGGGAAGGGAACCTCTTTGCTACCCAATTCCATCCTGAAAAGAGTCAACAGAAGGGGTTACGGATATTGGAGAACTTTGTCAAGTCCATTTAGGTGGGTTTTGAGTTTTAATGATTCACGAAACACGGACACGAGACACGATTTTTACAAGGAGCTTTCGATGAATGAAGTCAGAGTAGGAGAGATCGGCATCGGTAAAGGGAATCCTCTGGTTCTGATTGCCGGACCTTGCGTGATCGAGAGTGAGGCAAACGCCCTCGAGGTGGCCAAGGAGATGAAGAGGATCTGTTCAAATCTGAAGATCTCCTACATCTTTAAGGCTTCTTATGAAAAGGACAATCGGGGGTCAGAAAAATCTTACAGCGGACCGGGCCTTAAGGAGGGTTTAAGGATACTGGCCAAGGTGAAGAGAGAAGTAGGCGTGCCGATCCTCTCCGATATCCATCGGATGGAAGATGTGGGTTCAGCAAAGGAGGTTCTGGATATTCTCCAAATCCCGGCCTTTCTCTGCCAGCAGACGAGTCTTCTCCTTAAAGTGGGCGCGGCAGGCAAGGTAGTTAATATCAAGAAGGGACAATTCGTTGCACCTGAAAGCATGGCAGGGGCGGTGAAGAAAATTTACAGCACCGGGAATCGTCAGGTCCTTTTAACGGAGAGGGGAACTTGTTTTGGTTATAACAAATTGGTTTCGGACTTCTGTTCTATTCCTATTATGCAGGAGATCGGTTGCCCTGTGATCTTTGATGCCACACACGTCATCAGAAATTATGGTATTCCGAGTGACGATCCGAGGGGAGGCAGTCCCCAATTTGTTCCCCATCTCTCGAGAGCAGCTGTAGCGGTTGGTTGCAACGGTCTATTCCTCGAGACTCACCCGAGACCAAGGGAAGCACTTTGTGACGCCTCCAGCATGATTCCACTCAACGAAATGGAAAATCTTCTCAAACAGACCAAAGCCATTCATGATATAGTCAGGACGTGGGGGATCACTTGAATGGAGATTGCGGATTGTGGATTGCGAAATGGAAAACAGCGGAAAGATAATCAATGACTTTTTGAATAGAGAGGAGGGAAAGGCGTGAAGATATTTATCGATACGGCGAACCTCGATGAGATCAAGAAGGCAAAAGAACTCGGTTTGGTGGACGGTGTGACGACCAATCCAACGCTCCTCGCAAAACAAGCGGAGAAAACGGAGGTACTGATCAGGAAGATCTCGAAAGAGGTGAAGGGCCCGGTCAACGTAGAGGTGACAGGGGTTACTTGTGATGATATGGTGAAAGAAGCCAAGGTCATGGCGACTTGGGGGGATGCGATTGCAATCAAGATTCCTATTAATCACGAGGGCTTGAAAGCGGTAAGGACCCTTTCCTCCGAAGGAATCATGACTACGGTAACCCTTATCTTCTCAGCCAGCCAAGCCATTTTGGCTGCGAAGGCTGGAGCTACTTATGTTTGTCCCTTCTTGGGGAGACTCGATGATATCGGTTTTAACGGCCTCGAACTGATTCGGCAGATCAGAGGAATCTATGACAACTATGCAAGCATAGAAACTCAAATTATTGTTGC
>Ga0187772_10000213_pt1 | contig 24815 bp, 23 predicted proteins | sample 0116_SJ02_MP15_2_FD_133137 | JGI IMG/M metagenome (GOLD analysis project Ga0187772, IMG submission 133137) | Tropical peat soil microbial communities from peatlands in Department of Meta, Colombia - 0116_SJ02_MP15_20_MG | ecosystem: Environmental > Terrestrial > Soil > Wetlands > Peat | place... | reverse complement strand
TACTTTAGTTCGTCCAGTGTCGACTTGAAGGATTCGACCAAGTACGTGGGAAGTCTTGAGATGAAACCCACGGTATCTGACAGAAGCACCTTCCTTCTGGCGTCTGAAAGGCTCACAACTCGTGTGGTCGTAGTCAACGTCGTGAAGAGATTTGGTGACTCCTCCTTCGACTCCGAAGCGAGCCTGTTGAATAGGGTCGTCTTGCCGCTGCTGGTGTAGCCAGCAAGCGAGACGAAGGGCATGCCGAGCTTCCGCCTTTCCGAGGTGTGAAGTTGCCTGGTGGCCCGGCTCTTCTCGAGTCTCTCCGCAATCGCCGCCATCCTGCGCTTGAGGGCCCTGAACTTGACGTCCATTGCCGACTCTCCCATCCCTGAGAAACCGGCCCTTTCCCCCTGGACCGAGTATCTGACAGCATCCTTCGCCCGGGGCATTTCATATCGGAGCTCTGCTAGTTCGACCTGAAGCTTCGCTTCCAGCGTGGTCGCTCTTCTTGCGAAAATGTTCAAGATGAGCCTCTCTCGGTCGACAACCTCCGTGCGAGTCACTTTGGAGAGCCTATTCGCCTGAGAGGAAGTGAGGCTTTCATCAATGATTATCGTGTTAGAACCGTTGTCTGCCACGGTCTGCTGGAGCTCCTGTGCCTTCCCGGCGCCGACGCCATATTCTGACTTCACGACTTGCTTCTGTGTGATCACGGCCTGAACGGAGTAGCCTGCTGCCCTCGCAAGCTCTGCTATCTCACGCTTAGAGAATTCATCTGGATAAGTGACGATGGTTGCCTTGTCGGCGGAGCTCGTGTTTTCCATCTTGAGTCATCCCTTCATTCTCTCGTATGGAAAAGCCCTTCTATTAGGTCCCAAAAGTCTGCCGCGATGCAGTTGGATTGGTAACAGCGGAATTCGCCAGGTTGAAACAAGACCCTGAATCGAAACGGGTGCAGGTTGACAGAGCTTTCGCGAGACCAGATGACTTCCTGCGGGGACATGAAGGGAGAGCAAACCCAGACTCGTCAGCTGAACCGGAAAGCGATGATGTGAAAGAGAAGCTCGTCGTATTGGAGGCTTGATGGAGACGATGTCGAGATTGAATGTGTCATACAAGGTCCATGTCAAAATGCTGGATCAAAGAGTCGGATTCTGATCGCTCAGTGGGCGTGTGTAAGCGTGGAGGGCTGGGCCTAGCAATCCTCAAGGCTTCAGAGGTGTGTAGGGTCCTATAACGTAGACCATGACTCTCTGCCCGTGGTGAACCTCTTTGAATGTGCAGAACTCCGTTGGTCGCCAGCCTGGAATTCCGAAGTCGTGTGAGACTACTTTGGAGCCTTCCCGAAGTTCGTTGATGAGTTTCCGCTTTAACCTCGCGTTTTCGCTCGCGCTTTGATACAGGGTCACCACACTGGCCTCGGAAATGTCGACATCGTCATAGTTCGCGTTAATTATGAACGCATTCTTGAGATGCCGAACGTTTCTGAGCGCGATGGAACTGAGCCTGTGGTTCTGCTCAATACCCACCGCCTTCTTGGCGTTGTGATTGCGGACTGCTGCGACCACGATTCCCCCATCCCCGCACCCCAAGTCGTAGACCGTGGACTCTGAATTCACGCCAGCCAGATCGAGCATCTTCTCGATTACGAGTGGAGATGAGGGGTAGAATGGGGCGCCCATTGTCCTTCAAGGTGAAGGAGTGAAAGAGTGGGAAATAAGAATGCCTCAACACTAATGGGGTCGACTGTTTTCCGGTCGACTTTACGCTACACTTGCTGCCCGAATCGAACTGGTTTTCACAGTGAAGCGAACCTTGCTGCCAAACTCGAGCCGTTTCTTGGCGTCTACAGAACGAACATTGTTGATTGTCTAGTATGGAGTGATCTGTTGTCGTACAGACACTGGATTTGAACCCTGCCTACGCTGACTCAAATCCGACCCTTAACATGCAATTGTTGTTGTGGCCCTGAACCTCAAGGACAAAATCCCTCGTTCTCCTTGGTCCTAGGTCAAGTCCAAGCGAGAATGTGTGGGGCGTCCTTTGAATCCAAAAGGTCGCGGATTCAAGTCCGGAGGTGCCCGACACCATGACCTATCTCATCCAAGCCCGGAATGGTGCTGAAAGTAGTTGACAAATCCCATCGGGCCCGGTTTGAAATAGCTCACAATGGGGTCTGATTAACTTGATTCAGGGACTTTCCAGAGCCCACGCGCGCTAAACAGAGCGGGACTAGACCCAATTCTGGAAGCTGTTGCGCGAGAAAGGCTCCTGCAGCCCTAAGAAGGTTGTGGGTTGGATAGCGAAAAGGACTGGAGTCGAGAGGAAAAGGATGAGTGTCAACCTCTTCCGACACACCAGAACTACCATCCTCAGAAGCTGGCTCACGGAGCCTCAGCTTTGCTTCATTGCAGGTTGGCGAGCACTCTTGTTGTGACATCCGAAATGGAATTAGGAGGCCTGAAATACGCGAGGAATAGAGCGGAGCCTGGGCTTTTGAGCGTAGAGGAATTAATCGACAGGCAAGCATCAAACATAGAGAATCCTGTCGTACTCCTGAGCGTGAATCCCGTGGCGTACCAAAAAGGAGTTCTAGGTGCGGTAAAGTACTTCTCCGAAAGATTTGGGTTGGGCCTTTACATAACCCTGAACAAGCCATTTGCCTCCCTTCAAGGGGCATTCGACAAGGATGGGCTGGCCCCTGGGAGCCTCGTGTACCTTGATTCCATCACCAATACCGCCGAATGCAGAACCAAATCCTGTCACTTTCTGGGCAGAATGCGCGAGCTCACCGACCTCTGCATCGCCTTGGCGAGGATGGTGTCCGAAGAAAAGGGCGTCAAATTCGTCTTTGTTGATTCGGTTTCGACCCTCTTGATTTACAACGATTCGAAATCTGTCGCTCGATTCTGTCATTCAGTAACGGAGAAGCTCAGGAGCGCTGGTCTGCCTGCAGCCTTGGTCTTGGTGGAAATGGAAGAGGGAAAGGACGTTGTCGCCCAGCTGGCTCAGTTCTGCGATGTCTATGTGAAAGCGGTGAGTTGAAGTGAGTAGACGCGTGCCCAGCGTGACTTACAAGAGAATCGACCGGACAGCGATGGACGCCCTCATCTACGGGTTACTGAAGAGCCTGAACTACATGGGAGGGCAAAGACAGTTAATTCTTGACAGGGTGGGGTCTGTGATGCTCCAGTATCTGGTCGAGACAAGAACAATCCCTTCCTCTGATAGACCGGGAGAGTTTGCCCAAGCATTGAGAAGACTCCTCATCAAGAATGGTTACGGGCCAAGGGTCCCACCACGGTTCAAAGCGCTGGCACGGACCCCCTCATCTTTGAATCTCGTCAAGATTCTGACGCCGACGGATCGAAGTCCCAACAGAGTAGCCTTTCCCAAGAGTGGCCCTTCCTCGAGAAGAGGGAAGGTGGATTGGGTGTTGTACGAGATGGTTCTGTACGGCATGACCAAAGTCCTGGATGACCAGTTAGGGGTGCAGGCTCAGCTCATCTTGGAGAGGATTGGGACCTTGATGCTCGATTACCTGATCGAGGTGGGAGCGATAGAACGGTCGAACGACCAAAAGACACTCATTCAGAACGTTATAGACTACTTTGTCAAGGCAGGGTACGCGAAGAGCTTTCGGTACGAGTTGGAAGGAGCTCCTCCGGACACCTTTGTGAGCAGATATGAGTCTGCACGATTTTTCACAACTGTCTTCAGGCGCAACCAGAAGGAAGGCAGCGCCCTGTTGTCGTGTCCGCTGTGCTTGATCGGCCGTTCCATCTGGGCTACTGAGGGTTGGAAGTTTGGGAATACTTTTGAGACACGGATTCAGTCCGGCGGCAAAGTCCTCACGAAGTGTAAGATCTACCCACCGGCTGAACGGTTTACCGAAAAGGACGCTCTATCTTTTTCCCGAATGAAAGTGTAGCCGAGCAGCTGACAACTCGCGCACGTTCAAGACCTAGCACGCATGATTGGAATAAGCGAGGGAGCGCCGGGGAGCCTGCTTTGGATTCTAGCCTACTTGGATGCGGAACCCATCAGGCCTGCTCTCAATGAAGAATCCCGACGAACTCGGCGGGCTCGTTTCCGGTAAGTGGCAGCAGCTCAGGCCGAAGACCGCCGGTATGGGAGCACGCTTCTCGGGCGAACTTCAGGGCGGCGCTAACGAAGGCTTCCTTATTCGACGAAGGAGGTCTGGTTGCATGAGTTGCCAAGCCGAGACAGGCTGCCTGGCCAATCGGCGAAGAGGTGCTCACAGGTAGCCGTTGGCTCTGTACCACTCCAGTGTCTCCTTGAGCCCGTCCTTCAGCCCCGACCTGGGCGCGTATCCGAGCTCTTTTGCCGCCCTGGCTGAGGAGAAAGATCTGTCGCTGGTCACCGCGTCAACGGTGCTCAGGTGCCACATGAAACTGGACCTACCTGCGATGGCGTTGAAGGCTTCCAGTGGGGCGATCATCGATTTTGCAATGACCTTGGGAACCGAGACTCTGGGCGGTCTCCTCCCACAGATCTCGGCCATGATCGAATACAGCTCTCTGTAGGATACGGCACGGTCGTCGCTTACCAGATAGGTCCGCCCTATCGAAGCCTTCGGATTGTCCAGCGCCAGAACGAATGCCCTGGCCGCATCTCTGGCATGGACGAACTGTACTAGGTTCCTCCCACCGTTCACCAGGAACCTAGTCGCCAGAGAGTTCTTCGCGAAAGAAACGATGAACCAGAATGCGATGTCGTCCACGTTGCCTGGCCCGTAAATGCCAGAAGGCCGGATGATGGTCCATTCCATACCCTGCCCTGACGACTCTTTGACCACTTGTTCCGCGTCCGCCTTTGAACGGCCGTAGTCATACGAGGGCTTCAGCGGAGTGCTTTCGTCCGCCGGCGGCGACTCCACAGGGCCTATTGCCTCGGTGCTGCTGCAGTAGACAAACCTCCTGACCCCGTTTGCTATGCAGGCCTGGATCAGGGAGCGGGTCCCGTTGACAGTCACCAGGTCGTAGAGGCCCTTCCTCCCGAAGAACGTGTAGTAGGCCGCGAGGTGGACCACCGCATCCATTCCCCTTGTTGCATCCACCAAACTGGCTTCGTTGGTGAGGTCCGCTACCCTTGTCTCCATCGTCCGTTCCAGCTCGGGTTTCAGCCTCCTCCTGTGAACCATCCCCGTTACTTCGTAACCGCGGCCTGTAAGCTCCGGCACCACGTAGGAACCCAGGAAGCCTGCGGCTCCTGTGACCAACACCTTCATTGGCTCACTCCGGCAGATCCGGTATTGTCCGGTTGTGTATGCCGTAGGTCAGAGCAGGGACCAAGCTGACGCAGTCGAACGGCTTGTTTTGCCCTCGTGCGCATGTCTGCGAAGGGATTCACTCTCCAGATCGGAACATGACTATCTCGTGCAGGGCTGTCCCTCTTTCTTTGTTGGTACCCCCGTTACGAGTTACGTCAATTTCGAAGTCTGATTCGAGCCTGAAGTATCCCGGCTGTATGCGCAACAAGTGTTTTGCGATGAGCCTGAGCGGCAGACTGAAGTCCTCAAGCATGTCCTGACCCTCAAGAACCTTCCTTACGTCGAGGCCTATCTCAAGCTCGCTAGGGACCGAGATTGTTATCTTCCTGGGAAAGCTGTGCTTGGCCCCAGGATTGTACTCGTAGTTCGCCTTTCCGAATTCGAACTCCCCTGTGCTGAGCACCACCTCCCTCCCGTCAGCCAACATCAGAACCTTGACTGCGTGATTGCCAACCTTTCCGTTGCACTGAATGAAGGCGTATGATACTGTGTAGTGCTGCGAATAGATTCGTCCCCACATCCAATAATCTATGATGCTCTGGAATGGGAAATCCAGCCAGTTGTGATCGTGATACCCGACACCCCTGACCTGCAGAACATTGTCCCCATCGACGATGGTCCCTTCAACCGTAGCTCTCGCAAATGGGACCACCCACGCGAAGGTTCCCTTATTCCCGAACTGTGAAACTCCGGTTCCGGGTTTCCAGCCGTTCACCTCGGCCTTGAAAGTCAGATGGCAGCCCAGGTCCTGTTGCTTCACATTGACCTCGTAGACTGGCAGGTCCCCGGGTGAGTGTCTGGCCCTTAGATAATTCTCTCCCGTCTTTACGTCCGCCCCGGCACGGGAAGCGAGAAAGTCGGATCTGCTGCACGGCACGAACCTTTGGGTCTTCCTTCCGTCTGGCCTGAGGAGGACGATTTCGACGCCGGGCTTTCCGCCTTTGCCCGGGTTCGGGTTAGCGGCGTAGAAGAACACAACAAGGGTTTGGCCGGTCTCCATGTGCGCGTCGAAGTACCACCACTCATACATCCCTTTCCTGCGCATGTCGATGTGGATGCCATCCTCCTCAGGCGCGAGCGGTGCTATGACTGCGTCACGCCTGCCGGGACCCGTCCATCCTTCCTTGACCAGGGGTTCACTCATGACATCACCCGGCCTCGGGTTCAGCGTAGAAGTAGGGATCCGACGCGGTATTCGGGTCCAGTGCCTTCTTTATTTTGCCCATGTACTTGGGATAGTCGCGACAGGCCGGCCCGAAACGCCTGTTCATTTCGCAACCGAACGCAGCGATTGGGATCCCCATGGCTTCCTCGATTGCCGCGTTACATCCATCCTCGATGATTCTCCCAGAAGCCTTTGCCGCCTCGGGATCTCCAGCGGCGTAGAGGAAGATGCCCTCTATGTATCCGAGGTGGGAGTTTTCGAAGGTGCCACCGCACCCCAAATCGCCGCCATCGTCCAAGAATGTCCCTCTCTCGATGTACTCCTTCTTCGCCAGAGCGACCCATTCTCCCTGCTTGATTCCCAGGTCCCAAGTATCGAATGAGCCTAGCATTGTGGACATCCCCTGAGAGGGACGGTAGGTCGCTTGCGTGTTGACTGCGTTCCTAATCAGGAGCCAGAACAGCCGGGACTCGATCTGCAGCTTCTGGCGCTTCCCCAGCGGGATGCCGTTGATCGCGTCCTGCAACCGAGGGAAGCGGCGAAGGATTGTGAAGGGGTCTCCGACGTGTTTCAACATCGGCCTCATGATGCGGAACATCCGGGGAGTGATTTTGACGTTCATGGGCACCTTCACGCCACCCGTCTCCCGCATTATCTGCTTCATCGCGGCCATCTTATACTTGAATTCGCCATCCGAGTAGCCGACTACCGCATTGACGAGCACATGATGCATCGACTTGTCAAAGAAACCGCTCTCCATCGCGACCTTCAGCTCTTCATTGTTCTCGGTCATTCCAAGGGCGGAGAAGAAGAGTGGCGTGCGGAAGCAGGCAAATTCAATTTCAGCTTCGCCGAGCTTGTAGCCTGCGTCAGCCATGGCCCCCGCGTTGGGGAAGGCGTGCACGTTCATCGACATTCTTTCGGGTAACTCGTCAAGGACGTAGGTCGGGGATTTCCCGTGAAACTTCCACTGCGCGGGCCCGTTCCACTTGTAGAGCTTGACCGCGCACTTCGTGAACACGCCAAGGCCTCCGAAGGTTCCCTGAAAGCCGCGCATTATGCCGCGCAGCGATGGCCCCGGTCCGTCTGCCGTGAACCAACCTGTGCCTGCCCCGCCGCTGCCAAGCGTCAGGACCTCACCGGTTGGCAGCACCCATTCCACGCCAAGCAGATTGCGGCCGCTGTAGCTCGTCGCCGGTCCGCTAGAACCGTATCCCCAGGCGGCCGTGGTAGACGCAAGAATTGAATGGTTGGAGCCTGATGAGACGGTGTGGACCGTCAGCCCGAACTTGAGAATCTCGGTCTGCAGGTCAATGGCACGGACATAGGGTTCTATGATCGCGACCTGGTTCTTGGCGTCGACGTCGACGATTCTGTTCATGCGTTTGAGGTCCAGGATTATCACCCGGTCCCTCGAGGCAGCGCAGACTGCGTGGAACCCTGTCGAAAGCGGCTTGGCCATGAGTTGATTCTTGTTACAGAACTGCATGATCTCTTGGACCTCCCGAGTGCTCTTGGGCAGAGCGACGGCGACTGGACGAGGAAGCCACTTCGACCCGTCCTTCACCACGGTCTCGGGATTCATGTAAAGAGAATAGGTGTCCAACATACAGGGAGAGGTCGACACCCACTCCCGGCCGACAATCCCCTGGAGTCCACTGGTCTCTTCTTGGGTGATCAAGTCATAGCCCCCATTTGCCCCGGTTTAGCACCCTCTGAGGATCGAATATTCCCTTCACTTTCTTCAGCACGTCGTAGCTAAGTGGATTTAGCCCGAACACGACGTCGCCGGCTGACCCGTACGGCCTGCTGAAGAACGCCCCTTTCTGGGACAGCTTCACCACCGCCTGTTTCTCGAGACCGCGCATTAGCTCGACATCGCTCGGCGATGCAGGATCGAAGGGGCACATCAGCTCCACGTGGCAGGCGTGGTTCTGAACTATAGGCTGGACGTAAACAGCGATTGACTCGGCGACGTCCCTGCCAGCTAGGTCGAAGAAGGTGTCCACGAGTTCAGGCGCTCTGTCAAGTGTTGTCAGGAAGAACAGTGACAGGCAGTGCCCTTTCAGGCGGTCCCGCCAGTCGGTTACGCCGCACGTGCGCGTTGCCATTTCAAGCAGAACCTGGGCCCGGACGCCTCCTTGAGAAGTCGCCATGACGAGCTTGTTCCCGTTTGCGATGGATTCAATGTCCTTGACTTGGTATTCGACCCTCGACTCGGGCATTCTTTCGAACCCGGCCACGTTAACCAGGCAGACGTAACTTGGAAGTGGGCTAGCTATCGTATCGAATCGCCCTCCTCCCTGCGCGCTTACGAGCATGGCCGCTGCGTTGCGGTTCAGAACGAAGAAATGCTCGCCTAGCCACTGCCTCTGGACGTCGTAGACGAATGGAACCAACGCCCGAAGCGAATCCGCGCCTAGGAGGAAAGGATACTCGAGGGTCGGCTTCAGCTCCGTACGCACCGTAATCCAGGTCACTATGCCCATGGTGCCCTGGGAACCTTGGATGACGCGGTGGAAGTCCGTCTGAGACGGCCCCTGGGAGGATTTCTGAGCACCGCCGGCTGCACGCTGCTGTTCTAGGGTCCCGGGACCGGCTGCAGCGCCTGTGCGGAACAACTCCCCGTTCCCGAAGATGAACTCGGTGCTTCCCACCGGGTCGCTAGAGTCCCACTGCCTGTTCGGCCAAGTTGCGGGCTCCCGGTCCATCACCGATGCGACTACGCTCTTGCCGAGGCGAGGGGAGAGCGGCATTGGAACGGTCATTCCGTAGGGCGCTAGGGCCTCCAGCAGCTCTCCGAAGGTGACCCCTGGCTCGATTAGGCAGACGCGGTTTCGCCTGTTGATCCAAGGAATCTGCTTCCAGTGGGAGAGGTCAATCAGGGCGTTCTCTTCCCTAGCGGAAATCCCACCCTTGCGGTGGACGCCCGTCGATGATGAGACAGTCAGATTCAGACCGATTTCGTTGGCGAGCCGCAACAATCCCTGTAGCTCGCCCGGGTTTGAAGGGCGGAGTACGTAGGAAGGCCTCACTGCCCAGTCCACGATAGGGCTCGATTGCAGAAAAGCACCTATGTCCGCGGAATCGCTGCTTACGGCACCCTCTTGCATGACACCGCGGAAGCGCCCAGCAAGTTCGGGAGCCGTCATCACGTTCCCTCACCTCGATCTATTCCCGCGGCGTCGTAAACGAGATCGACGATATCGACGACCGGAATTAGCGGTTTTTCGAGCGATTGTTGGCTCTTGGACAGGTTCGCTCTGCAGTGGTGGCAGGACGTGACCAGAAACTCGGCTCCCACGTCCACCGCTTCTTCCAGACGGTCGAGAGCCGTTGAGCGCGCTAGGTCGGGATACGCCAATGGTACCCCGCCACCGCCCCCGCAGCAATAGGAGTATTCGCGGATGCGATACATCTCGATGAAGTCAACCCCCTTGATCGCACGCAAGATCTGACGAGGCGGCTCATAGACACCGTTCACCCCTCGGTTGATCTCTTTGGGGGGTTCTGTGTAGGTCATACAGCCCCGGGTGACCTTTTGCACACCCCTCCATGTGGGGGGCGGTTCGCTCTGGCGCCCGAGGTAGCACGGATCGTGATAGGTCACCCTCCGCTTGATAGGATTGCGCAGGCGCAGGCGGTTTTCAGCTATCAATTGCGCCAAGAACTCGGTGATGTGCAGGACTTTGGCCTTGGGCGCCCTCGCGTACTCGGGATACTTAGATCGGAGAGCCCCCAGACACGACCCGGACAGGACAACGATAGTCTCGACTCCTACTTCGTCGAGCAGATCTGCCATATGGTTTGCCATATTCGCAAAAACAGTCCGGTGCCCTGTCCAATATGCTGGCAGCCCGCAGCACGTTTCGTTCTCTTGGAGTATTGCGAAGTCCACCCTCGCTCGCTTCAGTAGGGCGGCGCACCTCCGGGCCACTTCTGTGGCTCCCGGGTCGCATCGCAGGCAGCCCGTGAACAGGAGAACTGGGGCCTTTTGATTGGGGAGAATCTTCAGCCCCATTTCTCTTGCCCAACCTAGGTCTCGATCGTCTGTCCTTCCCTCTGGATTCCCGTATTCCTGGAGGTTCTTTATCATGGGCTTGTGGGCGGGCATGGCAAATCCCATATCCACAACGTACTCTCTGAGCGCCATGTTCACCGCGTGGCGTTCCGCGTCCATGATGAATTTGCATGAAACGTCGCAGAGTCCGCACGCCGTGCAGGCGAAAGATATGTCGGCGAGAGTTTGATCGACCTCGATGCGCCCATTGATCAAGGAGAGCGCCATGATGCTCTTGCCCGACCCAGAGAATCCATGGAAGTGGTACAGGTGGCTGGCTGGGCAACCATCAGCGTATTTTGTGTTCAGAACCGTCGGCAGTGGCACCATTTTGCAGAGAGAGCATCTGAAACACTTCTGCATATCTGGTTCCAAGTCTCTGAGTCTTGCCAGGGACAATGAGTTGCACTCTCAGTTAATGAGCGACTAGCTCCTAAAAGGATATTGAAGCATACGAGGCTCGGTAATTCTACTATTATCGAGGGGATGTAGACGAACCTGCGATTGTGCCGCTGCCACCCCTCGGACGAAGGATATCGCACTTCTCATTCAAGCGGGAAAGCTGCATCGGCTCTGCTGACTATGGCACTTGGCTAAAGCATCTGCACAGTCACGGACAGGAAAAGTCACGCGGGCTGACAATGATAAACACCTGGACGACCCAGCGACTCGCACCCTAGGCGAGCGTCGAGAACCATGACCCCCCAGTCATGGCAAGCTTGGTGTTCGTCCGCCCCAGACGAATTCGGCTCCCGCGGCGCAAAGAACCCGGTGTGGGGCTGGACTGGATGATACATGCCTCATTTGGCCAGTGAAGACCAAAGCCCGCGCTAGCCCCGCACACCTCTTACCCGCAAATCTTCAATCGAGCCCGACCTCATGGAGAATTTCGGCGAATCTGCTGTCCGACCTCAACGAGTCGAACCACTTCTCAATTTTCAGTGAGGCGAGGTAGGGAGAATGCTCCTCGTAGGCCTTCCGAAGCCACTCGATTGCCCCGTCGGCGTCGCCCAAGCATGCGTGCATGCCAGCGATTGCCACCGGTGGAATGTGAGCCCCTGCCATCTCGCCCCTAGCCCTCGCGAGCACCTGCCTTGCCTCGTCTTTCCTTCCAGAAATCGCGTACGCATAGCAGAGGTCTGCCCTGAACATTGCGTTGTCTGGATCCAGCTCCATCGCCCTCCTGATCTCAGCCAGGCCGTCGTCGGCCCTCCTCTGGTGACAGAGGGCTAGACCCAGGTTGTTGTGCGCCAGGGCAGCCCTGGAATCTATCTCGATGGCCCGCTCAAGCCTTTCTATGGCGTCCTCGTTCCGTCCTGAAAAATAGAGCACTGTGCCCGCAATCTGGTTGACGGCCACCGACAATGGCTCGAGCTCTTCGGCCATGCTGACCTGGACTAGGGCCTCGCCGTTCCTGTCGAGGTCGTTCAGAAGCAACGCGTATCGATAGTGCGCCTCGGCGCTGTTCGGACTAATCTCAATCGCCCGCCTGAACTCGGCTTCTGCTCCAGCCCAGTCCCAGTCCTTGTCCATCAGAAGCCGACCCATCAGCATGTGCGACAGGTCGAGGCCCTCGTCAATCTCGATGGCCATCTTGAGCAGGGGCCTGGCCCTCTCGAATCCTTCAGAGGGCTGGATGAAACCAAAGAAGCCCATGAACATGTAGCATTGGGCCCACATCGCGTAGGCGGAGGCGAAGGTCGGGTCGATTTCTGCGGCCTTCTCGAACATCTCCACTGCGCTTTTGACCTCTGAGTGGGAGTGGTGTGTGAGGCAATGCCTCCCCTGAAGGTAGAGGAGAAAGGCCTGAGGGTCGCTCGTGATCCTTCGCGGCCGCGAATATGCCCCTTCTTCAATCCCTATCCGCGGCCTCAGAGCCTCGACGGTCCTCTCTGCGATGTCGTGTTCAACCGAGAGGATGTCGTCAATCTCACGATCGTAGCTCTGACTCCAGAGATACTCGTCCTTCGCAGCATCGACGAGCTTGACGGTGACCCTCAACTTCGCTTCGCTCTTCCTCACGCTTCCTTCCAAGACTGTATCTGCGCCAAGCTCGCTTGCCACTTGGGATATCGTCTTGCTCGTCCCCTTGTAGGTCATCATGCTGGTTCTGGCCACGACCCTAAGCCTGCGAAGCCTCGAGAGGCTGGAGATGAGCTCCTCCGTAAGGCCGTCTGCTAGATAGTCGTCGGTTGAATCCTGGCCTAGGTTCGCGAATGGTAGGACCGCAAGCCTGTGCCTGGGTGATGAACCCCGGGGAGCGGCCATCATTTCAAGAAGCTCGCCTCCTTGAGGCGCAGGGGGCACCAATGTGCCTGCGCCTGCGGCGATCGGCATCAAGTTCATCTGCACAGGCCGAGCGACCGGACGCAGCGGACCGGACGGGACAGTACAGCGTAATCTCCGCACCTGCCTCAGTACGACTCGCCGCAACCGCCGAGGGAATGGGATGTCCACCGGGGAAGAGGCAATCGAGCGCTTGAACTCCGGTGGAAATCAAGCCTCGAAGTTGTGTCTCCGTTGCCAGTTAAACCCTCGCCTTGAGTCGAAGTCCCATCTTCGGCCACGGCCGTCCACGGGTCAGGCCGTCAACCAGCTCGGCGATGGTGAGCGAAGCAATTTAGTTCGGCGGCCTTAAGAATAGGAGCGGCAGAAGGCAGGGATGATGCAATTGGACCAGAAGGTTAGGTACTACCCTGAATACTGGGCAGGAAAGAAACTGTCGTATCCCCACGTGCCAGCCGAATCTCCGAAGTTCGCTCGGAGCATCGTTGTGGGGAACCTCGTGTTCGTCTCTGGTTGCCAGGGGCAGAATGACGAGACCATGAGGACTGAGACGAACGTGTTCGAGGAGCAGATGGTCATCGCCCTCGACAAGGTCAGGAACGCCATGGAGGAGGTGGGCAGTTCGATGAACAACGTAATCAAGACTCTCTACATGCTGAAGCGCCTCGAGGATTATCCGCGAATGCGTAGGACTGAGCTAGAATACTATCAGAAGCACGCACCGCTCTTGGTTGAGTACCCCCCAGCCAGCACATTCCTCCAAGTGGCGTCTTTGGCGAAGCCAGAGTTCCTGGTGGAAGTGGACGTCATAGGCGTGGTCTCGAGAGACTAATCTTCTCACACGAAGTGGGAACCCACCCCTCTCCGTTGAAGTTCAACCGGCTCCGCGCCAGGCGGGGCCCTGAGTGGGCCAGGCTGGAGCGTTCTGCGCATCTCTGTGGAGCGGACTGGCCTGTTGCGGTGCGAAGAAATTCGGCGCATGACTTTTATGCTGCGAGGGGTCTTGTGAGGGTGACATGAAGGGGTACCTCATTGATCTAGAGAAGGAGACTCTGAAAAACGGCGATTTCCGCCGCGTGCTGTACACCGGAAAACACAGCCAGCTGGTCTTGATGTCCCTTAGACCGGGCGAGGAGATAGGCCTAGAGAAGCACGATACCGTCGACCAGTTCTTCCGATTTGAGAAGGGTGAGGGAGTAGTTACAATTGACGGAAACGAGTACAAGGTCAAGGACGGCAGCGGAGTCATAGTGCCGTCGGGCGCGATGCACAATGTCATCAACACGTCGAAGAAATCGGAGCTCAAGCTCTACACAATATACTCACCTCCGGAGCACATCGATAAGACGATAAGACGCACGAAAGCAGACGCTGAAGCGAGACCAGAGGAGTACGACGGCAGGCCTACAGAGACGTAGTACCGACTGGCGGGAGGGGAGGCCTCTCACGACGACCAAGGCTAGGACCGAAACCAGGCTAGTTCGGAGCGCTGTGAAGCTAGCTCACAGGTAACGACCGGAGCTTAACCCCTTCTGCTTTCCAGTAGTCACGCCCAACTCTATGACGGTACGTGCAGGGCCAGTCTCTTGGGATGCATCGGCCAAATCCTTCTGAAGACAAACCTGACAAAAAGGTAGAAGCCGAAGGCAAAGCTCGTTATGAAGAAACTAACCGGAGGGGCCTCGTAGAACGCAACGAAGAGCCCTAGCCAAGTAGCCGCGAGTGCGATTAGAACTGAATAAGCCAGCACCTGTCTGGGAGTGCTGGCCAGGTACTGCGCCGTCGCGGCCGGCGTGACCATGAGCGAGAAAATCAGCAGGACCCCCGTGAACTGGATGGAGATGGACACCGCCACGGCGACAATCATCATGAAGGCGATGCCCAGCGGCATCATCGGAACGCCCTTCGCCTCCGCTAGCTCCTCATCTAATGAAGAGAACAGCAGCGGCCGGTACATCAGTGCGATGAAGGCCATTACTATCAGTCCGGCGACAAGCGTGAGAATCACATCACCGCTGTTGATTCCGAGTATCTCACCGAAGAGGATCGAGTAGGTCTCCGTTGCGTATCCTGGGTAGAGGCTTATGAAAAGCAGGCCCAGGCCTAGCGTGAATGCTAGTACGATTCCGATGTGTACGTCTCGGTAGGTGGCACGGCGCCCGAGTAGGCCAATTGCCAGACCGCCCAGCATTGATCCCACGAGCAAGCCGGCGATTGGTGGAAACGCGATGCTAGTCACGCTGCTGAGCAGCACGGCCCCAGCCGCTCCGGAGAACCCTATCTCGGAAAAGGCGTGGGCTACGAATGTCGAGCGACGAAGGACAACGAAGTAGCCGGTGAATCCCGCTATTATGGCGACAACCGTCCCCGCAAAGTAGGCGTCTCGCATGAACTCGAAGCTCAACATCTGCTGGATGTCGACGAGTATGTTAGGGCTAAATGCCATCTCACTCGTCCCCGTGGTAGCCCTCGATCCCTATTATTGCGACATTCCCCCTAGAATCGCGCAGAACCTCCACCCGGACTCCGTACAACGACGAAAGACTCTCGGACGTCAGGACCTCTTCAGGCTTGCCGCTTGCCACTTTGCCATTGGCAATGTAAATCACACTGTCAAGGTACGGTAGGAGAGGATTGATGTTGTGGGCTATCAGCAACGCAGTGACGCCCTGGGAGCGAACCACATCGTCGATGAGACGCACAAGCTCGCGTTCCCTTCGAATGTCGAGATTCGACAGGGGCTCGTCGAGCAAGAGCATCTCAGGATCGCTGACGAGGGCCTCCGCCAGGAAGACCCTCTGAAGCTCGCCTCCCGAAAGTTCTCCCAGATGACGGTGCGCAAGCTCGGTCGCGCCCACCCTTTCCAGTGCTGCCACTGCGGCGGTTCGATCATTGCTAGACAGGCTGAAACCCCACCTCGTTCCAGACATGCCTAGCCGCACGAGTTCCAGAGATTCGATGTGGGATTCCTTGTCGATCACGTGTTGTTGAGGGACATATCCGATCCGTGGATTGCCCCGACTTGGCACTGAGCCGAAGACGCGGAGAGTACCTCCGAGCGGCTCCTGGAGCCCGAGGAGCAATCGGAATAGGGTTGTCTTGCCTGCTCCGTTGGGGCCTATGATCGCGACGAATTCACCGCGCTCGATCTTGAAACTGGCGTCCCGCCAGATGATATCATCCTCGTATCCTGCCACCAGGTTCTCGGCCACTACAAGCGTGGGAGTACGTTGGATGGCAACAGCCTTGGAACGGGTCGATGTCATTCAACCCTGTCCTAACGCGTTTGCGTTGAGCGCATTCTGAAGTGCCAGCAGCTCGCTGTTCATCCACACCGGAAAAGTCACGTCCGGAGGTTGAACGGTCTCCGTGACCCCGAGAATCGGTATGCCTTCCTGGGCGGCCAGAGACTTCATGTTCTGCGTCAGGGGCGTCACGGTCTGTTCGTTGTAGACGAGAACCTTGACGTAGCTGCCGTTGTCGGCTTGTAGCTGTTGCTGAAACTGCACTATGCTCTGAGCGGGCGGGTCATTGCCCTCTGCGACTGCTTCCATGAAGGCGGGAGGAGAGACCAGGTTAAGGCCCGTCGCGTTGGCCATGTACTGAAAGATGCTCTCGGTGGACGCAACGTTCGTTCCAGCGAACTGCCGCCTGATCTCCACCTCGCGGCTCATGTAGGTCCAGAGCGACGAGTTAAGAGCGGCGTACTGCTGTCTGTAGTACGCAGCCCCGCTCGGATCGATTGAAACTAGGTCCCTGTACATGGCCCCGACGGTGTCATTCACGTAGTATGGACTGTACCAGAAGTGCGGATTCACGCCGGTCTGCAGAGCGAGGAGTTGCTGCACGTTGAGAACCGTCTGATTCGGGTTGTTGTCAGCGGATATCAGAAGAAGCGCCCACTCGTCGTATCCGGCTCCGTTGACTATTACGAGGTTGGCGTTTGCGATTGCCTGCGCGTCTGCCGCGCTGGCCTCATATTCGTGAGGATCGACATTAGGATTGTTTACTATACTCAGCACCTGCACCCGCGTCCCACCAAGAAGCGAGACCAAGCTTCCCCAGAAGTTCTCGGCTGCGACGACCTGCACTTTGCCGGAGTCGGAAGTCTTGGAATTCGTCGAGTGGGCGTTCAGCACATCAAAACCAACATAGGCCCCCCCTAGGACAATGATGACCACGACTGCGACTGCGACCAACGCCCTACTAGCGTTCATTGAGGCCTACCAGACTCCTTGTGAGCGAGCCGGGAGTAGTCATATTCGTCTCCCGCCGGAATCGGTCGGTCGTGAGGGCACATCTTAGGGTGGTTCAGCCTAGCGCAGAGAACAGCCGCTCCTTTCGAGTCTACATGTCTGTCGATTGAGGACGAAATCCTGTGTGCTTCTTCGAGCGACATGCCAGTCCTGAAGAGCAATGTCTCGAACAACCTGTGGACTCTTACGAGTTCATCCACCTGCCGAGCTCCCTCGGCAGATAGTCGGTACCCAGTGGCACCCTTCTCCACCAGCTTCACCCTAGCGAGCTTCTCGAGATACTCGACCGCTGTGGGAGGCGACACTTGCATCTCCACTGCCACGTCTTTCACCCTCGCGGCCCAGCCAGTCGAGGTGAGATTACCGACTGCCATAAGGCAGTCGTTTTCTCTTCCAGTGAGTTCCCCATGCATTAGGAAATACCTAATTGGGTTAGGTAATACCGAATATAAGTGTTCCTAAGTCCAGATGAAGTCCACCGTGCGGGGTCTTCTCGGTCCGTCTTCGGAAAAAGGGCTTAGACGACCTGCATTTCGAACGCGAGCTTGTTCAGAAACCTCGGCCCTCCTTCTTCCACGGCTACGGTTCCGCCCAGAAGTACGCGGTGGTCGCCGAGGCACACGCAGGGTTCAACTTCGAAGACCATGTTCTTCTTCAGAACGATGTCCGCTCCCCTGACCAATTGGAAGTAGGAAGTTGAGTTGTTGCCGCCAACGGTCTGACCTAGTTTTCCGGTCGAATAGTCCGCAGAGTGAGGAGTCCTCAGTATCTGAGGATTCATGCTGTGCACCATTGGCCCTGGATGCCAAGCGCGTGCCCGCTGAAGAGGCGCCTCAACTGCTTCGGCAACATCCTGGAACTTCACGCCGGGTCGCAGAGTCGCCCTTGCTGCCTCAACTACCTCCTGGGAGATGGCCGAGCACTTCAAGTGCGTATCGTCCACGGGCTTCAACGCGACGCATTGTTGCACCTGGGCGTGGTACCTTGCGTAACAGACGTCCATCTCCGTTGTGACAATCTCTCCCGAATGGAGTATTTTCGGGGCGGCCCCGGCGTTGAGCCACTCCGGCTCGAACTGCACAAGCGTGGTCCTGCCTACCCCCGAGAGATACATCTGGACTTGGGCGTTCTCGTCCACTATCCTCTTGACGAAGGCACGGTACAGAGCGTCCTCGCCCACTCCCGGTTTGACCGCTGAGACGAAGGCTTCGCACCCAAGCTCGGTAATCTGCGCCGTCTTCTCCACGAAATTCATCTCTTCGTCGCTCTTCGGCAGAGTGAGCTCCGTCAGCCACCATGTAGCGTCCTCGAAGGTGACACGTGGGAGGGCACCCAAGACACCCGTCCAAGTCGTATAAGGAATCGTCCCCTGCGTGGCCATCCCCTGAGGGGCCACCCCCACGACGCCCACCTTACCTGATGAGATACCCAGCTCTCGCAGGCGGTTCACTATCGCCTCCGAGAAGATAGGACCTGCGCGATGGTCCGCCACCCACGGATCGGTCCTGTCGCGGTATTGGCTCTGAGTGAGGAGCATAATGCACAACGGCTCCCTGTCAAGCGGGAATATGACGAACTGGACGCGAGAGTCGTTCGCCAACCATTCGGTATAGTTTGCGAATCCGCCCATTAGCCCCGATACTATAAGACAGGAAAGGTCTCTCTTCCGCATTTCATCGCGGACGAGCTTCCATCTTCGGTCCCTTTCTAGTAAGGATAGGACGGGCAATCGAACTCGGTCTGCTTTCCGACCCTTTGTGTATATAAGAAATTACAAGACTTATCTTACTGATCCGGCGACTATTCTCAGACTTGACGTCTAAAGGAGAGAAGGCAGAGCTCTTCCGCTCTCTCCACCATGGAAACGATGTCCTGATACTTCCCAACGCCTGGGACGTGCCGAGCGCCAGGGTATTCGAGGACGCGGGGTTTCCCGCGGTTGCGACTTCAAGCGCGGGGATGATGGTCTCTCTCGGCTATCCCGACGGACAGCTGATCGGAAAGGCGGAGTTCATTGCCGCGATAGGAAGGATATCGCGGGCGCTCACCGTTCCGCTGAGCGCGGACGTTGTGGCAGGCTTCGGAGATAGCCCGGCTCAGGTGGCCTCGACGATCAAGAGCGTCCTGAAGGCCGGGGCAATCGGGGTCAACTTGGAGGATTTTGCACACGCGGCCAAGAAGCTCTTCCCTATTGAGAAGCAGGTGGAGAAGCTCAAGGCAGTCAGGAGTGTTGGCGAGTTGATGCGAATACCGTTGGTCATAAACGCAAGGACTGACGCCCTAAGATACTTTCCCGGAGATTCTTCCGCTCAGTTTGCTGAGGCGGTCCGGAGGGGGGTCGCGTTTCGGGACGCTGGCGCCGATTGCGTATATCCGATGGGCTTGACGGAGCCGGAGAAAATCTCGGAGTTCGTGAAAGCTGTGGATTGCCCGGTCAACGTGATGGTGAGGAGGGGTTTACCATCGGTGAAGGAGCTCCGAAGATTGGGCGTCAGGCGCGTGAGTTTCGGCCCGAGCGCCTCCTACGCGGCCTTTGGCCTTCTCAGAAGGGCCGCCGCGGAAGTTATCGAGAAGGGGACTTACGAGACCCTCATTGAAGGCGCAATCTCTTTCGACGAGCTCAACGGTCTCGCCGTACGCAAGCCCCAGCGCTAGTCACCGGATTGTCTCAGGATTCTCTCGAGGTGGGGATGCGCCGGATCGGAACTCAGAGCCCTGCGGGTAAACCGTCGCCTCTTACGTCACAGACTGCCTTCTTCGACCGGGCGAGCTTTTGGGTCCCCTGGCAGACGCCGGTCCCGCCTGGGTGGCTTAGCCTCTGGATTTCGTATGGGATCCCGCCGAGGTCGCCGTAGCCTCCCTCCACCAGCATAGATCCACTGCCGCTGCGGAGGAATCTGGGGTGGTCGATGGCCTGCTCCAGGGTCATCGAGTAGTCGACGATGTTGGTGACGAAGAGGGTGTGCTGCATGGGTCTGAAATCTCCGCCGCTGCATCCGATCGCGATCGTTGGTAGCCCCTCCCTCGCGAGGAGCATTGTTGAGAGGGTGTGCAGAGGCCTCTTCCTGGGTTCCAGCGCGTTCGGACCAGCCATGCTGAAACCAGACCCTCTGTTGTTAAGCATGATTCCGCAGCTGTCCACGAAGACCCGCGAGCCGAAGTGGTGGAAGAGACTCTGAATCGCGGACACGATGTTGCCTTCGCGGTCCATGACGGAGAATGCGGTGGTGTCGCCCGGTTTCACGTCCACTGCGTTGGAGGCGGTCTCCTCGCTGTCGATGCGCATGAATTCGGCCATGTCAACTCCGCAGAAGCGCGGGTCCCCCAGCATCTCATCTCTCCTCCGATAGGCCAGCTCCGCGGCCTTCATCGTGAGGTTGACTCTCTCCCATGAGAGCGGCTTTGTCTTGCCGACGTCCTTCTGCAGAAGGTACTTGAGCATCAGGAGACATGTGGCTCCCATGCTATTGGGCGGGAACTCGTAGACAGTGGTTCCCCGATAGTCCAAGAGAACAGGCTCGACCCACTCCGGCTTGAAACCGCTGAAGTCGCCCTTCTTGGTTACGGCCCCCTGCTCTGATAGAACCCTGGATATCTCCTCTGCGGGTTTTCCTTTGTAGAAAGCTTCGGCACCGTCTCTTGCCACCTCTCCTATGACGCGCGCCAGGTCTTGCTGCTTGATTATTTCGCCAGGCACGGGCGCGTCTCCAGACGGTGAGAAGACTTTCTTGGCCCCTTGCGTAAACGAAGCGAGGCTTGCTGTGATTGACCTGCACAGACCCGGCGATGCGGGAAAGCCGTTCCTGGCGTAGCCGATCGCCGCCGAGGGCAGATTCTTGAACTCCATCAGGCCTAGCTTCCTGTGCATCGCGCATAGGCCGGCGACCGCTCCCGGGACGGTCACGGAATACGGACCGTAGAGAGGAATCTCCTCGATCCCCTTTGACTTGAGAAGGTCTATTGTGAGTCCCGACGGGGCCCACCCGCTAGAGTTGAGGCAATGTACGCGCCCAGTCTTCGCGACGTAGACCATTGCGAAGAAATCGCCGCCCAGCCCGTTGGCGGATTGAAGAGTCACGGCCAAGGCGAAGCTGGTTGCGACGGCCGCATCGACCGCGTTTCCGCCCTTCCGGAGGATTTCGAGGCCCGCGAGCGAGGAAAGTGGTTGTTCGCTAGCAACCACACCTTTTTCGGCGTACAGCACCCTGCTTAGAGGCACAGGAGCTACGGAGAGCGCGGAGGATAGATAAGAAGTTCGCGCGGTGCGACCCGCTCTGTCCAGATATCGGCGAATGTCGGGGTCCGACCGACTCCCTGGCCGGCTGAAGTGGGACCTGGTAATGCATTTATACAAGAACGAGCCCTTACGCCCTGCGGTATGACCAGCTGCGAGGAGGGTCCCGCAGGAGATGAGCCCAGAGAAGTTGAGCCAGACTGACCTGGACTCGGTACTAGGGGCAGTGGAGAATCCGATCAGACGAAAGATAATCGCGCGGCTCAGTGAGGAGCCGACATACCAGCTCCAGCTATCGAAGGAGCTGGGCGTCAGCCAGCAGCTGGTCGCAAAGCACCTGGTCAGCATGGAGGGGGCGGGATTGGTCAGCAAGGTCCTCGAGGACAGCCCCAGAGGGCCTCAGAGAAAGGAGTACGTCCTGCGCAGGAGCGTCTCTGTCACTGTAGACATGGCGCCTTCGCTATTCCGGGCAAGGATCTTCTCCTTCGGTCCGATTCCGGGGATGGATGAGGTCCTCGAACCTGGGCAATTGGGAGGGAAGATGAACGAGATCCTTCGATACCCCGACGAAGCATCTAGAATCGGCGCCCTAGCGGGGATAATCAACGAGGTCGACCGGAAGCTCAAGCAAATGGAGGACGAGAGGGCGGTCCTCCTGTACTTCAGGAACCTGGCGCTAAGAGAGGCGGCGAGGGCCAGTGTAGCCTTGGGCACGTCGGACAGGAAGAAGGTTCTGCACTACATTATGAAAGAGCAGCGAAACAGCATCGACGACATTTCGAATACCCTAGGGCTGCAAACCCAGGCTGTAGGCGACATACTCGAACAGATAGAGAAGGAGTTCACTGCTTCCGAGTGAAAAAGGAAGAGAGTTGAGGGATTGCTCCCTCGACTCGTTGTTCTAGCTCTCTAGGTTGGGGAAGCTGGCTAGCGGAACTCCCAGCTGGCCTTGCAGGGTCTTGATGCGCGTGGCGTACTCTCTCATGCGAGCGCCGTCGTTCTGGACTTTCGCGATCCGGTATCCCTTCCAGGCCTTTCTGAGGGCCCCCCAAATCTGACCCTTGTTGTAATCGGTCATTTTTCGTTGCCTCGTTGGAGTTCAGGGCTTTTCACAGTATTTTGCAAGGCGAGTCTAGACTAGTTGAGCGTGTAATCAAGCCGAGGTCACTCTATCACTGGTCGTTGGGCCTAGATCAGAGACCTTACGAGCAACAGGACGTTGCTTGGGTGTTCGCTGAGCCGCCGTCTGGAGTACGCGTACCACTCCTCGCCGTAGGGAAGGTACTCCGAGAGCCTGTAACCTGAGCCCACTAGCTCTCCCTTGAGCTCGTTTCTGATGCCTTTCAGCATTTCAAACCTGAATTCTACGTGCTTGGAGTCCGCAAGCTTCTCTGCCTCCTCAATCAGCTTGGAGTCGTGTGTGCCAATCGCGAAGTTGTCGCCCCCATCGAAGAGCATGCGCATCAGAGAACTGAAATTCTGACTGACCTCACGCCTGGATGGGTAGACCACGTCTGACGGCTCCCTATAAGCGCCCTTGACCAGCCTGATCCTGGCCCCGCTGCCCAGCAAAAGCTTCAAGTCGTCGCGGCTTCTCCGCATGTACGCCTGAAGGGCCAGGCCCACCCCCTTGTGCCTGCTCAGGAGGTCGCTGTAGATTTCTATCGTCTTCTGAGTCGAGGCGGAGCCTTCCATGTCGACCCAGAGTAGCTGGTGGAGCCTTTCGGCGCTCTCCGCTATTGACTCCAGGCGATTCCTCGCTCCCGCCTCGTCACTCGCGAGCCCGAACTGAGTGAGCTTGACCGAGACAAAGCCTTCGACTCCTGAGGAGGCGATGGCCCCTTGGAGCTTGAGATATTGTTCCGTGTGGCGATCTGCGACCTTCGAGTCGGTCACGTCTTCCCCGAGGTAGTTCAGAACTGCGCCGAATCCCCTTGAGTTGGCCCGCTTCGCGTCGGCGATTGCCGAGTCGAGATCGGTTCCGGAAATCCAACGCGTTGCAACCCTAAGCAAGAGACCGTTTCCGAAGCTCAAGTCGGCCAGGGCTCGACTCTTGATAAGATATTAAGATACCAGTGAGGCCAGGTGACTGGATTGAAGGCTCAAGCGGGATACAAATCGCGCGCGGAGCGGGTGAGGAAGGCTGCGGAAGAGGCAGGTCTGGCCTGCGTACTGGTCGTGCCCGGCCCCAACATGCGGTACTTCACAGGGGTTAGCTCCTTCCTACTTGAGAGAACGTTCCTTCTTCTGATTCCCTCAGAGGGCGAGCCTCGCCTCGTCGCACCGGCCATCGAGGCTGGCCCCTACGCTGAATCCCCGCTGGATATTTCGATATACGCATGGACCGATTCAGAAGGCCCGGGAGGAGCGTTGGCCCGGGCCGTCAGGGGTCTGGGCAGTGGGAGTTGGGGAGTTGAGGGACGGGCTCCTTTCCAGTACCTGAGCGTGCTGAAGAAATACACTGGAGCCGAGCTGGAGGACGCCGAGCCCATCCTGCAGGGGCTTAGGGCGATCAAGGGCGACGACGAAGTAACGCTGATGAAGAGGTCGGCAAAGATACTCAGCGAGACAATCGAGGAGGCGCCGGCGCTCGTCGAGGTGGGCGCGTCGGAGCTGGACCTCGCTGGGAGGCTTATGGAATTCATCCGCTCGAAGGGCGGGTCGACACCTCCTGATCTTCTGGTCCAGTCAGGTGTGCGCTCGGCTGACCCACACTGCACTGCATCGAAGAAGAGAATCAAGTCCGGAGATGCCATCGTCCTGGATCTGGTTTCCAGTTTTGAAGGATATCACTCGGACATAACCAGGACAATTTGTGCCGGCAGCTCCAAGCGACTCGAGGACGTGTACGAGAAAGTCCTCGAAGCCCAGTCGCGCGCTATCTCGGCCGCGGCGGAAGATGTGCCTGTGGGGGCCGTCGACAAGGCCGCGAGGGAATATCTCGAAAGCCGAGGCCTGGGGAAGCACTTCACTCATCGAACGGGTCACGGATTGGGCCTTGAAGAGCACGAAGCGCCGTACATTGTGGAAGGAGGCGAAGAGAGGCTCAAGGAGAACATGTTCTTCACGGTTGAGCCTGGGGCTTACATAGCCGGAAAGCTGGGAGTGCGAATCGAGGATGATATCATGATATCAGGAGGTAAGGCAGTCGAAATTACGAATCCGCCCAAGCAGTATGGATGGTGGAAGTGAAATGCCTACTTCGTCTTCGAGAAGTGAGAGACCATCGTGTTTGTGTCGCGAACGTGCTTGATCTTGCCTATCTTCCCCATGACCAGCTTGTAGACCTTTTCGTCACCTGGTGCGACGACCTCCTTCTCGGCCTGGACGACCGCCAGAATGTCCCACTCCCCTGGGACCACGTGAACCTCTCTTACTTCGTTGAGCTTGAGAAGATTGTCAACTACTTCCTCTTCGTGCCCTGGCTCTACCTTTAGCAGGACGAAAGCTTTCTGGAACCTGGAAGACATTGGACGGCCCGCCTAGGTACTGCTTTTAAAACTCTCGCCGACTCACTAGTAGACATTTGAAGAACTTGG
>Ga0187772_10000212_pt1 | contig 24901 bp, 30 predicted proteins | sample 0116_SJ02_MP15_2_FD_133137 | JGI IMG/M metagenome (GOLD analysis project Ga0187772, IMG submission 133137) | Tropical peat soil microbial communities from peatlands in Department of Meta, Colombia - 0116_SJ02_MP15_20_MG | ecosystem: Environmental > Terrestrial > Soil > Wetlands > Peat | place... | reverse complement strand
GCCGGGCGGGGCGTTTTCCATACGAATCGGGGACGACTAGATGCATCCACACAACCTCCCGACCATGAACCGCACTCCGAATTCCGGGATGGCAAACCAAAGAAGCCTGCGTGAAACGGGCCTGTCGCTACAAGGCAAAAGTACACATACCGGTTCGCCACCGCTCGTTGTTGCGTATACACACAATCCCTCTGTGGTAGGACTGACACCTGGTTGAGCTCTAGAAAGAAAAAGTCGTTGACCGATTTGTTGAACGCCCCCTGGGGGGTCGACCTAAGGCGCCTGGCGCTTGTCTTCTATGGTATAACAAACGTCCTGATTGCCTTGTGGGTGATTAACCAGATTGGCGGTATCCATGTCACTCAGCCCTTCTTCAACCTCTTCTTCTTCATGTCATTGAGTTCTCACTGGAGAGACCTGATCTTCGACTCAGTGTTTCTGACTCCGACGCTAGTGTCTTTCTTGTTGCTTTGGATGGGAAGGGGACTGGTCAAGGCAATCCGGCTACTCTCGGTCCCAGCATTGGTGTTGTCTGGTGGGATAATGATCTTCGACCCCCAGGAGTTCGATTTGCATGTTTCCCACATAGGGGTGAGCTATGTTTTCTTCACTAATCGTACTCTCTTGGCATTGTCCATAATCCTCTTCGTCGTCACAACTGTATTGATTGAAAGATGGTCAAGACACGAGACAGAGCGTGCGCAAGGGACTCCCGTAAATATCCCGGGTTATCAGTAGAAACTATGAAATTAATCGCTGACGCGAGGGGCCAGAAAGTAAAATATTTTCGCACCCTGATCATTCAGTTTCATTTCAAGGCGGATCGGTTTCTTGGTGCTGAACTCGAGCTGGACCGTGTCCGTAACTCCTCCCAGCGCCTTCAAGATACCAGAAACGTAATCGATAGAATAAGTCGCCCTACTGTCAGCGCCTACCTTCAGCTCTAACACATCGGCGTCATTGGCCGCCAAGCCAATTTCTGCTTTACCCACATCCGATTTCCCAGAGAAGGCCAGCTTATCTTTGAATGCCTGTATCGTAACCTGGTCCGAAACGACGGAGATGTCTCCAAGCACCTTCTCCAAGATAGTCTTGGTCAGCGAGGCCTTCGTATCGAACTCGAGCTTCGGGAGTGGAGCCGACCCGGCCGTGCTTTCGATTAAGTGTATCGTGAACTCGCGCTTGTATCCATTGCTCAGCTTGACAGCAATCGCATCTTCTTCTGTGCTCGAGATTTCCACGCTGTCCTTAGACTCCGATCTTCCGATGAGCTTCACCAGATCCTCCACCCGCACGCTGAACTTGAACGGTTTGTCACACTCGAACGAGGCAAAGCTCGCATTCGGCATCGCCAAGTCCACGAGCGCCACATGGGACGGGTCCATCGCCCTGAAAGTCAGACCCTCGCCATTCGCCTCGAACGTTGCTTCCTCGACTAGCGTCTTGACGGCCGCGGCTATTGCTTTCCACTCAGCCGAAGTCGCAGTCTTAGCCAGAAACAACTGAGGCAGCCCTCACGTCGCCTTTTCGGGGTCGGATAATAAGCCTTGGCCGTGAAAAGGCGGGCTCCCGTAATCGCCCCTGAAACTGCCCGCTTTCTTACCACCAGGCGCCCATCCCGCGCTTGAGCTCCCCCATCATTCCGGGAGGAGGCTCGAACTTCAGCGTGTAGACCTTACCGCTCGGGTTAGGAGCCATCTGGGTAATGGCGGAATGAATGTTTGCCAGGAACCTCATTACGGCGTTAGGGTCGCTCCGCCACCTTCGCTCTACGAGCCTGACCTCGCTTCTCCTGTGGAACGAAGGTGGGATGTCGAGCATCGAGTTGAGCATGAACCTCGCCCTGACATCGTCGTTGCTCATGATGCCAATCGTAAAATTCCGCGAATCCTCAGCGCCAGGCTTCACATCGGTGTTGATTACGAGGTGCCCGTACAGGAGGACCCCGACCCCCGGATCGAATTTGCGAATCATCACATAGCACATAGGCTGGCTGTCGCCCCCATCTTTGGGAAAGAACCAGACGCGAAACCTGTCGGTGAGCGCGTTCCACTCGCCCCTGGCGAGATGGCCGAGGTCGATGTCCAGAGGGGAGAAGGGAACTCCGACCACAAGCGAATAGACCTTGGCTCCCTTCATCGAGAGGTAGGCTTCTAGCGGGACCCTCAAATCGCGATACAGCCGCTAATGCTTCTTAACGACCAAGGCAAGACGGATGCCCTTATCTGCACGCCGGCGGGGAACCGGGCGAAAATGAACGACGGTTCAAAAGTACTTGGACGAATCTTGAGCCCTCTGCCATCTCAAGAAATATCGGATAGGTCTTATGACAGACAGTCCAGGCGATAATACGATTGAACGAACGAACATTGGGCTTCCTCCGACAGGCCTATCGCGAGTACTATTTTCACGGCAATGACAAAATAGAGGTACCCGACGACCCAGAAGTCAGGGAGTTCGGCTACATCCCCTTCGGCGGGGGCATGATCCGGCACCTGTCGTTCAAGACGAGGGGCGAAGCACTAGCCGAAATCCTGAAGCAGTCTCCATCCTCGGTCTACTGCTCGAACGCTCGATACGAATACCCCGCCAGGCCAATCGAGGAGAAGGGATGGCTGGGCGCTGAGCTAATCTTTGACATAGATGCTACCGATATCCAGACTCCATGCAAGAGGGGCCACGATTTGTGGTACTGTGAGAAATGTCACGCGTCGGGGAAGCTCCCCCGTCCCGAGAAGTGCACTAAATGCGGAGGTGCAGCGGCGGAGTTCCATGGCAAGTGTGAGACGTGTCTTGACGCTGCCAAAGATCATGCCATGCGGGTCATCGGCTTCCTCACGAACGATTTTGGAGTCGAACGTGAACTAATCCGGCTGTATTTCTCTGGTAACAGAGGTTATCACCTGCACGTTTTCGATAAGAGGTTCGACCCACTCAATCAGTCGGCTAGAGGGGAAATCGCCGAGTACATGCGCGGGTCGGGTCTTCCTCCAAACCAGACGTTGGCGTCATCTCTCAGGCGAAGGCCCCCCGCCGGACCTCAAGGAGCAGGATGGACAAGAAGAATCACCGGGTATGTGGATGAACGAAGACAGGCCTACACCGGAACACTTCAGAAACTCGTGTCCGAGGCAATATTGGCGCAGCGTGCGATGGTCGACTCCTCGGTGACGACCGACATCCACCGCGTTTTCAGACTATCAGGAACCCTCCACGGAGACACGGGGATGCTAAAGAAGAGGATAGAATCAGCTGAAAGCTTCGACCCCCAGGAAGACCCGGTGGTACTAAGTGACAGGCCGGTCAGGGTCAAAGTGGAGTTTTATCCCAAGTTCAGAATGAAGCACAAAGACTTCGGTCCTTTCTCCAAACCGGAGACTGTCGAGTTGCCCTCTTACGCGGCGGTCTCGATATTAACCCGGGGGTTGGGGGAGGTCGATGCGTAAATGACTGAAACCACCCTTGAATACCTGAAGAGGAGGCTCGATTCCGAGTCCGCGTCAGACTCACTCCTCCCACTCCCCAGCGATTTCTATTCCCGCTTATCGGTTTACAGCCAGAAACTGAAGAGGTCGGCGAATTCAGGCGCGTCGGAGGTGTCAGTCCACCTCATCACCACCCAATCAAGAATGCTCGAGTCAATGGTAAGGCAACTACTCCGGCTCAGGACATGGAAGGCTATGAGGCAGAACGCCCTGCTGCAGCTTCTTCCCGAAGAAAGATACGTCTGCTCTGCCGAGCAGAAATTCCAAAGGCGTTTCCAGACACTCGTCGACGCCGTTGCCTCGGGCCAGCCCTCATTCGTGGGGTTCGCCCATCTCAGCGAGTCTCAGAGGAGCATCACGGTGAGGTTCGTCAAGCACGTCAACGAACTCGTGGGGTTGGACATGAGGCGCTACGGGCCCTACGAAGAGGACGACGTAGCCTCAATTCCTGCCGCAAGTGCTGACATCCTGATTGCGGGGGGCGAAGCCGTGGAAGTGTACACCAGAGACGACGTCTGACTCCGTTTTGAACTAACAATCAGTGACCACTTCAAGTGCACTGACTATTTATCGAAACCAGCCGGCGCCATACCTGTCCAAGGATTGAGCGAGATAATTGATGTCAGGCGCATGACGAAGACCTATTCCTCCTCAGCCAAGGTGGTCAATGATGTTTCCTTCTCGGTCGACGAGGGGGAAATCTTCAGCCTACTGGGGCCGAACGGAGCCGGAAAGACGACCACCATCAGGATGCTGACCACTCTGACTTCGATAACCGAGGGGGAAGCTTTCGTAGGGGGGCACGATGTACGCAAGGAACCGGGCCTGGTGAGGGAGAACATCGGGGTCTTGCCACAGGAAGTCACTCTCGACAACGAGCTCAGAGGAGTCGAGAACCTACTTCTGGCGGCAAAGCTCCACCACATGCCCAACACTATGGCGAAAGAGAGGGCAAAGGAACTCCTCCAGCTTGTCGAGCTGGAAGAATCCGGGAACAAAAGGGTGGCCACATACTCTGGAGGCATGAAAAGGAGACTGCAACTCATCACGGCACTGATACACCAACCGACGATACTCTTCCTCGATGAGCCGACCGTGGGGCTCGACATCCAGACTAGGACGAAGATTTGGGATTACATCAAACAGCTCAACGCTGATCAGGGGCTCTCAATTTTCATGACGACACACTACTTGGAGGAGGCAGACCAGCTCTCGGACATCGTTTCAATCATGGACCATGGGACAATAAAGGTCTCAGGGTCTCCTAGGGACCTAAAGGAAAGCCTGCACGGGGACATCCTCACGCTCGCCGTCGAAGACGGGGGCGAGGATCTGACTGAATTTCTGAGATCGATACCGAACGTCACAGAAGTTACCCGGACCGACGACTCCTACCGTCTCAAGCTCCCGAGGGTGGAGTCCGCCCTTCCGACAATCATTGCAGGCATTGCTTCGAAGGACCTGAAGATTAGAGAGACTTCGTTTTCCAAGCCGACTTTGGACCAAGTCTTTCTCGAGGTCACAGGAAGGTCGATGCGCGACGCCCAGGAGGGGAACGGCCATTCCAGTGGGAGCGCCTATGGGAGAGGGACGAGATGATTGCCGAATCCCTGGCGCTCGGCAAGAGGGCGCTCACGAAGTGGGGGAGGAACCCCTTCGCTATCCTGGTCACATCAATCCAAGCACTCTTCTGGCTCGCACTCTTCGGGAACTCATTCAACCCGGCCAATGCCTTCTCCTCCTCTTCGGGAGGCTCGCTCGGTCCCCTCCAAGGGGCCTTCGGGGGTGCCGCCACCTACATCACCTACTTGACGCCGGGCGTAATCAGCATCATCGCTCTGACAGGCATGAGTTTCATGGGAGTCGATCTCGTGTTCGACAGGCTCAATGGTTACCTCGACGTGCTCAGGGCCTTCCCAATCCCACGCACATCCATCTACTTCGGCGGAGTCGTTCAGAACGTAGTCAAGGGAATGGTTGCGGCGCCGATAACATTCCTGATTGCCCTCGCAGTCCCGGACGGGTTGAGACTGGGGGAGGGGGTCGGCGTCATGAACCTTGTAGGAATCTTCGCCACCGTCGCCCTTCTGACGGTCGTCTTCTCTATGTTTTTCACGGGAATAGCCATCGCAGTCAAGAGCACAGACAGCTTCTTCGCTGCTGTGAACTTCCTCACCTTTCCGTTCATGTTCACAAGTACCGCGTTCTTCCCGTTGAGCTTCTTCCCCTCTTGGCTGAAGCCGGTCGCGCAGGCAAACCCTATCTCACTGGCGAGCGACGCCATGAGACTTCTGGTGGTGAATGGGACGTTCTCGCCTTCGCAGGTTTCCGCTTTCATCGGAGACTGGGTGGGGCTCTTGATTTTCGGACTCGTTTTCACCCTGCTCGGCACAGCAATGGCAAGGAGCGCTCTGAGGGCGAGGTAGAGTAATGCCGGAGACCTTCGTCAAGTCAGGGACTGCAACCAAGCTGGGCATGGTTGAGGGAGACCTAAGCGTCGGGCGCAATACTACCATCAGGGCCGAGTCCGGAAGGAAGGTCACAGTGACCGGTCGAGCCTACTTCGAAGGTCCCGTTACCATCGACTGCGATTTCGAGTGCAATTCTATGCGCGTAGAGGGGAGGGGATTCGGTCCAGGGGGAGACGTGGTGATTAACGGCGATCTGACGGTCCAAGAGAGCGCTGACATCGACGCATCGGCGAAGGTTAGCGGAGCGGTCCGCGCGGCGATTTTGGACGTGGGGGGCCATTTGACATCAGGACCAATCAGCGCCAGGCGCCTCAGGGTAGGGGGCCATCTCAAAGCCGAGGGAAAACTCGAGGCGGAAGAGGTCGACGTGGGCGGACACATGACTGTCTTGGACGAAGTGATGATTACCAACCTCAGGGTAGGGGGGCATGCAAAGGTGGGAGGTGGCTCTATCAGCGGTGAAATCAGAGTGCGAGGCCACTTTCCCACTACCAAGAAGTTGTCCTTCGGGCGCCTGCAGGTGTTTGGGAACATGGTACTCTCCGCGGGGAGTAGCGGAGACAGCCTCTCAGCAATGGGGAGGGTCGTACTCGAAGGAGACTCCTCATGCAAAGAGCTGGAAGTTACGGGCTCCGCCAAGGCCAGAGGGAACCTCGCCACAGAGGGAGCCGAAGTGAAGGGCACTCTAGAAGTGGCGGGTGCCTTCCGGAGTTCAAGGCTCCAGGTCTGGGGGGCGGCTATGGTGGGAGGCGCACTCGAATGCGAGACCCTGGCGGTAGGTGGCAAGATTGAAGCCACGAGCGCGACGGCATCGGACAGGGTAAGCATTGTAGGCGAGGCAAAGGCCCCCAGGGGGCTCAAGTCGAAAACTGTGGTCGTCGGCAAGGGATCGAAGGTGGTAGGTCCAATCATCGCGGACACGGTCGAAGTTGGCAGCGAGGCTGACCTGGGAAGCATGTGGGGCCTTCCAAGGTGGCGCGGCACCTTCGGCAGAATGACTATGGTCGAAGACGTCTATGGGAAGGAGGTCAGAATCGGAACCCAGTCGAAGGCACGACGCATCTTCGGTGAGACCGTCATAATGGAGGAAGGGGGCATGGCCGACGAAGTGTTCTACACAGGAAAAGTCAAACTACCGCAGAGGTACTTCATTGGGAAGCAACCCGTCAAGATAGCGAATCTCCCGGAGCCGCCTTCCTGAGTGGCCATGGCTTCAAGGAGGACCGCGGTTGGGGCGTAGGAGCTCGAAGCGGTCGAAGACTGACCTTTACGCCGAGATACTCGAAGTAATCAGCCACTATCCGGAAGGAGCCCGAATCACCAAGCTCTCCTACGGTGTCGGAGTTCCTGTGGACAGGCTCAAATTCCTCGTAGAGAGGCTGTGCACCTACGATCTCGCCCGGAAATCAACTGATGAAGAGGGGATTTACTATGGAGTCACGCCGAGAGGGCTGGAATTCCTCGACACCTTCTGGAAGATGAAGGGGTTCCTAGAAGAGTTCGGCGAGCGGAATTCGCGTGGTCAGCTATAGCTGCGCCAGGAATCCTTGGTAGCAAATCAGTTTCGCGCCTCTCCCACGGTCATAGAAAGTAATGATTCGTATCTTCCTTATTTCATCGGAGCATTCTGGGAGAACGTGGGTTCAAATTCGGGGACTTCGGTCGGGAAAGGACCGCGGCAGAAGGGCGAAGAGGCGGACGAGCTCATGGATGCGGTCGCTGCTGGCATATTTAGGGGGAAGGAACTACTGTCTGCACCGTAATAGGCTGGCGACGCAAGACACCAACACCACGTCTAATGTCATCTGTGAGGATGTGCGACAAGAATTCCATGGAAGTCGTGTCGAAGTCTCCAGGTTGGAATTCGGAAGTCAGGTTAGATAAGCGAAAACGCGGACACTGTTCCACGGGAGGATTTGGGTGGGGAACTTCAGTTTCGGGGGTGTATAGAGTTAGGAACGCGATTCTGCCGTGGATAGCGAAAGGTTACCTGAAAGGGGAGAAGGCTGACCAGTATTTTGATGCGCTAGCGAAGTTCAGGAGAGCGAGGGAGGTCTTCCAGCCAGAGGAACCTGGACACCGGGGGAGAGAGCGTCAGGTTATTTGAGTCTGATGTGCAGACAGAACCATGCCGCCGTAAACTCTCAAGAATACGATCTCCATGTGTGATTGCATTTTGTGCATCTGTAAAACTGGGTGGGAGGCTCATCCCCGCTTCTGGTCTGCAGGAACCACCAGAAGGCCTCGTTGTGCCCGCACTTCGGGCATTCAATTTTCGTTGTCGGAAGGGAGCTGAGCTTCGCTTCCTTGTCTCCTACGACCTTGATCTGGGGGGTGTTAGAGAGCTCCTCCTCCGTCGACTGTTTGACCGTCTGAGTCGGGGGCTTGCTGGTATATCCACAGTTTTCGCAGACGAGCGTAATCGTGACATCCTTCGCTCCCTTGACCTGCTTGAGCTTTAGGCGCGTGCCGCACTTCGGGCAGAATTTTAGGCTCAGGCAGACCCACTGCCCAGTGCTTTCTTGACACCATCGAGGAGCTCTTGGGTGGTCTTCATGGCTCGCTCTACGCTATTGGAAAATGCCTTCTCTGGCTTGATGCGCTGGGCCCTCACCTTCAGGACAAGCTTCTTGATTAAAGGATGTGGAGGAAGCACGCCCGCAAAAGTGACGCTCTTCTCCTCGAGGAGCTCATGGTGGACGATTTCGGCCAGAGAATAGTCCTCGCCCGTAATCTCGACCGTCAGGCCCTTTTCGTCCTCTGTGGTTGTCTGGACTTGCAATTTTTGCCTGACCGCCCCTCGGACTCTTAATTATAAATCTGATGCGAAGATTCGTTTCAAGTAGGCGTTTCAACAGGTCGGTCTCAAGGCTCGATGGGGGTCGTCCCGAAGTCCTTGGCCAGCTTCCTCTCTTCCACGTTTCCGCACTCGTCACACTTTGCGCGGGTTGCGCTCCCTCTCAAGAGGAGCTTGCCACAGTTGCCGCAAAGGGCGTAGATGACGCCCATGTCCGGTTCGTCGATGGTCAGGTGGATTATCCCGTTGAGGAGGCTGAAAACCCTACACCTCACAATGTCCCCGGTCTTGACGGGAGTCGTCCGCCTGGCGCCTCGGCCGCCTCCAGACAGCCCTCTGAGCGTGAGCATCCCCGAGAAGTCCTTGTATGTCTGCTTCCCGTTGTGGAAGTAGATGTGGACATTGGCGGAATTTGCTTGGACCGCCTCCACTTGGCCGGTCACCCAATCATCCACCTTGATAATCTCAGGCTCGGCCGCGGGCTTGACCGATATCTCCGTGTTCTTCGCATCCTTGAAGACGGAACCGGCCCTGAGAGCCCTGATGAGCCCGGAGTCGTCGTACGTGTTCGGGCCTGGCATGAACTCTTCTGACACAGCAAGCTTGTCCCCGGGCAGCACGCCCACGGCTTTCGCTTTGGTTTCTCTCATTTCTTGATCAGCCCCACCGTGAGTTCAATCCACTTCGGCCTCTCCAGGAACTCCCCCGGATTCCTCCCCTCAATAAGCGCCACTAAAGCGTCTGCCTGCGGGATTGACAGAACGGGTCTGTCGAAGGCGAACCCATCGACCGATATCCTCGGGCAGGCAGTCTGTATGAAGGCCTCGATCTCCCTGTGGGGGGCAAGGCGTTCCGCTGTCACATCGCGCATGGCAAGCTGAATCACCCTCCTCCCGCTCATTTCGAGCCTGTTTGTGATCCACCTGCTCCTTCCAATCATCTTCTGCCCCTCCTTCAGCCCTGTGATGACGCCGAAGACCCGGGCATCGAGAGCCTTGTACACGGCGAGGATCGCCCTCTTCTTCCTCTCATCGGCCGCCTGCTGCATGTCTGTCACCTCATTCATGTACGGGTCGAGCATGAAAGTCGGTTTCCCAGTGGCCAGGGCAAGTCCGACAGCATGGAATTCGCTTTCGCCGAGGAACGCGAAGGCGTCGACCTGGGCCCGAATCGGATAGGAAGTCGAGAAATCGCAGCCGAAGATCTGGCCTTCGAGCATCAGGTTGTTCCCCCTCCCTACTGACACCTGGAACCCCTTCGATTCCAGCCTCTCCTTGACCAATCCGAGCTGCTGTAGGTGCTGGCTGAAGGTAGCGAGCCCTATGCGCCTGTATGGCGCCAAGGCCTTGGCTGCGGTTTCGACCACTTCGCCGAATTCTACATCGTCGACGGCGTCTATCAGGTAGGTGTGGTCCCCCACCTCGGTGACGGCAGCGTTGTGTCCTATGTGAAGTGCCAGGTCGGCCTGGAGCTTTTCAACATCATCGTCGGCTGTGTCGCATATGCCAAAGCAGGTGTCCCCTGAGAGAATGCTGGTGACCCCATACTTCTCTTTCACCTTCTCCATGAGCTCTTTGGTCTGCCTCAGCAGCCCGCCAGGGGCATTCACCAAGACAACCCTGGGCTTCTTATCATCGATTATCTGAAAGACCTTCTTCTCGTCTATCCTGACGGTCATGAAACCAAACCTCTGATCCCTCAGCACATGTTGTCGATATAGGCCTTCTACGTCATGACGGCGCAGGGGCCGGCGCCACGGGGTGTTCCAACTTGACGATCTCTGTCCTCGTCTTCATAGGGAGCTTTGTCGCGGCGGCCTTCATTGCTTCCTTCCCCTTCTCATAGTTCTCTGCCTTCAGACTAAGCTCGAGGACGATGCTTCCTATGTCTACCCGGGCGGCGAGTCCAATGGGTTTCCCAAATGCCTTCCTCATACCTTCCTGGAGCCTGTCTGCCCCTGCAGTGGCGATCATCTTGTTTTCGCGCAAGACCAGGTGTGGGTACGTCACCACTTTCAGGTAGAAGTTCTCCTCACCGATCAACGTGACTTTCTTGCTGGCGGCTACTCTTGCCGCCTCCAAAGCGTTGTGCCTGATCTGAACCCTCCCCTCCGAGACTAGCTTGAACATATAGTCGTAGTCGTCCCTGTACTTGCCAGTGGTGAAACGCGCTACCTTCGGGTTCGGGGCTCCAGGGGCGAACTTCTTGCTGTAGAACATCCCCTTCTGCTCCCTGTAGTTCTTCCCGTGAATGGTTCTCCTTCCTCAAAAAGCCGGCTCTGGACATCGCTAATTAAGTTTCGTCCTCGAAGCCTAATCCATCCGGGAATCGTGGGCGGACCCATTTCGCCTCAATGCCTATATCCCTTGGTGGTGAATTGCCGCCGTGCCCCGCTGGAGCACGAAGCCACCAAAGGATGACGCCGGCTACTTCGACCTCATGTCCAGGGCAATCTTCACTGCCGGCCTGAACTGGACGATGGTGGAGAAGAAATGGCCTGACTTCAGGAGGGCCTTCGAAGGCTTCGCCCCGGCGAAGGTCTCGAAGCTCTCGGACAGAGACGTAAAGGTCTTGATGAACGACACGCGGATCATTCGTAATGAGAAGAAGATCTGGGCAACGATTGAGAATGCACATGCCGTAATGGACCTTGAGAAGGAGTACGGATCATTCGCGAACTACATAGATAGCTTTGGGAATAAGGAGAAGCTCCTGCTCGAGGATCTTCCAAGGAGGTTCAAGTTTATGGGTACGTCTACCACTCGGATGTTCCTCTATATGGTTGGGTATCCGCTAACCCCTACCAAGGAAGAGAAGGCTTGGATGAAGTCGCGTCCTGAACACCATTAGCCTCTGAAGGCTACAACTCGAAGGTCTTCGCTTTCTTCTCTATCCCCCTTTCCTCGGGGGGCTTGTACTTCCACCCCAGCAACCTGCCGACATCCTTCTCCGTCGTCGTCTTGATTAACTTAGGAGGCTCGTCGCGTGTCCATAGTCCCTTCGAATTGATGATTAGGCCCCTATCTCTTGCTTTGATGGTCATTCCGATGGTGTGCCCCTTCGGTCCCGTAGCCCACATCTGGGTAACCCCCCAAGCATCCTCGTTCAGACAGATGAACAGGTTGATCTGCACCCCTCTATAGACGAAGTTCGATATCGTCTCCCCAAACGACGTCACCCTCCCACCGATTTCTGTAACCCTTTTGATGACCCTGTCCTTCCACGGCCCAAAGGCCTTCCCCGTGGGAATTACGGCGAGGTCGATGTCATGGACGACAGGCTTCTTTCTCCTGACACTTCCCGCGAGAAGGTGCCTCTTGTAAAGGCCTCGGGTCTTGGACAGGAAGTCTGTGGCAATTTCTCTTGCGTCGTCCAACCTGATTTCCTTCTTGAAAGACAAGCCTGATACCTCTATGAAAGCTGGGAGAGCAAACATTCGTCAGGGGTCTTGTCGTGCCTTATTCTGAGAATGAACGGGGCTCTCAGCTTCCTGTCCCTTGTCACCTCTTGGAACCTCACCTCAATCACCGAACCCTTTTTCACTTTCCGCGGATCCACGCGTTCGACCATCGACCCCACATTGCCAAGTTCCACCACCTGCCCGGTGTCATCGTAGACAGCCACGGACCAAGACCTGGGAATCCCGGTGCTCCTCATCTCCTTGGTCTCCACAATCCCCGTAACGAAGACGTCTACGGTGTCGAACTTCTTCAGCTTCAGCCAGGAGCCTGGCTGGCCGTAGCTTGACTGGGGGTTCTTCACCATGACCCCCTCCCGACCGCCCTTGACCGCCTCGTCTCGAAGCACCATGATCTTCTCCGCGGCCCTCGCGACAGTATATTCTACTTCGAGTCCGGACCCCTTTAGAATATCATGCAGCACCTTCTTCCTCTCGGTCAGAGGATTGGGCCGTATGTCGCGGTTGTCTACTTGAAGGACGTCGAAGAGGAAGAGCCCCTTTGCCTCCCTGGCAACGTATTCTCCGTCCAGAATCATCCGGTTCGGAGCATGGAGGAACTCGGGGACTCGAGAAAAGACCTGAGGCGTGCTCTTTGGAGTATAGACCCCGCCATGCTTGCTTGAAAGGACGAGCTTGTCCCCACTCTTGAAGAGGAACACGCGGATGCCGTCGTACTTTGTCTCGACGATGCTCGGCAGTGGATTCTTCGCCAACCATTTACCGAGCTCGAGCTTGACCGCCTTGGAATAATTCTCTTGGACGTATGTCGGGAGCTCTTCGCTCAATCTACTTCGAGAGCATTACCTTCGGTTTCTTACGAGCCACGGGAACCGCAGGAAGCCTCGACGCTCCTTTCTCCTCCGCCAGGGCCCAAGCGTCGTCTAGCTTGAGGATTCCCTCGCTCAGCCCCATGAGCAGCCAGAGGCGCCCGTCCTTCCTCTCATAGGGATAGATTACGCAGGTGTAGAAGTTGTACCCCCTCCCCCAAGAGAAGAACGCCACCAGAGCCATGTCCTTCTCTATGAGATATCTCGCAAGCTGCGTGACTCGGGAGTTGGTCTCTCCCACCTTCTTGTCCGTGTCGGGGGCGAGCTGATAGACCTCCTTGAACTTGTACTCTGACACCCTTTCGATGGGGACAAAGCCATCGGGGTCAACTTCTATCTTCGTGGTCCTTTCGAAAGGTTCCACCTCCTCCCCCTCCTGCTTGTCCACCGTCTGGTCGAGAGGGATCTCGATCCATTTTCCTTCGAACTCTAGTTCATACTTTAGAAAGTACCTCTTCTCAGTCCTGACCGTAACCGGGAACTCCCCCTTGTATCTAACGAACTTCTTCACCTCGTCGGGAGAGACCTCCTGAACGTCCAGTCGCTCCCCGTTGGGCCCTTCTTTGTAGCGGTAAATCCTAGGGACTTCTCTGCTTACAACCTCTTTACCGCTCCTCTTATCCAGCTTGACAACTTTCACAGGCTGAAGATCCCCATGAGCCTTCGCCCCTCTCAGATGGTACTCAACGGCCCCAAGTCCGAGGGTTGGTATGTTCAGGCTGAGCACCCCGCGCCACGAAGCGCGTGAGACAGCAGCGCTTTCTGCCTGCTTCTCTACTTCAGAGAAGATGTCCTTCTTCGGCATTCTCCCCCTTTGAGACTCCCCGAGATAATTAACGTTACTAAACAGACAACACTTTTTTCATACAGTGTGAGAGGAGTCTTTCGTGAAAGTGTTCGTGGGAGTCTCGGGATTCAGCTACACCAGCTGGGTCGGAAGGTTCTATCCCGAGAACCTGAAGAGCGAGGAGTTTCTCGCCTACTACTCCAAGCAATTAGGAAGTGTCGAGATCAACAGCTCATTTTACGCAGCTCCCGGCACGGCCATGATCAAGGGCTGGTCAGCCAAGACTGGGACGGATTTCCGATTCGCGTTCAAAGCCCCCCGGCTTATCACTCACATACTCAAGCTGGGCAAAGGCGCTGCCGAAGCGAGCCAGAAGCTGTCAGCGACGCTGAAGGGTCTCGGCCAGCGCCGCGGCCCCATCCTCTTCCAGCTCCCGCCATTCTCCAAATTAGACCATGACCTCCTGAAGAAGTTCCTTTCCGATTCCGCCGACGTCGAGCCCAAAGTCTTCGAGTTCAGGCACACCTCATGGTTCACAGATTCGACTTATCGGCTTCTCGAGGACCATGGTGCCGGCTTCTGCATAGCCGAGACCGAGGACCTGGACCCTGTCTTCAAGGTCACCGGAGGTCTTGCCTACTTCAGACTGAGAAACGACGCATACGACGAGAAGACCATCGGCAGCTGGTCTGAAAAGATCACCAAGACATCGAGTGGTGCCAGTGAGTGCTACGTGTACCTCAGGCACGACGAGACAGGAGTCAACGCCTTGCTGGCCCAGAAGCTCTCGACGAGCCTTCAGGAACCATAACTCGCAACACGTTGACGTCTTTCGGCAAGCGACAGCAGCCCTCTTCTAGAGAGCGGCCTTTCTAGAATATACTGCCCGGACAACGAGATAGATCATTGGAGTGTAAACGGCGTTGAACAGGCTCCCGAACCCTCCAACCAGGAATACGGCTCGCGCCAGATAGTTAGGTATCCAATCGGCGAGGAATTGTATCTGACTGGGCAGGAGGTCGCCCAGATGCGCAAAGTTGAACGGGAAGACTACGAAGAACCACAGACAGGCCATGCCCGTAATAGCCGCATCGATGCTGTCCAACGGCCTGGCTGGATTCCTGCGCCCTGTGGAGAGCCTGATTAAACATACGGCTATTCCAAACGGGACTGGAACGTAGAACAGGAATGTCTCGAGATTCCCGAAGGACGAGGTGAAAAACCCTGTCCTGTCAATCTGGCTGGAGACGAAGTAGAGCGTCAGAAGGGAGATTGCGACAATGGCGAAAACTTCGCCCGCCCGCTCCCCTGGTTTTTCATGGTCTTTGTTGTACCAGCGGCTGACTTGCCTTCCAAACCAGCCTCTATGTTCAGTCTCCACAGTGGCGCTCCAATCGCTTTTCAGATTTAAGCAGTGGACAGGATTCTCTGAAATGGAAACCGTTTTCATACCCATGCCCCGAGTTCATTTGCTGGCACTTGGCGTCAATCTGGGTCTGGGCAATCATCATCTCTGCCCTTATCTTCGGAATCTTTGTGATCTGGTCCGCACCCCTCGGAGCTGGCTGGGAACCTACATCGCGGCGCAAAGTAAGGAAGATGCTCGAGATGAGTGGGGCCGGCCCTTCTGATGTCATCTACGATCTCGGGTCAGGCGATGGGAGAATCGTGGTCGAAGCCGCAAGGAGGTTCCACGCCAGGGCAGTCGGGGTCGAGGCCGACCCCTTTCGGGTGCTTATCTCTCAACTAATGATTTCTCTCCTGCACCTAGAAGGACAGACCAAGATAATCTGGGGGAACTTCTTCCGCGTCGACCTCAGCGAAGCGACAATCGTCACAACATTCCTTTCGCAGGGGACCAACCGGAAGTTGGAGTCGAAACTGATAGCCGAGCTCAAGCCAGGGACCCGCGTCGTCTCCTACGAGTGGACCTTCGACGGCTGGACGCCCACAGCCAGGGACGCCCGCAATCATCTTTCCCTATACGTGATGCAGGGCGCAGAGGTTCCGGGGGTAGCCTCCAAAGGCCTTAGAAGCGCAGCCCCATCCGGCGTGCAGGTTTGAAAGCGCGCGCCGACATCCTCGTCATCGGGGCCGGGATCATGGGAGTGGCCTCCGCTTACCACCTGAAGAGGAATAACCCGGGGAAAAGGGTACTCGTCATCGACAGGCAAGGTGCGCCGGGACAGGGGAACACTGGCAGGAGCAACGCCATGTTCAGGAACACATTCTCATCCAGAGACAACCAGATTCTCTCGAATTCTTCCATAGACTACTATCTTCACGTACAAGAAGAGCTTGGCACCGACATCGGTTTGCAGAAGATTGGCTATCTCTGGCTGATGGATGAAGGACAGCTCTCCGCGAGCGAGCCGTACCTGCGGCTAATGGAGAGAAATGGGATCGAGCTCAGGAGGTACACCCGGGACGAGCTGAAACGGCTTCTGCCAGGGATGGTGGCGGTGTTCGGGTCAAGCGAGGAAGCGAAGCTGATGGAGCTCCCTCAGGTAGACGGCGGTGTTTTCGGGCCCAAGTGTGGGAGACTCGACCCGGACAAGCTCGTCAGATTCTATGCCCGAGAGTTCACGAACATGGGCGGCGAATTCGCCTTCAACACGGGAGCCAGATCAGTCCTCGTCGGCCCATCGAAGAGGCTCGGCATTGATGGGGAGCCTTTCGTTTGGCAGAAGTCCCGAGTTGAAGGAGTCGACTCAGGGAACGGCGCCATCGAGGCCGAAACGGTGGTACTCGCCGGGGGTGCTTGGGAGAACGAATTGCTCGAGCCTCTGGGGTTGGAGAGCCATATCAAGGCGAAGAAGAGGCAACTTTTCAGCATCCAGGCCAAGGGGAAGAAGCTCGAGGCCCTCCTCCGCTCCAAGGGTTTTAACGACCTAGACCTCCTCCCTCTCGTCATTTTACCGAAATCGGGTGTCCACTTTAAGCCTGTCAGCGAGGAGGGAGATTTCTGGGTCGGCTGCGAGGACCAGGTCAACAGACCCTTCATCGACCTCCCTGAACATGACCTTGGGCAGTACCAGGCGGAAAGAGAATTTTTCGAGAAGGGCGTCTACCCAATCCTGACTTCGTACTTCCCTGACTTCGTCGGGAGCAGGGTCAGGGCCATGTGGGCAGGTCTCTATTCCTACAACACCATCGACAGCACACCGTTTGTCTTCAGGCACGGGAATCTGATCGTCGTGGGAGGTGACAGCGGGAGCGGCATCATGAAAGGAGACGCCCTCGGGCGGATAGTCGACGCCCTCTATCGCGAAGAGAACGAGGCCACCCTCTTCGGAGACGTACCCTACGTCGCTTCGAAGATAGGGTTCGACAAGAGGGACGTCGAAAGAGAAGAGTGGGTCATTTAACCAACAAGTTCTAGTCCGACTGCTCCTGAGCGACAGCCGAAAATGCCCTTCGTCCTACCCCCGCAGGTCCTCGAAGCAGACGAGATATCACTCGTCCTCGCGTTCGGGAAACTTTCTGTCCTCGAAGCGTGTACGGTGCTCGGAAGGACGGTCACGCAAGCCGAAGCCCCCTGCGAGAGGGTCTCTGTCTTCCACGTCGACCATCTACCGGCGAAATATGTCGCAGAGCTCTCGGGGGTACACAAATGCGCCCCTGTCACATCAGTGCTCGACTCCCCCTCCGCGGCCATGGCTGACCTCATCGGCCTGGTGGCACCATTTCTCGAGGCCAAGTCGAACGTGTCCCTAAGCGGCTACGAAATCGGGGAAGACGAATACGAAGACCTCGTCAGGTCAATGCTTGACGGATTCAGGGAAGCAGGGCTGAAGAAGGTGAGGCTCCTGAGGCCTGAAGGGAACGAGCTCCTGTCCGAGCATGTCCTGACGAGGGAAGCACTCGACGTCGTGGCCTACCCATATCACGGCGGCTTCGCCCTGGGACCCACAACCTGGGTGCCGGATTCAGCTGCAATGCGGCAGAGGGGGACCCACAGGCCCTCTCCACACTCCGTCATCTCCCTCTCCCCTCGCCTTGCACGGACACTGGTGAACCTGGCTGGGCTGAAAGCGGGCCAGACCCTCCTCGACCCCTTCTGCGGCACTGGTACCATCCTGGTCGAGGCCTACGCGAAATCTCTCCGGTGCCTCGGGGTGGACAGCAGGGCGTCACGCGTGCAGGAAGCGCGAGAGAACCTCCGGTGGTCAGTAGGGGGCGTCGCTGACAGGGGATACGACATCAGGAAGGGGGACGCCAGGGACCTATCACGCATGCTAAGGGGGACCAGAGTGGACGCCATCGTCACGGAGCCGCTCCTCCTTCCACAGCTACGCGCGCGGCCCAAGACATCTACTGCGCAGGAGATGGTCGAGGAGTCAGCGAAGGTCTACAACGACGCCCTGGCGTCGATGGCCGAATCCATTCACTCTGAGGGGAGAATAGTGGTGGTCGTCCCGGTAATCCTGACCATGGAGGGGAACGAAGTTACCTTGACCCTCGAGGGGAGGAAGCTGGGGCTGAGGCTCTACCAGCCCGGGCCTGTCGGATTCGAATATCCAGTGCGGCTCTCCTTCGAAAGCACCCGATGGGTAAAGCGCGCCGTCTACGTTTTCGAGCCCCGTGTATGAGACACATCCATTGTGGCGACAGCCTTCCTAAAGACACCGGAGAGGAAGTTGAGCTGGGCGTCCGTGATTTCTGAAGAGGCGGCTATCCGTTTTGCGACCTCGAACAGGTTCTGCGTCTTGTGCCTAGGGAGCCTCGAAGCTTCAGCGAGCTCATAGAAGCTCCGGGCGAACACCTCCCTCGCCACCCTCCCTTGAGTTCCCTTTCTCCCTCGGCCGCCTCTCGACGCAATATACAGGACGATGGCCGCGGCGTGCCCGATGTTCAGGGCCCTGTATGCGGGCGAGGTGTCGATTGTCAGAGTAACATCGCACGCCCTGATTTCTTCGTTTGTCAGCCCGGTGGTGTCCCTGCCGAAGACCAGAGAAGAGCTCTTGGCCGACGAGAGAATTCCGTGGAGGCGGTCAGGCCTCACCACCCTCCTGATCACGTTTGACTTCTTGGAGGCCCTGACGGCAGTTGTAGCTACTAGCAGTTCGTTCTCCCTCCTTACCTTCTCAAAGCTAGTGACTAGGGCTTCGTCGAGCACTTTGGCGGCGTGTGAAGCGTAAACGGCAGCCACAGACAGGTCCACCTTGGGCTTGACTAGGTAGAGCTTCTCGACCTCGAAGTTTCGCACAAGCCTCGCCACATGTCCCACGTTGACGGGCCCCCTGGGCTCAACCAGCGTTACAGAGACCCCCTTCGGAAGCATGGATGTCCCTCACGTCAGGATGATAAAGCCGTCACCGATGTCCCTGAACACAGAGAAGGTGGACTTCTTCTGGGAAGAGGGAGTTGACTCTCCTCCTCCCGAAGCTCCCTCCCCCCTTCATCCCGAGCTCAGCGAGGGCGGAGTCGGCCAGCCTCCTCCTCAGGGAGAACAGGCGGATTACGCTCGTCAGTTCGGCCTTCTCAATCCTGCGTACGGGGGTGAACGAAGCTATCACCGAGCCGACCCTCGGCTGCGGGGAGAACGCTGCCCTAGGGACTCCTCCGTGTACCCTTACGTCAAAACAAATCTGCGACAGCACAGAGACTCCCCTGTAGTCTCTGCTCCCGGGGGGCGCCATGATCTTCCTTACGTAGTCCTCCTGCAGAACGACCACAGCCCTTCTGAAATCTCTCCCGCTAAGCCACTTCAAGAACGCTGCTGATTCTGAGTAGGGAAGGCTGGAAACGAGGACGTCGAAACTTGGGTGCTCCTCGAAGGCGTCGCCTAGCACAACGCGGGAGGCCCTTCCTCTAACCAGTGCGGAAGTCTCTTCGAAGTTGGCCCTGTCGACCTCGTACCCTAGGTACGACGCACCGAGGCCCACCAGCTCTTTTGTGAGAGCTCCCTTCCCTGTGCCTATCTCCAGCACCCGGTCTGCAGGTCTAATGTCGGCCAAGGACACAACCCTGCGAATCACCTCGGGGTCGACCAGATAGTGCTGCCCTAGTCTGCGTCTCTTCATTTACTTCTTGACGAATATGCTGACTCTGGAGTCCCCGCTCAGCTCTTCGACAATCCGCTTCGCCACCATCTTCGCGGGCTCCCTCACTCCGACCCTTTTCTGGATGTCGTCGAAGCTGGTGAATGGCTGCTTCTCCCTCATCTCAACGATTTCTTTCATGAATGTCTTCCCGATGCCAGGGATTAGCTCAAGCCCATGCAGCCTCGGCGTCAGAGGCTGCAGTTCGTTGAAGTAGGCCACATACTTGCTCTCGTTCTCTTTCACCAAGTTCTCGACAACGGTCGGCAACGAGGCCTTGGCCTCGGGTGACAGCTCCTCATAGGTGAGCTTCCCGAGGACGCTTACAATCTTCTCCCTCCCCTCCTTGCCTATCTTGACTTTCTCCCCCGTCTCTAGGTCTTGGTTTTCCATCGCCAGGAGTTCGAGCAGCGTAAGCCTCTCCTCCCCTATCCCCTGGACCATGGGGCCCTCACGCCCCTTGATCACTACCGACTTCCCTCTAGGCATGAAATCAAGCACATAGGCGTACTCCTCGTACTTCTTGTCTGCTGGTATCATTTCCTAGAATTGGCTCCTGTTGGGGTGTCTAGTTTGAGGGGGACCTCTTGGTCTCAAAGAAAATCGCAATATCCAACCCGTATGTCACTTGGTTCCCCTGTGCAAAATGGGGCTGCATTGCTATTTAACGATTGGGCGTGCTACGGCTTTGGACGGAGGATTTTCAGTATTTTCTCGAGAGTCTCGGTCGACAGTAGCTTCCTCCATCCGGAGGTGAATGTCGTGAGCTCCTCTACAGACTTGGGCATGATGTTGACCAGCTCCACGGCCTCCTCTTCGCTCAGACCACACTCCGTTTCCAGTTCCTTTCGCAGCTTCTTCGCGGCGTCGGCCTGGATCTTCGAGAACTTGGTGGTATAGTCTAGGGTCCTCTTCTGTATCTGGTCCGCCTTCTCTACATCAATCTTTGTCAGGATTTGGTTCGCCTCAGGAATCGTCAGGAGCTTCTTCTCTGCCTTCTCTGACATCAGCTCTCCCCCATGCGGACCACGTGCTCCTTCCTAGCCACGAGTTTCTTCACCTTGTTCCCCACCTTGACGTCAATTGTCACGGCCCTCCTACCAACATCAGTCACGGTTCCGACGAGCCCGTTGAACCTCCTATGGGGCATCCCCTTGACCTGGGCCGGATCGATCTTGATGACGACCTTGTCGTTCGGGGAATAATCTACGAGCAGGCTGCTCAGTCCCTTCTTGGCAGACGACCTCAGAAGAGACCTAGTTCTTCTCCTCGCCCCGTGTGATTTCGGCAAATCCGAATTCCCCTATTTCCCTGACTCTGCAGATGTCGAAGCTGCGGCAACCGACTTCAGTTTTTAAGACTTCCGACACTGAAGGTGAGACGAGCTCCCCGCTGACGAACCTCTTGACCGGAAGACCCCCGTCCAGCTCCGCTTCTATCACGAGGGTCCTCCCTTTGGCCTTCGCCGAGGCCCTATACACAGTCTTCAAAGCTGGCCTGTTGTGAGGTCTCTCGAAGCGGACTACGGCTCCCCTGAACCTAGACTTCAGCTCCGCCACCCCCTCGGCGCTCACCCTAGTAGCAGCGGTCGCCCTGATCCTGGTGACGAACCTGAAGGCGGGGAGGAGGACGGGCTTCGACGGAAGTGTCCTCCCCGACGAAATGGACACGAGCCCGCCTCCGAGCCGGGCGCCGAACTTTCTGGGGAACTTCCTTCTCCTCGGGTTCTTCACCTCGGCTACGAATGGCCTCCCGGGGGGGTAGACCCTGCTCTCCCTGTCCTCGCTCCCCAGCCAAGTGAAGGTCATCTTCTGACTCCCGCTGAAATCTGCCAGCTTAGCCCGCAGCGCCCCTTCGACGCTCGGCTTCCTCTCGAAGCCGGTGTTCTGGCACTCCTTGCACCCTGCTCCTCGGCACTGCTCGCAGAAGGACCTGCGCTGAGAAATCCCGGCGGGCTTGGTGTACCTCCCGTAGAAGAACACGGGCCGAGCGGTGACAGACACATCCCCCGCTCCGAAGTCAGCCAGCAGAGTCAGGCCGGGCCTCTGACGGTCGACGCGCTTCCTCAGCCTCTCCGAGACCTGGGCGGCTACCAGTCTCGCGGCCTGGGTCTTGATGGTCTCCTTTCCCTTCAACTTTAGTTCCGACCTGAGCTCGTCCTCCCTCTCCTGAATTCCCTCAGGGACGGTCACGCCCACTGTGAATGTTCTGAACTGGTAACGCCTCACCCTTCTGGCGGCCACTTCTGCCACCTTCCCTGTCATGTCCATCATGCCATGGCAGACAAAGCACCCTCTCCCCTCGACGATTTCAAAGGGAGCTGAGTCCGCGCCCTGCCGTTCGGCGCACTTTTTGCAGAGCCGGTAGGTCTGCAGGGCCAGAGGCACCCTACTGCTCGCCCATCCGACGCATCATCTGCCGGAGCTCCCTTCCCTTGCTCGTCTTGACAAGTGTCTTCATCTGCTTGTACCTCGACAGGAGCTCCCTGACGTCTTTTTCGCTGCGCCCCGAGCCTTTCGCAATGCGCTTGAGGCGGGATGAGTTGATCATTTCCGGATCCCCCTTCTCCTCACCGGTCATCGACTGGATGATCGACTTGTAGACCCTTACCCTGTCCTCCGCCTTGTCCAACTCCTTGACATCGACCTGCCCCGAGAACCCGGGGATGTGCTCCAGCACCTTCTTCAGGGACCCGAACTTCTTCATCTGCTCGAACTGGACTAGGAGGTCGTTCATCGTCATCTTCCCGGACATCATGCGCTGGGTCATTTTCTCGTCCACGACGACATCGGCGTCCCTGACCATGTCCATGAGCGACTTCAGGTCCCCCATGCCCAGGAGGCGCCCCACGAACCTGGTTGGCACGAACTCCTCCAGGTCGTCAATCCTCTCGCCCGTGCCGATGAAGAAGATCTTGGCGCCTGTTGCAGCGGACGCAGCCAGCGCCCCGCCCCCCTTCGCCGCGCCGTCCAGCTTCGTAACGATTATCCCACCGACGGGAGCCGCCTGGTGGAACGCCAGCGCCTGGTTGTAGCACTGCTGCCCGATTGTCCCGTCAATGACGAGCACGGTGTAGTCGGGATTCACTGTGCTCACTACGTCCTTCATCTCCTTGAGGAGCCCCTTCTCCTCCTTGTGCCTCCCCGCCGTGTCTATGATTACTAGGTTCTTCGTCCCCTCGAAGCGCTTCTTCCCCTCCTTCGCGATTTTCACCGAGTCCTTTTCTCTCTCGTCGCTGTACACCTCCGCGCCTGACGATGCGACCAGGGTCTTCAGCTGGGCGACGGCTCCTGGCCTGAAAGTGTCTGCAGCAACCACCCCGACCTTAAACCCCCGCTTGGTGAAGAGCCGGGCAAGCTTCGCCGTTGTTGTTGTCTTCCCCGAGCCCTGAACTCCTAGCATGACCAGGACGTTTGTCTTGTCCTTGCCGAGCTGGAGGCCCCCTTCGCCGCCTAGGAGCCGGGCCAATTCTTCGTAGAGGATCGAGACTATCTGGTCCTTCTTCGTCACCCCGCCGGGAGCTTTCTCCTCCAAGGCGCGCTTCTGGACCCTCTCGGTGACCTCCAGAGCTATCCTGACGTTGACGTCCGACTGGATCAGGGCCCTCTGCAGGTCGCGCACAAACTCCTTGGTGACCTTTTCATCGACCAGATTGGACCCGACGAGCTTCTTCACCGCCGCCTGCAGGCCCTCTCTCAGCGAGTCAAGCATCAAAAACTCAGACCCAGATTCGTCTATTTAATACCTGAGACCGAGGCCGCACCTCAGTGAACTGAGACGCGGGTAGGTACCCTGTTCAGCGGCGGGAAGGACTCCACCTACGCGGCCTGGGTCGCATCTAGGGAGGACGAACTTGCCTGCCTGATCACCCTCTTCCCTAGGTCAGAGATGTCCTACATGTTCCACTTCCCCAATCTGAAATGGACAGCGTTGCAGGCGGAGTCCATCGGTGTCCCCCTCCTTACCGAGGAGACGGAAGGGGTCAAAGAGGAGGAGCTGACAGACCTAGAACAAGCCCTCGCAAACGCGAAGAGCAGGTTCGGGCTTGAGGGGATTTACACCGGGGCCCTCGCCAGCGTCTACCAAAAGACCAGAGTCGAGAATATCTGCGGCCGTCTGTCGCTGAAGTGCATGTCCCCGCTGTGGGGGGTGGACCCTGAAGCGCACCTGCACCGCCTCGTCGCAGAAGGGTACGCAGTGATTGTAGTCAGCGTATCCGCCCTCGGACTGGACCAGAAATGGCTCGGGAGGAAGCTCGACGGACCGAGCATTGACGAGCTGGTCACCCTAGGGAGGAAATTCAGATTCCACGTGGGGCTCGAGGGGGGCGAAGGGGAGACTTTCGTCTTGGACGCGCCCTTCTTCTCAAAGCGGATTGAGATTCTCTCCTCGGAAAGGCACTGGAAAGGGGATTCGGGTTATCTGGAGATCACAGATGCAGCTCTCGTCCCGAAGGCTACGACGGAGGGGGCGGCCTCGTCCCAAGGACCAGATCGACGGTCATAGGCTGGCCTCCCCTGATTATGTGTAGCACCAGGGTCTGCCCCGGCAGGCAGTACTCTGCGAGATAGGTGGACAGGGCGTCGGTGTTAATCACCTTGGTCCCATTGATCGACAAAATGATGTCTCCTCCTATCAGGAAGGGAGATCCCTGCACCGTGACCGTCTGGGTCCCTGCCACGAGGCCCGCCTTCTGAGCAGGGCCCCCACTGGTCAGGCTCTCGATGAGCACCCCATAGGTGTAATTGGTCTTCTGGAGCTGGGCGAGCTGGTAGTTCATGTCGGCTCCGGATATCCCCATGTAGGCATGCAAGTTGTAGCTCCCGATGGTCACGAGCGAGTTCAACTCCTCGAGTATCGTGTCGGCCGGGATTGCAAAACCTACGCCCTGGGAACTCTCGACCGTGGCCGTCGTGATTCCGACCACGGCCCCGTTGGCGTTGAGGAGTGGCCCTCCGGAGTTCCCTGGATTGATTTGTGCGCTGAACTGGATTACGTTTGCTATGGAGAAGTTCCCGGCCAGGGATTCG
>Ga0187772_10000211_pt1 | contig 24935 bp, 22 predicted proteins | sample 0116_SJ02_MP15_2_FD_133137 | JGI IMG/M metagenome (GOLD analysis project Ga0187772, IMG submission 133137) | Tropical peat soil microbial communities from peatlands in Department of Meta, Colombia - 0116_SJ02_MP15_20_MG | ecosystem: Environmental > Terrestrial > Soil > Wetlands > Peat | place... | reverse complement strand
GCAGTTCAAATATTACTTTTGCCTTCATGCGAACGAAACCCTTTGTCGGTTGGAGCAAACACCGAAGCTGGTGATTGCGGCATTGAACGGACACACAGTAGGAGGCGGCCTGGAGATTGCGCTCGCTTGCGACATTCGCATCGCGAAAAAAGAAGGAGGCAAGATCGGTCTGCCGGAGGTGAACCTGGGTGTGTTGCCTGGCACCGGAGGAACGCAGCGGTTTGCGCGGGCGATTGGGCGCGCACGTTCGATTGAACTGATGGCCACCGGGCGGACCTTCAGCTTCGAAGAGGCGCTAGAGATGGGCCTGATCCACTACATTTACGAACGGGACTCTTTCTGGGAAGACGTGATGATTTACGCCAGGCAGTTTTGCCCTCCCAACAAAGCCTCGCGGGCCGTGGGCCGGATCAAGCGCTCTGTCGTCACCGGGGCGGAAATCCCGTTCGCGGAAGCGCTCGGGCTTGAACGGGAGTTGCAGCAATTGCTCTTCACCAGCGAGGACGCAAAGGAAGGACTGGCGGCCTACGTGGAAAAACGCGCCGCAAACTTCAAAGGGAAGTAGAATTCAGGGTGAAGTTCACCTCTTGAGATTTGCGATCGAGTGAAGCGCTCATGAAGACCCTGCCCGATTATCTTCGAAAAGGAATGAAACTTATCATCGTGGGCTGCAATCCAAGCGAATCGTCCGTGCGCGCCGGGCATTACTACGCGGGGCGCAACAACCAATTCTGGCCCATTCTGTTTGAGAGCGGTGTGGTGCCGGAACCTTTCGATTATCCGGACGACCGACGGATCATCGAATTCGGTATCGGCCTGACGGATCTTGTGAAGCGCCCCACCAAAGGCGCCGAGGAGTTAAAGCGAGAGGACTTCGCCGAAGGACGCATCGTGCTCTCGCAAAAGTTGGAAGAGTTCGCGCCGCGCGTTGTGGCGTTCAACGGGAAAATAGCGTACGAACAATTTGCCCAGCGCAAATGCAAATTCGGCCTGCAGAAGGAACTGCTCTACGGGGCCCGGGTGTACGTGCTGCCGTCGACGAGTGGGCAGAACGCGCAAGGTAAGGCCGAGAAAGTGAAGCATTTTCGTGGGCTAGCGCGGCTTGTCGAGGAGTCCTCGAAGGCCAGAGAAGCGCAAAGAGTTTAGGGAAAAGGAAGCAGAGGGAAACATGAGTCAGGCTAGCCATTCCGCGGCGCATGAGCCGGTACTTTTGGAGACGCGCGAGAAGTCGATTATGACTCTGGCGATGAACAGACCGGAGCGCCTTAACGCGTTGGATCATCGACTCGCCACAGCGCTGAATGAAGCGCTATCACGGATTGCTGGAGACACCACGGTGCACGTGGTGATTCTGACCGGGGCGGGCCGGGCCTTCTGCGCGGGGGGCGATCTGGCGGTCATTGGAAAGGGGCGATCCACGGGGGACGACACGGAACTTGGGCCAATCCTGCGCGCCGGAATGCAGGCGGTTCTGAAGATCCGTACAATGCCGCAACCCGTGATTGCGGCGGTGAATGGTCCCGCGGCGGGCGCGGGGATGAATCTGGCGCTGGCGTCAGACATTCGCGTGGCAGCGGAAGACGCCGTATTTGGACAGAACTTCGCGAAGGTTGGCCTATTTCCAGATTACGGGGGCACTTACTTTTTGCCGCAGTTGATTGGCCCTGCGAAGGCAGCAGAGCTTTTCTACACCGGTGACATGATTGATGCCAAAACTGCGTTGCGCCTCGGCGTCGTGAATCATGTTTTTCCTACGGACCACTTTCAGTCTGAGGTGCAAAGCCTGGCCGCAAAAATCGCTACTGGCCCGCAGGTAGCGATTCGTGCCGTGAAACAGACGATCTTTGCGCGCGATGGAGAGGCGCTGTCGGAAGCTCTCGAAAGAGAAGTCCAGCATCAGCTCGAGTGTTTTCATTCGAACGACTGCATGGAAGGGATCCGCGCATTCCTCGAAAAGCGCCCGCCCAGTTTTCGCGGGCAGTGACGGAGACGTACTTTACCTTGCTGCCCCGCGTGGCAGGTCTAATGCGGCAGGAAATTTCGCTCCTAGGAGGTCAAAGCATGCCGGCAACTCGCTTGTCCACATTTGATGATTGGGTCGACTTGTTCCGGGTCTGGCAGAAAGACATTGGCGTGGCGTATCCGGAGATCGCCAATTACAAGTTTGACGCCAAGTTCGGGCCAACACGCTCGAACGAAATTGAGTTCGGGGCGTACAAGGGGCGCCCGAAGTGGGAAAAGGTGATGCAGATTCCAGATCAGCGCATGCGGGACGCCCTCCTGAATCTGATCGTCTACCAGGGCGACACGGAATTTGCTTCCGTGGAACAGCAGAGGCGCCTGTTCGAGACCGCGCCCAGCGAATACGATCGCCAATCGCTTTGCCGCGTGGTGACGGAGGAGATGCGGCACGGCTGGCAGATGTGCTACCTGCTGATGAATCACTTCGGCTATAGCGGGCGCGTGGAAGCACAGAAGATGCTGGAGCGTCGGGCATTTGACCAGAAGCGTTTGCTTGGGGCATTCAACCAGGATGTGAACAACTGGCTGGATTTTTTTGTGTATACGGATTTTGTCGACCGCGACGGAAAGTATCAGCTGACGATGCTGAGCTTTTCAGGATTTGCGCCGTTGGCGCAGTCCATGATTCCCATGCTTAAGGAAGAATCTTTCCATCTGGGGACCGGGCAGGATGGCATCAAGCGAATCGTGAAGGCCGGCGTGATTCCGCAACAAGTCATTCAGAAATACATCAACAAATGGATTCCCGTGAGCCTCGATCTTTTCGGAGTGGACCGTTCCAGTTCCGCTCATTGGTTCTATGTGTGGGGGTTGAAGGGCCGTTATGACGAGCCTACGGCACAAGCGGAAGCGAACCTCGACCGCATGAACGAGCATAGCCGCGAGCTCTACCGCCAGGAATGTGTCAAGCTGGTCGACATGATCAACAAGAATGTGCTCGCGGGGCAGTCGAAGCTTTATGTGCCGGATGTAAAGTTCAATCGCAACATTGGGGAGTTCGCGCGCCAGCCATATAGTGTGACCGGTGAGCTGCTGAGCGAACAGGCGTACGAGGAACACCTGCGGGAGATGCTTCCCCAGACAGAAGATCTTGTTCTGGTAAACGAAATCCAGTCGCTGGAAAGGCAATGGATTTCCCCGAAGGGCTCGATCCAATAATCATAATCCAATCGGTGGGGTGCCGCGCTGGATCCGAACTGTTCGGTGAAATATCTTGGGAGCGTGGGCCTATGGCACAAGTTAGCGCAGGCAGGCTCGCGGGTCTGTTGTTTGGATGTCTGGTCGTAGGAGTGATGGTGTTCATGATGATTGTGATTTTGAGCAACTTGATCTCCGGCGAATAAGAAGAACTGGCGAGCAAGAGCGGTTTTTTCGAGAAAATCCGCGCAAAGTCTAGACACAACCCAAGGAGCGATATGAACGACCTGGAAATCATGCCGCGTGAAGTGAAGAAGCGCCTGGACAATGGGGAAAAGCTGGTGCTCGTGGACGTGCGCGAGCCTCAGGAGTACGCGATCTGCCGGATCGAAGGTGCCGTGCTCATTCCCATGGGCACGATCCCGGCAAATCTGCAAAGGCTCGACTCGGATGAAGACGTAATCTTCTTTTGCCATCACGGGATTCGGAGCATGGACGTTGCGAACTGGCTGCGCGCGCAGGGCGTGAAATCGGCGAAGTCGATGGCTGGGGGGATTGATCGCTGGTCCCTGGAGGTCGATCCGAAGGTTCCCCGCTACTGAACGAGCTGAATTGTGAGAAAAATGGCTGCCTCGAAAACTACCTTCTATCAAAAGCCCACGTGTACGACCTGCCGCAAGGCCAAGGCACTGCTGCAGGAGCTCAAGGTCGATTTCACTACGCGAGACCTCGATAAAGAAAAAATGAGCGAGACGGAACTGGATCAGTTGATTGGAGATCGCGATTACAGAAGCTTTCTCAACACAAGGAATGAGCTCTATCGTAACCGCAAAATGGGGGAGAACCCGCCCAGCCGGACCGAAGCGCTGGGGCTGATGGCGAAGGAGCCGAATCTGATTCGCCGGCCTCTGCTCGTTCGCGGGGAGCGGATCGTTGTCGGTTTTGACGAAGCGGCTTACCGAAAATTACACAAATAGCTTTTGAGTGTGACGGGAGAATCAGGTGGAAGTCAAAACCATCGCTGTAATCGGCGCGGGCACCATGGGCCGCGGTATTGCTTACGCCTCCGCGCTTGGCGGCTTCCAGACGGTTCTGGAGGACGTGAGCGACGCCGTGCTCGGAAAAGCGATGGCCTGGATTCGCGAAGCGTTCGAGGAGGGTGTGAAGCGAGGAAAAGTCGAGCCGTCCGTACGCGATGCAACGATGGGGCGGATCACCACGTGTAATGCGGTGAAGGAAGCGATTCGCGACGCGGAGCTGATCATCGAAGCGGTTCCCGAGGTGGTGGAAATGAAGAAGGAGGTTTTCGCCGCCTTCGATAAGGCGGCCAAGCCGGGCGCGATTTTCGCGAGCAATACGTCGTCTCTTTCCATCAGCGATTTCACGGATGCTCTGGCCGGTCGAGACCGTTGCATCGGGATGCATTTCTTCAATCCCGTGCCGAAGATGCGGTTGGTCGAGCTTGTTCGATCTGCACATACGTCCGACGACACCGTAGCAAGCTGCGTGGCCGCCGCGCATCGAATGCACAAGGAGACGGTCATCGTCAATGAAGCCCCGGGCTTTATTACGTCACGGATCAATGCACTCATCGGGAACGAAGCTTTCTCCATGCTAGAAGCAGGCGTTGCCTCGGCGGGTGATATCGACAAAGCCGTCAAGCTCGGACTGAATCATCCCATGGGCCCGTTCGAGATGGTCGATCTGGTGGGGTTGGATGTACGCCTGAAAATCCTCGAATACCTGCACGGAACTCTTGGTGAAAAATACCGGCCCAACGCGCTGCTCCGGCAATATGTTCGGGAAGGACGGCTGGGGCGCAAAACGGGGCGCGGAGTGTATGATTACACCCATCACGACCAGCACCACGGTAAGCCGTAGTCCACTCCGGCAAGAAAGCAAATCATGAAACCCATCAGCCAGCGCATTCTCATTCAACAAGGCGATATCACGGAGATGGATACGGATGCCATCGTGAACGCTGCCAACAATGATTTGATCCTTGGCGCTGGCGTTGCTGGGGCGATTCACCGCAAGGGTGGCGATTCCATTCAGGAAGAATGCAACGAGATTGGGAGCATTCCCGTAGGCTACGCTGCCATCACCGGCGGCGGAAATCTGAAGGCGCGTTATGTGATTCACGCGGCGAGTATGAGCCTGGGCGACGTCCCCACGACCGCCAAATCGCTGCGCACGTCGACGGCCCATTCCTTGCGGCTGGCCGCCGAGCGCAAACTGAAGAGCATTGCGTTCCCCGCCGTCGGCACGGGCGTTTCCGGATTTCCCACGGACGAATGCGCGGAAATCATGCTGGCGGAAGCGGTGCAGCACCTGAAGGGCGCAACATCTCTCGAGACGATCTACTTTGTGTTGTTCGACGAACGCGCTCGCGACACCTTCGAACGGACATGGGATAAATTGCAGAAGGATCTCGCCGCCGGAGCCGCCGGCGCGTGACCCCTCTTGCCGCGCTGCTAGCCGAGCGCATCCGCCGCTTCGGCCCTATCACGTTTGCGGAATACATGCGCGAGTGTCTCTATCATCCTGTCCACGGCTACTACAGCCAGCCGGAAGTGCGCCGCTTTGCGGACTACTACACGAGTGTGGATGTGCATCCGATTTTTGGATGGCTCCTGGCGCGGCAGTTTGCCGAAATGTGGGAGCAACTCGGGCGCCCGGCGGGCTTTCGCCTCGTGGAAGCGGCTGCAGGGACGGGACGGCTGGCGCGGCATGTGCTCGATTTTGCGGAAACCAAGCTGCCTGAGTTTTACACGGCGATTCGCTACGTCGCGGTGGAGCGATCTCCGGCGCGGTGCGATCAGTTGACGGGGCTTCTTGCCCGTCACATAGCAGAAGGCCGTTGTGACACCGCTATCGAGATGCCTGGGAAGATTCCCGTGGGCTGTGTGTTTTCGAATGAGCTGCTGGATGCGCTTCCGGTGCATCGGGTGATTCAACACGACGGCGCACTACTGGAGATTTTTGTTGCGAATGATGGCGCCGGATTTTCGGAAGTTCAGAAGCCGCTTTCGGCCTGCGCCATTTCCGAGTATTTCGCTGCGCAAAAGATAACACTCGTCGAAGGGCAGCAGGCCGAGGCTGGCCTCGAAGCTTGCGATTGGATCGGCGAGGTCGGCCGCCGGCTGCACTGCGGCTTCGTTCTCACCATCGATTACGGCCACGAGGCTTCGGACTTGTTCGATGCGCACCACATGGCGGGCACGGTCCTGGCATACGCGAATCATCGCGCCGGCGAGGGTTTCTACGTGGCACCGGGCGAACAAGACCTGACGGCGCATGTGAACTTCACCGCGTTACAGAAATGGGGAGAGCGCTCCGGTCTGCGCCGGCTGGGGCTCGTGTCGCAGACGGCGTTTCTACTCGCGTCGGGTCAGGGGAATGAGTTCGCAGATTTATATGACGAGGGAATGAGCGAGAAGGAACGGGTGCGGGCGCGTCTGCAGCTGAAGACCCTAATCTTCCCCGAAGGGATGGGAGAAAGGTTTCAGGTTCTGGTGCAGCAGAAAGGGATGCCGGAGACACGGCTCACCGGGCTTTCCGGCATCTAGAAAACTGTCCGCCACAGTTTCCTTCCTAGCGCATTATTTTTTGAGACGAGCTCGGCTCTTCCCGCAGCTTCTTCAACATCGTCGTGGCGTTGGAATTCTTGGGGTTGAGATCGAGCGACTTTTTGTAATTCTGGATGGATAGTTCCTTGTCGCCATTGTCCTTGTAGGCCTCGGCAAGGCTGTCGTAGACGTTCCACGAGCTCGGATGGAGTTCCACATTCAATTGAAAGACGCGTATTGCGTCCGCAGATTTCTGCAGGGACAGCAATTGATGCCCGGTGGAGTTGACGGAATCCTCGGAAATATCCCCGCGCATCAACGCCGGACGAAATTGGCTGATGGCCGCGGTTGCTCCCTTGTCGCGAGCCGTTTTGGCAAACTGCATGGCGGGCGAGTCGTAGCTGTCATACTTGAGCCACTGCAGCGCTGGCTGATCACCACCGATCGAGGTCCGCAGCAGCGGCGCGAGAAGAGATAGGCCGTTCTCTCCATCCATGAAGAACACCACGCCGATCTTCTGATGCGGATAGGCTACTACGTAGCTCTTAAATCTCCCGTTGTCTCCCCAGTGCCAAAGCGATTCGCCTTGCGTAGTCTCCTGTATGCCGATGCCAAGCCCCCAAAACACACTCTTTGAAAGTTCCTTTGGTTCGCGTTCTGTGCAATTTGTGCACTCCGGATCTACGGGAACTTGGGGCCTTTCCATTTCCTTAAGCGTTTTCTTGGACAGGCCAGTCCCATTTAGCAATGCTTCAATGAATAGCGCGTAATCGCCCGGTGTTGTCTGAAGGCTGGCGGCAGCATTGGCGTCCTTAGGTTTGAATTTTTCGCCCGCCTGGCCCGCACCGTCATGAGGCAGAGCTGTACGCGCGTCGAACTCGGTGCGCCAGGTGTAGCTGCTGCTCGTCATATGCAGGGGGGCGAAAACCGCTTCGGCCATGTAGTCGTTCAACGGCTTGCCTGTGATTTGCTCGACCACCTTCTGAAGATAGACGAAGCCCTCCCCGGAATAACTAAAGCGCTCACCTGGCGTAAAGTGAATCGTCAGCGAGTTTCCGTCTCCGCGCCAGTTGGGGAAACCGGTTCTGTGGCTCAGAACGTAACGCGCGGTGATCTTGTCCAAGCGCGGATCGCCTTCTATGTACGGCTTCGGCAGATACTTGGAGAGAGGAGTATCCAGGCCTAGCCTACCCTGTTCTACGAGCTTGAGGACTCCGTAGGCGAAAACGGGTTTGCTCAGCGAGGCCGCTTCGAAAATGGTCTCGTCGATGACGGGCTGACCCGTTGCGGCATCCCGCACACCAAAAGTGTGGACCCAGTACGTTTTTCCATCGCGAATCAGGGCGAGGGAAAAGCCCGGAACCGTGGCGTCTTTCAACAGCTCGGGCACTTGCTTTTGCAAGGCCGCGATTGTCGCGGAGTCTGGCTTGCGCAATGGCGCTCCCTTTCCGGTGCTCGATGTATCTGCCCGGGAGCGGAAAGGAAGCAAAAGCGCGGCCAGCGCGAGAGCCGTTCGCGCCGCGGAATGGACTCTGCTCATGATTCACCTTTGCTGCTATAAAGACGTGCGAGCAGGGCAGAAGTCACGCAAGCACACCCCTTACGCAAAAGTCTCAACCCTGTATTACGAGGGGAGTGGGGAAGAAGTTCCAGCCTGCCTTACGGATTTGGCTTCTTCAGCACCGGCTTGTCGCTGGGCTCGGGAATATCGGTCTTGTTCTTGGCGGGTTCCTGCTGGCTGCCTGTGGCGGCCACAGGCTGTACGACAGCGCCTTCAGTGTAGGGCTTCTTGATCAGCGCCTCGACATACTGCTGAGCCCCGCCGGTATTGTCGTTGGTCTGGCGGGCCCTGTCGTACTCATGCAGGGCGCGTTCTCGCTGGCCCAGCAAATCGAAGATCTTCCCGAGGTAAATGTGGCCCCAGACTTCCGTCCACTTTTCCGAGGGTTCCGGCACGGTGGCCAGCGCTTCACGGAAGGCGTTGGCGGCGGCTTGATAGTTTTTCTCGTAGAAGAACGCCTCGCCCATGCGGAAGTTGGCCAAAGAGCGATTCGGCTGAATACTCAAGGCCTTCTGGTACTGCTGCACGGCATCATAGTATTTGCCGATTTCCGCGAGTTCCTCGCCGCGGGCAATGGCAGCGCGTGCTCGCAAGCCCGGTGTGCTCTTCAGAATCGTATTGTTGGGATCGACGTGAATACCGCCGGGCTTGGGTCTGCCGAAGGTCTCCACCTCAAAAGGCGATTCGGTTCCAGCGACATCGACCAGCTTGGTTTCGGGATTTCCTTCCGTATCGATGCGCACCTGAATGGGCATGCTGAAGGTGTCGATGGGCTGCTTGATCTTGCCGAGAATGCGGAAGCCCTTGCGTGTGCGGTACACCACGTATTCCAGCGTGAATTCCGGGATGCCCGTTGAATTCAGCCATTGCGCAAAGAAGCTCTGGAGATTCGGCGGATCCGAACCCCTCGGCGTGCTCGCCGCGGCCTGAGCCATGGACATGTTTTCGAATTCGGCTACCGTCGCGGTTTTGCCCTCGTATTTCGCGTAGAACTGATGAAGCAGATACTTGAACGGCGCGTCTCCCAGTTGCGCGCGCAGCATGTGAAATAGCATCGCGCCCTTATTCATCACCACGGAGCGGTATTCGGGCGTGTAGGGAATCAGACGCGCGGATTGAGCGACCGGAGGAGAATTGTCGTACATCAATGAGCCGACGGCAAATTCGTCGACGGCGCGCAAGCCAGCCTCTTTGCCGATAGCCTGCTCAGCGTAAAGCTCTTCGGAATAGCGGGCCAGGCCATCGCTGATCCACACATCCCCCGGGCTGGCCGGAAGAACGCCGTTCCCCCACCACTGTGAGGCTACAAGCTGGCTCAAAAGGCGGTCGCTCCCTTTCGGGTCCCACAGACGCTGTGAGAGCATGACGACGCCAGGGCCTGCAAAACTACGAAGCGTGCCGTCTGGCAATTGCACGATGGTCAGATCGGGATCCTGCAATTGGCCGAACATGTCCGCGAAGATGACTTCCTGATGCGCGACGTCGTTTGCAAACTCCTGCGCTTTCGCGGATTGCGTTGGAGGAGCATAGACGGCGACATTGATTCCCTCCGCCTGCTTGGGATTCAGTTGCAGGGGGCCGATCACAAAGGAGCCATATGGCTCGGGCTTATCACCGCGAAAGGTGTACATCAGACGCTTGCCCTCCGCGGGCGAGCGCATGGGCATCGGCTGCGGCGACTCCGCTTTACCGGTTCCGACAGCAGCGACGGTTTCCGGAACGTTCAGCTTGAATATCGCTGTGTAGCGGTTCGAAGGATAATTCGTCAGGGGAAACCAGCGCGAGGGCAGAAGCAGGTACGACCAGTCCTTGTTGACGGAAGCCACGCGCACATTCGGTACGGGACTGTTTTCCTCATTAGCCAGCAGCCCACCATAGCTGAACGTGAGCGTCACCGTCTGCCGCGCAGGCACGGGCGAAGGCAGGGTAATCACGAGGTACATGGGATTCTGCGGCTCGCGCTCAAAAGGGAGTGTCTTTCCGTCTGCGCCTTTGATCTCCCGAACTTCCATATTCTCGTGGAGCTCCACGCGCACAACCTGCGAGACTTCTTGCGCGCGGAATTCCACTTTCGCCACAACGTTGATGCCTTGCGCCACGGTGTCCAGGTAAGCGGAGACTTCATAGTGATCGGCAAGGAAGCTCGGGCCCTGAACGAGCGGAACGGCTTGCGACTGAGGAGCCTGCACGGGAGCTTGTTGTTCTTGAGCTATAACGGCGGACAGGCACAGGGCACAGAGGATCAGCAAGACCGGCGCGCGCAGAGGCCAGGTCCATGGGCGAAGGGTCATCGATGTCCTTTCAAAACCGTTCACGCGGAAGCCTTAATATAGGATAACAAGGGCCTAAGAAGCGTTGCCAGCGCCCGATCTCAGGAAAGAGGCAACCGATTCTGCCGCGCGATCCACGGCGCCGGGCGGTCCCAGGCGCTGGCGCACTTCGGCCAATGCAGCCCGCATCGAGCTTCGGGCGTTTGGGTCCTGCAAAAGCCGAAGGATATCCGCGGCCACGCGATCCGGTGTGAAATCGTCTTGCACAAGCTCGGGCACGACCTTTTTCTCGGCAATCAGGTTGACCATCGCAAAATAGGGCGTTCGAACAAGGGGTTTGGCCAGAGTCGCAGTGAGCGGAGAGACCCGGTAGACGACGACCATGGGAGCGTCGAGCAGCGCGGCTTCCACGGTAGCGGTGCCGCTAGAAACGATGGAGGCATCGGCGGCTGCCATAGCGTTGTAGGTTTCGCCTACAATGACAATCGGTTTCACCGAGTGAGGCCAGCCGGCCTTCAGCAAAGGCACGTCTCTCGGATGGGCAGCAGCAACCACAAATTGCGCCGGCACTTTTGCATGGATGCGAGCGCATGCCTGCTGGAGCACGGGGAGGTGATGCTCGAGTTCGGCTCTTCGGCTGCCCGGCAGGACCGCAACCAGCGGCGAACTGGACGAGAGCACGTGAGACTCGCAGAACTGGCGTCGGTTTTTCGTAGCCTCTACGTTTCCCACCAGCGGATGGCCAATGAATTCCGTGGGGACGCCCGCCTTGCTGAAAAATTCCTTTTCAAACGGGAAGATGCACAGCGCTTTTTCGAAGCGCCGGCGCATCAGATTCACCCGCCACGGCCGCCAGGCCCAGAATTGTGGGCAGATATAGTAGACGTTGCGGATGCCTTTGGGCTTTAGCTTCCTGGCCAGGCGCAGGTGAAAGCCAGGAAAATCAGTGAGGATAGCGGCCGCGGGCCGCCGCCTTTCCGCTTCTTCTACGATGCGCTCCATCGCCTTCAGCAATGAGGGCAGGTGCTTCACGATTTCGGTGATGCCAACGACCGCAACTTCTTCGTAGTTCGTAATGATTTCCACGCCTGCTGATTGCATGTGCGGGCCGCCCATGCCGAAAATGTGCACGTCTAACCGGGCTCGCAAAGCGGTTGCAAACTGGGCTGCGTACATGTCCCCGGAAGCTTCACCGGCGGAGAGAAGTAAAGGAATGGGCGGCATGGGAAAGAGATCGTTTTAGTCGCTTGCGGGCAAAGGAGCCGGCAAGGCAGATGAACCTGCCGGCGGATGAACACCGTTGCCGTTGTGCAATTCCTGCTCTTTGTATTGTAGCTGGTACAAGCGGAAGTAGATGCCACGGAGGGCGAGCAGTTCCTGGTGTGCGCCCTGTTCGCGCAGGCGGCCTTTGTGTAACACAAGGATGCGATCGGCGTGTTGAATCGTGCTTAGGCGATGTGCGATAACGACGGCCGTACGCCCGGACAACAGGCGGTTCAAGGCCTCGCGAATCTGCAATTCGGTTTTGGTGTCGACGCTGGAGGTGGCTTCGTCGAGGATCAGGAAGCGCGGATTGTGCGCCAGGGCGCGAGCGAAGCTGATGAGCTGCCGCTGACCGACGGATAGCGTTGAACCGCGCTCGTTGACCTCCGTTGCCACGCCTTGCGGCAGGGATTTGATGAACTCGCCGAGGCCAATTTCGTCCAAAGCGAATTCCACGTCCTTGCGCCTGATTCCCGGAGTGCCCAGCCGCACATTGGTTTCGATGGTTCCGGTGAAGAGAAACGGATCCTGCAGCACAATGCCGAACTGCTGGCGCAACTGCTGAAGATCCAGTAAACGGATGTCGATTCCGTCCAGGAGAATCTGCCCGCGTTGAATGTCGTAGAAGCGAAGCAGCAGGGAAATGACAGTCGTTTTTCCAGCGCCGGTGTGACCCACAATAGCGAACGTTTCGCCAGGGGAGACGCGGAAGGACACGTCGCGCAGGACCCAATCCTCATCGGCGGGCTCAGGGACGCTCTTATAACTGAACCAGACATTACGGAATTCGATTTCACCGCGCGGAGAGACGAGTTTCTGGGCATTCGGGTTCGAATCGATGGTCACAGTCTCGTCCAGGAGCTTGAAGATGCGCTCGGAAGCGGCCATGGCGGACTGCAGAATGTTGAACTTCTCGCTTAGGTCCTGAATGGGACGGAAAAAACGCTGCGCAAACATCGTAAACATGGTGAGCACGCCCAGCGTCAGGGTGTTGTGGAGGATGCGCATGCCGCCCGCCCAATAAATCAGCGCAATCGTGGCGAAGTTCAGGAATTCCACCGCTGGATAGAACAAGGCGTACGCGAGAATGGCGTCGCGCCACGCCAGCATGTTGTCCTTGTTTCGCCGCGCAAACTCTTGGCGAGCCTTTCGCTCGCGGTTGAAGAGTTGCACCACGCTCATGCCGGAGATGTACTCCTGCAGGAACGCGTTAATGCGGGCGATGGCGGTGCGGATTTTGCGGTTTGCGTCGCGCACATACTTGCGGAAGATAAGCGTGACCACAAGGATAAACGGGAGAACCGCGAGCGCGTCCACGGCAAGTCTCGCGTCGATGACAAACAGAACAATGGCCATGACCGCGAGCAGGAAAAAGTCGTTGATCATGGTGACCACGCCTGCGGCGAACAGATCGTTCAGCGCGTCAACGTCGGTGGTCACGCGCGTCATGAGCCGCCCCACGGGATTACGGTCGAAGTAGCTCATCGGCAGGCGTTGCAGGCGGCCGAAGATCTCGGTCCGCATGTCATACATCGTTTCCTGCCCCACGCGCTGCATGATGCGGATCTGGATGTATTGCGCTAGAAAATCGAACGCCAGCACAAACAGATAGACCAGACTGATCCAAACCAAACCGAGCTTTGCCTTCGCAATGGCGATCTGATAGGCAAACCCCGGCACCAGATACCAGTCGATGGCCTTCCCGAACAGAACCGGGGGAGCCAACTCCAGCGGTGTAACCACCGCCACCAGGGCCAGGGCGACAATCACGCTCCACTTGTACGGCGCCATATACTGCAGCAGCCGCTTCATCAGGCGCGAATCGTACGCCTTGCCGAGTGCCTCTTCTTCGTGCATCGTGCTCATGCGCGTTCGAGCTCTTCTTCGAGTAACTGCTTCTGGTACAGGTCGGCGTAATAGCCGCCGCGTTCCAGCAATTCCTCGTGCGTTCCCGATTCGATGATGGCGCCATCTTTCACCACCACGATCTTGTCCGCGTCACGAACCGTGGAGGTACGATGCGCGATCAGGATCGTCGTGCGGCCGCGCATCACGTCGCGGAGCCGCCCGAGGATTTTTTCTTCGGTTTGCGTGTCGACGGCAGAAAGGGAATCGTCCAGGATCAGGATGCGCGGATCGCGAACCACCGCGCGGGCGATGGCGGAGCGCTGCTTTTGCCCGCCGGAAAGGGTGATGCCGCGTTCGCCCACCATAGTTTCGTAGCGGTTAGCGAACCCCTCGACGTCTTCATGGACGTTCGCGATACTGGCGGCTTCCAGAATTTGCGGCTCGTCGTGTTCTTCCAGGCCAAAGGCGATATTCTCTCCCACGGTCTCGCTGAAGAGGTACGTATCCTGCGGCACGTATCCGATGGCGCGGCGGAGCGTCTCTAGCGACCATTCGCGGATGGGACGGCCATCGATCAGGATTGCGCCTTCTGGAGCCTCCCAGAGCCGTGCAATCAGGGAGGCCAGAGTGGTCTTGCCGCTTCCCGTTGGTCCGACCACGGCTACGGTTGTGCCTGGCGGGATCTTCAGATTGATATTGCGCAAGACGGGCCGGGATTCCGTGCCGTGTCCATTCGCGCTGCTGTTCCCATTGCCGGAAATGGTAGTTGGATACGTGAATGTCAGATTGCGAAATTCGATTTCGCCTTTAATGCGCGCGTCTTTTGGAATGGTGGCGTAGCGGTCATCGATTTGCGGCTTGGCTTCGAGAATGTAATTCAGGCGTCCCATGGAAGCGGCGCCACGCTGGAAAATATTGGTGACCCAACCTAATGCGATCATCGGCCAGACGAGAAATCCGAGATAGGTGTTGAAGGTGATGAGCGAACCCAAAGACATCTGGCCATTCAGAAACTGATAGCCGCCCTGCCAGAGAACGATCAAAAACGTAGTGCCGATCATGGCCTGGAGCGACGGCATGAACATGCTCCAGGTGCGAATCAGGCGGACGTTCTTTGCCACGTAATCACGATTTGGCTCGTCGAAGCCTTTTACTTCGGCTTTTTCCTGCGTATAGGCGCGGACCACGCGCACGCCTGCAAGGTTTTCCTGCACTTTTGCGGAAAGCGTGGCGAGCGCCGCTTGAATGCTCTCATACAACTCGTGAATGATCTTGCCGAAATACCAGACGGCGACAGCGACAACGGGCGCGGGCAAAAGCACCCAGAGCGTGAGGGACTTCGACAGGATAATCATCACCGAAATGGACACCACCATGGTCACGATGGTTGTGCCGCTGTACATAATTCCAGGTCCCAAAACCATGCGAACGGAGTTGAGGTCGTTCGTCGCGCGAGACATCAATTCGCCCGTGCGGTTTCGCACGTAAAACTCCGGCTCCATGACGAGAAGCCGGTCCAGAAGATCATTGCGAATGTCAAACTCGATGTCGCGGGAAATGCCGATCAGGATCCAGCGCGTGCTGAAGGACATGATGCCCTTGAAGAGAATGCACGCGACCAGGACCAAAACATAAATCAACACAGTGCGCGGGCTGTTCGGCTGGTAGTACGGCACAAGGTTGGAGAGCCAGTTTAGCGGCGCAACGTCTCTTGAACCGCGCATGGCTTGTTCGAAGGGGTGCTGGCTCCCGGCCAACGTGTCCGTGATAATGCCCGTCGTCAGCGGAACGATGCTGCCGATCAGGCCCATCAGGATGAGCGTCAGAAAGCCGAGGGTGATCGCGCCCTTGTAGCGCCCAAGATACGGCAACAACCCACGAAGGTTCCGCCCCGCGGACGTTTTTGCGGAGGAGTTCGCGGGTTTGCGCCCGGCCTGTGCTGTGGCGGGCTCGCTCATCGCAGCATGGACCTCGGAGAGCCGATTGAGGGGGCCTCGGTCAGGAAATGCTGATAAGACAGGTCCATGGACTGGTAACGCTTGGTGGTGGGGTTCCAACGCACGGCAATGGGCAATGTCTTTTCATTGCTGCCCTGCTTCACGGGGGTCAGGTAAAGAGACATACCTTTGTCCGGGCTGTTTTCATACTGAAGCTTCCAGCCGGTCACGGCCTCGAGCGGGGTCAAGGCAAGGTATCCTTTCTGGTTCTTCAAGTACTCGTCGGCGCGGAACAGTTCGGTCCACTTTCCGTTCGCATTTTCCGCCACGATAGCGCGCGTCACAACGGTCCCGGCAACCGTGCTCTTGGGCGTATTAGGTAGGACGTTGGCGGCGAGGATTTGTTGCATCCCGTTTTTGGCCAAGTCGCCGTAGAGCAACACCTGGGCGTCGCTGCCCAGAAGGGACGCGGCGGCGTCCTGAAATTCCTGGGGAACCGCAGGTTCGGTGGGCTTTTTCTCGGCTTCAGCGGCGACTTTAGGCGGTTCGGAGCCACAGCCGGAGAAAACCAGACTCAACGCAAGGATCGCGGCGCAGCACAGTCCGCGCGAACGGAGGAAGTCTGAATTCGCTGCCCCTCTCCTATGAGTCAGAGCGCTCTTCCACGGCGAGAGCAAAACGACAAGAGAGCGAGTCATCCAGGTCCTTTCCCAGGTAAACGTCCCGGACTGCAAGGCCATCAGCAACGAGCACACCTGCTTTCCGCTTCGCTAGAGGCTGGGCGCGGCCAGTGTGATTTCCACGACCCTGCCGGGCTGGCCTTCTTTCTCCCGGGTACAGAGCACTTCCATCACTTGGGGTACTTCGGGTCCGGCCCAATCAAACGCGTAATACCATAATTCTAACGGCTGGCCGTCCCGCGTGCTAGGGCTCTTCGAATCGGGGGAACCATAGAGTTGCGCCAGTTTTGGGGTGGAGTCACCAATGCGGAGTCCAAGGCCCGTTTTCCAGGGGCTGGGAAGGGTGCCGTTGCAATCCGCTGTGGAATCGGAATAGAGTCCCACTCGAATCTCCTCGATCTGTTTCTCCTTGCCGCCGTCAATGGTCAGCGATAAGTCCCGACACTTGTCGAACCACACCGTCTGGTCTCCCGGCTGTTCTTTGCCCTCGCCAAACTGCTTATTGAGCCTCGATGCCCGCGTGAGGTTGTCTTGACCCGGGCGCAAACCGGCCAGAGTCAGCTCATTGGCGCGATGCGCAGCTGCTTTTTTTGTGGTGGGTTTTGTTTGAGGTGTTTGCGCACTCGCAAGCGTGGTGACCAGAAATACTCCGGAGAGTGTCCGCTTCAGAAAGCGGCCGCTACAAAACCCGATTGGCATTTCTCCGGCACCTTTCCTTGCACACACTTACTACCTCTGCGCCAGGATCGCATCCAGGCGCGCCTCAAAATTCTCTTCGCCCTCACTCCACAATTCGCTGCGTTCCACGGGCAGAGCCGCTTCCACGCTTTCCACCCAGCCAAATAACTTTTGGATGTTTTCCCTGGTCTTCTGGTGATATTGCCTAAGGTTCTCCGGGTTGGTCATCCAACTCCGAAAAGTCTTCTCGACAGGATGATCAGAGCTGTCGAAGGGGTTCTTCGCCGCGCCAGGAGCCAGCAGCCCTGCGTGTCCGGTGAAGAAATGCTCAAAGCCCAGGTCCGCTTGGAAATGGCCTTCCGTGGCTGCGACGCCGCCGTCGTAGGATCTTCCGTGGCAACTGAGCACGAGCGCTTGAGGACCGTGCATCCACTTCAGAGTTTCCATGTCGAAACTCCACAGGTCCCATCGAGCCTGGACAATGTAACCCGTGTCTTCGTTGATGTGCTGTGCGGCCAGAGCGGCAACTTCCGCCGGGCCGAACTTGCCGTCCTTCAAATCCCACTCGTCCACGGGCATTTCGGATGGATCGACCGCTTGCACCGTGAGTTGCTGAAAGTTCCCCTGGCCCTCTGTGAGTGGGGCCGTGGTGAGGAAGCGCGCAAATTCCGCGATCATGGTTTGTTCAGAAAAGTCGCGGGTCCAGACGCGCAGATACGCACGGTTCGCCATGGTTTGCCTTTAGAAGTATACATGGCGATGCGGGAGTTATCAGTTTTCCGTGGGAGGCTCAAAACTACTTCTGTTGCGTCGACTTCTCAAATCCCATCGCGATCTGCTGCAAGCGCTCCCGCAGTGTGTCCCCAAATCGCGCGAAGACTTCCGACGTGGCTTCGCGCAAGCGCTCTTCCGCTGTTGCTGCAATCTTTGCAATCACCTCTCGCGACTGATGATCGAGTGTTGCCACGGTGGCCACCATCCAGGAGTTGGAAATATTTTCGAGCCGCGCGCGATACTGCTCTGCGCCCTCGTTGCTCAGCTTCCCAAGCGCACCCTGCATTTCCTTGAGATTGGACTCGTTCAGCTTCTTCCAGGAATCCCAAAGCGCTGAGAAGCCCGCCTCCACTTTTTCGCGCGCGTCTGTCACTCCCTTGCCCAAGACTTCGTTCATTTCGGCCTGGAAACGCTTCAAAAATTCTTCTTGCTGGCTGGTCAGTTTCTGGCTGAACTCCATGCGCGCGGTATCCATACGTTCGCGAGACTCCTCCAGCGAACGATTCGTCAGTTCCGTAAAGCCCTCGAGTTCCTGTCGGGCGTTGCGCTGAATTTCGTCGGTGAACGCCGCCGACGTGGTATCAGCAGCTTCAGCAAAGAGCAACCGCACGCGCTCGAAGGACTTATGAACCTCGTCTTCGAGTTGCTGTCGCGTCTGGCTGATGAAGCTGCGGCTGGTGTTGTTTAACTCGTTGGCGAAGACGCCGGAGATTTCGCCGGCTTTTTCCCGCAACTGCTTTCCCGAATCATCAACCAGTTTTTCGGTCAGGTTCTGCAGCTGGGTCTGCGTCTTTTTCTCGTACCATTCGGCGGATTTGTAGAGCTCTTCGACAGACTGGTGCTTCAGGTCCGTGGCCTTGCTTTCAAGTTCTTCCAGGTGGCGCGATGTGATTGCTTGAGACGACTCGTTCAGCACCTGTTCCACGCTGCCCAAATTCTCGCGGAAGCGCGCCAGGGATTCAGCAAAGGCATCGTCTGCGGAATGGCGAATGCGATCCTGTTGCATGGTCATGGCCGCGTCGAGCAGCGATCTTCCGCCGGCAAGCCGGTGGATCGCTTCTTCGGTCTGTTGCAGGTGAGGAGCAATCTGTGACTGAATCTGCTGGTCGAACCGTTCAAGGGCCTGGCTGTTCGCGGCTTCAAAGCTGCTCTGAATGCGCGAGTGAATCTCTTCGAACAAAATTTCCGAGCGGCGGTGCAACTCGTTGCGATGCAGGCTCAGCACGTCGTCAAGTTGCGACTGAAAGCCCGTCACGGCCTGATGCTGGACCGTCTCGATCCGAGCCGGGAGCTGCTCTAATCGCTCAGTGGTCTCTCGCGCCTGCGCCAGCGTTTCTTCCAGCCGTTTCGTCTGCGAGTCTAATGATTCTTTGAGAGAATCACTCTGCTTCGCGCTTTCTTCCTCGGCTTGTTTGCGAAGTTCTTCCGCGTGAAGCTTCAGTTTGGCGGACGCCCGTTCCTGGGCGCTGCTCAATCCACTTTCCAGTTGTTCTTGCCAACGGGATTGCGCGGCCTGAACTTCCTGCGTGAGTTGTTCCCGAAGGGTGTTTTGCGCTTCCGCTTGCGCGGCGGTTGCGCGCTCTTGCATTTCCGCGACGGCCGCATTCAAGGCTTCGCGGTAAGAGCCGGCGGACTCTTCCCGCTGTCGCGCGACCTCCCGTGCATTGTTGACGGCCGCTTCCAGCCGGGTGGAAACCTGCGTCTCCGCTTGTTCGGCCTGCATGCGGAGTTTCGCAGCGGCTTCGTCCGCTTGAGCGCACAGCGTCTGCAGCGCTTCCTGAGCACTCGAGAGCTGCTTCTCGTGCTGGTCCCTTTGTGCTGCACCCTCTCGAGCAAGCTGTGCGGTGAGCTGGTGCGTCAATTGCTCCAGTTGCGGAGCGAGCCAGCGTGGCAGTTCGTTCTTCAACGCTTCCGCAGCAGCTGCCTGCGCCGTGCGTGCGCGCGTCTCGGTCTCTTCCTGGATTGTGCCGACGGCGTGCGCGGTTTCTCGCGCCACCTCTTCGCGGAACGCGGCGAACTTCTGCTCCCACTGTTCGAAGGCCAGCCGCCGTTCGGCGCTGACGGCTTGCGCTGCGGCTTCGCGAGCCGCTGCATGAATCTGCTGGCGTGCTTCTGCGAGTAGACGAGCCACTTGCCGCGCAAGCTGCATGGACGCGTCTGTGGCGCTGACCGGGGCAGGGAACACGCGAATATTATCGGGCGTCGCCACTCCGGGTTCTACCTCTTCGATCGGGAGGGGCGCACTCGCAGGCTGCGGCGGCAGGGGGGCCCCGCTTGTGTCTGCCGGCGCAAGCGCATTAGGGAGAAACGGCGTCTCTTCGGGGAACGCAAACCAATCTTCCGGCGGAAAGCCGATGCCCCATACGTTGCCCGGCGATTCGAGTTCGAGAGCGACTTGAAACAGTTGACGAACGGTACGCGGGCGCTGAATCCAGGCGACCTTCCCGCGGACACGGCGCGGAGCGTGCCCGGGCTCAGAGTGGGGCACTTCCAGATTCACCCACATGTTTTTCAACACGTAATGCTTGGACTGATAGCGGCAACCATGGCAATTAATGATCAACGTCGAAGTGCGTTCGGCAAACGGCCGGCCAAGGGCATCCACTCCGGTTACGACCAAGGGCACGGCCTGCACAATGCGCGTGCTTCTTCTCTTGCGCAGCTCGGTCCCTGCGTTCACAGCGCCTTCGGTCGACATGTCGATACTCTCGTCCGCCAAGTCGGGGCTCTCTTCGTCATTCAGCATCGTCGCCGTACCTTAGCAATTGCGGCCTATGCTCTGCGCCTCTACGATTTCTTGAGAGGCATGCCCTCGGGGCTCTCGCCGCGATGTGCTCCGGTCAGGAACGACCACAGTTCCTTAGCGACCCACACAGGCCCAACAAGCAAATAAACTGGTCCTTGAAAAAACGCCGGTTTGTTTCCCTCAATTCGGTGGCCCAAAAACAACAACATCCAGCCTCCGATGAAACACACCGCTCCGGCTCTCCAGCGCATGAGCAGCAGCAGAATAATCCCTGCAAAAATGAGCGGAATACCGATGCCGTGGAGCAGTTTGTTCCACCCCGAACTGTGTTCGTGGTCGTACTGGTTCATGTAGTGCGCCAATCCCGGCAAAGCGCACCTCCTACTCCAGTTCCGGGAAGAACTGGCGACGATTGACGGGGACAATCCACCGTTGGAACGGACTTTATCGTGAATTGGAGTTTTTGCCTAGAGTGACAATCATTCTGTACGTACTAGCTCTTCTGGCCCACGGGTTCCATGTTCAGATTCGCCCGACTTTTTCATAGTTTTGTGGAGGATAGCGATCTCGGCGTTGGCAATATGCTGACTAAAGGTCGCGACGACCTTCCATGGCTTTCAGCATGGTGACCTCGTCGGCATACTCGAGGTCTGCGCCGACGGGAATCCCCACGCCGATGCGCGTGACTCGCACGCCGAGCGGCTTCAGCAACTTGGACAAATACACAGCGGTTGCTTCGCCCTCTGCCGTGGGATTGGTGGCGATGATGATCTCTTCGATCGCGCCGCCCTTCAGCCGCTCAATGAGGCTCTTGATATGTAACTGTTCCGGGCCGCGGCCCTGTAGTGGCGAAAGCGATCCCCCAAGCACGTGGTACATGCCGCTATACGTGCGTGTCTTTTCGATGGCGAGGATATTGTGTGGCTCTTCGACCACGCAAATTGTACGCTGGTTGCGCGTGGGCCCAGCGCAGTAAAGGCACGGGTCCGAATCCGTGATGTTGTGGCAGGTCGAGCAGGTCCTGATTTTTTCTTTTGCGTCGCGGATCGCATCCGCAAGGCCGAGCGCCTCTTCGGCAGGAATCCGCAACAGATAAAACGCAAGCCTCTGTGCAGTCTTCTGCCCGATGCCGGGCAGGTGCTTCAGTTCGTCGATGAGTCGTTCCACAGGAGCGGCAAAATCTGGCATGCCCTTTGTGTAGCACAAGCTCGCGCACCGACGCAAACGGGGGGGCACTAATCTATGAGATGAAAAATCCTTGTTACTGGGATTGTGCAGCGGCCGACCCTCAGATCGGCCGTTCAAATGTAGAGAAGGACTAAAACAAACCTGGAATTTTCAGTCCGGCGAGGCCGGGAAGGCCCCCCGCGAGGCTCTTCATCTGGTTGGCGAGCTCTTCATCGACGCGGCGCGAGGCTTCATTCACAGCCGCGCGGAACAGATCTTGCAACATTTCTTGATCCTTGCTGGCGAACACATCCGGTTCGATTTTCACGTCTAGAACCTGCTTCTGGCCGTTCATTCTTACGGTGACCATTCCGCCGCCGGCAGAGGCTTCCACGGCGACAGCGTTCACTTGCCGCTGCAGGTCTTCCTGCACCTGCCGCAGCCGCGAGAGCATCTGTTGGAGAGCGCTGACTTCCATGTTCATGTGATGCCTCCTTATGCTTACTCGCCGGTGCGTCGCCGCACTTCGGAAATTCTTCCGCCGAACCGTTGCAACATCGATTTCACCATCGGATCATTTTCAAACTGCGCCCGCATTTCCTGCGTGGTCGCAGGGCGTGGCGTGTTTTCATCCTGAACCGTTCCGCTTTCAAGCTTAGCACAGACGCGCACCGAGCGCCCCAGTACCTTGCTTGATGAAGCACGGACCTTCTCTAAAGTTTCTCTCCCTTCAATTAATCCGGCAAACGCGCTTTCTTCCGACGGAAAATAAATGCGAACTTCCGCGCCTTCCAGCTCCCAACGCGATGCGTGTTCCAGAAGTTCGCCGATGAATTTCTGCTGAGACTGAATGGAGGATTTGATTTCAGTGACCTGTTCCGCGCTCAGTCCTGACGTGATCACTTCTTTCTTCGTTTCTGCTTTGGTCGGTTCGGGAGAATCGGTAACGGTCTCTATCGGTTTTCTTGCGGGAGCAACCGCTGCCGCGGAGCCGCTTGCGTTGACAGCGCTTGCCGTGGGCGCAGATCTCGACTCGCCCCTCATCTCGCCCGTGTAGCGGTCACCTTCTGCTAGCCCTGATGTAGGAAGGGAGGCGGGCGCCCTTTCGGATGAAACACGAGGGGGCAATCCTGCACTGACCGCCCCTGCCGTTGCTGTACGGGAAGGGAATTGCGGTGCCGCCACACTCGCCGTGGCGCTTCTCGGCGCCGATCCACCACCTGCTCTTCCACTTGCCCCATTGCTGAGTTCGGCGAGCAATTCCTCAAGCGGAGCAAGCCTCGCCGCGTTCACCAATCGCAACAAACCCATTTCCAGATGAACGCGCGGGTCCATCTCCCGTCGAACCTCGTTATCGGTCTGCAGCAAAATCTGGAAATAGCGCGTCAGGTCTTCCTCGGTGAAGAGCGAAGCGGCCTTTGCGATGCCCGGGCGCTGCTCGGGCGTGGCCGCAATCAAATCCGAATCCGCGCCGCACACACGCGCGATGAGGAGATTCCTCATGTGGCGGATGGCTTCCCGGCAGAAGTGCTGCAGGTTGCGGCCTTCGCGCTGGAAGCGGTGCACCAAACCGAGGGCGCGATCGGCGGAACGCTCGTGGATGGACTCGACGAGTTCTTGCAGAGCGTCTTCGGGAACGACGCCGAGCAGTTCGCGCACTTCCTTGTCCTCGATATCGTCGCCGCAGTAGGCGCGGGCTTGTTCGAGGAGCGAGAGTGCGTCGCGCATGCTGCCTTCGGCCATACGCGCAATCACGCTCAGTGCGCCGTCGTCGATCTTCAGTTTTTCTTCGTTGGCGATGTATTTCAGCCGGCTGGTAATTTCCGCGAAGGTCAGGGCCCGAAAATGGAAATGCTGCGAGCGGGAGCGGATGGTGTCTTCCAGATCTTCCGGCGCGGTCGTCGCCATCACGAAGATCACACGGTCGGGCGGCTCTTCGAGTGTTTTCAGCAGTGCGTTCGAAGCTTCACCTGTGAGCATGTGCGCTTCGTCGAGGATCACCACCTTGTGCCGCGCCGCAGCGGGAGCATAGCGTACCATTTCGCGAAGTTCGCGGATCTGGTCGATACCTCGGTTGGAGGCCGCGTCTATTTCGATGACATCCAGCGAAGTTCCTGCAGCAATTTCTTTGCAGGAATCGCATTCGCCGCACGGCTCGGGAGTCGGCCCCTTCACGCAATTCAGGGCTTTTGCCAGGATGCGCGCCGCCGTCGTTTTTCCCACACCGCGCGCGCCGGAAAAAATGTACGCGTGCGCCACTCGGTTGTTCTTGATGGCGTTCTGCAGAGTTTCCGTGACGTGGGCTTGACCGACGAGATCCGCGAAGGTTTGCGGCCGCCATTTCCGCGCGATCACTTGGTAGGTCATACGTGTCTTGCATTTTCGGCGCACGCCACCAAAAAGTCAAAAGTTCTGTGGTTGTGGATGGGAATGTTAGGCGTTGCTCATTCAGTTCGCGGCAACGGATTACTGATTACTCTCTTCAACTCGAGGAACTTCGGAGTTTCCGCGGCACACTTGGCTAACCCGGTACCGTTGCTCCCTTCCGGGCCTGGCGGGGTTCGCGGGACCTCGTTGCACGGAGCCCGAAGTTCCACGTCTTGGCAGTCGAAGTGATCGGCTGCACACAAAGTCTAGCACACGGTTCCGGGCCGCTCCACTCGACGCCAATTCTCACAGCCAAATTTTGGAATGGTTGTTTTCCCTTCGCTTCCCGCTTCTATGTAGCGGCGGCTTTACGCCCCCGTCTTGGTTTGCTTTTGTAGGCCCCGCCTTCCGAGGCGGGCCGCTCTTGCCAGTGTAGTGGCCGGTCTTCAGATCGGCACCATTCTCTTGACAAGACATTATGTACGGTGATCGGGAAAAGAAGCGAACCCACGACACAACCATCGTGCAGAAAAAGCCTCAACCTGTCATGCCGAAGGGAGTCTGCGGAGTAAGGAATCTCTCTGCCCCCGGCATTGCAATCGAAGAGTTATTGTATTTTAATATAACTTATAAAGTATATACGACATTTAATAGATTCTCTGCTATCCTGCCTCGGTACCTTGCGGGGAGTTCTCTTTTACTTGACTTAACGTGGCTTTCCTCTCTCCCCTCACAGGGAATCTTCCGTAACTCCGTTATCTCCCACACATCGCCAACCCCTGCTACTATCTCCCTTATTCCCCCTACTTGCGGAATAGGCGTGGGGGAGGGTGCCAATTACGGTTAACTTGCCAGGCGAATGTTGGAGCGCCGACATTCACGTGCGCTGAGGCCTCCTACGGGCCCTAAAGCAACT
>Ga0187772_10000207_pt1 | contig 25165 bp, 24 predicted proteins | sample 0116_SJ02_MP15_2_FD_133137 | JGI IMG/M metagenome (GOLD analysis project Ga0187772, IMG submission 133137) | Tropical peat soil microbial communities from peatlands in Department of Meta, Colombia - 0116_SJ02_MP15_20_MG | ecosystem: Environmental > Terrestrial > Soil > Wetlands > Peat | place... | reverse complement strand
TCCACTATACTCTCACAAGGACGAAGCTGGAGGAGGTTTCCCGCCCCATAGTCTCGAAGACCGAGGACACCATAAGGAGGGTCATCAACGACGCGAAGATGACTCCGGCTGATGTGGACAAGGTTGTCCTCATTGGCGGGATGACCAGGATGCCGCTCGTCCGGAAGTTCGTAGAGGATGTGGCCGGAAAGCCTGCAGAGAGGGGAGTGGACCCCATGGAAGCAGTGGCAATCGGGGCCGCGATTCAGGGGGCTGTACTGGCAGGAGAAATCAAGGACATCCTTCTTCTCGACGTTACACCGCTTTCGCTTGGGGTGGAGACTCTCGGTGGAATCGTGGAGAAACTGATCGAGAAGAACTCGACCATCCCGACGAAGAGAAGCAAGACGTTCACCACGGCGGCCGATTTCCAGACTGCCGTCACGATTCACGTGGTTCAAGGTGAGAGAGCCATGGCGGGAGACAACGTCTCTCTGGGCATGTTCAACCTGACCGGGTTGCCGCCCTCGCCCAGAGGAGTCCCTCAGATTGAGGTTGCCTTCGACATAGACGCCAACGGGATACTTACAGTGGCCGCAAAGGACCTCGGCACGGGAAGAGAGAACAAGATCACCATAACAGCCTCGACGAAGCTCTCGAAGGAGGAGAAGGAACGCCTAGTCAAGGAAGCGGAGTCGTTCTCGGAGCAGGACAAGCGCAAGAAGGAAGAGGCCGAGCTTAGGAACGAAGCTGACTCGGTTCTCTACACGACCGAAAGGACGAAGCGCGATTTCGAGGGCAAGGTCGGAAAGCCCGAGCTTGACAAGATTGATGCTGCCGCCCAAGAACTACGGAAGTCTCTCGACGGCAAGGATCTTCAGGCCATAAGGGACAAGAACGAAGCATTGAAGCGAGTACTTCAGGAGGTTGGCGCGTCCGTCTACCAGGCAGCTGCAAAGCAGCAGGCAGCCGGGCAGCAACCGCCGCCGGGTGGCCAGCCCCCATCCGACAACGTGACCGACGCAGACTACAAGGTCGTTGATGAAGAGAAGTAGCGTGTGAGGGCCAGTGTCTGAGAAGGAATACTATGACGTCCTAGGGGTGCCCAAGAACGCGACGAAGGATCAGATTAAAGACGCTTATAGGAACCTCGCGCTTCAGTACCATCCCGACAGGAACAAGTCCCCGGAGGCAGAGGAGAAGTTCAAGGAGATTTCAGAGGCCTATGCAGTACTTTCCGACGACGACAAGCGGAGACAGTACGACAACTTCGGCAAGGAGAGCATCCACCAGACCTACACCTCGGAGGATCTGTTCAGGGGAACCAACTTCGGCGACGTCTTCCGCGACATGGGTTTCGGTGGGTTCGACGACATCTTCGCGCAGTTCTTCGGAGGAGCGCCGAGGGAACGCCCCAGGCGAGGCGAAGACCTCACCTATCATCTTCAGCTGAACCTCGGAGATGTGATTTCCGAGACCACACGAGAGATAGAAGTGCCCAGAATGGAGGTCTGCGACACCTGTAGGGGGAGCGGTGCCAGACCGGGCACCACAGCCCACGCCTGCAGCACCTGCGGGGGGACGGGACAGGTTCAGAAGGTTCAGTCCTCCGGTTTCGCAAGGCTGGTGAGGATCACCGTTTGCCCGAAGTGCGGTGGCAAGGGGCAGGTCATGGACTCCCCGTGCAAGGACTGCAGAGGCAGAGGCGTAATCGAGAGGAACAGGAAGATCAAGGTCGCCATCCCTGCGGGGCTTGACGATGGTCACACCCTGAGATTACGCGGCGAGGGGAGCGCGGGCGAGAACGGCTCTCCCCCAGGTGACCTCTACGTCGTGGTGAACATCAGACCCCATCCGCTCTTCAAGCGACAGGACGGCGACGTCCTGTTTGAGGCGAAGGTGGGAGCCATAGACGCGATTCTCGGGACAGAGTTGAAGATACCGACGCTTTACGGTGACGTCAAGCTATCGGTTCCTGCGGGCACCCAGCCCGGCGCACTATTCAAAGTGAAAGGAAGAGGCCTGCCCAGGATCGGGGGGTGGGGCAAGGGCGACGAGTATGTCAAGGTGGACGTGGTGGTGCCCAGGGAGATCTCCGGGGCGCAGAGAGAACTTCTGAAGAGGTTCGCAGAGGAATCTCATCGTAGGAACTTGTAGATCATGAGGAACGGCACGCCGTCGATTTCCCTAATCGCCTGGCTCGCGCCAATCTGATTTTTGAGCGCCAGCGCCACAACCCTCCTGCCAGCCAGGTTGACGATGGAAGAGGTGCGGATCAACCTAAGCGCCTCACCGGTGTCCACCTTGGCACCAGAATAGAATTCGCTCGACAGGTGAACCTGCAACCTCCCCTCGGCTACCGTCTTCCCGACGAGTTCCTCGTCGCAGATGTTGACGAGTTTGCTACCCTGATACTCGGCCGTTCTGACTGCAAAACCAGGTACGCGCACTTTATGTTACCTTCGCAACTGAACGCGCGCCGCATGCCTCGCAGACCATGAACCACATTCTCCGGTCCTTCTCGAGATGAGTGTCCGGGCTTCCGCATACGGTGCAAAGAACTCCGTCCTTCATATACCTCTGCAACAGCTGGAAGAAGGAGTCCTTGTCCTTCCGGCCTATGAAAATCGCCCTCTCCCCGTCGAGGGATGCGGCAGTCGCGAGCTCCTTCGCCAGGTACATAAGAACCCTGCTCGGCTCCCGCCTCAGGAGTTTGGGGAACTCCGCGTAGTTCCTGAATATTGTCTTGTTCCCGACCCATATGACGTCCGGTTCTGGCAGCTCAAGGCGCAACGCACCGGACTTCTTCGCGTCCTTGTCCAGGCTGGAACGGGCTCTTTCGAGCAGTTCCTCATACGAGCGCGCCATGGCCCAATTTGACCCTGTGGGTATTTCAACCCTTCGCGATGTGCGAGACAGGTGAGGTTCGCTTCATGCCAGCCGTGTGTCTGGGAACCCAGGGAAGCGAAGCTGGCGAGGTGCGGCAGGGCTGAGGAGAAGCGGTTCGGGGACGAGGCGGCCCTCAAAGGATTAAAGGGGAAAATTGCGAGGCGCAGACGTGAAACCGAGAGCTGAGATTGGGGTCTTGGGCGGCTCTGGATTCTATAGCCTCTTCACCGGTGCCCCCCCTCTGTCGGTTACGACGGAGTACGGGGCTCCCAGCGGCCCGCTCACAGTCTCGCAGGTGGCGGGGAGAAGCGTGGCGTTCCTCCCAAGGCACGGTGCCCATCACGAGTACCCCCCTCACATGGTCCCCTATCGGGCGAACCTTCAGGCCCTCAAACTGATGGGCGTGAGCAGAGTAGTTGGTCCTTGTGCAGTGGGCAGCCTGCAACCAGAAGTGAAGCCCGGAGATTTCGTATTCTGCGATCAGTTTGTGAACTTTACATCGGGGAGAAAGGACACATTCTTCGATGGTCCGCAGACCACCCACGTTTCCAGCGCGAGTCCGTACTGTCCAGAGATGAGAAGAGTGGCGATAACGGCGGCGAAGAAGATGGGGCTGAGGCTTCACGAAAAGGGGTGCGTCGTGGTGGTCCAGGGACCGAGGTTCTCGACTGCTGCGGAGAGCAGGTTCTTCAGACTACAGGGATGGGAGATAATCAACATGACCCAGTACCCGGAGGTCGTCCTCGCGAGAGAACTGGAGCTCTGCTATCTTAACGTCTCATTGGTCACCGACTACGATGCGGGCCTTGAAGGCGACCCTCAGGTTAAACCGGTGACCCAAAAGGAGGTCGTGAAAGTTTTCAATGGCAACCTCCGGAGGCTGCGGGCGCTTATCACGGAGGTCGTGAAGACGGTGCCTGAGAGGCGAGGGTGCGGCTGCGGGCAGTCCCTTGAGCACGCGAGGTTGGGTGCCTGATGGCCACATTGGAAGAGGATCTCAGACGCGTGATCCGGAACATTCCTGACTATCCTAAGAAGGGGGTGGTGTTCAGGGACCTGACCACACTCTGGAAAGACAGTGAGATGATGAGAAGGACGACGGACGCACTGTTGCACCAGTGGGAGAAGAAGAGGCTGAACAGGATAGTGGGAATAGAAGCGAGGGGTTTCATTGTCGGTGCCCCCCTTGCGTACAGGATGGGCGTCGGCTTCGTTCCCGCCAGGAAGCTCGGCAAACTCCCAGCCCAGACTCTCAGAGAGGACTACGAGCTGGAGTATGGGAAGGAGGGGCTAGAGCTTCACAAAGATGCGATCTCCAGAGGAGACAGGGTGCTCATAGTTGACGACCTGCTTGCGACAGGGGGGACAGCAAAGGCTGCGCGAATACTCGTGGAGAAGCTTGGAGGGGTCGTTGTCGGCCTTGCATTCGTGGCAGAGCTCTCCTTCCTCAAGGGCAGAGAGAAGCTGGAGGGATACGAGGTGCGGTCGCTCGTGAAGTATCTCACCGAATAGGGCCTGCCCCACACCGCGGCTGGAGAGGGTCACACAAGCCAAAGAGAAACTGTTTATCCACCATCGCACGGGCATCTTAGCGCACGCAATATGACCAAGATAGCGGACCCCAAACTGACCGAAAGTGGCGAGAAGAACTTCCTCTGGGCGAAGAACCACATGAGCACTCTCAATATCCTCTCAGAGAAGTACGCGAGGAAAAAGCCGCTGGAGGGGGTAAGAATCGGCGTCTGCTTGCACATCACCAAGGAAACCTCCGTCCTGATCGACACGCTACTCACGGCTGGGGCTGACGTCAAGGTCAGCGCTGCGAACCCGCTCTCGACCCAGGACGATATTGCTAGTTACCTCGCAACGAGGACCGACGTATGGGCTTGGAGGGGGCAGAGCGCAAAGGAGTATGACTGGTGCATCAAACAGGTACTGGACACAGGGCCGTCCCAGCTCATTGATGACGGGGGGGACATGAACGTCAAGGCAGTCACGTCGGCGGCAAAGGGAATCGTCGGTGGTTCGGAGGAGACCACGACAGGCGTTATCAGGCTGAAGGCCCTCGAGGCCGAAGGGAGACTAAGGTATCCCGTCGTCGCAGTCAACAACGCACAGACGAAGTTTCTCTTCGACAACAGGTACGGCACCGGGCAGAGCACGATCGATGGGATCCTGAGGGCCACAGCCCTCCTCCTAGCAGGGAAGCGAGTGGTGATAGTAGGCTACGGCTGGGTGGGAAAGGGAGTTGCGAAGCGTGCGAGAGGCATGGACGCCAGAGTCACTGTGGTTGAGGTCGACCCCATCAAGGCGATCGAAGCGCATCTCGACGGCTTCGAGGTGACGAACATCGCTGAGGCCGCGAAGACGGGGGAGCTGTTCATTACTACCACAGGCCAGAAGAACGTGATTCCGTACTCCGCCATCGAAAAGATGAACGAAGGCGCTATTCTCTCTAACACGGGCCACTTCGATGTCGAAGTCGACGTGAAGACGATGATGTCAAGGGCCAAGAAGGTGAGGGCCGTCAGACCGAACGTTGATGAGATCACGCTGCCCAACGGGAAGAAAGTTTACCTGATTGGAAAGGGTAGAATCACCAACCTCGTGGCAGCAGAGGGCCACCCACCAGAGGTGATGCAGATGTCCTTCGCAAACCAGTTCATGGCTGCCCTCTACATCAGGGAGAACCACGCAAAGCTGGAGAACAAGGTCTACGGCGTACCTATCGAGACAGAGCGCGAGATAGCGAACGCCACGCTCACGTCGTGGGGAATCCGGATCGACGCGCCCACCAAAGAACAAATCGAGTACTCGAAGAGCTGGGCCCTGTAGAATCACTTCACCTCAAGGAAGCCTATTATAATTGGGCGAGCCCGATTCCAGAAGGGTGGGAGCAATCAGCCAGGGCAGCATCATTATCACTGCCGCCCTGCCGTACGCCTATGCAGACATACACCTCGGACACATCGCGAGCACGAACCTCCCGCCGGACATATTTTACCGGTATCTCAAGACGAGGGGACGGCGCGCCCTGCAAATCTGTGCCTCGGATGATTTCGGAACCCCCATACTCATAGCCGCAGAGAAGAAGGGAGTGAAACCGAGCGATTACGTGGCAATCTGGAATCAGCGCTTTCGCGAGGACCTTGCTTCGCTGGGGATTGTCTACGACCTGTTCGATAGGACGAGCTCGCCCGAAAACGTCGCTCTGGTTCAGCGGTTCTTCACGAAACTGAACGAAAACGGCTTTGTTTTCGAGTCGGATGTTGACCAGTTTTACTGCGAGACCGACAAGAAGTTTCTGCCGGACAGGTACGTAAAGGGAAAGTGCCCGTATTGCGGTGCCGAGGATCAATATTCCGATGGCTGCGAAAACTGCGGGCGGACGCTTCAGCCCGGGCAGATACTCGAACCCCACTGCTCGAACTGCGGACGGGTCCCCGTGATGAGAAGAACGAGCCATTACTTCTTCAGGCTATCAGCCTTTTCTCAGAAGCTTGAGAAATGGCTCAAGGAAAACGAGAACCTACAGGCTGATGCCAGGAACTACGTTCTTGGCTGGATAAAGGATGGGTTGCAGGATTGGGACATAACCAGAGACATCTCGTGGGGCGTCCCTATTCCGCTGAAGGGCGCCGAGGGGAAGGTCCTGTACGGGTGGTTCGACAACCACCTCTGTTATATCTCCACCGCCCTGAAGGCGACAGGCAAGTCGGAGGAAGAGGGTCGGGCGTTCTGGAACGATTCTGTAATCTACCATTTCATAGGCAAGGACATCGTCTACCACCACTACCTGTTTCTTCCTAGCATGAGGATGGGCGAGGGGAGCTTCAAGCTCCCGGACTTCATTCCCACCAGGGGTCATCTTCTCCTTCAAAGGAAGAAGATATCGCGTAGCCGGCACTGGACGATAACCGTTAGGGACTTTCTAGGCCTCTTTCCAGCCGACTACCTTAGGTTCTATCTGACGAGGATCGTCCCTTACGCCCAGTCAGACGCCGACTTCAGCTGGGAAGAGTTCAGAGAGAAGATCAACAACGAGCTCGTGGCGAACATTGGGAACTTCATATACAGGACCTTGACCTTCGTCAAGAACAATCACGGATCGGTGGTCCCCGAACCCGGGCGGCCAGGAGAGGACGAGGAAGGGCTCCTAAGGGAGTTCCGGAATGCCTCTGAAGACGTTGCCTCCCTGATCGAGCGAGGTCACTTCGACAGGGCCCTCAAGCGAATCCTAGATCTCTCCTCAAAGTGTAACCAGTACTTCCAGCATCGAGCCCCGTGGCAGAAGGGAGATGACGAACCCACTGTAATGTTCTATTCATGCAACTTCGTGGCGAGCCTGGCGCTCCTCCTTCGACCGTTCCTGCCCTTTACGGCTGAGGCCACCTGGGCGCAGCTAGGTCTCAGCGACGAGTCGGGACTAAAGTGGGAGTCCGCTCAAGAGCTGAATCTGAAACCGCTGCATTCAATAGGCGAGCCGAAGCCTCTCTTCAGGAAAATCGAGGAGAAGGATATCGAGCAGGCGGAGAAGTTACTGGGATAGTCAGTCGCATGACTGAAGCAGCTCCAGACCCTCTGAGAGTGTGCAATCCATTTCGTCGTCGATGGTCCTGTTGCCTAGAACCTGTGCTATAGGGTCGAAGTCGTCGTACTTGGTGGTCTTGAAGCCCGACGCAAGCAGGCTCACCTGAAGTCTTGAGGAACCGGAGTAGCTGACACAATACTCGACGTCGACCGCTTGGTTGTCCATCATAGATCCAAGACGCTTCACGGCCACTCCCACGCTGCTGGCCGAGACGGAGGAGTCGCCGGTAAGGATGACGACAGCTCGGCCCGCCTCCTTCGCTTCGGCAAGCTTGCTTATCGACACGACCGCTCCCGCGACCGCCTCCTCTGCCTTGTCAGGCGAGTCTGAGCTCGACATCCCGAGGAGAGAGTACCCACCCTGCAGGACCGTGCCCAGCACCTTGTTCAGCCCCACTGGAACGGAGGAATCGGACGACCGAGAGAGGAGTGAAGCGAGGGCCTTTACCGCCTCCCTGTTCGCCGACCCGTACACATCGGTCAGGGTCGAATCATTCGGCGATGATTTTAGCATCGCGTCGTTGTCGATGACGATCACGCCTCTCGCTACCGACCTCAGCCTTCGTAGGGCTATACCGGCATAGAATCTAAGCTTCTTTTCGAAATCGAATGGCATTACGGCGACCGCCACCGTCGTGGCCCCGCATTCTTGGGCGATTGAGGCGACAATGGGTGCGAGTCCAGAACCCGTAGCCCCGCCAAGACCAGCGACAACGAAGACGACCTTTGCGCCACCCATCACGTCCCTGATTCTCGGATAAGATCGAATCGCGAGACCACGGACCATAGAGGGATTGAGCTTCTGGTCCACCGGACATTCGACCAGTATCTTCTCGCCCGATTCGGCCGCTTCGAAGTCATCGGCGTCACAGGACACGTACGCGAACCGATCGACCAATAGAGACTCTCTGCTCAGAAGGGACGTTATTCTACTGCCCGCGCTCCCAATTCCTACGGCGAGGATTCCTCCAGCAGGGCTCTGTTCGGACATGGTCGGGCAACAGCCCTTTAAATAGCGCGGGATTTACGAACCCACGAGCCAAAACTATAAACAAATGGTGCACAGAATGTTGACTAGAGTGCGCTGAAATCGCTGTAATTGTTTTTACTCTGGCTTATTTTGTCTGATATCATCCTTGTTGACGAGTTTGTTGACCAAGTCGTCCATCATATGGCCCGTGCACTCTACCTTGATTGATCGGACTCCCTCTACCGATAGGGCGGCTCTCCTGATGTCTCGGCCCATGTTCACCGCAAGTGGGCTGTAGGGTGACAACGGCTGAAACCTGACTTCTACCAGACCGTCTCCTTTTTCGATGATCTCGGTGATTATGTTCAGTTCGCGGAACTTTCGCGCAGTCTCTTCGTCGACCAGCTCGTTCAGCCCCTCAGCCACCCTCTTCGTCAGTTCGGTTTCCAACGCTCGCCAGATAGTTGCCTGCTGTGTATATGACCTTACCGCTCCTACCAGTGGACCTTCAAGCTCAGCGGATGAGACGCCTTTACTTCGTCGACCTTACCGATGCTGGTGCGCGTAGGCACGTCGCCCAGCGTCCCTGCAAGCAACGACTTCTGGATGTCATTCAGCGCGGCGGCGTACTCGTCCAGGGTTTCGAGCGGTTCCGACTCGGTCGGTTCTATCATGAGTGCCTCGTTGACAATCAGAGGGAAGTAGACCGTTGGCGCGTGCATCCCTCGGTCGAGCACCGCCTTCGCTACCTTCATCGCGCTTCCTGGGAGCTCGCTTTTCACCGAAACGACAGCTTCATGTTTCCGCCAGAGGTCTCCACCATGAGAGGCCGGAAACGACTCCGGATCGAGAGATTTCCAGAGGTAGTTGGCCGCGAGAACGGCCAGGGAAGAGACGTCCGACAGGCCGGAGGAGCCGAGGAGCCGAATGTAGGCATAAGCTCGGAGGAGGACAGCGGAGTTGCCCACGAATCCCTTAAGGGGGCCAATGGTGTGCTCCAGACTCCTGTCCAGGTGGTACTTCTCACCCGACTTCGACACGACGGGAATAGGGAGGTAACCAGCGAGTTCCTTAGTGGCACCCACGGGTCCGGCTCCCGGTCCTCCTCCTCCGTGCGGAGTCGCGAAGGTCTTGTGGAGGTTTAGGTGGACGACGTCGAACCCCATGTCTCCGGGGCGGGCTTTGCCTAGAAGCGCGTTCATGTTTGCACCGTCATAGTACATCAGTCCGCCCACGTCGTGAACCGCTCGGCACACTTCGATCACCTCGCTTTCAAAGAGACCGAGAGTGTTCGGAACGGTGAACATCATCCCCGCGGTTCTTTTGCCTGCCAGTTCTTCCACGGCTCTCGCGCGGACCAGGCCTGAAGCGTCTGACGGAACCTTGACAACCTTGAAGCCTGCCATGGCTGCGCTCGCCGGGTTTGTCCCGTGCGCCGAGTCTGGGACCAGAATCTCATCTTTCGAACCTTGCGCGTGCTCCTGCAGGAACCTTCTGATCATGAGGACTCCCGCGAACTCGCCTTGGGCGCCAGCGGCCGTTGAAAGCGAGAACCTGCTCATGCCAGTGATAGCGCAGAGCATCTCTCCGAGTTCGTAGAACATGGAGAGCAATCCCTGGACCGTCTCTTCAGGCTGAAGCGGGTGTGCGTTCTTCATCCCGTCGGATGCTGCTATCACCTCAGACACCTTCGGGTTGTACTTCATTGTGCAGCTGCCGAGAGGGTACATCCCGGTCTCGACGGAGAAGTTCATCTGTGAGAGGCGATTGAAGTGGCGGAGCACCTGGAGTTCAGAGAGCTCGGGCAGGTCGGGTGGGTCTCGGCGCATCCCCATAGGCACGTAAGAAAGCGGATCCCCCATCTCACGCTCGACCCGGGAGTCTAGAGCGGGAATGAAGCCTACTCGGCCAGGCTTGCCCATTTCTTTGAGCAGGGGCTCGTCCCAATAGGCCTGCCTAAACTTCGGCATATCAGAGCACCTCCTCCAAAGTTCCTGCGAGAAGCTCGATATCGTCGGCGCTGTGCATTTCTGTCACGCAGTAGAGTCCCGCTTCGACTCCGAGGCCGAAGCTCTTGTCCAGCGGATACCCCGCCATCACCCTCTTTTCTGAGAGCGCCTTGAATATGGAATTCGCGCTCTTCCTCCCGTATCCCACGACGAACTCCTTGAAGAACGGCCCCCGGAACAAGGGACATTCGACTCCGTGGATCTTCGATATCCGTTCAGCGGCATAGTGGGAGTTGGAAATTACAGACTCGCCGAGCCTTCGGAAGCCACCCTTGCCGAGGAGGGCAAGGTAGCTGGCCGCAGCCAAGGCCATGAGCGATTGATTCGTGCAGACGTTGGAGGTCGCGGCTTCGCGCCTGATGTGCTGCTCCCGTGTCTGCAGGACCATCGAGAACGCCTTCTGGCTCGGATCAGCAACCGTTGAAGTGAGACCGATCAGACGACCCGGCATGCTCCTGGCGAGCTTAAGATCCTTGACCGAGAAGATTCCCAGATGCGGTCCACCGAAATTCATCGGTATCCCCAGAGGTTGGCCCTCGCCGACAGCGATGTCCGCACCGTAGGCCCCCGGCTCCTTTACGAGCGAGAGCGAAATCGGGTCGACGCCCACGATGGCCAGAGCCCCCGAGCTATGTGCTGCGTCCACGAGCTCTTTCGCTTCCTCCTCTATTACGCCGAGGTAGTTGGGGTTCTCGAAATAGAGCCCCGCGGTGTCTTCCGAAAGCATCCCTTCGACATCGAGCGCGCTTAGCCTTCCTGTAGCATGGTCGAAGGGGGCCTTGGCCAGGGTCAGCCCCAAAGGCTCCACGTAGGACTTGATGACCGCAGCACGCTCTGGGCCTATGTTCCCGCCCAGCACGAACCTTCTCCTTCCGGTGACCCTCACGGCCATTCGCACTGCCTCGGCGGCCGCAGAGGCCCAATCGTACAGGGAACTGTTGCAGGCTTCCATTCCGAGAAGATCGCACATGAGACTCTGGTACTCGTACAGAGCCTGGAGCATCCCTTGGCTAATCTCAGGCTGGTACGGCGTGTAGCTGGTATAGAATTCCTGTCTTGCCATAATGGACTCTACCACCGCAGGAACGTAATGCGGCCAAACTCCTCCGCCGAGAAAGCACAGCGACTGACCATCAGTGGTGACGAGCCTGGACTGGATTTCTCTTCTGACCACGTTCTCGGGCTGACCCTCAGGAATCGCGAGGGGGACCCGCAACCGCACCTCGGCGGGGATGTCTGCAAATAGGTCCTCCACGGAGGTAGCACCAATGCGCTCCAGCATTTGCGAAACGATTCTTTCATCGAGGTTAGGCAGTAGAGGATGCCGTTTCGTCGATCTTTCCATGACAGGAGGGACAAAAGAACGCTTAAAATAATAATCTGGCGGCCCCCGCACCCGACCTATTGAGAAAGATCTTTGCGGCTGCAGCAGTGGGGCTCCTTCTCGCTTTGCTCATCCCGATGGGCTTGCCTGCTCAAGCCCAGTCGCTGCCCCTGGTGAGCGTCGAGAGCCACTATACGGTCGACCGCTACGGCTATGCGATCATCCGTGAGACCGTGATTTACAATAACTCTGGAACGTCGGCCGTACAGGTACCGAGCATTCAGCTCGGCTTCGGGAATATTACGGGAGTTGTTCAGGATTACAACGTGACCGGGACGGGCTACACGGTGACGACGGGAACGAACGGCAACCAGTCGGTCTTCTCTGTCTCGGGAGGAGGTCAGTCGATACCAGCGGGGTCCGTCAGCTCGTTCTCCTTCGAGGCGCTGGTGCCGGATGCCGTTACAAGAACCAACTCGACCGCTCTTAGAGTGCTCATCATCTCTGAGCCCTTCGTCAGCTTGCAACTACTCCGACTCGACCTTGTACTGACGCTCCCCTACGCGACCCAGCTGGTCCAGAACCCGAGATGCGTTTGCTTGCCAGGTAATTCGTACAAGCTGCCGAGTACAGTCGCGAACTTCAACTACACCTATTCGCGAGATGTGCTATTCACAGTCACCAACAGCTCTCTTGCAAAATCAATCAATCAGGCCATCCTAGTCAAGCCGAGCAGCATTCAGGACCTCCACCCGCTGGTTGTGTACTCCGCGAGCCGGACGATTACTGTATCGTCGAGCGGCGACCCGGTGGTGCAGGACTCCTTGAAGTTCGAGAACCTGGGCACGACCGACCTGTCAAACCTGACTGTGAGTCCCCTGGCTCTTGCCAATTCCCAGATAACAGTGGTACCTTCAGCACAGCCGCCGTTGCTCAACCCCTCTGTGGTCTCGCTCAATTACTTCGCCATATCGTTGAACGACACCTCAGTCGGCCTCCCTGTTGAGCCGAATCAGAATTTCACTATCACCTACTATTATCCTCTGGCCAAGGCATACTACAGCATCTCGGGAGGCACCGTAAAGATCGACATCCCTCAGAGCCCACCTATCCAGGCACCCGTGGAATCGTACACAATCAAGATGTCGCTCCCTCCAGGCGTGAGGACAGTGCAGGCTGCCCCTCAGCCCATGGTCAAAGTGAACCCGTTCGAGTCAGGGACAACCCAGCTCTCCTACGGGCTGAGCGTCGGTTGGGCGCTGGACGGGGGCGTACCGGTGGCATCCCTGATATTCATCGTCTCGCTCGTGGGCCTCGTCGCCGCGGGCGAAACCTCTAAGGAGGAAGAAGGCCCCGAGGAGACAACCGTCGACATGGCATCCGCCATGATTAAGGCGTTCGAGGAGAAGACCAGCCTGATAAACGGCCTCTTCGAAGAGATAGTGGCTACCGATCCGAACAAGCTGAACAAGGCCTACTTCGACGAGCTAAGGTCGAGGCTCGACGTTTTCAGAGGCAGGGCGCTCCAGAGACTCAACGAGCTCAAGCAGAAGTCCACGACCAAGAAGTTCTTCGACCTTCTGAACCAGATGCACAGCACCGAGAGGGAGGTGGACAGGGCGGCCAGGGACATGCTCAACCTCTATGAGCAGTACTACATGCGGAGGACAAGAAAGGACGTGTATGACAGGCTCCTGCCCAACTACAGAAGGAGGCTCGATAGGGCCCTCAATCAGCTGTCCGACGAGCTGAACACAGCACAGAGAGAAGCCAAGCTGCTCTAGCTCGTCTCCGGCATTGCCGGGCCCGAGGATCGGGCCAGCAGACTTATGAAGGAGCAGACGAGGAAACTAAATGATTTGACCGAGCAGACAAAGAAACTAGTGGTAATAGGGTCGGGCCCAGCTGGGCTCACGGCCGCGATTTACGGGTCTCGGGCCGACCTTAGCCCTGTGGTATACACCGGGACCGCCTACGGCGGACAGCTGATGGTCACCAGCGAAGTGGAGAACTTCCCGGGATTTCCGGACCCGGTGCTCGGACCAGACCTCATGGACAGAATGAGAACGCAAGCTCAGAGACTGGGGGCGACCCTGATTCAGGAGGATGTGACTGGAGTTGATTTCAAGGCCTATCCGTTCGAAATCAGGACCGCCACAGACGCTGTGAAGGCTTATTCGGTAATCGTAGCCACCGGCGCCAACCCGAAGAGGCTCGACCTGGACTCCGAAAGGAGGCTGATGGGCAAGGGAGTCTCCAACTGCGCTGTCTGTGACGGTTTCTTCTTCAGGGGCAAGAAGGTGGCGGTCGTCGGAGGGGGGGATACAGCGATGGAGGAAGCCACGTTCTTGACGAAGTTCGCTACGTCGGTCGTCGTAATACACAGAAGGTCAGAGCTCAGGGCGAGCGCGGCGCTTCAGCATGAGGCCCGCTCCAATCCAAAGATAGGCTTCATTTGGGACACTATAGTGACAGGGGTGCTGGGAGATGGACGCGTGCAGGGCGTCAGGCTAAAAGGTCTGAAGTCCGGAGTTGAGACGGACCTCGCGGTGGACGGGCTATTCGTCGCAATCGGCTATGAACCGAATACCAGAATCTTCGAGGGGCAACTGGAGCTTGACAGGGCCGGATACATCAATGTCAGAAACGAGACGGAAACCAATGTCCCTGGCGTCTTCGTGGCTGGCGACGCCCACGACCATAGATACCGGCAGGCAATAACCGCGGCGGCCGACGGCTGCAAGGCCCTGCTGGATGCGGAGAAGTTCCTGAACAAGAAACTTGCGGTAGTCAGCTAATGACTGGAATGAATCGATCTTCGCCCGACGACTTGCTCAGCGGACCCACAATAGGGGTCTTGTAGCCGCAGAACCGGCACCGGTTGTGGGCGTCGAGATTGTACTCTCGAATCTCATAGCCGAATCTTCCGATCAGAAGTCGGTGGCAGCCTGGGCAGTATGTGCTCTCTGCCGGGTGACCAGGCACGTTACCGAGATAGACGTAGTTCAACCCCGCCTTCCTTCCTACCCTGACATGCTTCTCCAGCGTCTCAATCGGGGTGTTTGGCAGGTCCATCATCTTGTAGTCAGGGTGGAACCTGAGGAAGTGGATTGGTGTGTCCGGCCCTAGATTGTCCACAACCCATCTGCAGAGTTTCCCTGCTTCTCCCAGGTCGTCCCCCAGGCCAGGAACAATTAGGTCCGTGATTTCCACGTGTGTCTTGGTCTTGCTCTTGATCTCCAGTAGCGTCTGGAAGATGGGCTCTGAGTCGGGGACCCCGATATAGCGCCTGACGAACTCCGTCTTGCCGCTTCCCTTGAAATCGACGGTTATGCAATCGAGGAAATCGCTCATCATTGCTACCGTATCTGGTGTGTCGAAGCCGTTGGAAACGAACAGGTTGAAGATCCCTTTCTTCCTGGCGAGCTTGCCGACGTCTCTCGCGTACTCCATGAAGATGGTCGGCTGATTGTAAGTGTAGGCAAGGCCCTCGCATCCATATCGCTCGGCGTTCGAAACAACGTCCTGAGGTGTAGCCTCAGTGCCTTCGACCCTTCGCCGCTGGCTGATGTCGGCATTCTGGCAGTACTGGCACAGCCAGTTGCAACCTGTGGTTGCGATTGAGAATATCTTGGATCCGGGCCTGTAGTGGACTACGGGCTTCTTCTCGATGGGATCTACGTGGCCGGCTATTATCTTCCCGTAGACCAGAAGGTAAAGCTTTCCGCCGACTACGCCCCTCACTCCGCACAGCCCTGTCTGGCCCTCGCCGAGCTGGCAGAGGCGCGCACAGGCAGTGCACTGGATCTTGCCGCTGGGAAGGTCTCTGTAAAGCTCAGCCTGTTTCCCCATGGGCTCGGTCAGGCGCTGGGGGAGGGACAATTGCTCCTTCTTGCGTGGTTGCCCGCCCTTTAGACTTTGCTGGGACCTGTCATGGTCTCGGCGCAATCGAGCCGTAGTTCAGAAGTTCGGAGTTAGTTTCTTAAGGGAGTGCAAAAGGTGCCCCCCCAAATTCGGAGCGATGGCCGAGCTTGCAGTACAAGTGGATCGCACTTTCCAACACGACGATAGGGTCCCTTATGGCTTCGTTAGACGGGACCATCGTCCTGATCTCGCTTCCGGCAATCTTCAGGGGGATACAAATCGATCCCCTGACCTCATTCCAGTACCTTCTCTGGCTGCTCTTCGGCTACAGCGTGGCCACGTCCACCCTGCTCGTTACGTTTGGCCGCATCTCCGACATGTTCGGGCGGGTCAAACTCTACAACCTCGGATTTGCGATATTCACGGCCGGTTCTCTGATGGCGTACCTCACGCCGAACACAGGCGACCTTGGCGCGCTCGAACTCATCACGTTCAGGATAATACAGGGCGTCGGCGGAGCTTTCCTTTTCGCGAACGGAGCTGCCATAATCACTGACGCCTTCCCCGAGAACGAGCGGGGTCAGGCTCTCGGGATAAACATGGTCGCCATCCTTGCTGGGTCGCTCATCGGGCTGATTGCTGGAGGTATACTCGCGACCTACAATTGGAGGTACATCTTCCTGGTATCCGTCCCTGTCGGGATATTCGGCACCCTGTGGTCCTATCTTAGGCTGGAAGAGCGCGGCAAAATAAACAGGAACCAGAAGCTCGATCTGTGGGGGAACGCTACGTTTGGTATCGGATTGACACTCATTCTACTGGCCGTGAGCTACGGGTTGGAGCCCTACGGGAACTCGCCCATGGGCTGGGCCAACCCCTGGGTGGCCGGCTCTCTCGTGGCCGGCTGTGCCATGCTGGTGGCATTCCCGTTCATAGAGAGCAGGGTCGAGTATCCCATGTTCAATCTGGATCTGTTCAGAATCAAGGCGTTCTCGGCAGGGAATGTCGCCAACCTGATGTCCTCGGTCGGCAGGGGAGGAGTGCAGATCATGCTGATCATACTACTGCAGGGGATATGGTTGCCGCTCCACGGTTACAGCTTTGAGTCAACCCCATTCTGGTCCGGGATATACATTACTCCGATGCTCCTTGGGTTTGTCGTGATGGGCCCGCTCAGCGGACGGCTCTCTGACAGACATGGGGCACGTGGACTTGCCACTTCGGGCATGATTATCACGGCCGCGACCTTCCTCCTGCTCTCTACTTTGCCCTACGACTTCCAGTTCTGGGAGTTCGCGGTTATCCTGTTTGTGATGGGAATTGGAGGAGGACTCTTCGCCTCTCCTAATACTGTGGCAATCATGAACTCGGTTCCTCCCGAGCACCGCGGAGCAGCTTCCGGCATGCGAGCTACTTTGCAGAACGCCGGCCAGACGGTCAGCATCGCCATCTTCTTCACGATTGTGCTTTCGACCCTATCCGGCAACCTGCCCGGGGCCCTGAGCGCTGCCGCTCAGGGCGCGGGTGCGCCCCAGCTAGCACAGGCATTCAACTCGATCCCACCCACCGGAGCCGTATTTGCAGCGTTCCTGGGTTACAATCCGATTGGATCTGTCCTCAGCTCGCCTCAGCTAGCACCGCTCCTGCAGGCACACCCTCTGAGTTTGTCGGTGCAGGCCTACCTCACGGGCACTACGTTCTTCCCGAAGGCGATTGCTCCCCCATTCATGACCGCACTCCAAGAGGCTTTTTACATCGGAGTCGCGATTTCGGTGGTGGCTGCGGCCGCATCGCTCCTGAGAGGTGGCAAGATGCAGACTATTCAGACCACGTTCGTTCAACCCATGGAAGCTGGGCTGACGAAGCCCAACATGCCCATAGTATCCGATCCTGACCCGTCCCAGGATCCAAACCCGGATCCGGAGATGGACCCTAACAAGCCCGATGAAGAGCCGTCGGGCAAAGAGTAACCAGGGCAAGATCCTCGTAGCTAGCTCTCGCAGGCATCCTGCCCGCTGGTCGCAAGGAAGATAGGGACCCAGCTGGCCATTCCAATTCAGGCATCGCCCGAGGACCGGCGGGAACTAGGTCTCGAGGGGCTCGCGAACCAGTCATGAAGCAGCCTACAGTATGTGAAGTCCTTCGAGGCCCAACGCGATTCCAATCAGAACAAACGTCGAGTTCAAGACTGCATTACCATTGCCGAAGTGAGCCACCGCAATTCTGTGCCTAAGACCGAAGATTCCGCCCTCGGTGAGGGCGTCGAGAAGGAGGTGCGAATAAGCCGCAATGGCCCCGAGCGCGCATGCCAACTCGACAAGCTGACCTCGTAGAGCGACCCCCAGCAAGCCAGCCGTAACGAAGACCGTGGCGACCCCCAGGGAGGCTCCCCACAACGGAGCGGTGACCAGCGAGTGCGTGAACCAGGTACGAACGCTGCGGCCTTGGCGGGTTGAGTGGCCAACCCAGTCGAGCACGTACCCGATTGAGAGGCCAAGCCATGCCCCCAGAACGAGGGGCAGTGGCGAGGGCCAAGGGACTGCGGAAGCGAAACAAAGCTCGGCCCCGACGGAGAAGAAGTTGTGCGCGACAGCCTTCATTCCCGACTCTTATGGGGTTCCGATGTTTAAGCGAAGAGGATCTGGCTCCGACGCGACAGTCAGGGTGGAGTCAAGCGTTAGGATTAGCCCGGCCTGGATTCGAACCAGGGTCGCCGGCTCCAAAGGCCAGCATGCTTGGCCGCTACACCACCGGGCTGTTTCGTCGCCCGCCATTCGACCTATTGGTTAGATAAGCCTCTCTCGCGCTTACGACGCTTTCTCCAGTTTCCCTACGAAGGGTCGAGCGAAAATTCTGAACCAACGGAGCGGTGTCACGTCATAAGCGTTTGTGAGACCGGAGTTCGAGGGCTCTCTTGCGAATTCTTTCCCCTCGTGGCAGCTCGAGTGAGGATAGGAGCGAAATCACTTCTGCTTTCCTTGGAAGCGACAGCAGCCAACAGTCCCCGTCGTATCAACCTAAACCTACAAACTCTCCCGCTCGATGATAGGGCGCAGGAGAACCGTCGCGGGGTAAACAGGGCCTAAGTCCTCCGACGCGATCTTGCATGAGCGGTAGATTGTCGTTGGTTAGCTTCGTGAAACTGGAGGAGATGAACGCTCGCACTAGGCTTCATCTATTCAGGTCCGGCCAAGAGGTACGAGCGAATCTTGTCGATGGGATCCTCCATGGAATCCAAGACCTTCTTGGCCCTTAGACTGAGGGAGCCCTTCGTGCCCGATTCAACGAACCTCGAAAGGAGCCTGACGAGCACCTTGAGATCCTTTGTCTTGTTCAGGAGTCCGACGGACTTCAGGTAGGCTTCGGTGTAAAGCTCCCCCTGGAACGTGGAGATTGTTGGGATGCCCATCAATGCTGACTCGGTACTCATCGTTCCTCCCATTCCTACGAAGGCGTCGGTCAGTTCTAGGAGACCCCGACCATCCACGACCTCTTCTGGCACCATGAAGTGCGAGCCAAATCTCTTTGCGACGTGGTCCAGTTGCTCGCCGTATCTGCACAATGCCACAAGGTTGCACTCGGGGAAGTTTTTCGCAACGACATCGAGGACCGCGTCGTTCCACTTCCTGTCAGTCCCAGCCATGTATGGCGCGAAGCTCTCCTCCAGGCGCACTGTAATCGTCTTCCTTTTCGAGTCCAGCTTTGGCACAGGGCCCCTCTTCGGCCTTCGTTTGAGCCACGCCGCAGGGTCCAGCGCCCGGTACCTCGTAATCTCCTTCCTCGTCAGACCGAAGGGTGCCCAGCTGTTATAGGGGATGACCCAGGGGCAGAAGAGGTGGTGACTCAGGGGTAGCGCGAGCTTCCCTGCAACTATAGAGTGCGGTGAGTCATTGACTGCCACGTGCTTGACCCCGAGGCCGAACGAAACCCTCGCGCACACCCCAGACGCGACCGACAAGGAAAATGAAGGTCGGAAGTCGCTTGCGATAGGAATAATCTCCCTCTGCCTATCGGTGGCGGCCTCAAGTTGCTCTCTGCGATCGCTTCCTCCCCGCTCACCAACGAACCTGAGGTCCAGTCCCTGAATTCTGGCCAGCGGCTCAATCTCCCGATACCTCCTCGAGGTGGCTAGGACTTCGCAGCCCTCTTGAATGAGTTCCTCGACAAGCGGTGCAAAGAATAGCACCTGTTTCGGGGTGAGGACGTCTAGCCATAATCTCATTGGTGCGCGTCCTTCTGCGGGTTCTCTCTCTTACAAGCTTTTAACATCTGGGCGAGTCTTCGAAGGCACCCATCAAAGTATAATAGCGGAAGTCTGTGAAGCTTAAACCCGACCCCACCTGTGTCCAAACCGAGAGTAGCCATCTACGGTCTCACCACCGAAGGGTATCAGCTGGCTATCCAGATGGTGGACAAGGCCGATCTAACGATTGTGGACGAGACTCTGCAGATGGCTCTCGACATCTCTCCAGCATTCGTGCGAAAGAACCCCAATCTCGAAGAGCTCATGAGTCAGGAACCCCTACTCGGCTTCAAACCTCTGGAACAGGTCCTTGGCGACGCCCAGTTTGTGTTCTTCACACCCAAGCTCCGCAGGCCATCTGACGACTCGCTGATCGAGGCCAGCACCAAACTCAGGGAGCTGTCGAGATACCTTTCGAAAGGAGTGGTGCTTGCGAACGCCCTGCCCACCGGGCCAGGGGGGAACTCGGAGTACATCATGCTCGTTGAGAAACAGACCGGACTGAAACTGGGGGACGAACTGGCATACTCGTACATGCCCCTCAACCCCGGGGACTCTCGGCCCGCGGTGGTCTCGAGCGCCGAACCCAAGAGTGCCGCCCTGCTGGGCGAGCTGGGGTTCGCTCAGAACTCCCAGAACGTTCTCTCGGCCGAGATGGAATATTCTGCCTATGTCCTCGAGGAGGCAATGCGCTCGGTGACGCAAATCGAGCTCGCAAAGAGGGCCCGCGAGGCCCGGGTGAGCTTGCGAAACGAGCGCGAGGTTTTCATCCACGACTTCGCAAAGTGTCTGTACGACCTGAAAGCGATACAAGCCAGTGAGGACGCCGGGGAATCTGTGTCGTATCTTGCTGGTGCGACGGTGAAGAGCCTGGAGAACTTTGTCAGATATGTCGTCGACGAGACGCGCGAGCTGCTGAAGGAGAAGGACCTGAAAGCGAGCCGCACCAAGATATGCCTGCTGTGGAACCTGGACAAATATGAGATGAGAGCCGACAGAATGCAGATGGCAGAAGGCATCCAGCAGAGGCTCAGGGACTACGTGACCGACGTCGAGATTGTCAGAAACTCGAGAGTGGACAGCGCAGAGGCCTTCGATTCGCTCAAGCACAATGTGGCAATCGCCTGTTCAAAACCGGACTACGAGACCCTGAAGCAGTTCAAGAAGGGGCACAGGGACGCTGAGATCACCGTCGTCCTCGCGACGCCCAGTCTGAGGAAGGAATGAGCCGAATAAACTCTATATCCAGTAGGGATGCGGCGAGACCGCGGCGAAATGAGAATCGGAGTCGTTGGCACTGGCGGCTGGGGGAAGAACCACCTCAGGGTCTTGGACGAGCTAGGCTGCCTAGCTGCCGTCTGCGACCTGGACGAAACGCGCGTTGGCACTTACGCGAGGAAGTATGGCGTGCCAGGGTACCGCTCTCTGGACGACATGATAGCGAGGGAGAAGCTGGACGCGGTGACTATCTGCACCCCTGCATCCACCCATTATCCGGTGGCCTCGAAGGCGCTGTCCAAGGGCCTGCACGCCTTCGTCGAAAAGCCCATGGCCACCAGCTCGGCAGATGCGGAGAGGCTGATCAAGGAAGCGAAAGAAGCGGGGAAGGTGCTCACCGTTGGATTCATCGAGAGGTTCAATCCTCCTATTTCTGAACTGAAGAAACTCATAGTCGAGAACAAGCTTGGGGAATTGATACTCCTTGAATTCCACAGGGAGAACAGGAGGGGCCCAAACATTCTTGATGTCGGAATCGTCCAGGACGCGTCCGTCCATGACATCGACACTGCATGTTGGCTCTTCGACGAGGAGCCGAGGAGCGTGTTCGCAAGGGTTGGACACATTCTGACCCCCCTTGAGAAGGAAGACTTCGCGGCGATCATGATCGGGTTCTCAGGACAGAAGACGGCTTTCCTAACGACAAACTGGGTGACTCCCAGCAGGGTGAGGACGCTGGCTGCGGTGTTCTTGAACGGCGTGGTGGACGTCGACTTCGTCACCCAGCAGACCAGAATCCATGAAGAGAAGGGCACTATGATTCCGAGCAGGAGCTTCCAGGAACCGCTCGTGTTAGAGCTCAAGGAGTTCATTTCTGCGGTCCAGGAGGGAAGGAGACCGCTGGTGACTGGAGAGGACGGCTTGAAGGCCACTCGGGTGGCAGAAGCTGCGCTTGCTTCAAGTGCATCGGGGGCTCCAATCTACCTAGAAAGATGAAACCATGAAGGAACCATTGAACTTCGTATCGCCAGACGCAAAAATCGGGAAGAATGTCAGAATCTGGCACTTTGCATACGTTGGTTCGGGAGCCAAAATCGGAGACAACGTGAAGATAGGGTCGCTCGCCCACGTTGACTACGGGGTCAAAATAGGCAGTGGAACCAAGATTGAAGGACTGGCCTACATCCCTCCACTGTCCAGAATCGGAAAGAATGTGTTCATCGGCCCTGCCGCAGTGCTTACGAACGACCCGTACCCACCCAGCGACCGAATGATAGGTGTGACCATCGAAGACAACGCTGTGATAGGCGGGAGGGCCGTAATCAGGGCAGGGGTCAGAATAGGGAAGGGCGCCGTCGTGGCCATGGGATCCGTGGTCACCAAGGACGTCCCCGCGGGCAAGGTGGTGATGGGGGTCCCAGCGCGGGTAAAGTACACGAGAAAGAAGTTCGATGCTAAGAGGAAGAGGTGGGAGGGCGGCTCCCCAGCTTGGACATGACGTAGGTTTCCGAGAGCGAAACGATAACCACGAACCAGAGGAAGCCGAGGCCGAACGTCAGCACGATCTTGAGGAGGGCGAGGGCTGTGTGGATTCCCAAACTGTGAATAGGCGGGGCGAATGGAATAATCAGGTTGAAGAAGAGATAGGCCTCGATTATGATGAGCAGCCACGCGATTACAATTATCCACAAGAGGGAGCTGGTCCTCATGTTAGTGCACCCACGTCAGCACCGATGTTGCCGCCGACAGGAGACAGGCGACCCCCGTGAGGATTAGAATCTTCCTGACTAGCTCTTTCTCCGTAAGAGGCCCATCAAGAAGGATCATCCTCACCAGGGTGATTGGGGCCCGGGCCTCCTCTGACGCGTATAGCCTGCCGTCCCCTGCCATGTAGGTAGGCCTGGCACTCATCTTCCGCCTCTCTACGAATCCTCGAAGACTGGAGAGTATGTAAAATGAATTGAGGATGGCCGGGATGATCGCGACGACGGCCGCGATTTCAACACCGCCTATGACGGCCAGGGCCGCGAACATCGTGCCGAAGACAAGGCTGCCGCTGTCGCCATCGAAGGCGCGAGACGGGAATCTGTTATAGAAGTAGAATGCTAAGGCAACTCCGACCAGTGGGAGCGCGACCGCAAGACGCGCTGGGGAGTAGGCCGAGATTGCGCTGGCCCGAAGGAGTATTCCGAAGACCAAAGCCATGGAGGTGAGAAGGACGAATCCAGAGATCTCTCCATTGAATGAGTCCATCATGTTGTAAGCGTTCGAAACGACGGGAATGGAGGCGACGACAAGAACGGTGTAGATGAAGAAGTGTTCGCTCGTTTCGCCCAAGATGGGGAAGTAGATGGCGGCGTGGTACAGACCGGGTTGGATTAGCTGGGCGAGCACCAGCGGGACCGCCGGCATCAGAAGGAGGATCGGCTTAGCCAAGCCTCCAAGCACGAACATGTCGTCTACGATGCCGACTAGGAATGCAATCAGGATCGCACCTATGATTGCTGGAGCCAAGAGCGACTGAGCGTAAACGTATGCGACGATCTCCCCTGCTACCAACCCAACCAGCAGGACCGGACCCACGGGTGACGGAACCTTCACTGGGGGGACCTTGTGCACGTCGTCCACCACACGCCCTCTGCCCTTGAGGAAACCGAGGTAACGGGGCATCAGGAGGAATACGAGCCCGAGCGGCACTAGGAAGGAGAGAACGAGCCAGACGCCGTCCATTGCGCCGGGAAGCAATCGTGCACTGCCGCCTCAGTTTTCTACTTAAAGGATTGCGATAATGGTCGAGGGTCTGCCTCAATGTTAAATACGCCCTCCAGCCGACCAGCAAGAAAGACATGAACATCAAGGACCTTAGGGACGGTATGAGGAGAGTCGACGCGGAGGGCGAAATAGCGGAAATCTCCGAGCCGAGGTCCGTCAATCTGAGGACAGGAGACCAGGCCAGGGTGGCTGACTGCACGCTCAGGGACGACTCGGGCCAGATCAAGCTCTCCCTGTGGGACGATCAAATCGACCAGGTGAAACGAGGGTCGAGGGTCAGAATTACGAACGGGTACACGAACAGCTTCAGGGGCGAAGTCCGCCTCAGCGTTGGAAAGTACGGGAAGCTGGAAGTACTCGAAGGAATCGAATAGATACGCTTAGTCGCGCTGTCGCCGGAATCCTGCCCGGGTGATTCTATGGGAGCCGGGGGGATCTTGCTCAGGAGAATAAGGGCCAGTTGGTCGGATAAACCGACGGGATTCGTCTGGGTCGAGAAAGACAAGATCGCTGCGTCCGGCTACCCAGCCTCCAGAGGGCAACTGGAATGGGTGACCCGGATGGGCGTCAAGGGCGTTCTTACGCTGACGGAGTCGCCGCTGCCCTCAAGATGGATGGGCGGCTTGCCGCTGGAAGTCAAGCACATCGCCATGAAGGACCACATGCCTCCGGACCTGGCCAGCCTTGACCAGGCCGCTGATTTCATCGCCCTGCAAGTGAATGCCGACAGGACCGTCCTAGTCCACTGTCAGGCCGGCAGAGGCAGGACCATGTGCGCATTGGCGGCATTCCTGATGAAGTATCGTGGAATGAGGGCCGACGAAGCAATCGTCTACCTGAGGAAATTGCGAGCCGACGCGGTCGAGAGCGCGCAGGAGAAGTCTTTGTTCGCCTTCGAGGCCGCGCTCAAGGGAGCCGCACAGGCGCATAGTGAGGCGTGAACATCCGAGGACGATGAGGAACGCAATAAGTAGAGGCTATCAGAATACAATAGGCGAAGGGTTGGGGGGCGTGATTCTCCGTGGGCTAATGGCTCTTCTGCTGGCCATGGTGATGGCCGCAACGGCGCTCGGCGCGCCCGCGGCCGGCGCCCAGACCTGTCAGCTTAGCATCGCCGTGAGCCCAGCCACGGTCAACTATCCGGGCCATTTGCCGGGTGGTGGTGCCTCAGAGTCGTTTGGAGAGGTGCTTGATCTTAACTACACCGCCTCCATTGCGGGACAGACCATCCAGGTCCAGTACCTCAACGGGTCAAATTGGGTCGATGTTCAGAACATCACGGCGAACTCCGTTGGCTTTACAGAGAC
>Ga0187772_10000206_pt1 | contig 25194 bp, 30 predicted proteins | sample 0116_SJ02_MP15_2_FD_133137 | JGI IMG/M metagenome (GOLD analysis project Ga0187772, IMG submission 133137) | Tropical peat soil microbial communities from peatlands in Department of Meta, Colombia - 0116_SJ02_MP15_20_MG | ecosystem: Environmental > Terrestrial > Soil > Wetlands > Peat | place... | reverse complement strand
TCGCGCCTCATCGACACTAAGGACGGACACAACGAGGCCGGCATGGACCAGAACGCGGTCGCCCGGCTCGATCTCGGGGTACATCAGCGCGTTCGACCAACGCTGGATCCCTGCCGTCTCAACCAGGGCCATGTGGTCCCGCACCGACAGGACCCTGCCCGGGAGGCTAACGCACATTTCATACCTCCTCGGCCGTTGGACGTACCGGCTCGATACTGACCACGCCGATTGGACGCCGCATCCGGGAGCCAACCTATTCCAGACAGAAGAACGCCCGGCCGAGGATCCGGGAAAACCGCGCCTGATCGTGAGCCGTCATGTGACCGGTCGGCATCCGTCCTCTTCCACCTCGATCGACTCGACCTCCAGTTCATTCCCGCTCACCACGACCGCCGGCGAGGCGCACGTGCGGCAGCGGAAGTCGGGGTCCGTCGCCGTCCACACAGCTCGGCACGAAGGACACCGCAGCCGGCAGTGAATGAGCTCCTGATCAAGCCGTGCGCCCTCGCACGTCGTGCCGCGGGCTGCCAGCTCGAACGCGAACGACAATGTGTCAGGCACGACCTGGCGCAACCCCCCCAGCCGCATGCTGACGACCACCACGCGGCGGCCGCCGGCATGGCGAACTGCGGTCTGCACCACAGCCTCAGCGATCGCAAACTCGTGCACAGAGCCAGTCCTTACCGCCTTAGCGCACTAGCTGGTCATCCCGGGGGTCCCGCGGTCGTCGATCATGCTCGATCGACCACCGAGTCCTCGCTGCTCCCTACGTGCGCGTCTGTTCGGACGCCCATCGTTCGACGCGATTGCAGATCCTCCGTGCGAGCTCGTCGACGGCGGCTGCGACAGGCGTGCTCATGGCACCGCCCAGGGTGTACGGATCGAGCACCTCGACGGCGAGCACCCGGGTCTCTGAGGGGAACCCGAGCCCGAGCCGCTCCGCCACGGCGGCCATCTCGGGGAGGCCGGCCTGATGCAGGCTTGGAGCGACCACGCGCCCGATCTGCTCGAGCTCGAGCTCGGTGATCGTCCCAGGCGGGTTGCGGCCGGTCTGGATCGAGTCGACGACGATCGCCCGGTCGTACCCGGCGAGGAGCTCGATCAGCGCCATGCCCGACGCCGAGCTCGCAACGACGTCGGCGGCGTCGGCGATTCGCTCGCGAGCGGCCCTGGCGACCAGCACTCCGACGGCGTCGTCCGCGGCGAGCTCGTTCCCAAGCCCTAGGACGAGCGTTCGCATTAGTCGCGCCTGAGCTCGCGGACAACCTCGCCGTCGGCGTCATGGATCTGGACGAGGAGCGGCATCTGGCCCGGCAGGCTGTGGGTGGCGCAGCCGTAGCAGGGGTCGTATGCCCGGAAGGCCATCTCGAGCTGGTTCAGTAGTCCGTCGTCCACTTCTCCAGCGGTGATCAGCCACCGGGCTGCCTTGTCGACCGACATAGCGATTCGAGCGGCGTTGTTCTGGGTGGCCACGATCAGGTTGGCGCTGGTGATGAGCCCGCGCTCGTCGGTGCGATAGTGGTGGATGAGCGTCCCCCGGGGAGCCTCGACGACCCCGATCCCCTCTTCCGGGGGCGCGGTTGGGAGCGTACGCACGTCGGGGCTGAGGATCTCGGGGTCGGCGGCGAGCTCGGACATCCGCTCGGCTGCGTACACGAGCTCGACGATGCGGGCCCAGTGGTTGGCGAGCGTATGGTGAACGGGCTTTCCTCCGAGCGTTGAGATGAGCTCGTCGTGGGCCTCCTGCGCGAGCGGCGTGGCCATTCCGTCGCTCGCGTTCAGCCGGGCTAGGGGCGCGACCGCGTAGATGCCGCTGTCGGGGCCTTCGGCGAAGCCGTTCCAGCCGACGTCCTTCAGGAAGCAGAACTTCATGTACGTCCAGGGTTCGACGTGCTCGGCGATGTGCTGGAGGTAGTCTCGGGGGTCGAAGGCCAGGAACTCGTGGCCGCCGGGGTCCACGACTCTGAGCTTGCCGTCGTAGAAGGTGACGTTGTTCGCGGCGTCCACGAGCCCCATGTAGTGCGTGCGGTGGGTGTAGGCCTCCGAGGTGACCAGCTCGACGTACTCGGGGTTCGAGAGGACGACGTCGCGGAACACGCCGAGGGCGAACGTGCCGAACTCGACCGCCCGCGCGGCAGCCGCTCTGAACTCGTCTTGTATCTCGGCGGTGAGCGTCCGGGACACGCCGCCGGGGAGCCCGAAGACCGGGTGGATCGGCTTGCCCGCCACCTGCCCCATCAGCTCGCGGAGCTGCTTGCGGACGCCGATCACCTCTTTGCCGACTTCGAGCCCCACCTGACCGAGCACCCCGAGAATGTTGCGATCGGCCTTTGGGGCAGCCGGACCGACGACGAAGTCAGGCCCGCCGAGGAAGAAGAAGTGCAGCGCGTGGTCCTCGACCATGAAGGTGCTGTAGATGAGCTCTCGGATCTTCTTGGCCGCCGCCGGCGGATCGACGCCGTAGAGGTCGTCCAGCGCCTTGGTCGCGGCCATGTGGTGGGCTGTCGGGCACACACCACAGATGCGGGAGGTGATCTGCGGCATGTCCTCGGCACGGCGTCCCTCGACGAATTTCTCGAACCCGCGGAGCTCGGGGATCTGCAGGAACGCGCGGTCCACACTCCCCGCGTCGTCGAGGAAGATATGGATCTTCCCATGGCCCTCGAGCCGGGTGATGGGGTCGATCACGATCTTGGTGCTCATCGCTGGGGGCCTCCTCACTGATGGGCCGACGTGACGCGCCTGTGGAGCAGCGAGGCGGGCAGGCTGTATCGGTAGAAGGTGCCGACCGGGTCGGGGATCTCCTGAGCGCGCGTCGCGATCCCGTCCTCGTCCGTGGAGTCGATCAGCGACGCGATCGCCGACAGCGCCTTCGCGCCGTGGTCGACTACCCGGCCAGTCGGGCCCATACAGCCCGTGCACGGCATGTTCGCGCGGATACACACGCCGCCGCAACCGGCGCGGGTGGCCGGCCCGAGACAGATCAGGCCCTGGGCGAGCAGGCACACGTCAGGGTCGGCGACGACCTCGTGGGGTCGCTTGAACGCCTTGATCTGCGGCTTCTGCGGCTTCGTCGCGGCCCGCGGGCACTCCGAGCACAACGCCACGTCGGGCGCAAGCACCGTTCCCACTGGCGGCAGTGTCCCGTCGACGAGCGCCATCACCGCCGCCTTGATGAGATGTCCCGGCGGCGGGCAGCCCGGCAGGAAGTAGTCGACGTCGACGACCTGATCGAGCGTACGCACCGAGTCGAAGAACGCCGGCAGGGTGAGGTGACCCTCCGGCACCTCGGCGTCCTCCTCGGGCAACGTCCCTTCGTCGTTGACGAGGCTAGGCACCTCCAGGTACACGCGATCCAGGATCTCATCGCGGCTGTACAGGTTCGCGAGGCCCGGGACGCCGCCCAGGCAGGCGCAGCTTCCGAAGGCCACGATCGCGCCGGACTTGCGGCGCAGCAGCTCGGCCATCTCCTGCTGCTCGGAGGTCCGGATCGCGCCGTTGATGAACGACGCGGCGAGCTCGCCGTCGGCGAGTGCCTCCACGTCCGCGCGCTTGAAGTCGAGCGCCACCGGCCAGAAGGCGATGTCCACCGCCTCCACCACCGCGAGCACGTCCTCGGCGAGATCGACGACGGCCTCCTCGCAGCCGCCGCACGAGGCGCACCAGTAGAACGCAACCTTGGGCTTCATCGCGTCCCCTCCGCGAGGGTGTGCGCAGCGGGCACGGGGCTCAGACGCAGTGGCCCGAGCCGGCGCAGCTGCTCGGTCATCTCGTTGCACACGCGCTGGATCTTGTCTCCCTCGGAGGCCGAGATCCATTCGAGGCGCAGCCGCTCGTCCTCGATCCCCATCTCTCGCAGCACCCCTCGTAGCAGCTCGCAGCGGCGCCACGTGGTGTAGTTGCCCTGCTCGTAGTGACAGTCACCCGGGTGACAACCGCCGATCAGCACGCCGTCGGCACCGTGGCGGAAGGCCGCCAGGACAAACTGGGGGTCCACCCTGCCGGAGCACATCAGTCGCACCACGCGCACGTTGGGGGCATAGTGCATCCGAGCGGTGCCCGCGAGATCGGCCGCTGTGTACGTGCACCATGTGCAGAAGAAGGCCACGATTCGAGGCTCGAAGCCTGGCTTCGCCAAAGTCTCAGGCATATTCGAGCACCCCCTGGATCTCCGACAGGACCTGTTCGTCGGTGAAGAGGTGCTGCTGCAGGGCACCCGAGGGGCAGGCGGCGACGCAGATTCCGCAGCCCTTGCAGAGCACCTCGTTGACCACCGCGATCGTCCGCTCGTCGTCGAGCGTGATCGCCGAGAAAGGACACAGCGGCACGCAGGTCCGGCACCCGGAGCACGCGGCTGGGTCGACGAACGCAGTGCTCGGCTCGAGCTCGACCGACCCTTGGTCGATCAGGGCCAGCGCCTCGGCGGCGGCGGCACCCGCCTGCGCGACGCTGTCCGGAATATCCTTCGGACCCTGACAGGTTCCCGCAACGAACACGCCGTCGGTGAAGGTTGACACCGGGGCGAGCTTCGCATGGCGCTCGGTGAAGAAGCCCTCGGCGCCACAGCTGACGTTAAACAGCCGCCGGACGTCCCCGGCGTCGGCCCGCGGCTCCATGCCGACCGCGAGCACCACCATGTCCACCGGGATCCGCCGCGCGGCGCCGACGAGCGTGTCCTCGGCGCGTATCACGAGCCTGTCCTCCTCCTCCGGAGACACTGCCCAGTCGGTCACTTCAGCGACGCGGCCGCGGATCAGGTGCATGCCCTCCTCGAGGAGCCGGCCGTAGAACTCGTCGTAGCCCTTCCCGGCGGTTCGCATGTCGATGTAGAAGTTGTAGACGTCGGCACTGGTGCGCTCCTTGATCAGGTGCGCCAGCTTGAGCGAGGCCATGCAGCACACACGGGAGCAGTACGCGTTGTAGCGCGCGTCTCGCGAGCCGACGCAGTGGATGATCCCCACGGCCGCGGGGCGCCTGCCGTCCCGCATCACGATCTCGCCCTGAGTAGGGCCCGAGGCGTTGAGGAGGCGCTCGACCTCGAGGCTCGTGTAGACGTTCGGGTACTTGCCGTAGCCGTAGGCGGGGATGCGCCGGGCATCGAAGGGCTTGAAGCCCGTGGCCAGCACGATCGCCCCGACCTCGAACTCCTGCTCCCGTTCGTGCTGACTCAGGTCGATCGCGTCAAGCGGACAGGCCGCCACACACTGTGCGCACTCCGAGCACGGGCCGCAGTCAAGGCACCGCTGCGCACCTACCAGCGCCTCCTCCTCGGTCAGCGCAGGCTCGAGCTCGTCGAAGTCGACCGGCGCGGCAGACAGCTCGGCGCTCGACGCGCGCGGCTCGATGCGGTCGTAGCGTTGCCTGGCGAGCACTTCCGCCCGGTCGACCACCGGCAGCCGCTCGTCGAAGTCCGCGGCGTCGAGCTCGGAGCCCCGCAGCCAGCGGTCGATCATGAACGCGGCGCGGCGCCCTTGCCCGACCGCCCGGGCGATGTCCGACGCGCCCAGGGCCACATCACCGGCGGCGAACAGGTATGGAACGGCGGTCTGGAGCGTCTCTGGGTCGGCCTCGATCGCCCCGGTCGCCGCCGAGCCAGGACCGCCTTTGATCCGCTCCGGCGTCAGGCCGATGGCGGGTATCACCGTCTCGCACGCGACCACGAACTCGCTGCCGGGAACCGGCTCGGGGCGTCCGCGACCGGATGCATCGGGCTCGCCGAGAGCCATCCGGACGCAGCGCAGACCCGCCACCAAGCCGCGCTCGTCTCCGAGAACCTCGATCGGTGCGACCTGGAACATAAACTGCACGCCTTCACGCTCGGCGTCGTCGACCTCTTCGGACTGCGCGGGCATCTGTTCGCGTCGACGCCGGTACGCGACGAGCACCTCGTGCGCGCCAAGCCTCCGCGCCGTCCGCGCGGCGTCCATCACCACCTGCGCGTCCCCGTCGTCGCCGGCCGTGCGCGCGCCGAGCCGTCGCGCCGTTCGGGCGGCGTCCATCGCCACGTTGCCGCCACCGACGACCACGACCCGCTTGCCTCGCAGCGCGGACGACGCGCCGGTCTTGACCGCCTCCAGGAAGTCCAAACCGCTGACGACGCCGCCCAGATCCTCGCCCGGCACGTCCAAGCGCAAGGACAGCGCGGCGCCGGTCGCCACCAGGATCGCGTCGTACCCCTGACCCTTCAGCGCCGCGAGGTCCTCGATCCGGGTGTTCGTGACGATCTCGACACCCAGTGCCGTGACGTTCTCGATGTCCCGCTCGACGACCTCGGGCGGGAGCCGATAAGAGGGGATGGCCCGGCGCAGCATGCCCCCCGGCTCCGGCGCCGCCTCGAAGATCCGCACCGCGTATCCGCGCCTCGCGAGCTTCCACGCGGCGGTCAGCCCCGCCGGTCCGGAGCCGATCACCGCCACCTGCTTGCCGTTCGGGGGTGGGGGCTCACTCGCCGGACCGTGCGTGCGGTAGTGGGTGTCGGCGGCGAATCGCTTGAGCCGGCGGATCGGCAGCGTACCCTCGAGCCCTGCTCGGCTGCACTGGGCCTCGCACGGCGCATAGCACGCGCGACCCAGGGTCCCCACCAGCGGCGTCTCCTCCAGCACCAGGTCGAACGCCGTCTCGTACTCGCCGGCGCGGATCAGAGACACGTAACCGTGCGCTTTGATCCCGGCGGGGCAGGCGAAGGTGCACGGCGACGTGCCCACGCGGTCGATGGCGGGCACCCGCGGGACGGCCTGAGGAAACGGCGTGTAGACCACCGGACGGGTGCCGAGACCCTGATCGAATTCCGATCGGACGCCCTTCCATGTGCACTGCTCGATGCACAGGCCGCAGCCGTTGCACACCGTCTCGTCGATGTAGGCGGCCTTCCTGCGGACCTTGACCTTGAAGCTGCCGACGTGGCCCGAGACCTGGTCCACCTCGCTGTACGCGAGTAGCTCGATGTTGGGGTGCTGCCCGAGCGCCACCATCTTCGGGGTGAGGACGCAAGCCGCGCAGTCGAGCGTCGGGAAGGTCTTGTCGAGCATCGCCATGTGGCCGCCGACGGAGGGCTCACGCTCCACCAGGTAGACGTGCTTGCCCGCGTTCGCGAGCGTCAACGCCGCGTGAATCCCGGAGATCCCGCCGCCGACGACGAGCGCGTCCGGATGGACCGGGACCTGCCGACGTTCCAGGGCCTCATGGGAGACGACACGCGATACCGCCCCCGCGACGAGCGCCTTCGCCTTCTCGGTCGCGTCCCCGGCGTCATCGGTCACCCAGCTCACGTGCTCGCGGATGCTCGCCATCTGCAACTGGAACGGGCTGATTCCGCCGGCCGCCGTCGCGCGCCGGAACGTCGCCCCGTGCATCAACGGAGAGCACGAGGCAACAACCACCCGGTTGACCCTGCCGGCGCGGATGTCCTGCTGGATCAGGTCCTGCCCCGGATCCGAGCACATGAACGTGTAATTGCGCGCAACCGCGACGTGCGGCAGCGTGGCGGCGAACTCAACGACGCGCTCGACATCCACCTTGCCGGCGATGTTCAGGCCGCAGTGACAGACATAGACGCCGATCTGCGGCTCCGGGCTCGCGCCGTTTCCGTTACGCGCAGACACGCGCGCCTCCCCCGTCGATCGCCGCCAGCTCGGGCAGGTCCCAGCGGAGCATCCGGTGAATCCCGAGCCGCCGCTCGTCCAGCCCCAGCGCGAGCCCGAGGACCTGCGTGAAAAGCCCGATGGTCAGCTCGACCGGCTCGCCGAACTCGCGCCCAACCCGCTCCTGGAAGCACTCGAGGTTGAACTGGCACAGCGGACACGCGGTCACGAGGACGTCGGCGTCGCGTCGCTTGGCCTCTCGCAACAAAACCGAAATGAGACGCAGACCGGCTTCCCGGATCGTCCCCACGAGCGGTCCGCCGCAGCAGGAACCGCCGCAGCAGCGAGTCTTCATCGGCCAGTCGATCGGCTCCGCTCCGAGCGCCGTCATCAACCGGTCCATCGACATCGGGTTGTGCTGGTCGTCGAACGTCGCGAACGGACGCACGAGCAGGCAGCCGTAGTAGCACGCAACCCTGAGCCCGGGCAGCGGTCGGATGACGGCATCCGCGACGCGCTCCAGCCCGACGTCGTTCACGAGCACGTCCAGGGGATGACGTACTCGGACTCGCCCATCGTAGTGCAGCCCGCCCGCCTCGAGCGCACCCCCAATCGTATCCGCGACCGCGCGGTGCCTGTTCAGGTAGCGCTGCGTCTTGAGCAGCGTCATGTAGCAGCCGGCGCACGGAGCCACGAGATCCACCGGGGCGGGGCCCTCCGCGGTCTCCTCGGCCAGCGCCAGATTGCGCGCGGCCATCGCAAAGGCCTTCATCTGGTCGACCGCCGCGTACGCAGTCGCCCCACAGCAGTTCCAATCGTCCAGCTCGTCGAGGCCCACGCCAAGCGCCTCAAAGACGGCCAGCAGGGACTCCTCGTACGAATTCGAGCTGCCCTTCAGCGAGCAACCTGGGTAGTAGGCGTAATTCATCAGGCTCCCTCCGAACCGGCGGTCGGGCCACCGCCCGTCGTCGGCGCGCGATCCGGCACGGCCTCCACGGCCCGCAAAATCGTCCTGAGTTGGGCCCGCTGACGGATCGACTCGCGCCGCAGCCTCATCCGGCCCCGCCGGCGGAGACGCTCCGCGAGCGGGTAGTCCTGCAGCAGCAGCCTCGGATGCGTTTTCAGATACAGATTGATCGCGAGTCGCGACTCGCTGTTGCGTCCCCAGCGGTCAACCGATCGGACGAACTCGCGCGCCAACACGGGCGTCCCGAAACGCCGCGGATGCACGCCCTCGCGGATCGCCGTCCGCTTCAGGGCGTACATCATGTCGGTGATCGGGATCTCCTTCGGGCACGCCGTAGTGCATGCGTAACAGCCGGCGCAGACCCAGATCGAGAAACTGCCCAGCACCTCGTCCCTCATCCCCGCTTGCGTCATCGCGATCAGGCGACGCGGGGTGTAGTCCATATACTCGCTCAAGGGGCAAACAGCGCTGCACGTGCCACATTGGATGCAGTCGCGCAACCGGTCACCGCCGGGAATCTGAGCGATCTCATCGGCAAAATCGGGGGCAACCCGCGACCGGCGCCTGACCCGTCGCCACTCCGTCGACGAACCGCTCACTCGCAAACGACGCACGGTCAACACACTCTCTCGGCTCAACTTCGCTACATCGACGCGAATATCGATCAAACCCCAGGGCCCGTCATCGGGGACCGCGCACAAAACGGGTGCGGACAAACCCGGACCGCACGTAGGTGGTTGCTCGCAGTATGTGCGTGTCCTAACAAGGTCCGTGGCTTTGTGTCCGAGCTCGCCATAGATAGAGCGTTGCCTGCTTTCAACCTAATCCGGGGACAGTTTGTGCGGTCCCGGATGCAGCGGGTGGAGACGATGCAGCAAGGTACGCCCCCACTGCCGGTCAAGCCGATGCAGGTAGACGTTGGCCAGGCAGCGTGAGAGCAGCCCGCCTGCGGTGTCCCGGTGTCGCTTCGCGTGACCGCGCCATCGAGCATCACCCCTGCGCGCAGCATCGCCCGCAGGAGCTTCAGCAGGTGACGGGTCGGTGACCCGCTCCTCGATCGCCGCCATCAACCCCGAGTGCGGGATCGCCGAAAAACAGTTTCAGACGTCCGACTCGGCAACCCACCGCCTGCCCCTCCAGGCCTCATCAATGAGGACCTGGAGAGCGTCGTGCGTCGAGCGCCTGGGATGGAACCCGAACGAGCACTCAAGCATGTCGGCCTCAAAGATTGGCTCGATCACCGTCTTCGTGGCCGCCTGCACAACGCGATCGCGGACCGCGGGCCGGGTGAAGGTGCGCACCGAGTTCCGGTTACTGATGATGGCCCCAACCTAACCAGGTCCACCGCCACCCTGGCGGTCTGAAAAGCGCGCTTACACAGCCACACCCCGAAATCCGGCGGGCCCGCTCCTAACGGCCCACGGACCGCCGGCCCGCACGCCACGCGCGACGATCGTTTGAGCGACGGCCTCCGTCCCTAGCAGCAGCGAGGCCGCCGCTATCCGCGGCTGGTGCAGCGACAGCCGACCGTCAGGACGCGGCGAGCGTCACGAATGAGGGGCATGAGGCGAAGTGTGTCGTAGCTCCGCGACGCCGCGGAGCTCCGAGCCGATCGGAGTTTCTCCTCTTGGCTTTCAACAGGGCGCTTGTCGCCGAGTGGGGGCTGGGCGCGGTGTCGACCTTGACGGCTGCAAGATGTCGCCAACGCGCGCGCGGTCATGGGCCGGCGCGGCTGGCGCGTTGTCGTAGTGAGCCCGATGGTCTCATGGAGCTGCTGTTGATATGCCGAGCAGGCGGGCGTGCGCTTGCTGGATCGCCCGGCCGGGGGTGATGCCGAGTTCCTCGTCGAGAATGGTGCGCGCGTAGTCGTAGACGCGCATCGCCTCGGCCACGTTGCCTTCGGCGGCGAGCGCGTTCATCAGGAGCGCGTAGCCGGTCTCTCTCAGTGGTGAGCGCTCGAGCAGGCGTCGGGCGGCGCGTTCCGCGGCCGGGAGCTCGGTGCCGCCGATGCCGAGGCAGCTGGCAGCGTAGGCTTCGAGCGCGCGGTCCTGTACGTCGTCCAGGCGCCGCCGCCACTGTTCGACCCAGGGGCTGTCGTGCTCAGGCAGCAGCGGCCGGCGGGCGATGAATTGGGCTCGTAATGCGGGTGCCCAGGCCCGCTTCCAATCCCTGAGGGCCACGGCGGACTGCGCCTCGTGGATAGCCGCCAGGCAGTCCTCGACGTCGATGCGCGCGTCACGCGGAAGGTTCAGTCGAAGCTCGGTGCGACCGCCGAGAACTTCGGGACCGAGCGCGGCCCGCAGCTTGGAGACCAGGACGGTGAGCGCCGATGGTGCGGCGGCCGGCGTGGCGTAGGGCCAGAGCGCATCCACGAGCTCGTCTCTTGTCGCCGCCCGGTCGCGGCTGAGCGCAAGGTAGGCGAACAGCAGCCGTCCCTGGCGGCTCGGCAGCCTCGCCTCGATCCGCCGCCCGTCGAGCTCGAGAACGAAGCGGCCACAAAGCTGAATTCGTGTGCGAGCCCCGGACCCCATCGAACTTTTCCAACCTTTCTCCAAGGTTGCTGCCAAGATATGAGAAAGGACCGGCTTCCACAATCGCCGCGATAAGAACATGTCCAGGCAGATCAAGTGCGAGTGCGGGTTCGTCGCCCGGGGCGAGACGGATGACGAGGTGGTGGTTCAGATCGAGCGCCACCTCCGGGACGACCATCCGGACCTCGCGCCGACGCTGAGCCGCGACGAGATCGCCAGCTGGGTCGAGGTAATCGACTAGCACCACGTGCGCGGCTCGCGCTGCCTGGCAGCGAGCGAAGAACGGAGGCAGAGAATGGCTATCAGCGTGCCGCTGATCAGCAGCGGAGAGCTGGCCGCGCGTCTGCGCGACCTAGACGTGTTGGTGTGCGACTGCCGGTTCGCGGGCGATCCCGAGGGATCCCGCGTGCGGTACCTGGCCGGTCATGTCCCCGGCGCGATCCATGTCTATTGGCTGGGCGACCTGTCGGCGGCCGATACGACGGTTACGACGTTTCTGCCCAACGCCGAGGAAGCCGCCGAGCGGCTGGGAGGCCTGGGGATCACCCAGGAGAAGACGGTGGTGGCATATTCGGATGGCGGGAACCTGTATGCGTCGCGGCTGTGGCACGTCCTGGCGCACTACGGCCACGAGCAGGTCGCGCTGCTCGACGGCGGTATCGAGAAATGGCAGGCCGAGGACCGGCCCCTCGAGCGCGACGCTGTGTCGCCTGCGCCGGCCCGGTTCGAGCCGCGGGCGTCACGCTGGATGCGCGGGATCGACGCTCGGGAGATCCTCGAGCGGCTCGATGATCCGGTGCTTGGACTGGTGGACGTGCGCGGGCTGGCGGAGTTCTCGGGCGAGCAGCGGCGCGCCGCCCGCGGCGGGCATATCCCGGGGGCGGTTCTGTGGCCGTGGGAGGAGAACCTGCGCCCCGACGGCACCTTGTGCGCTCCCGCCGAGATTCGAGCCCGAGCTCAGGCCGCGGGTCTGCTGCGTGAGCAGGAGCTCGTGACCTACTGCCAGGGCGGGGTTCGGGCCGCGCACGCGGCCCTGGCGTTGCGCATCGCCGGTTACTCGCGCGTCCGCATCTACGACGGCTCCTGGGCCGACTGGGGCAACAACCCGGCGCTTCCGATCCAGGGCGACGCTACCGCGGCCGCCGCCTAGCGACGCGAGCAAACAACCGATCAATTTTCTTGGAGGAACGATGACTACGCAAACCGATGTCCTAATCGGCCGCGACCGCTGAACGCGTTGCTCGGGCAGGCCGTGGTGGAGTTTGGCGCCACCGTGAACGCCGCGCTGGTGATGATCGGCGATCGCCTCAGCCTGTGCCGGGCGCTCGCCGCCAACGGGCCGCTCGGTTCCGCCGAGCTGGCCCAGCGGACCGGGACGTCCGAGCCTTATGTGCGCGAATGGCTGGGCGCGTGACCGCCATCCGATCGGTGTCGACATCCGCTCTTCTGCGGACCGGCCGCTGCCGTTCCACCACCTGCGCCACACGTTCGCGACGCTCGCTATCCGTGGCCTCGACCGCGCGAGCTCGCGACCTGGCGGCGCCATCGCGACTGCTTGTACGCTGGCGCGTGGCTATGGTGGCTCCCTGCGCGTGGTGGCGTCGAGGCTCGCCGGTTGGACGTGTCGCGAGGCGGGGATGAGCGCCGTCTCCGGAGATCCGCTGTTCCTTGGCCGGGAGGCATTGTCGGCTCGCCAGTGGGAGCGTGCCTATGACCTGCTGAGCTCTGCTGATGCGGAGCGGGGACTACCTCCGGCGGATCTTGAGCGCCTGTCCGAGGCGGCGTGTTGGACGCGGCGCTACGACGACATGCTCGAGTTGCTCGAGCGAGCCGAGGCCGGTTACGAGCGCGATGGGGACCGGCGAGGTGCTGCTCGGATGGCGCTCGCGCTCACCCGAGAGCATTATCAGCGAAACCACGATGCGGTAATGGGAGGTTGGCTCGCCCGGGCGGCAAAGTTGCTCGAGGGCCAGCCGGACTGTCACGAGACAGGCTTGCTGTTGTGGATGAAGGTGCGCGGTCTGCTTCTCGTGGCCAACGATGTCGCGGGGGCGCTCGATCACGCGCGCGAGCTGGTCGAGTTCGCTCAGCGTCTCGGCGATCCGGATCTCGAGGCGCTCGGCTTGCTCGATCAGGGACACGCGCTGATCACCGCCGGGCGGGTGCGGGAGGGCTTGCCGCTGCTCGATGAGGCAACGGCACTGGCGATGACCGGTGCCATCGAGCTCTCGACGACGGGCACCGTGTATTGCGCCACGATCTTCGCCTGTCGGAATATCGGCGACTGGCAGCGGGCATCGGAGTGGACCAACGAGTCGCTGCGCTGGTGCGACCGCAATTCGGTCAGTGGATTCCCCGGGCTCTGCCGTCTGCATCGCGCCGAGATCATCCGAATGCGCGGATCGCTGGCCGAGGCGGAGCGCGACGCGCAGGACGCGTGCGACGAGCTACTCGCGTGGGCGCCGCGGTGGGCCGGGTGGGCGTACCACGAGCTCGGCGAAGTCCGACGGCGGAGAGGCGATCTCCAAGGTGCTCGCACCGCTTTCGGGAGAGCACTGGATGTCGGCTTCGACCCGCAGCCCGGGCTGGCGCTGTTGCGCCTGGACGAGGCAGACCCAGCTGGCGCGCTGGCGGCGATCAACCGTCGCATGGCTGACCGCGACGCCTTCACCCAGGAGAGCCGCGCGCTGCTGCTACCAGCTCAGGTCACGATCGCGCTCGCCGTCGGTGACCTCGACCTCGCGCGCACCGCGGTGGCGGAGTTGGGCGACGTGGCCGCGGCCTGCGACACGACCGCCGTCCTCGCCGGTGCATCGGCTGCGCGCGGCGCGCTGGCGTTGGCAGAGGAGCGACCCAGCGAGGCGATCGCTGCTCTGCGCGAGGCGTGGCGCCTGTGGTGCGATGTCGGTGCGCGGTTTGACGCGGCACAGACCCGGACGCTGCTCGGTCAGGCCTACGGCGTGAGCGGCGATCCGTTTGCCGCACGCCTGGACTTGGACGGCGCTCGGGCCACGTTCGCCGAGCTGGGCGCGCCGCTGGAGGAGCAACGGGTCCAGCGTCTGCTGGCCGGCATGGCACCCAGCGCGCGCGAAATTCAGACATTCATGTTCACCGACATCGTGGACTCAACGCGGCTGGTGGAATTGCTCGGGGACGATGGCTGGGACAGCCTGCTGAGCTGGCACGACCGCGCTGTGCGGGATGCTTTGGCCGCTCACCACGGACGCGAGGTCAAGCACGAGGGAGACGGGTTCTTTACCGTGTTCCCTGATCCACGATCAGCACTGAACTGTGCGATTGCCTTGCAACGCACGCTCGACGTGCATCGCCGCGAACACGGTTTCGCGCCCCGAATTCGCGTCGGCATCCACGCGGCGGAGGCGATCCGGCGGGGAGGGGACTTCTTCGGGCAAGGCGTCCACGTGGCAGCGCGCGTGGCGGCGGCAGCCGGCGCCGGACAGGTCCTCGTTACCGCACCGACGATGGCGACGGTCGGCGACGGCTACGTGGCATCTGAGCCGAAATCGCTCCGCCTGAAGGGAGTTACCGAGCCGGTGCACCTAATCGAGTTGGGGTGGCAATAGCGCGCACGACGTGCGACCGTGCTCGGTTAGCCGGTCGCTGGTAGCGATTGCAGGTGGCGTCACTCAGGCGACGGCGAGAGGTGCCGGCGTGAGTCCGTGTCGGAGCATGACGGCCTTGATCGCCTCGGGATCCGGCGGTCCGTCTTGTGCGCCGTCGATCACGTTGAGATCGCCGCCTACTCGGGGATGTCGAAACAGGCGCTGAACCACCATCTCAGACAAGCCGAAGAGCTCGGCTACCTCCGGCGTGCTGACGACGCTGACGACCGCCGCTTCGAACGCGTCTACCTCACCGAGCGTGGTCATGCCGCGATGAAGACCATCCGCACCGCCGTCGGCGAAGTCGAACAAGAGTGGCCCACCAACTTGGGACCGAACAGCTGGAACAACTCTGCTTTGCCACGTCTGGGTGTCGCTCAACCGCGTCGGCGGCGGCGCGAAGGTTCCGCGCCGCCATCAGGTTGGTATAGACGTTGTTGTCGGCGATCGCGCTGTATTCGTCCGGCCCGGTAACGCCATCGATGCGAAACTGCCCCGCGGCGTCATGGTGACCGAGCGAGCGCCACAACCGGGCGGTCTCGACGAGCAGCTCCACGCCCGCCTCGCGTTCGAAAGTCTCGTCCCCGGTGATCTGCTGGTAGCGCTCCACGGCGTTCGCGATCGCCCCGTTGATGTGGAAGGCCGCCGTACCCGCTGGCCAGTAGCCGGAGCATTCCTGCCCGGCGATCGTTCTCCACGGAAACGCGGCGCCTCGCAGCCCCAGCGACTGCGCGCGCTCGCGGGCCAGCTCAAGCGTCTGGTGGCGCCAGCGCAGGGCATCCGAGACAGACCGTGGGCGGTGGTAGTTGAGCAGCGGCAGCACGAACGCCTCGGTGTCCCAGAAGGTGTGACCGTCGTAGCCGGGACCGGTCAGTCCCTTGGCCGGAATCGGCCGGCGCTCGCCCCGCGCTCCCGCTTGGAGTGTATGAAACAGGGCGAAGCGCACCGGCCTGCTGAAGTTCGGCGTCGCCGTCGATCTCGATGTCGGCAACCGCCCAGAACCTATCGAGATAGTCGCGTGCTCCTGCAGCAGTCCGTCCCACCCGGTGTGCACGGCGCCCGCCAATGCTGCGGCGACCTGGTCGCGCAGTGCCGGAACGGTCCGCGCGCTCGACCAGCCGTACCCGACGAACTTCGTCACGGCGCAGCGGCGCGCGCGGCCCGGCAGTCGCGGTGATCGTCAGTCGAGCGAGATCGGCCCGGCTCGTCATCGCGGTCCCGGTATCCGCGGGTCCATCGATCCGATGGTCCATCGCCGCGCTAACGGTCAGGCCGCTGGACCTCGTGGTGTGGACCGGAATCGCCTCAAGGTCCTGTCCCTGGAACATGTCGGACACCAGTGGCGAGCTGAGGGCCGCCGCGGCGCGGGGGTCCCGCTCGGTCACCGGCAACGTCTCGTTGGTGACGGCGCGTGCTCGACCGGCGGGCCGGGGTGCTGCGCCGTGTGGCCGAGTGGGTCTCGCCGACGGGGCGTCTGGTCCGCCAGATAGGTGCCCGGAAGTCCGAACGGCTCGCCCTCGTCGAGGTTCGCGCGCATCCCGACGTGCCCATTGGCGAGCGCGAACACCGACTCGGTCTGCGCCAAGCGGTCGAGGTCAAGCGCAGTCTCGTGGACCTCCCACGGCTCAACCACGAATGCCTCGTGCTGGATCATGCCGCTTCGTAACCGCCGACTGAGTCCGCTTCACCGCGTCCGCCGGCGCCCGGCACGCTCGTGCCTTCGTCCGCAGTCGCGCACGTCACCAGCGCACCGACCGCCAGAGGATTCACGTCGGCCGCAACCCCGGCATCCGTGCATTCCTACCACGAATGCATCATGCCGCGGGCTGATCAGGCGATCGCCGCCATGCGGTTGGTGGACGCTGGCGCCGTGCGCGCTCGGTGAGGTAGGCTGGGCAAGGACCTCGACCGCCGCACGATTCGCGCGCCCGAGCCCTCCTAAGCAATCGCTACGAGGCGAAAGCGAGTGCCCATCAACGACGCATACGACCCCGTCGTAAGCGGGGTGTGAGACCCAACCAGTGGAGGTGTCAGATGGCGGAGCTCCCACCGCCCCCGGAGGGAATTGTGCTGGCCCACTTCATCGTCTCGGACGATGTCGAGCGCTCCAGGCGCTTCTACACCGAAGTACTCGGCGGCAGGGTGGCCTTCTCCGGCCCCGGAGGGCTGACCTACGTCGCGCTATCGAACAGCTGGATCATCATCAACGTCGGGGGAGGCCCGACCGACGACAAGCCAACGGTCACGCTGGAGACGCCACGCGATCCCGACCGGGTCAGCAGCTTCCTCAATATCCGGGTCAAGGACATCGGGGCCGTGTACGCCGAATGGAGCGCCCGTGGTGCTCAATTCCTGACGCCGCCCAAACAGCACCAGTACGAGATCCGCTGCTACATCCGCGATCCCGACGGCCACATCATCGAAGTCGGGCAAACCACGGACCCACAGGGGGATTGGACGCCCGCTCACTGGCCATCAGAGCAACCGACTTGAGAGACGGGTCCGGGTCATGACCACCGCGATCATCGGCACTGGCGGGCTCGGATCGGTCATCGCCCGCCAGCTCGCCTCAGGCGGCGAGAGCCTGCGGCTCTCGAGCGCCGACGAGGAGTCGGCGCGGAGGCTCGCGGCGGAGATCGGTGAAGCTGCCGTCGTCGCCGTCGACAACCGCGACGCGTTGCAGGGCGTCGATGGAGTCGTACTCGCGCTGCGCTTCCCCGCGCTGGAGGGCGTCATAGACGAGATCGCCGACCCGCTAGCCGGCAAGCTCGTGGTCGTTCCGAGCAACCCGGTAAGGGTCGACGCACAAGGTCACCTCGTGCATCTGCTGCCGAAAGGGCAATCCTCTGGCGAGGTTGTGGCCGAGTGGTTACCGGAGGGAGCGCGCTTGGCCATGGCGTTCGGAAGCATGTCGGCCGATCTCTTCGCGTCCTCTAGCAACCGGTCACCGGAGCGGGCGGTCCTCTTCTTCGCGACCGACGACGCCCGTGCTAGCGAGCAAGTCGAGCGATTGATCCGAATAGCCGGCTTCGAGCCGTTGAAAGTCGGCGGGATCGAACGGTCGGGTCGACTTGAGGTGGGCGGCGACCTTCACGATCTCGTAGTCGGTCCCGCAGAGGCGCGGTCATTGATCGGTGAAGGCTGATCGCGTCGCCGCCCTGGCTTGGCACCACTGCGCGCGCCGTGCATCCTGAGGCTTCTGCGTCGACTCCCGGTCAGGCCGATGCGCCGGTTGCCTCCCAGATCTCGGTTGTGGCGTCGATCTCTCTGGAGGTCCGTCCGAGGATGAGCCGCCGGACATTCCCGCGATGCAAACCCATCGCTCCGCCCCCGGGTAGCGCGCGAGGAGCCCGATGATCAGGACTCGGAGGTACTCGACGTCCCCCTCGAGGTTCCATTCAAACCCGGATCCGCCGGGCCAGGAGCCTGAGGAAAGGCGGTATCAAATGAACCTATGAGAGTCAATGTGCATTTGCTAACCGATGTCGGCGCGTCGCTGGAGGAGATCGCCGAGCTCGCGGGGTACACGACCGGAGCGCTCTATCACCACTTTGCGAACAAGGAAAAGCTGTTCTTGGAACCACCGAGGCGTTTGAGGCGCTGTCGAGGTCCGTGGTCGAACGGTCCGAGCCCGACCACACGCGCGAGCCGCTACAGGGCGAGTTCTGGCTCTACGCTGTGCGCAACCCCGACGCGATGGCGATCTTCGCCGACAGGCTACGCGAACAACACGACGACCGCCTCGAACCCACGATCGAGGTGGCCATGCAGCGCGAAGGCACGCCGCCCGGAATCAGCCCCGAGGAGATGACGACCGTTGCGCTCGTGCTCCTCCCGGGACTGGCGCGCTTTCGGGGGATCGACCCGGACAGCGTTCCCGACGACCTCTTCGCCCGCGTGCTGCGGCGTCTATTCGGGATCGAACCGACACCGGCGAGCAGCGGGCCGCCCACGCCCAGAAAAAGAGCCGCGCCCTCTGAGCCCGAACTCCCAGCTCACAAACAGCGGGGATGAAGGCCCCCGGCGGGGATGAGGGCCCCGCCGTGGATGCCGTCGTGTCAGTGGTAGCGGTCGAAATCGGTCGGCCAGGGCAGTGGGAATAGGTGACGGTACGGACGGGCGCTCGCGATGACCGTGGCAAAGGACGGCCGATGAGCAAGCGCGAGGTAGTACCGGGTCAGGTGCGGATGAGTGCCTTCGTCCCAAGGATGAATCGCCAACGCGTAAAACAGTCCCGGTGCGGCGGCGCAATCGGCGATCGTGAACGCGTCGCCGGCGAGGAACTCGTGAGCGGCAAGCTGCGTCTCGAGCATTCCGTGCGCCATATCGAGCCGTCCCCGCGCCCGCTGAACGGCGCGGTCGTCGAAGCGCTCCTCGATCGTGTCGGAGACGATCGCCGGAACGGCATCGGAGACGTACTGGTCGCAGATACGGTCCCACAGACGAGCCTGTAGTGAGGGAACCAATCGCGCGCCGGCGACGTGCTCGATGATGATCGACGACTCCCCGATCACCTGGTCGCCGTCGCGCAACACCGGGATCGACGCCGGTGGCCACAGCTCGGCAAGGTCGGCTCGGTTGAAGTCACGCTGCCCCGCCCTAAGCGCATCACTTCCTGGAGGTCGGCCGCGAGGCAACAGATAGGTGCGCGACCGGCCCTTCGGTTGTGGGAGGATCTCTGAGCGTGTCTCCGTTTGGCAGGCATAGACCCCCGCAACCTACGGACGAGGAGATGCGGGCGGCCGAGGTCGACCTCGAGCGGATTCGGCAGGGCGGAATCCCGCTCGGTGCCGAAGAGCGCTTGAAGCGGGTCGCGACCGCCAGCACTCCGTTCTTCACCAGCGATCTGACCGCCAAGGAGTACGCGCTTGCCCAAGCATCAGGGCTGCAGCCGGTGGCGCAGGTAATGGGATCGTCGGTCGTCCAGCATGGCTGGTTAGGCGCGCAGGGTGCGTACTACGTCACTGGCGAGATCCGGGGCTTGTCCGAGCCGTGGAACATGGCTCGCATCCGGGCGTTCGACCGGCTGCGCCAGGAGGCGGAACTGGCTGATGCGGACGGTGTGATCGGGATCGAGATGACGGCGGGCTCACTCGGCGACGCCGGCAACGTCGAGCTTGTCGTATTCGGCACCGCCGTGCGCGACAGCACGCTGCCGCCTCATCCGAGTGGCCGACTGGGGATGTGCACACTCTCCGGTCAGGACGTCGACAAGCTGCGGCGGATTGGCGCTGAGGTTTGCGGCGTGGTCGGCCACACGACGGTCGTCTCCGTGCAGCTCGGCATGAACTCGAGTTGGGTGATGAACACGAGCGGCATGTTCGGTGGGGGTAGCCGGATGAATACGGAGATCACCGAGATCGCCGAGGGGGTCTACGAAGCGCGTAACCGGGCGATGGCCGAGGTCCGCCGGCAGGCGAGCGCAGTGCGGGCCAACAGCATCGTGATCTCGACGCTGCGGCACTCGATTGAGCACTACGAGTACGAACAGGCCGGCTACAGATACCACTTCTTCCACGTGACGATGAACGTCCTCGGTACGGCGATTCGGCTGGGGGCGCGCGAACCGCACCCAGCTCCGCTGTCGGGACCGGTGATCTCGATCAACCTCGGTGACTAGCCGAAGATAAGGAGTGCAGCCCATGGCGAACTACGATCCGAGGAGCACCGAGGGCCTCGCCGAGCACGCAAGCGAGCGTCTGCAGATGAACGCGCGCGGGCTGTTCACCTCGGATTTGTCGGTGAATGAGTATCTGTGCGTCGAAAAGGCCGGCTTCGACCCGGTCGGTCTGGTTGTCGGCTCGAGCATCTACCACGTGGGCTACCAGTTCGGCAACCTGCGGCAGAACCAGGAGCTGGATGTGCTGAGCCAGGCGATGTACGAGGCGCGCGAGCTCGCGATGACGCGGATGGAGGAGGAGGCCGATCAACTGGGCGCCGATGGTGTCGTCGGTGTCCGCCTCGATATCGGCCGCTACGAGTGGGGCGCGGACATGGCCGAGTTCATTGCCATCGGAACAGCGATCCGTCACAAGGAGGGAAAGCTGCACCGGGCGCCCAACGGCCGCCCATTCACTAGCGATCTCTCCGGCCAGGCCTTCTGGACGCTGATGCAAACCGGCAAGCGTCCTGTCGGGATGGTGATGGGTAGTTGCGTCTACCACGTGGCCCACCGCGGGATGATGCAGTCGATCAAGCAAACCGGTCGCAACGTCGAGCTCGAGCAGTACACGCAGGCGTTATATGACGCGCGCGAGCTGGCGATGGAGCGGATGCAGAAAGAGGCCGAGGGCATCGGCGACGGGGTGCTCGGGATCGTCGAGGTCAAGCTTCACGAGAACAGCCACGGCTGGGGCAGCCACGTGATTGAGTTCTTCGCCGTCGGAACCGCGGTCGTCCCAAACGAGCACATGACCGAAGGCCACCAGCTTCCCGACATCACCCCGGTCCTCGACATCAACGACTGACCCGCGGATCCGGGGCTCAGAGGACCTTGCGGCGGCCCACACAGCGTCCGGCGCCGGGTTCCGAAGCGGTCCTGTAGTGCCCCGTGCTGGGTCCGGGGCGCGGGACGCCTGCCGACCCCGCTGAGGAGAGGCTTCGTCGGTTCCTTAGCACCGTGCAGGTCAATTGGTCAGACGCAAACTCGGTCGAGCACGGCGCTTCGCTGGCGAACGAAATCCACGCGGCACACCTGCTGCCGCTCGACGGGGCCGGTCACGGACTCGATCCCGCCGATTCGGAAAGGATCACCCATGCGATCCTCAATCACGCAAGCATCGCGCCGCCGATCCGGTGACGTCGCACGCACCGCCTGGGAGGCACCGAGCCTGCGAAGCCGGCGTGGGGAGCTTCACTCCATCTGGGCCCCGGCCCGGTGCAGCGCGCCGATCCAGAGGCCGCACCACGCGTGCTGTTGAGCCGTCAGGTTGCTCATCAGCGGGTTGTAGGCGCGCTCGTCGGTCTCCGGGAGCGTTGGCACGGTGAGGATCACGTCGTCGCGCTTGATGCGTTGGCGCACCCGTTCGAATTCCTTGCCGGACCGAAGGCTCACTCCCGACAACCACCAACGCTCGTCGCCGTGCTGCACATGGAAGGTGGTCTTCGATGCGCGCCCGACGCGCAACTGGGAAGGAGGATGACTGAACAGTTCCCGACCGGCGGGATCGCTGAGGGTCACCCGTCCCCCGCCTTCCGGGATGATCTCCAGCACGCCCAGCTCGCCGCGCAGCCCCACCGCGCGCCGCCGGAAGTAGACCGCGCCGGCGAAGGGCTCATCCGGCCCGGGCGCCTCTCTCATGTTCACTTCGCCGGCGATGCCGCCGCCCTCCTTACGGTCGAGTGAGGCTCGTCGCACGATCGACGAGCGCATCCAGCGTGCAGATTAGGACCTCGCGCGCTGCCGCGCGGCCGGATCTACTGCTCAGCCTCCGAGCGGTGTCTCGAGCCAGACTCAGCTTCGGGCAGATGCGGATCGATCGATGGTGAGATACCAGCAGCCACCTCCGAGATTCAGCGCCCCAATAACCAGGAAGAATGCTGCCCATCCGTAAACGCTGTACGAGAGGCACACTAGGCCCGCAGCGGCCGCGACACTGCCACCGAAAACACGCGTGACCCCAAAGAGGCGGAGGTGGCGGTACTCGTATGGCGCAATCAGGAGTTGCGCGCCGGATCGCGGCGGAGATAGCCACCACTCGCGCAGACGTTTCGCAGCGCTGTTGTCGTTGGGTGCGTTCATGGCGATGCCTCCTGTGGCCGCGGGCCGGCCGTCCGATCACCTACCAATATGATATCACATTGATAGTCGGCTCGTCAATCCGGGAAGCCGCGCGCACGTGTGAGAGGATTCGCTCACCCTGAGTACGAGAGGAGCCTCTGTGCCTGCGTACATCGTCGTCGAGACCGACATCCATGATCCTGAGCAGTACGAGCTCTATAAGCAGGCCTCGCCCGCCGCGGTGGCAGCCTCCGGAGGTCGCTTCATCGCGCGCGGCGGTGAGCTCGCGGTGCTGGAGGGCGAGTGGCAACCCAGGCGCCTCGTGCTCCTCGAGTTCCCAGATCTCGACGCGGCGAGGCGGTTCTACGACTCGCCCGAATATCGGGAAGCGAAGCGCCTGCGCGAAGGCGCGGCGCGGCTCAATATGGTCGCAGTCGAGGGAATCGGCTGACTCGGACCCGGCCAATGACGGAACTGTCGCCTCGGCCGGGGTTCAGCCTCGGGACGAGGCGAGAATCTGGCTGTGGAGGTCCAGCAGTCGGGGGACGTCACGGGCAGCGACCCGGCCCATCCCGCATTCGGTACAGATACCCCAGTGGCGAGGCCCTGCGGGGGAGTTGATCAGGGCGGCGTCGATGTTCTCGATTTGTTCGGCGGTCGTACCCGGTGCCTGGTCATCAGGGTGGTACGGGACAAGCGCGAAGTAGAGCTCGGTGTCGGCCCCCGTCCTCAGGCCGCAGGGGTTCGAAATAGGCTATGTCGTTGCGGCCTTGGGGCACGGTGAAGGACACGAAATTGAGCGGGCGCGGCGCTGCGGAGCTCGCGGCGTTGACGAGGTCGACCTGCATCTGGAGGGATTCAGGCTGCCCCGCCATCGACGCCAAAGGCGTCGGGTACTGCAGCTGAAAGCGCACGCCGGCCGGGATCGTGCCCTCGTTCTGCATCCGCTCGAAGATCGCAAACGACCTGGTGTACTCATCGGCGTAGCCGAGGTTCGGCCAGTCGATCATCTCGGCCGACGCGCCTTCGGTGAGGCGCAGCTGAGGCATCGGCGGGGCGTCGGGAGCGGTCTCGTAGGCCTGCCCGACCGACACGGTCTCGAACTCGGGCATCTGCTCGAACTTCCGGATCTGGAAGTTGATCCAGTAGTTGCGATCTCCGGTCTCCCCGTCGGTCATCCGACGGACGCCATGCGGGATGCGTGAGCTGATCTCCCGCATCACGGTCTCGGTGTCCGGCAGATTGACCGACCCGTTGAAATGAACAGCTGTCGGTGGCATCGCAGTCCTCTCGTAGGGCTCCGCTGCAGGCGTCATATCACGCCGGCGACCTGCGAAGCGCGGGGCGCGACTCTGGAGCGCCGGATTGATCGCGGCATCTCTCGTGTTCGCGAGCGCGGGGGTGGCGTTCGCGTCCCGCGCGATCGGCGGCGCGTCGTATTCGGGCACCTACAAGGGACGTCCCACGTCCCACCGAAGGGATCTCGTTCCGGCCCTGGCTCGGACCGGATCAGCACCAAGGGAACCTTCAAGGTGACGTTAAGAAGGGAGCCCGCAGGGCGGCCGCAAACGATCGGCGCCCGTCACATGGCTACCGGCCCGGAACCGCGTGAAGCTGGAGCGCCGTGACGATCATCCCGCCCGACGCTTGCCGGTGCCCCCACCGCGCCGGCCGGGACCCGGATGAACGATCACGCCGTCCGCGGGGTACACGATCGACTCGTGCTGCTCATCCCAGCGCACGCGGTAGTGCTCATGTCCTTCGCGGCCGAGGACCTCGATGATCTCTCCTCGGCGCGGCGCCTGGCCGTGCACGCCCCGGATCTCGATCGAGTCACCTGCACGGGCACCTGTGTGGGTGGAGTTGGTAGGCATGCGTGCACCTCCTTTGACGCCATCAAACCCCAAGGCGGGGAGCTCGGCATCGGTGAGGGCGCGAAGCCCAGTGCGGTTATCTACGGATGTCGGCGCGCCCATCCCCATGGCCACAATCCTGCGGCTCACATTCGCTGCGTCATATAACGCGACGGATGTCCCGGTCGAGTTCCTGCTCCAGCGTGCGCAGCCGGCGGATTCCCGGCATCTTGGAGGCCTCGTCCGTGATCAACGTGTCGAGCCCGCAGGCCAGGAAGCACGCAGCGCCCAACGATGTGTTCCAGTTGCACGCCGCCTGGGAGAGCATCGAGCCGGTGGAAGGAACTACGTAGCCCGCGACGGCGGAGACGCCGAAGAAGATGCATCCGAGCAGATTGACCGCCGGCTGCCACCATCCCGCGCCGCCGCGCACCGGCAGCCAGGCGTGCCAGGCGTGGCGCGGTGAGGCCCGGTAGGCGATCGCGCCTGAGACGAGAAAGCAGATCGACCCGCGCCAGTCGGGCCGCCAGACAAGCTTGTTGTACTCCGAGCTCGTCACAGCGGTGTGCAGCGCCTGGTAGGTGGTGACGTTGAAGAACAACGTGCCGGCGGACTGGATGATCGCGGCCCACCACGCCGCCCGTCCGCCGCCGGCGGAGCGGCGAGCCGGCCAGGCGAGCCAGCTCTGGAGCGCTCCACCAGCGGTGAATAGGATCGAGCCGACGAAGAACGTGATGGCGTCAGCGGTGTCGCCAACCAGGTTGGCGTAGCCCGGAAACGGGCCGATCAGAAAGCACGCCGACCCCAGCGCAAAGCACAGCGCCATCCAGCGCCGACGGGTCATACCTCAGCACCTCCCCCGGGCGCGACGGCAATACGGCGCCACCGCGCAAAGCGAGCCGTTCTGACCTTGCCCATGG
>Ga0187772_10000205_pt1 | contig 25202 bp, 22 predicted proteins | sample 0116_SJ02_MP15_2_FD_133137 | JGI IMG/M metagenome (GOLD analysis project Ga0187772, IMG submission 133137) | Tropical peat soil microbial communities from peatlands in Department of Meta, Colombia - 0116_SJ02_MP15_20_MG | ecosystem: Environmental > Terrestrial > Soil > Wetlands > Peat | place... | reverse complement strand
GCCGGGATACGATGCCCCCACCAAATCTGCCGAGAAATGCACCAATCCCGTATATTCTCCATCCACTCAAAATAGGTCTTCTCCCAGACTTCAGGAATGATTCGGGCCCGGCGATCTCGAACTGCCTCGATGGCTGTCTTGGCCAAGGGCTTCGTCCTGACAAACCATTGAAGAGAAAGGTTCGGCTCGACGATCGTCTTGCAGCGATAACAGTGGCCCACCACATGCCGGTAGTCCTCCGTCTTTAGCAACACCCCATCCCCTTCGAAGTCTTGGACGATCTTTTCTCGACACTCGAACCGGTCCATCCCTCGATAAGGGCCCGCATTCTCATTCATTCGGCCCGCTTCATCAATCACCTTGATCTGTTCCAGGCCGTGTTTCAAGCCGATTTCAAAATCGTTGAAATCATGCGCCGGGGTGATCTTCAGGCAGCCCGTTCCAAACTCGACATCAACATAGGGGTCCCCAATGACGGGAATCTCCCGATCGACCACCGGAAGGATGACTTTCTTCCCGATCACCTCCTGATAACGTTTATCCTCCGGGTTGACTGCCACAGCCGTGTCTCCAAGCATCGTCTCCGGCCGCGTGGTTGCCACAACGACAAACCGTTCACTTTCTTTGAAAGGATACTTGAGATGGTAGAGTTTTCCTAAGACCTCTTGATGCTCCACTTCGAGATCGGACAAAGCGGTCTGGCATCGGGGGCACCAATTGATGATGTAGTAACTTCGATAGATCAGGCCTTCCTGATAGAGGCGAACGAAGACTTCTTTGACCGCTTCCGAGAGGCCTTCGTCCATTGTAAATCGCTCACGGCTCCAGTCGCAAGAAGCCCCCAGTTTCTTCAACTGGCCGATGATGGTTCCGCCGGATTGTTCTTTCCACTTCCAAACCCTCTCAATAAATTTTTCTCTGCCCAGAGAGTGTCGGTCGAGCCCCTCCTCCAAGAGCTGCTTCTCCACAACGTTCTGAGTGGCAATGCCCGCGTGGTCCGTCCCCGGCATCCAGAGGACATTGTAGCCCTCCATCCTCTTAAATCGAATCAGAATGTCTTGGAGCGTATTGTTTAATGCGTGTCCGATATGAAGGACACCGGTGACATTCGGGGGCGGGATAACAATAGAACAAGCCTTTCGTTCTGAATCTTCATCGGCCCTGAAATAACCGTGCTCCTCCCAATAACGATACCATTTGTCCTCCACCTGGTGGGGATCATAAGATTTGTCCAAAACCTTTGAGGCCATTGAGGCACCCTTCGTCCTCCCTATTCCTTTTCTCCCTTCTGAAGGCGCTTGAGCTCTTCTTGTATCGCCTTCTCAGCCAGATCCGGGACGATCTCTTTCACCATCCTCTCAATCCTTTCAGCCGTGAGACCGATAATATGCTGGGTCATGATTGGAAGGACCTTTGTAATGAAATCGCCTACCATATCCTGAACCCCTTTTGCGATAACCTCTTCCAGATGTTTGTCAACCACTTTCACCAGAGGGCTCCCTTCCCCGATATGTCTGCTCATCTCACTCACCAGGGGTTTGACCTCATCCTTGAAAATTCTCGGAACTTCGAGGTCTTCAAACTGAATCTCTTCGATTTCGACCTCTTTCGGTCTGACCTTCTTCGGCTCCCCGATCCCGCCAATCTCTTCCTCTTTCACCATCTCTTCCAAGAATTCCTCCAGAAATTCCTCTTCGGGCAGCTCTTTCAGTTCCTCTTCCTCCACCAGTGCCTCTAGGGGAATGGGTTCTTCCGAGATCTTTTTCTTAGGTTCTTCTACAAAAAGAGGCTGGAGTTCTTCCTCCTCTATAGACTCATCTACAGGGATGGCTTCTTCCGAGACCTTCTTCTTACGCTCCTCCACAGGAAGGGGCTGCAGCTCTTCCTCCTCCGGAGACTCGTCTATAGGGGTAACTTCTTCTGAGATCTTTTTCCTGAATTCCCCGGTAAAAACAGGCCGTGGTTCTTCCTCCGGCAACGCAGTTCTTGCCTCCTTTCGAGAGGGCTCCCCGAATTTGGAGAAGTCAAGATATTCTTCAGAAGGCTCCTCCGTCTTGAAGGCCTTCTCTTCTGCGTATTTCACTTCTTTCTCAGAAGGCCACTCCTGTTCTAAGGAGGGTTTAAGTTGTTCCACCTTTCCGAGAATCTCTTCCAATTCGATTTTTTCGAAGAGTTCCGTATCGGGCCGGGTTTCTTCTGGCGGCCTCTTTCTCCCGATCGGAAAGTCTATCTCTCCGGTTTCCTTCACGGGAGGAGGGGACTGTTCTCTCTCCAGTGGTTTTTCGTCAAATTCAAGCCTTTCCCACGACTCCAAAGGGTTCATCTCACCAAAGGATTTTTCTTTTTCTGGAGGGACAAAATTTTCGATGCTCATCCTGGGTTCGGGTTCGCTCACGACATCGACCAATTCGATGATCTCGTCCTCCCCCTCCCCTGTTTCATCTAACAAGAAGTCCTCTGGCTTTTCAGAAGCCATCTTCCCCTTCTTTCCGACCCCCTTCTCTTCCACCAGGTGGTCCACCAGATTAAGAACCTCCATTTCGTTGAGAGGTTTTGAGATCACCCCATCTGCCTGCGAGCGCTTCCGGTCTTTATCCGTAATCTCATCAAATATACCGGACACGAGAATGAAAGGGATGTGTTTGAACTCCGGATTCCCCTTGATGGCTCCGCATAATTCCAACCCCCCCATTTCACGAAGACCCGTACCCGAGGCAATGATCATATCCGGCTTAAAAAGTTTTGCCCGGAGAAGGGCATCCTCCCCGCTCTCCGAAAACACGAGGCGGTAATCAGTAGTTCCAAAAATTCTTTGAAACTCCTCCTGATCGGCCTTGTCCGAATCTGCGATTAGAATTTCCTTTGCCACCATCGGGTCTCCTGTCTGCAGCCGGAGAGGGCGGATTACAATTCCTTGAATTGTAATTTTCTATCACAAGGAGCCTGGAATGTCAAGAAAATCGCAGCTTTTGTGTAATGCCTCGGATTCATGGTCAAAGAACCTATCCTCAGGATCGGGGGGGCCTCTCCAGAGAAAACTTGAAGCGGCACCTTCAATACTTAAGCCAAGGGGTTTTTACTGTAAAAATGGCCTCGTCAGAAGTACACGCCAATGATCCACTCCTCAATGATCCGCTTTTCAAGGTTTCGGAAGGGAGACTACCCCGATCAATCGATCCGAGACTGAGGGGTTACTCTTTTACCCACAAAACGATCGACAAGGGGTTGGAGATCGACGCTGAGATCATAGTCGACCCTCACCGTAGGCTGATCGATTCTGATCTTTCTTCTCAAGTCCATCGGGGTAGCGATGACCACGGCATCACAAACGCAGCGACGGATGGTGTCCTCGAGGTCCTTAATCTGTTGCTCCGAATAACCCATGGCTGGAAGCACCCGACCGATATGGGGGTATTGCTCATAGACCTCCTTAAGGGAACCTACTGCATGGGGTCTCGGATCGACCAATTCTCCGGCCAACTTCTTCGAAGCGGAGGCACCCGCGCCGTCAGGCATCCCGCCATGCGTGATGGTGGGACCATCTTCGACGACCAAGACTCTTTTGCCCACAATTCTCTCCGGATAGTCTAAGTGAGTGACAGACGAGGCTTCCAAGACATCCGCCCCGGGATTCGTCAGAGAAATATTTCTTCGAATCTTTCTTAAGGACTCCTCACTCCCCTCGTTCACTTTTGTAATGATAACGAGGTTAGCCCTCCTCAAGTTCACCTCTCCCGGATAGTAAAGCTTTTCGTGCCCCGGCCGAAGGGCATCTACAAGAACAATCTCCAGATCCGGATTGATAAATGGGAAATCATTGTTTCCTCCGTCCCAGACAATCACCCGAGATTCCCGTTCGGCTGCCGCCAACACCCGCTCATAATCCACGCCTGCATAGACGGGAATTCCCATCTTAACGAGAGGCTCGTATTCCTCTCTCTCTTCGATGGTGCAAGTCTCCTCCTCCACATCCCTCATGTCAAAGAATCGGAAAACGGGTTTGAAGCTACAATAAGCCATCGGATGACGGATGACAGAGACCTGAAGACCTTTCTTTTTTAGCAACCAGGCCAACTTTCGAGTGATGACCGACTTGCCGCAGCCTGTCCTGACGGCGCAGACGGAAATGACCGGCACCCGACTCTTAATCATCGTCTCCCTCGGCCCGAGAAATACGAAATCTTGACCCTTAGAGAGCACCAAAGAGGCCTTATCCATCACTTGATCATGGGAAACATCACTATAGGAAAAAATGACTTGGTCCACCGCATATTCCGAGAGCAACCGAAGAAGTTCCTTTTCCAGGTAGATGGGAATTCCTTTGGGATAACGGGGTCCCGCAAGCGCTCGGGGATAGATTCGATCGGCAATGAACGGAATTTGGGTAGCAGTGAAAGCCACGACGCGGTAAGAGGGGCGCTTTCTAAAGTAGGTGTTGAAATTATGGAAATCCCTTCCACCCGCCCCCAGGATGATCACCCGGATGGGCTTCTGTGAACGACCGCTTTTAGACTTGTTGCCAAAACTCTTTTTCATAGAATGACCCAGGGAAGGGGAAGAAAGACTTTTTCATAAAGATTGAATGCATAACGGTCTGTCATGCCTGCGAGGAAGTCGCATACGCATCGTTCCAAAGAGTCATGAAGCGATCCCATTTTTGCCTGCGTCATGAAATAATCTGGATGGTCGACCAGATATTCATAAAGCTCATGCAAAATTTTTGTCGCCTTATGAAAATCGGAATGAACGGCCGCGTTCTCATAAACCTGCTCCCAGAGAAAATCTCGAAGGTCCAAAATCGACGAGAGGACATATTTCGAAATGGAGAGCCTCCCATTACGGGAACGCAGGGTCTCCTGGATGATATCGTTGACCATCGTGTTAATTCGTTTGGAATGGGTATCCCCCAAACATTTCAAACAGTCTTCGGGAATCTCGTTGGGGGAAATGACCCCTCCTCGAATGGCATCATCAATGTCGTGATTGATATAGGCAATGATATCCGCGATGCGCACCACTTTCCCTTCGGGGGTAGAAGCCATGGCTTCGGGATCCTCACACAGGATCTCCCCCTTTCCTTTGCTGTGTTTCAGAATCCCGTCTCTCACCTCAAACGTGAGATTCAATCCCTTTCCGTCTTTTTCCAAGACATCCACGACTCTAAGGCTTTGGTCCGAATGGCTAAATCCGCCTGGGACAATCTCATTCAAGGTATCCTCCCCGGCGTGACCGAAGGGGGTATGACCTAAATCGTGTCCTAACGAGATAGCTTCTGTCAGGTCCTCGTTGAGGCGGAGGGCCCGTGCAATCGTCCTGGCAATCTGAGAAACCTCGAGCGTATGGGTTAATCGGGTCCGGTAATGATCACCCATTGGAATGAGAAAGACCTGGGTTTTATGCTTTAATCTTCGAAAAGATTTGGAATGGATGATCCGGTCCCGGTCATGTTGAAAGGCCGGACGAAGCGGACATTCCTCCTCGGGGACCTGACGGCCTTTTGTCTTTAAACTCAACGTCGCAAAAGGTGAGAGAATCTTTTTCTCCCGGTCTTCCAACTCCTCCCTAATTGTTTTTGCCAATTGACAGGCTCCGTTTGATCGAATATGCTTTTGTTTAGCTAACTTATCATAAAAAAAGGGCTTTATCAAACTGTACCATAATACGTGATCAAAGAATCGAACACTCCACCCTCCATGGCGCGAGTCCACGCAGGCTAAAGCCTGCGTCTACGATCTTGATTCCGAATAATGGCCGGACTTAGGATGGACCTGAATCAGGCGAGAGAAGAAATCCGTAACGATCCGATTCTCTCTGAATTGTCGAGACTGGCGAAGGAGAAGAAAACCTCCCTTTTCCTGGTAGGAGGCTATCTCAGGGACCTCTTCCTCGGAGCGTCGGCAAAGGACTACGACTTCGCCCTGCCAAAAGATGCCTCCTCATTCATTGAAACGATCGAGGAGGCGCTTCATCTTCTCTTCTTCAAGGTAGGGAAGGAAGAGATGGGTACTACCACTTATCGAATCGTCAAAGAGGGCATGTCGATCGATCTCACGTTCATGCAGGGCGAAACGATTGATGAAGATCTCCGGCGAAGAGACTTCACCGTTAACGCGGTCGCTTTTTCTCTCCAAGATGAGATCTTTCATTGGGTTGAAGGAGCCATTGAAGATATCGGAAGAAAATTGATCCGCACCGTCTCGAACCGTTCGATTGACCTCGACCCTTTAAGGATGCTGCGCGCGATCCGATACCTCTGCACCCTCGAGGGTTTTGCCATAGACAAGGAATTAAAGGAAGAGATCTCCTTGAAGGGAGAGAAAATCCTCAGCCTTCCCGCAGAGCGGATCAGAACGGAACTCGATCAAATCCTTCTTTCTCCTCAGCCGGCCGTTGGAATAGAATCCCTTTATGAACCCAATTTACTCTTCTCCCTTTTCCCGGAATTGAAGGGTTTGGAAAACCTTGGTCAAAATGGGCACCACCATCTGGATGTCCTGTCTCACACCCTTCTCATCGTTGAAAAAATATCATGGGCCTCTGAATGGGTCGCCCGGAACGACCGGGAGACTTTGCTGAATCAACAAGATCGCCTCTCTCTATACTATGCCGCCCTCTTCCACGATATCGGCAAACAGGATACCTATTCCAAGGATGGAAAAGGGATGGTTCATTTCTATTACCACGAGGCTTTCTCCGTTCAAGCCGCAGAGAGAATTATGGAAAGGCTCCGCTTCTCCAACCTCATGCAAAATAAGATTCTGTACCTGATCAAGAATCACATGAGGATCCTCAACCTCTCCCGGGAGACGAAAGAGACAGCCCTCAGGAGATTGGTCAATCAGATAGGGGATGAAACCCCTCTACTCGTCCTTCTCTCTCTTGCGGATAAGGAGGCGAGCCGGGGGATTCTATCCGTTCAGAATGATGAGGTGGTAGAAAAACACTGTCTTCGGATCCTGGAATTATTCAGGGAAAAGGATATTGTCCATCCGCCGCCGTTGATTACTGGGAACGATGTAATGGCCCTGGGATATTCTTCCGGGCCGAGGGTAGGACAAATCCTGAGCTTTATCCGCCAAAAGCAAGTCGAAGGGAAGATCAAAAGCAGGGAAGAGGCATTAGGGGTGTTAAGAGAAAGATTCGGGGCGGAAGGAGGGGAACAATAGAATGTTGTTGATTATCCAAAAATATTTGGTAAACTGATAATGAGGGGTTATTTCTCATATCTAACTCTTCATAGGGGGGCGCCATGGCCAAAAAATTATCGAGCTTTTACAGAACTAAAGTTCAGCCGCGTCTGAAGAAAATCTTTATTGGACTCGTCATCTTCTTTGCCGCTTTCACTCTCATTGGCTTTTTTGTTCTACCTCCAATCCTAAAATCCATCTTGACCAAGAAGCTTTCCGAAAATCTTCATCGTCCGGTAACAATCAGCCAGATCAAGATCAATCCATACGCCCTTTCGATAGCGGTAAGAGGGCTGACGATCGAAGAGAAGGATAGCCCTGAAACATTTGTATCTTTCGATGAGTTCTTCTTAGATCTCAAGAGTGTTTCTATTATTAAGATGGCTCTCGTCCTCAAGGAGCTTCGCCTAACGAACCCCTATATTAAAATCATCCGCCGTCCGGACAAATCTTATAATTTTTCTGATCTAATGGAAAAACAGGAACCGTCGCCCCCGAAGGAGAAGAAGTCCAAACCCCTTAGGTTTTCCCTGAACAACGTCAGAATAGAAAATGGAAGTATTGATTTCTCGGACGAACCCGAACGGACAAAACACACGGTAAGAGAATTGAACATCGGCATCCCTTTTCTGTCGAATTTCCCTTATTATATCGAAAGATACGTCCAGCCCCATTTTTCGGCCAAAATTAACGGTACCCCCTATACCATTCAGGGGCAGACGAAGCCTTTTGCCGATTCGCGTGAAAGCTCCTTTGATATCGCGATAAATGATCTTGATATCCCTTATTATCTTGCCTATGCCCCCACGAAAATGAACTTTAAGATTGTCTCAGCACTTCTGGATACGAACGTAAAAATTTCTTTCATTGAGACCAAGGATAAGAAACCCTCCGTTACGGTCTCAGGAAATGTCTCATTAAAAAAAATAGCCGTGGAGGATGCTCAGAAAAAATCCTTATTAAGACTTCCGCTATTTGATATCTCCATCGCTCCGTCAGAACCTCTCTCTAAGATCGTTCACCTGTCGAAAATTTCCATCCAATCCCCTGAACTGGAAATTCGACGCGATGAAAAAGGGAGGATCAATGTCTTATCTCTTTTGCCCGAGACGAAGGAGACGAAACCTGTCCCCGCAAAAGTCACGGATTCAGCACCATTCACTCTTAACATCGACGAGATGCAAATGACGGGAGGCAGAGTCTCTTTTTCGGACGTCACGCCTTCCGGACCTGTCACGATCGTTGCAAAGAACCTGGAACTGAAGGGAGAAAATATCTCGACAGCTAAGAATAGTAAGAGCAAATTTTCACTCTCCCTCCTTCTGGATAAAAAGGGAAGGATCTCGACGACCGGACTCGTTGGCATCGATCCCATGGCGGCGGAATTAAAAATGGACATTAAGGGTATTGAGATTGGGTCTTTCCAGCCCTATTTTACTGATAAGGTAAAGGTCACCGTAACAGGTGGCGCTTTTTCGACGGCAGGTAACCTTTCGGTGGGCATGACGGATAATAAGGGGCTTAAGGTCGCCTATAAAGGCAACGCCAATTTATCCGGTTTCTCTACGATTGACAAAGCCAACGCCGAGGACTTCCTGAAATGGAATTCTCTCTCTTTCAGTGATCTCAACGTCGGGTACTCTCCTCTCTCGGTCGATATCAAAGGGATCGCACTTACCGATTTCTATTCTCGAGTGATCATCAATCCTCAAGGAACGCTCAATCTTCAAGAAATCCTTCAAAAAAGCGAGCCAGAAAAGGAGGCCTCTCCGTCCGCTCAGCCGCAAGAAAAGGTTCCCGAAACCCAACAGGTTAAAGGACCGGCGAATAAGATAAAGATAGGAACAGTCACGCTTCAGGGAGGGAAAGTCGACGTTTCTGACAGGTCGGTGAACCCGGAGTATTCTGCCGCACTGACTGAAATAGGAGGAAGAATATCCGGACTCTCTTCAGAAGAGACAACGTTGGCAGATGTCGACCTCCGGGGGAAGCTCAACGATTATGCCCCTCTCGAAATTACGGGCAAGATCAATCCTTTGAAAGAAGACCTCTATGTGGACTTAAGAGCCAGGTTTACAGATATGGACCTCAGCCCGTTGACGCCTTATTCCGGCAAATTTGTAGGATACACCATCGAAAAGGGGAAGCTCTCCTTTGATCTGAAATATCTCATCAACAAGAGAAAACTCGATTCTCAAAATCATATTTTTCTCGATCAATTCACCCTTGGCGATCGAGTGGAAAGCCCTAAGGCTACCAAATTGCCTGTCAAGCTTGCCATTGCTCTTCTCAAGGACAGGAAGGGAGAGATTAAGTTGGACATCCCTGTAACAGGAAGTCTGGATGATCCTAAGTTCAGCATTTGGGGCATCATCTTGAAGGTACTCCTTAATCTGATTGCGAAAGCCGCTACCTCGCCTTTTTCACTCCTCGGGGCTCTATTTGGAGGGGGAGAAGAACTAAGTTATCTGGAATTCGACTACGGGAGCAGCACCATCACAGAACAGAATATGAAAAAAATCGATACACTGGTGAAGGCCCTCCACGATCGGCCTTCACTCAAGCTCGACATTGAGGGCCATGTGGACGCTGAAAAAGACAAGGACGGGTTGATACAGTATCTGTTCGACAAGAAAATAAAGGTCCAGAAACTAAATGAGATGGTGAAGAAGGGGCAGCCTGCTGTTCCGGTGGATGACGTTAAAATCGAACCTGCTGAATATGAGAAGTACCTGAAGATGGCCTACAAAGAGGAAAAATTTCCAAAGCCGAGAAATATCCTTGGGATGGCTAAAGACCTCCCTGTTCCGGAGATGGAAAAATTGATGTTGACCCATATTGAGGTCAAAGAGGGGGACTTGAGAAACCTGGCTCAACAACGGGCGATGAAAGTGAAAGATGCCATCCTAAAATCCGGCCAGGTTGAACCGGAGAGAGTATTTATTCTTGAGCCTAAGTCTCTTGCACCTGAAAAGAAAGAAAAGCTCAAAGACAGCCGTGTTGATTTTAAACTTAAGTAAACCCCGTTAGAAATTACAGCGGGGGATCATACCCCCGTCGGAATTGTTCAGGGACATTATTTCTAACGGGGTAAAGGGGGACAGTGATGCTGAAGGAATTTAAAGAATTTGCAATGCGGGGGAATGCGATTGACATGGCCGTTGGAATCATTATCGGTGCCGCCTTCGGCACCATCGTCAATTCGCTTGTCCAGGACGTGATCATGCCACCCATCGGTCTGCTTCTGGGAAAAATCGATTTCTCCAACTTCTTCGCGGTGCTTAGGGAGGGTAAGGTGGCTGGCCCCTATGGATCGATTGCCGCAGCGAAAGCGGCTGGAGCGGTGACCATGAACTATGGTGTGTTTATCAACACCATCATTAGCTTTCTGATTGTTGCCTTTGCCGTATTTCTGGTCGTCCGGACTATTAATAAGATGAAGCGTCAAGAGGAGGCTCCGCCTCCTGTCCCAACCACGAAGGATTGTGCTTACTGTTTTTCCAAGATCCCGATTCAGGCGACACGCTGTCCGAACTGTACTTCCGCCTTTTAGCCTCTCTTCTCCCCACAGCTGGGGGAGAGGGCAAAGGTGAGGGAGTCTGACCGCAACAAAATTGAACAGGAGAGTGAAATGCTATCACGCATCCTCCACTTCTTTAAGACCGGTATCTGGGAGGTCCGATCCAAGGATCTTCCGCCCGTAGAAGCCTTCCTCATCAAATACCTGCGCATGATTCTTCTGGCGTCAAAAGGATTTATGAGAGACAATTGCCAGAAGACCGCCTCGGTCCTCACCTACTATGCCTTGCTCAACGTCGTTCCCGTAATTGCCGTCGCCTTTGCGATGGCTAAAGGTTTCGGCCTTGAGAAACTCATCGAAAAACAGATCCTCCAAATGGCAGCGAAGGCAAATTGGCAAACGGATATCACCACACAGATTATTTCCTTTTCTCATAAACTCCTTGACCAGGCGAAGGGAGGCTTAATTGCAGGCGTCGGTGTGGTATTGCTCTTCTGGACGGTGATATCGATTCTGGGGAAAATTGAAGAATCATTGAATGAGATTTGGGAGGTGAAGAAATCGAGGACACTGGCGAGGAAATTTAGTGACTATATTGCGATGATGGCCCTCACCCCCGTTCTTTTTATTATTTCGAGCAGTGCGACCGTCCTGGTCGCAAGTCAAGTGAAAGTGATCCTCGCCAAAATCGTTTTTCTGGGAGTCTTCAGCAAGGTGATTCTTCTACTGTTGAATCTATTGCCCTATGTATCCATCTGGACGCTCCTGACGATGCTCTACCTGATCATGCCAAATACCCGGATTCCGGTTAAGTCAGCCATTTGGGGAGGGATCGTTGGAGGGACGATTGCCGAAATCGTTCAATGGGTATATATTAAATTCCAGATTGGGGTAGCAAGTTATGGCGCCATTTACGGGAGCTTCGCGGCCCTGCCCCTTTTCTTAGCTATGCTTCAAATGAGCTGGATGATCGTTCTTTTCGGTGCGGAAATCGCTTACGCCAATGAGCATTATGAAACATTCGGCTTCCATCCAGATTATTCCCGGATCAGTGTTTCATCGAAAAGACTGCTCATGCTTAGGATCTTTCACCTTTTGACCAAGAAGTTTTCTCTTGCAGAAAAACCTCTGAGCGCCGTCCAAATTGCTCATGCGTTGGAGATCCCGGTTCGACTCGTTCGCCAGCTCCTCAACGAATTAGCCAGCGTGGGCCTGGTGGTTGAGACGGTAAGAGGAATGGAGAGTGAGATCGCCTTTCAACCAGGACGAACGATTGAAAACATTACGATCAAAGTCGCTCTGGATGAGTATGAGAAGTATGGGATTACAAAGATCCCCGACTATCAGTCCGAAGAAACCGACAAAATTTCAAAGTATCTGCAAGAGATTTCGGGAACCATTGAGAAATCACCCTCAAACGTCCGCTTAAAAGAGATATGAGAAGGCGCCTGTCTCATTGACAAATGTGTCTGAAATCCCTTATAAAAAGACTAAATGTCAACGATTCTTGTCACAGGGGGGGCAGGATACATTGCAAGCCATGTCGTCAAGGAACTCCTGCATCAAAATCATAAGCCCATCATCTTTGACAATCTCCAAACCGGCCATCGAAAAGCCGTCAAGGATGCCCTCTTCATAGAAGGGGACCTTTCCGACCAAGAAAAACTTGCAGAGACCTTTCAAGCCAATTCCATCGACGCGGTGATGCATTTTGCGGCAGATTGTTTGGTAGGAGAATCCGTTCAGGATCCGGTAAAATACTTCAACAATAATGTGAAGAATGGTTTACAACTGATTCAAATGATGCAACAGTTTTATGTCGTACAAATTGTTTTTTCATCCTCTGCGGCAGTGTATGGAGAGCCTAAGGAAATCCCTATTTCAGAAGAACATCCTTGTGCGCCGACGAACCCTTATGGTGAATCCAAATGGATCTTTGAGGAGGTACTGCGGGCATTCCATGAGATGGGTAAATTAAACTATATCTCTCTCAGGTACTTTAATGCAGCAGGAGCCGATCTGGAAGGGGAACTGGGAGAGGACCATTCTCGGGAAACCCATTTGATTCCCTTGGCGATCAAAGCAGCTTTGGATGGAACTTCTATCCCTGTTTTCGGTATAGATTATGATACGCCCGACGGAACCTGCATCCGTGACTATATTCACGTCAGCGATCTTGCCCATGCCCATATTTTAGCCCTTCGAAAATTGAATCAGGCTAATTTCTCCGGGACGTATAATCTTGGAAATGGGAACGGTTATTCTGTGAAACGGGTGATTGAAACGGTAAGAAAAGTGACCGGGAGAAAGGTAGCTACCGTCGATTCGTCAAGGAGGCCGGGGGATCCTGCCAGGCTGGTGGCCAGCTCACGAAAGATTAACGAAGAGCTGGGATGGATCCCCAGATACCCCGATTTGGAAACGATTGTTAAAACAGCTTATGATTGGCACAGAAAACACCCGAAAGGCTATGACGATTAAGACTCGGAATGATTCAAGGGGTCAAGGGTTCAAGGGATCAAGCCCCGGAGAGCGAACTTCCCCCCTTGAACCCTAGAACCCTAGGACCCCTTCAGGGAGAGAAAACCCATGTGCGGAATTTTTGGTATTTACAATCATGTTGAGGCGTCTAACCTTGCCTATCTGGGCCTTTACGCCCTTCAGCATCGGGGCCAGGAGAGCGCCGGCATCGTTTCTTCGGATAACAGGCAGCTTCATCATTACCGCCAGATGGGACTGGTTTCCGAGATCTTCACGAAAGATATTCTGAAGAAGCTCTCCGGAAGAATTGCCATCGGCCATGTCCGTTACTCCACTGCCGGATCGAGCGAGCTCAAGAACGCACAGCCTTTCGTGGTGGATTACTATAAGGGTAGTCTCGCCATTGCCCACAATGGAAATTTGTCCAACGCTTCTCTCATCCATACCGAACTCGAATCGAAGGGATCCATTTTCCAGTCCAACATGGATACCGAGGTCATCGTTCACCTCATTGCCCGCTCTAAAGAGAAGACGTTTATAGAGCGAACGGTCCATGCGCTCAAACAGGTCGAAGGGGCTTTCTCTTTGCTCATCCTGACAGAGAAGGAAATGGTCGCGGCCAGAGATCCTTTTGGTTTCAGGCCATTGGTTCTCGGTCAGCTTAAGGATGCGCCTGTGGTCGCCTCCGAGACTTGTGCTTTTGACCTAATCGGCGCCAAGTTCTTGAGGGAGATCGAACCGGGAGAAATTCTCCTTATCAATGAAGAAGGGATCAAGTCTTTCAAGCCTTTCCCTCACAAGCCGCGCCATCAGTGCATCTTTGAGTTCATCTACTTCGCCCGGCCGGATAGTTTCCTTTTCAACAGAAATGTCTATGAGGTCAGAAAAGCATTCGGAGTCCAACTTGCCAAGGAATCACCCGCAGAGGTGGATATGGTCGTCCCTATTCCGGATTCCGGATTCCCGGCCACGCTGGGCTTCGCGGCCGAATCGAAAATCCCTCTGGAGCTCGGAATGATCAGAAATCATTATATAGGCCGGACGTTCATCGAACCCGAACAGCGAATTCGGCACTTCGGCGTAAAAATCAAGCTGAATCCCGTAAAAGAATTGCTAAGGGGCAGTAGGATTCTCACCGTGGATGACTCCATCGTCCGGGCCACTACCAGCCGAAAGATCAACAAGATGTTTCGAAATGCCGGCGCCAAAGAGGTCCATGTCAGAATCAGCTCTCCTCCCATCACGGATCCTTGTTTTTTCGGCATTGATACGCCGAAAAGATCGGAGTTGATCGCCTCCTCACACAAGATCAAGGAGATTCAGAAGTTTATTAATGCAAGCTCTCTACATTATTTAACTTTAGAGGGTTTGAAAAAATGCGTGAGGGAAGATGCTGAGTCTTTCTGCTATGCCTGTTTCACTGGAGATTACCCCATTCCTTTTCAGATGGATTTAGAATAGGAAATTTATCTCTTAAATTCCAAGACCTTCGGCTCTTCCGCTTGCACCTGTGGGGGGATTCTGTGACATGACCTGATCCAAGATACTGTCTGCTCTCATCTTATGATCCAGGGCAAGGTGAGCAGACCGGAGGGTCAAGAGTTCTCTTTGTCGTGACGACGGCTTGTAATTAACCTTAGCACACTCAAGATACTCTTTTGCGATGGCATGGAATTTGATGGGGCTAGGGTCTTTCCTCACATCAAGAAACTTGTTTTCGGCAATTTCAGCCTTCTTCTTTGCGGTTACCTTGTCTGCACCTTTTCGGGAAGGCCCTATCATTTCCCTGACTCGCTGTCCATGAAAAGTGGAGCCAACGTACCAGTTCTTTCCCCCTTTGATAGACTGCCATTTAACTCACCTTCCTTTCTTTGATTGTTTAGAATTAATCGGTTTCAGTTCTCTTCTTTTTCGGGTTGTATAAAAAGAAAGAAGGAAGCTAACACCGATAAGGAAAAAAATTACTCCAAAAACCCTTTCTTCATGCACAAATAAAAACAACTCAGCTCCTATCATGACAAAGAATATTCCCAACAAAAGTTCAAAGGTTCTGAAAATTCCTTTGATTACTTTCTTTATATTCCGTTTCGAGTTCGACAGTTTAGATTTAATGGGTTCCGCCTCCCTTTCCATTTATTTGCATACTTCTTTGTGTAAGCTCAAAATCATGGAGTCTGGAGCGATTAATTGCCATTCATCGTTATCAAAGGGATAAAAAACTCTTCCATTTTTGGAATAAAAGACAATCTGCAAATAACGGGCTGATCTTTCTGCGCAATTAAGTTCAAGCAATGTTAGACTAAAGTCTAAATCCTGGAAGCCTTTTCCACCCTCTCTCACCCAATGAGATATACCTTTCTCTGAATAAGCTGATTGCACCCAGACCTCGATAAGGTTTTTGGATGACCGGGCCATACTTTCGGTATCATAGAAATATGACCCATCCTCATTTGTGCCATAATACCTCCAATCTGCTCCCCACACTTCCGCATAGGAAAAGATAATAAGTCCGATAAGGATAACTCTCAACTTAACTGATAAGGATTTCATTTGGTCACCCCACTCAATCTATCAAGACCTCCTCAAATCGCGGTGTAAAATTCTCCTTAAACTTTTCCTTATCTGCCTCCGATTTCTTAAAGAAGTTATCAAATGCCTTGGACTGCACCCCTGACTTTGGACACTCAACTTAGAGTCAGACAGGGGTGGTTGAGTGTTTCTGGTACAAGCATGGCCTCGTATTCCACCGGGGAACGGTATCCCAGGGAAGCGTGAAGCCGCTTCTGATTGTACACATCCTCAATGAGAATAGCTGCTGCGAGGAAGGTTCATGAGCTGGCACCCCCTCGTGATGGTTTTGAGCAACTCTCGGTGGTCGGCAACGAACTGCCGCCTCTCTTGGGCGGTCCGAGGGTTCGCTGCAAGGCTCTTTTTAAAAACTCATTCTCCAGGCAGGCCTTGCCTAGCATCTGCTCCAGCTGGCGAATCCGTTCCTCCAGGGCAGCTTCTCGTTTGCCATTACCAGCTAGGCCACCTTGGCCATACTGTTTCTTCCAGTAGTAGAAAAGACCGGAGGAGATCTCGTGGCGCCTGCATATCTGAGCCGGGGTGCTGACTCCGCTGAGGAGTTCTTCAATAACTTGGCGTTTGAATTCCGGACTGAAGGACATCTGCTTTCTCATGACAAGACCCTTTCTACCCCTTCCCGGGGTCGGGGATCCTGTCTGTTACTCTAACACATCTGTCCAGTCGGTGGGGTGCAGTGCAATAATAAGAAAATTACCATCAAAGTTTACAGTTCTAAATATGTTTCTTTTATTAATAGAGTCTATTGGGTGAGCCATGAATATGCGAAAATTGTGGGCAGACCTTACAGTTTTGTACGCGTTCGGCTTCAGAGAATTGTATGAGATTGTGAAAGGATTCGAATATTCAATAATTTACACAAAACCATTATTTGGCACACAAGATGCTTATAAAGAGAATATGCTGGCTTACGAATTATACTTATATGACGAAATTAGAGGATATAATTTAATTGGTATCTTACCAGAGAGAAGAAAGGACCCAAAGAGAATAACAAAGGAATCGGTTATAAAGTGGGGGAGAATGCTTTTAGGTGATAGCGCAAATGATGAGAATATTTTTTTCAAACACGTAAAAATAGATAATATTACTGGTCATATTTTTGAGGAAGATGTGGTTTTCAATAGTATTTAGAAAATAAATCCATATATATAGTTGTTAGATATTAGAGGCAGGGTCAATTCGGCTCTGCTTTTTTTGTTTATTTCCTTTAGAATCATCAACTCTCAGGTCAACATTCTATTGCGGATTCGTAGGTGGAAGCGATGACCCCCTTCTTACCTCTTCCTTCCTCTTCTAAGGAGTCCCTGGTTTGGCAAAGTACGCCTGATTTCGATTAGTAATAATCTGTTTTTTTTCTTGACACACAACTTCCTTTTTTTATATTTTCAATTCGTCCAAAAGTGGGTTTTTACCACCTTTCTAAACAAAAAAGGGGCTAAAATTTGAAAAAATCCTAACTCCAAGAAAGGAAGCAGATGATATGAAAAACATGATTTTTTTAGGGTGTATTATCATAGTTCTTGCTTCTATGGTATTCGTGAGCTGTGCCACGATGCAGAAAATAGCGATCTCAGAAGGCAATCTTGCACAGCTCAAAGGGAAATGGACAGGAAGTAGAAGCCCGGATCCGAGTTTGACCTTGATTACGGATTTGGAGATCTCTAATGACAGCTATCCAGTACAAGGCAAGTTGATATTTCATGAGGCCAGAATGCCAGGTAATTTTGACACGACGAACATTATTGATTTCAAAGAGGGGACGATAACTGATAAGGGGAATCTATTGATCACAGAGTCTGCTATTAAAGCGGAACTTTCCCTTTATAAGGATGACGGTAAAATTTGGTTGTGGGGAAGTTTTTCTTTTTCAGGAAAAGGAGGAACAATGTTGCTTAAAAAGAAATAAGACAATGTCTCAAGCTTGCATGGTGGGATTTCCTTATGTGGTATTTAGCGGGATGCCGTCTCAGGCTGAGGCCATCCACGTTAAGCATTTTCACACCATTGAGGGGGAGGTCCATAAGTCATCATGCGAATAGTAGCTTTCAGGGAATAAGGCTCATTTCAAGCCGTAACAAACGGAACGAATCCGGGATTTTGATTTGTTTTTCATATAGAAGCCATCTTTATGGGCAACATCTTGGCAAGAAATCCACACTTCAGAGCCTAAATTTCTTAATCGCCCCTGATTTGTTTTTTTCTGAAGTCAACGGTTTATTGGTTGTGCCAAAAGATATACGTGTCAGCCCACCGTGCTCAGAAAACTGTTCTTGCTTTATCCCAATCTAACTGCGTTGTCCGATGAGTATCTTCTCGTATCCCTTGGGGACATTTTAACTTAAGCAGTTAACGGGGACATAATTATGTTGCTAACACATATTGGACGGGGAATGATGATTGACAGGCGCATCCATGACGCTTATAATTTTTCCGTGTGGAGTCATCGTGAAGGTTTTTTTCCCATTGAATGAGGAGGTTCCGATGCTGGCGAATAAAGAGAGGATTTTGCAGAAAATGGAGGAGTTCGATTTGGATGTCATTATTGCATCGCATCCGGAGAATGTGAGCTACCTCTCCGACTTTCAAAGCCATCTTCCTTATATGTACCGTTTTCTAAATGTTGAGAGCTATGCGCTGTTTCCACGAAGACAGGATATTGAACCTTGCCTCATTATTACTCGGGTGGATATTGCCTGGGCCGCGCGGTATCCCACCTGGGTCCGGGAGGTTTATACTTTCGGTAATCGCTTTTATTCCGTGTACCCGGAAGGGACGCTGAGCGAAGGGGAAAAGAGATATAAACAGATTTTAGACGACCAGGAACGATACGCTCCAACTGCCGGTGAGGCGATCGTCAAGGCCCTGAAGAAAAAAGGATTAGACAGAGGAAGAATCGGGCTGGATGAAAAAAATCTCTATCCCTTGACACGAGAGCAGATCGTGAGCGGTCTGCCTCATGCCAAAATGATCGATGCCTTCGAATTATTCAGGGTGATTCGTATGGTCAAGACTCCCGAGGAAATAGAACGGCTTAAGAAAGGGGGCCTTCTGAACGAGCAGGCAACCCAATCGGTTCTCGGTCGTCTTGCCGAAGGGGTATCGGAAGAGGAGCTTGCACAACACTTCCTCGAAATGACCGCCAGGGCAGGAGCGGTTTTCGAGTTTTGGAATACGGCCGCCGGGACTCAATCCTCGATGAACATCATGGCCAACGGACACTTTTTCCCGCCCTCAAAGTATCGGCTGAAGAAAGGGGACATGTTTCGTTATGACGGGGGAAGTATCTATAACAAATATCATACCGACGCAGGGGGATGCGCTGTCTTAGAAACTCCCAACGCGAGGCAAAAGGCCTGTTACCGGGGCGTGTCGGCGGGAATGGAGAGAGCGATGGAGCTCCTTCGGCCCGGTGCGATTCCTTCGAAACTGTTTGAAGAAGTGATCATTGCCGTAGAAAAGGCGGGGCTTAAAGACTATTCGAAGATTGCCCGGTTCTGCGGCCACGGAATAGGCATCGAGGCAAGAGATTATCCAATCTTCACGAAACCAACGAAGGCGACGAGTCCCTTTCTACCCGGAACCTATGACGTCCCTGTTGAGGAAGGCATGGTAATCAGCATCGAGATTCCTTATGGGGAACTGGGTTTGGGGGGATTCCAGACGGAATATACGATATTGGTCAAAAAGGATGGGTGTGAAAAACTCTATCCCCATGAGAGGGAGCTGGTTGTTCGTTGAAGATCAGTAAGATCCTCAAACCAATGAATAAACATTTTGTGCAACTGGTAGATCAACTCAACCCGAGATACCGTTTTTTAAGATCTGGTTGAGCCAGGATCTCTTGTTTCGGGCCTTCGGCTCGAATCTGTCCAAGGTCTAGGATGTAGACGTCATCCGCTACACTCAGGGCGGCGACGGCATTTTGCTCGACCAGAAGGATCGATACCCCGTGTTTTTTCATTTCTTTTATGGTTCGATAAACCGATTGAAGCACAATTGGTGCTAAACCGAGGGACGGCTCGTCGAGAAGAATCAGCTTAGGCGCTCCCATGAGAGCCCTCCCGATGGCAAGCATCTGCCTTTCCCCGCCACTCAGGGTTCCCGCCTTTTGCCAGTGTCTTTCTGCGAGCTTCGGAAAAATATGATACGCCTTGTCCATCAACTCACGAATTTTCACGGGATTTTTTCTCAAGGCATAAGCACCGATCTCGAGATTTTCTTGGGTGGTCATGTCCGGAAAAACTCCCTGGCCCTGAGGAACATAGCCCATCCCTTCTTCGACGATCAGATGCGTTGGAGTGCCTAAAATCGTTCTTCCTTCAAATTTAACCACACCTGCAATAGGCCGGACATACCCCATGATTCCTCTGAGGAGAGTCGTTTTCCCCGCGCCATTTGGACCCACGATAGCCGTAATCCCGAAGAGCCTGGCTTTCACCATCACTCCCCGAAGGACCGGGACCATCCCATAGGAGACATCGAGATTTTCAACCTCTAAGAGATAGCGATTCATCCCTCTTCCTCCATCAGAGACTCCAGGGAAGAACTGCCAAAATAGGCTTCGATCACCTTTTCATTGTTTTCGATCTCGCGAGAGGACCCCTGGGCAATAATTTCTCCCTGATTCATGACCACAATCCACTCGCACAGCCTTAGCACCACACCGACCGCATGATCGATCACCACAAAGGTTGTCTGGGTTTGATCTCGGAAAGAACAGATGGTTTTGATCTGCCTTTCCGTCTCCTCGGGATTCAGTCCTGCAAAGATCTCATCCAGCAAGACCAATTTTGGATCCATCATAAAGGCCCGGGCAAATTCAAGAAGTTTTTGCTGCCCATAAGAAAGGGTACCCGCATAGGCATTGAGGAGCTGATCTAGGCCGACGGCATGCAAAAGATCTTTCGCCTTATTCACAGAAGTATTAAGGCTATCTGCCGGGGGAGGGACTAAAAAAAGGTTTTCCCAGACCGTCATCCCCTTAAATACCCTTGAGAGCTGGAACGTCCTTCCGACACCCAATCGGGCAAGGCGATGGGGAGAATGTCCGGTTATCTTTTTTCCCTGAAAGAAGATTTCTCCTGTAGTAGGCTTTAAGTTTCCACAGATCAGGTTAAACATCGTCGTCTTGCCGGCCCCGTTAGGTCCAATCAGTCCGGTAATGCTTTTCCGCCTCACGTCAAAAGAACACCGGTTAACGGCTAACAGCCCGCCAAACCTTTTGGTCAAGTGGTGCGTCGACAGTATCGTCTCGTTCATTTGATACTTCCTAAATTAGGAAGAACGGTATGGATCCCTCCTCTGAGAATTTTCCGTTTATGAAAATACCCCATGATCCCGGAAGGCATAAACATGATGATAAAGGCCAGGAGGCAGCCATAGAGAATGAGATAAACATAGGGGAAGTGCGCCCAAAGAAACTCCGAAACCTGACCCAGTAGGACGGCGCCCATCACGGGTCCCCAACAGGTTCCCATGCCTCCTAAGAGGCACATGATGATCATCATGATATTTAAGACCGCCGGAAACGCGGTGACCGGATCCACATAACTAACATAAAAGACCTGAATGCCTCCCGCAAAACCGCAGCCCATCGCACTGACCACAAAGGCAAAAACCTTGTAAAAGGTGGTGTTGATTCCCAAGGATTCCGCTCCCTCTTCATCCTCTTTTACGGTTCTAAGCCGCAGGCCGAACACGGAACGCTCCAATGTCCAGGTAGCCAGGAAGAGGGCCAGCGCGAGCCCGAAAAAGGCGAAATAGATATAGGCAACCGCTGAAACGGGTGGCAGATAGATGCCTGTAGCCCCTTTGGTCATGGACTTCCAGGTGGCTGCCACAGCAGCTAAGAACTGGAAAAGGCCCATCATGCCAACGGCGAAGTAGGGACCTTTGAGTCTTAGCATGATTAACCCGAGGGGGATGGCAAAGGCGCCCGCAATGATCGAGCCCATTGCTGCGGCCAGAAGCCAATGGATGTGCCATTTGAGGATGAGGATGGCGCAGCTATAACTTCCGATACCGAAGAGAGCGATCTGGCCAAACGAAATATAACCGGTATAGCCCGAAATGAAATTCCAGCTATAGGCCAATGCGATATACATAAATAAAGTGAGGACAAAAGTGATGAGATAGGTGCTTGCAATCGCCGGCAACAGGGCCACGAGGATTAAAACGATTAAAAATAATCCGAACTGCTGGAGCAAACTCAACCGGACCTTCATCTGGTTTTCCTTCCCCCGAGGAGTCCCTGGGGGCGTAAAATAAGCGATAGAAGAAAGATGGAGAAGACCGCCACATCCGAAACCTGGGTGGTCGCATAGAACCCTGTCAACGTCTCTGCCATGGCAATGACCAGAGCCCCCGCGAAGGTTCCGAGGTAATTGCCCAATCCACCCACAATCACGATGGCAAAGAGTTTTAAAATCATCATGTCACCCATCTCAGGATTGACTGAGAAGAGCATGATGAAGAATGTTCCCGTGATTCCCGCCAATAGGCTTCCCACTCCAAAGGTCAGCGCCCTTATTTTACGAACGTCGATGCCGCAGGCGCCCGCCAGGTCCGGGTGCTGGATGGATGCCCGGATAGTCTTTCCTACGGTCGTTCTATTTAGGATAAAGGTAAAAACGAGGGTCAGGCCAAGGGCGATCATAAAAATGACAAGGCGAATCTCTGAAACGGTAAGCGGCCCAATATGAAGAGACCCCGGAATCACATCGAGAGAGCAGTAGTTGGATGTCCAGATATTTAACCCTGCATTCCGCAACAGAATGGAGACGGCGTAGAGCAACAAAAGAGAGTAGGCCATGGGCTGGGAGACAACCTTCTCAACAAGGAATCGTTCGGTAATGATCCCTAGGACGAACAGGACCCCTGCAACGATCGGGATACCAATTAGGGGATGAATGCCAATGGTTGAGAAGGAATAGACGATAAAGGCCCCAAGCATCATAAAATCCCCGTGAGCGATATTCGCTACCCGGAGAACGCCAAAGATCAAATTGAGGCCTATTGCGGCGACCCCGTAAACTCCTGCCAGAAGCAGACCGTTAATCAGGACCTGAAGGATCAGGAAAAAAGGATTCATTTCCATCCTGGAAAGGGCAAAACGATCTTCTGGACAGCTGCTTCAGCAGGCCAGACTACGACCCGCTCTCCGTTTAAAACCTGGACCAGGACCGTCAGGTGACCGACCTGATCCCCTGCCGGCCCGACCTTGAATCGGCCGAAAGGCGTCATGACATCCATCGACAGAATGGTCTGGCGAAGTTTTTCCTGGTCCAAACCTCCTACTTTTTCCACGGCCATCCTCATCACCTCACATGAGGAATAAGCAGCGGCCATGCTGTAGTCCGCACTCTCGTTGCGAAATTTCTTCTTAAAGGCGGCGACCATCTCAGGAGACCCGGGGTATTTGACCGAAGGCTCCCACTGTGAAACGCCTAACAGATGATTCGAAAGATCTCCCAGGGATTTGACAAAGTCAGGAATCGAAGGTCCGACGGGGCCGAACTGGATCATCTTAGGAACCAAATCAGCTGCCTTGGCCTGGCGAATCAGGAGCACGCTATCCGGAAGATAGGAACCGGCGATGAGGACATCCGGTGCTGCCGCCTTGATTTTGAGTACGAGTGAAGAGAGATCGTTTGCCTTTTCAGGATACTCTTCATGAAGAAGAAGTTTGAGGCCCCAATTCTTAATGTCTTCCAATCCTCCTTTGGCCAGGTCCCGGGGAAACGCAGAGTCTGCATTGATGACCACGAAAGTTTTGTATCCGTTGGCCTTGGCGATTTCAACCGATGAACTGAGTTGGTATCGGGCAGGGGTGATCATCTGAAATACATATTTATATCCCCGCTCCCAGATCTCCTTCGAGGAGGCGCCAGGGGCAATCATTACCATCTTATGTTTTTCTACGGCGGTGCTCACGGCTGCGGTTACGCCACTCCCGTAAGGCCCAACCAGGAGGTCGACTTTATCGCTTGTAATCAATTTTTCATAGAGTTTGGCCCCGGTCATGGGTTCACTGCGGTCATCGTAGATCTTCAGATCGACCCTGCGACCCAGTATTCCCCCTTTGGCATTCACGCTGTCTTTCCAGAGTTCATATCCCAACTTCTGGTCGAGCCCGCTTCGAGCCAGGTTTCCGGTCAATGATACGGCCGCTCCCAGGACAATCGGCTCGGCGGACCCTGCCGATCCAAAAGAGAAAAAAGTAAACAAAATTCCGACACAAAGAACCGGTACCCCGCCGATTAGCTGCCCTTTCGTCTTCATAGCCTCTCCTTCCCCATAAATGACTTTGGGATTCTAAATTTCTAATAGGCTGGTTCCCATCCTGGCTTACAGTTCTCATCGGTTACGACATCGAGGACCACCGGGAGATCAGCCTTGAGAGCCGTTTGCAAGGCTGGAGCAATCTCCTCTGGATTTTCTACCCGGATTCCAAGGCATCCTAATTCCTGAGCCACCTTGGCAAAATTGGCCCCCCGGAATCTGAAAAGGTCTCCTCTGTTTCCGGGCCGATCTCCATAGGCTTTACTCACACCCACGGAGCATTGGCTCAAACAGTAGTTATTATTCACAACCGTGATTGTCTTTATCCCGTACCTGAGCGCCGTTTCCAGCTCGCTCAGGTGGTACCAAAATCCTCCGTCACCGGTGAAACAGAAGACGGGCCGCTCCGGTGCCGCACATTTTGCTCCTAGAGAAGCTGGGAAGGCCCAGCCCAGGGTCCCGGCCGCCCGGATGTAGGTTTGACCCGGGCGAGTAAGATCGACGAGAGAACATGTCCAGATGCTCGAATAACCTGTATCTGCAACCAAGATTGCACTCGGAGGAAGAACCTCCGTGATTTCCTTGCACAACCTTTCCGGACGGATGGGCGCTGCATCCGAATTCTGGAAGGGTTCCATGTTCTCCCGCCATTTCTTAACGATCTCCTGTGCGTGTCTGGCCCACTCGATTTTTTTATACTTTGTATCGAGAAATTCCACGAGCTTTCGAACCGTTACCTTGGCATCTCCCATCAACCCTATCCGAATGGGATAATTTCTCCCGAGCTCGGATGGATTGATGTCTACCTGGATAATGATTATACCTTTCTTTGGCAGGGTCCAATTGTTGGTGACCATATCGCCTGTATTCGTACCGATGAAGAAGACCATATCGGCCTCAGAAACGACCTTGTTGGCAGACCATCTGGAATAAGAACCGACCACCCCTACGCTCAGGGGGTGATCGTCCTGAATCGTCCCCTTCCCGTTGAGTGAAGTCGCAACGGGTATGGATAAGGCTTCGGCAAACCTTACAATATCAGGACCGGCAGAAGAAGCGGCCGCCGAGACATCCGCACCAGTAGAGTCCCCCAGGGAGGAACCGGAGTCCGGCGAGGCAGGCGGACGCGGCCGGCGCCGGCGGCG
>Ga0187772_10000203_pt1 | contig 25253 bp, 22 predicted proteins | sample 0116_SJ02_MP15_2_FD_133137 | JGI IMG/M metagenome (GOLD analysis project Ga0187772, IMG submission 133137) | Tropical peat soil microbial communities from peatlands in Department of Meta, Colombia - 0116_SJ02_MP15_20_MG | ecosystem: Environmental > Terrestrial > Soil > Wetlands > Peat | place... | reverse complement strand
CACCCGTATGCACTATGAGCGCGCCATGACAGCCGTTGCCTACGTAGCGCAGCTTTTCAGCGAAGCTTTGAGTAAAATTGAATAAGCGAAATCATACAGGCGTGAGGATGCCTTCATGAAAGACCCCGAATTCGAAATCAAAACAACTGCCCCCGAGACGGGTGAAGACAAGTCCGCCGCAGAGGAGTCAGCGCGCGAGGATGCCGAAGCAAAGCGCCTCGCTGCCGAACTCGACGACGTGCGCCAGTCCCTCATCCGTCATCAGGCGGACTTCGCTAATTTCCGCAAGCGCGCCGAAAAGGAAAACCGCGAAGCCGGTCAGCGTGCCACGGCCCGCGTCATCGAACAACTCATCCCCATCATTGACGGCTTCGAGCACGCCCTCGCTGCCCACCGTGAAGCCGAATACGAGGGCTATCGCAAGGGCTTCGAACTCATTTATAAACAACTCCTCGACAACCTCGCACGCCTGGGTGCGCAGCGCGTGGAGCCTCAGGGCCAGCCCTTTGATCCACACCTCCATCAAGCTGTCGATCGAATCGAAACCACTCAACACGCCGACGGCACGGTTCTTGAAGTCTTCCAGCCTGGATACGTCTACCATGGCCGCGTCCTTCGTCCTGCCATGGTTCGTGTAGCGGTTCACCCGAATCCTGCATCGAACAAGTTCGCCAACTAACCATGTCTAAAGCCCAACGTGACTTCTATGAAGTTCTGAGCGTTTCGAAAACCGCTACGCTGGAGGAGATCAAATCCTCGTACCGGAAAGCGGCCATGCAGTGGCACCCTGACCGCAACCCTAATAACAAGGAAGAAGCGGAAGTCCGGTTTCGCGAGTGCACGGAAGCCTATAGCGTCCTCAGCGACCCGCAGAAGCGTCAGATTTATGACACGTACGGCCACGCAGGCCTCGCTCGCGCCGGCGGCGCTTCGGACTTCAACGAAACCATTTTCCAGGATTTCCACGACATCTTCGGCGACTTCTTCGGCTTCGAAGATCTCTTTGGCGGAGGCCGCCGTCGCAGCGGCGGACGCCGTGTGCAACGTGGCGCCGATCTCCGCTACGACATGACGCTGACCTTCGAAGAAGCGTTTACAGGTGTCAATACCAAGATTCGTGTTCCTCGGCAAGAGTACTGCGAATCCTGCAATGGCACGGGTGCAAAGAAGGGAACTGGCGTCGTCTCCTGCCAGACCTGCGGTGGCCGAGGGCAATTGGTTTATCAGCAAGGCTTCTTCACCATCAACCGCACTTGCCCCGCCTGCCAGGGCGCTGGACAAATCGTCAAGGAGCGCTGCCCCGATTGCCACGGTCAAGGACGTGTCGACCGCGAGCGCACCATCGAGCTCCGTATTCCTCCCGGCGTCGACACCGGCACTCGCCTTCGCGTTCAGGGAGAAGGAGAGCCCGGCCCCAATGGCGGTCCGGCCGGCGACCTCTATGTTGTTCTGGAAGTGAAAGAGCACAGCTTCTTCGAGCGTCGCGGCGCCGATCTTTATTGCACTATTCCGCTCAGCATTGCTCAGGCTGCGCTCGGAACCGAACTTCAGGTTCCAGGACTCACTGGCGAAGAGCGCCTGAAAATCCCCGAAGGCACGCAGAGCGGTGCGGTATTTCGCATCAAGGGCAAGGGCCTACCCGATCCCCACGGAGGCGGCCGTGGCGATCTCTATTACCACGTCCGCATTATTACGCCGACGAAGCTTACCAAGGAGCAGCGCAAGCTCCTCGAGCAGCTTCACGCTACTCTGAAAGTGGACAACAAGCCTGCGGAGCGCGGCTCTTCGCTCTTCGACAAAGTCAAAGACATCTTCGGCTAACCTTGGGGCGTGATGGCTCGCCGCTTTGCGGTTTCAACCAGCCGCCATATTCTCTTTGTCCAGCAACGCTCACGAAGAGTCTCACCACAGAGAGCACGGAGAGCGGAGAATGGAAGATCTGAAAGTATAAGAGTGCAGGGTACAGGAGGTGGCGCTCCCTCCGCCTCTATGCGTTATCTTTTTCTCTTCTGAAAACGGTAAACTGTCGACTGCACACTCTTGACCCATGCGCCGCCGCTTCTTCGTCGACCACTTCGAATCCCAGCGCGCCTCTCTCCATGGCGAACCTGCCTACCATCTCGGCCGGGTCCTCCGCGCCCAACCTGGGCAACTCTACGAACTTTCTGACGGCACCTCCGTATGGCTGGGCCGCATCGAGACCGTTACCCGAGACACCGTCGACTTCGCCCTTCTCGAACAACTCGCGGCCTATGCCCCGCAACTCAGAACCACCCTGCTCCTTTCCATCGTGAAATTCGATGCTTTCGAATGGTCCCTCGAAAAAGCCACTGAACTAGGGGTCTCCCGCATCGTTCCTCTTGCCGCTGCCCGCAGCGAAAAAGCCCTGCTCGCTGCCGCACCGAAGCGCGCCGACCGCTGGAAGAAACTTCTCTTCGAATCTTCTCAACAATCCCGACGAGTGCAACTCCCCACCCTCGATCCCCTCGCCAAGCCTGAAGACGCTTTCGTTTCTTCGCAAGAAGGCACCCGGATCCTACTCTCCGAGTCGTCCGACGCCCCGTCGCTCCGTGCCATTCTATCGGGTTTACACGAATCTTCCGGCACTCTCGCCATCGGCCCCGAAGGGGGATGGACCGACTCCGAATTCGCGGCCGCCCGGGCCAACTCCTTCCGCCAAGCCTCCCTCGGAAAACTCATCCTCCGCACCGAAACCACTGTGGTCGCCTCTCTGGCCATCTTCAACTTCGCCCTCTCAAACGATTGATTCCTCCTCTAACCCCCACGTTCTCCTATCCACTCTTGCACTTCTTTCTTCTTCCCTGGAGCGCATCGAAAACTACCCCAACCCCGTCTAAGCCATGGTGCGCCAGCTCTTCTCGCGGATCAATTCGCGACTGGCCTAATCCGCTGACGCCGTGTTATAAAGGGAAGGTAGTCCGAGATGCGCGAACACGACGAGAACAACCTCCCTCCACAAGGCGACTCCTCTCCCGCCACGAATTCTCTTTTGCCGTCCGACGTTCCGCCGCCTCCTGGTCCCACGCACCAACTGCTCCGTCACGAAATTCGTGTGTGGACCCGCGACCTCCTTATCGCCATCGGTCTCGCCCTGGTCATCATCGTTTTCCTCTATCAACCTGTAAAGGTCGAAGGCACCAGCATGGCCCCACTCCTTTCCGATCAGGAGCGCATCTTTATCAACAAGTTCGTCTACCGCTTTGAGCCCATCGACCGCGGCGACGTCGTCGTCTTCTGGTATCCGCTCGATCGCTCCAAGTCTTTTATCAAGCGCGTCATCGGCCTTCCGGGAGAGACGGTAGAGATTCGCCACGGCATCGTTTACCTTAACGGTCACGAAATTCCTGAGCCTTACGTCCCACCTCAGTACGCGGACGTGAGTGACTATGGCCCTACAAAAGTCCCGCCGGGCAGCTACTTCGTGATGGGCGATCATCGCATTAGTTCCAATGATTCTCGTGTTTTCGGGCCGGTCTCCAGCCAGTTCATCTACGGCCGCGCCGTGTTTGCCTACTGGCCCGTGGACCACTTCGGTTCCTTGTCCACAACCGAGGCCAGTGACAAATGACGTTTGACGGAGGATCCACTGACGGACGTTCAGCACAGACCTGCCATTCTCGCGCTCGAGGACGGACGCGTATTTAACGGCCGCGCGGCCGGTGCGATCACTCGGCGCGGGGGCGAAGTCGTTTTCAATACTAGCCTTACCGGATACCAGGAAGTTTTCACCGACCCCAGCTACGCTGGCCAGATTGTGTGCCTCACCTACCCGCACATCGGCAACGTCGGCGCAAATCTCGACGATGAAGAGGCCCCGCGCCCTTACATCGAATCCCTGGTCGTCCGCGAATTTTCGCAGGTCGCTTCCAACTGGCGCTCTAGCGAGAGCGCGCAACTCTATCTCAATCGCAACAAGATACCCGTCATCTGGGATATCGACACGCGGGCTCTTGTCCTGCACATCCGCAAAGTCGGAGCGCTTCGCGGTATTGTCTCCACCGATGGCACACCCTCCGATCAGCTCATCTTCGAAGCCAAGCAGCTTCCCCTGATGGCGGGCCAGGAACTCGCCAGTCGCGTCACCTGCGCCAAATCCTACTATTGGCAAAAAGGCTCGATTGAGCTCGCCACTTCTCCCTGGGCCGAGCAAATGGGCGAATCGGGCTCCAGCCCCGACAGCCACAAGTTCAAAGTCGTCGCCTACGATTACGGCATCAAGCAGAACATCCTTCGACTACTGGTGGATCATCAGTGCGAAGTCACTGTGGTTCCCGCCAACACCTCGTCCGAGGACGTTCTCGCCCTTCGCCCCGATGGGGTTTTTCTCTCGAATGGCCCCGGCGATCCTGAACCCATCACCTACGCGCAGGAAGACATTCGCAAGCTCGCCGGGCGCGTCCCAATCTTCGGCATCTGCCTGGGGCACCAGCTCTGCGGTCTCGCTCTTGGCGGCAAAACCTTTAAGCTGAAGTTCGGCCATCACGGGTCGAATCATCCGGTGAAGAATCTACTGACCAATCAAGTGGAGATTACCGCGCAGAACCACGGTTTCTGTGTCGATCCAGACTCACTGCCCTCCAGCGACGTCGAAGTCACGCATCTCAATCTCAACGACCACACAAACGAGGGCATGCGTCACAAGAATCTGCCGCTCTTCAGCGTCCAATACCATCCCGAGGCCTCCCCGGGACCGCATGATTCGCATTACCTCTTCACGCAGTTCACCGACATGATGAAAGAGTTCAAGCACCCCGGGAGCTCCCGCGGATGAACCTCACGCTGAATCTTTCCCTCGAGGGTGGGTCCTCTCTTTCACTCTTGCACCCTTTGACTCTTGCACTTCTCATTTCCGCGTCCGTGCGCGCCCCGAGGACTGATGCCTAAACGCAAAGACATCCACAAAATCCTCATCATCGGCTCTGGCCCGATCATCATCGGCCAGGCCTGCGAATTCGACTATTCCGGAGCCCAGGCGTGCAAGGCTCTTCGCTCTGAGGGCTACGAAGTCGTGCTGGTCAACTCCAATCCCGCCACGATCATGACCGACCCCGAACTCGCTCACCGCACCTATATCGAGCCGCTCACCAAGGAATATCTCGAGGAGATCATCATCAAGGAACGCCCCGACGCGCTTCTTCCCACTGTCGGCGGCCAAACCGCGCTCAACCTCGCAGTCGAACTAGCCGAATCCGGCATCCTCGAAAAGCACAAGGTCGAAATGATCGGTGCCTCTCTTCGCGCAATCAAGGTTGCAGAAGACCGGCTCTGGTTCAAGGACGCCTGCCGCAAAATCGGCCTCGAGGTTCCCGCCTCCGCTCTTGTCAACAGCGCGCAGGACGCCATGCGCCTCTGCGACCAACTCGGCTTCCCGCTCGTCATCCGTCCTTCTTTCACCCTGGGCGGCACTGGCGGCTCCATCGCTTATAACAAAGAAGAGTTCGCCGAAGCCATCGCTCACGCGCTGGACATGAGCCCCGTCCACGAGGCCCTCGTTGAAGAGTCCGTGCTCGGCTGGAAAGAGTTCGAGCTCGAAGTCATGCGCGACTATCGCGACAATTTCGTCGTCATCTGTACCATCGAGAATTTCGACCCCATGGGCGTTCACACGGGAGACTCCATCACCGTCGCCCCCGCGCAAACACTGACGGACAAGGAATACCAGCGCATGCGCGATGCCGCCGCGGCCATCATCCGCGAAGTCGGTGTCGAAACCGGCGGTTCCAACGTGCAGTTCGCCGTCAATCCTGAGAACGGCCGCATGACCGTTATCGAGATGAATCCGCGCGTCTCCCGCAGCTCCGCGCTCGCCAGCAAAGCCACCGGCTTCCCGATCGCCAAAATAGCCGCCCGCCTCGCCGTTGGCATGTCTCTCGATGAAATTCCCAACGACATCACACAAAAAACCCCTGCGTCTTTCGAGCCCACCATTGACTATGTGGTGGTCAAGATCCCCAAATGGCAGTTCGAAAAATTTCCAGGTGCCGATTCGACCCTTGGCACACAGATGAAATCGGTCGGCGAAGTCATGTCCATTGGTCGTACTTTCAAGGAAGCTTTGCAGAAGGGAATTCGCTCGCTTGAACCGAGCACGCCGTGGCGTGCCCCGGCCGAGACTCCAGACTCTCTCCTGCGTGAAAAGCTCTCCACGCCACGTCCTAACCGCATCCACTGGATTCTCACCGCTGTGGAACGCGGCCTTCCCGCGGGTGATGTCTGCGAACTCACCAAGATCGATCCCTGGTTCATCCACCAGATCGAGGAAATCGTCCAGGTTAACCGCCGCGCCGCCGCCGTTACTGTCGAGACTGCTTCGAAGGATATTCTCCGCGACGTAAAGCGCATCGGCACCAGCGACGAGCACTTAGCCCAATTCTGGAAGACCACTCCGACCGCGGTGCGTGTACAACGCGCGCGCCACGGTGTCGGCCCCGTCTTTAAACGCGTGGACACTTGCGCCGCCGAATTCGAGTCCTTTACACCCTACATGTATTCGAGCTACGAGGACGAAGACGAAGCCAACATCACGCAAAAGCAAAAGATCATGATCCTTGGCAGCGGCCCGAACCGAATCGGGCAGGGAATTGAGTTCGACTACTGCTGCTGTCACGCCAGCTTCGCGCTTCGCGCCGATGGTTTCGAGACCATTATGGTCAACTGCAATCCGGAGACGGTCTCCACGGACTACGACACTTCCGACCGCCTCTACTTCGAACCGCTCACGCTCGAGGACGTACTCGCCATCGTCGAGAAGGAAAAGCCCAGCGGCGTCATCGTCCAATTTGGTGGGCAGACCCCTCTCAATCTCGCGCTCGAACTAAAGCGAAACGGCGTGCCCATCGTGGGGACGGCTCCCGAGTCCATCGATCTCGCGGAGGATCGCCGGCGTTTCGGCCGGTTGCTCGAAGAGCTGAAGATTCCGCAGCCACGCAATGGTACGGCGCTTGTGCCCGAAGAAGCCGCTCGTGTCGCTGGTGAAATCGGCCTCCCCGTTCTCGTTCGTCCCAGCTATGTTCTCGGTGGACGAGCCATGGTCATCGCTTACGACGTGAACACCGTTCAGGAATATGTCGCCCAAGCCGCGCTTATGGGCCCAGCGCGTCCGGTCCTCATCGACCAGTTCCTTGAAGAGGCCACCGAAGTCGATGTCGACGCGCTTGCCGACGGCACCGATGTCGTCATCGGCGGCATCATGGAACACATCGAAGAAGCCGGGGTGCACTCGGGCGACTCTTCCTGCGTTCTTCCTCCGGTGAGCCTCTCGCCAAGGGTTCTGGAAACCATCCGCGATTACACCAAGCGCCTCGCGCTCGCCCTCAAGGTTGTCGGCCTGATGAACGTGCAGTATGCCATCCAGCGCGATACGGTCTACGTTCTCGAAGTCAATCCGCGCGCCTCTCGTACCATTCCTTACGTCAGTAAAGCCACTGGCGTGCCTCTCGCTAAGGTTGCTTCGCGTCTTATGGTCGGCCGCCGTCTTGCCGACATGAAGCTTCCCATCGTCCACCACAATGGCGTTGCCGAAATCGCCGTCCGGGACTACTACTCCGTGAAATCACCCGTCTTCCCATTCAACAAATTCCGCGGTGTAGACACGATTCTCGGCCCAGAAATGCGCTCCACTGGTGAGGTCATGGGCATCTCCACCGACTACGGCCAGGCCTTCGCCAAAGCGCAACTGGCAGCCGGACAAAAACTCCCTCGCGGTGGCACCGTTTTTATCAGTGTCAACGACCGCGACAAGCGAGGCATTGCACCGCTTGGCAAGGAACTTGTCTCGCTCGGCTTCAAGCTCGTCGCCACACGCGGCACCTGTGCTGCCTTCCGCGCTGCCGGTGTTCCCTGCGAGGAAGTTTTTAAAGTCAACGAGGGCCGACCCAACATCGTAGACCTCATCAAGACTGGCAAGATCCATCTTGTCATCAACACACCGCTCGGTCGCGAATCCTTCTACGACGAAAAGTCCATTCGCCGCGCCGCCATCCGCTACAACATCACCTGTATCACCACGCTCTCCGCGGCCGAAGCTGCGGTCCGTGGCATCCACTCGCTGCACGAAGTGCAGCGCAAGGTCCACTGCCTCCAAGACCTCCACGGCTCCGACGTCGCCACCGCCGGTACCTCTTCTTCCGGAGACTAATCTATGGAAATCCGTGGCATTTTCGCTGCTCTCGTCACCCCCTTCGCTTCCGACGAATCCGTCTCCCTCTCCGCTGTCACGCGAAACATCTGCCGCTACAATGACACTGCCGTCGCCGGCTACGTCGTTCTAGGGTCCACCGGTGAGTCCGTCATGCTCTCCCGCGAGGAAGCTGACTCCGTCCTCTCGACAGCCAGAGAAGCTGCCGCGCCGAACAAACTCCTCATCGCCGGTACCGGCGCGGAATCCACTGCCGAAACCATCGCCCGCACTAAACGCGCCGCCCTCCTCGGCTACCCCGTCGCTCTTGTCAAAACTCCTTATTACTATAAGCCCGTCTATCGCGCCGAAACCTACATCCGCCACTACCGCGCCGTCGCCGACGCGTCTCCCATCCCCATCCTTCTCTATTCCGTTCCCCAATTCACCGGCATCACTCTGGAGACGCCAGAGATTCTCGCCCTTGCGGAGCATCCCAACATCGTGGGAATCAAGGACAGTTCCGGCAATATCCAGCGGGTCGCCGAAATTGTTGCGAGTGCCCAGGCCGATTTCTGCGTCCTGACGGGGGGGGCCGCCGTCATATATCCCGCCCTAGCTGTTGGCGCTCGTGGAGCCATCCTTGCCCTTGCCGCCGCTCTCCCGGAAAAGTGCGCTGAACTCTACGACCTTTTCCAGCGCGGCCAGTACGAGCAGGCCCGCCATCTCCAACTCACCCTGGCGCAAGCCTCCAAACGGATCGTCTCCGAACAAGGCATCACCGGCGTGAAATACACCATGGACCTTCGCGGCTATTACGGCGGCTTGCCTCGCCTTCCTCTCTTGCCCCTAACAGATGAAAAGAAGCGCTCCATCGCCGACGTCGTCTCCCAACTCCACCCCGCTGCCACTCCCGTCTAACCTATGGCAAAATCCCGCAAATTTGTCATTCCCGGCGGAGTCTGCGAAGCGAGGAATCCCTCCTGCTCTTACACTGCGGCTTCCTCCCTTCCGTTACCTTTTTCTCCTTCTCTCATCTAACCCCCATGGACTGTCGCGCCCTTTTGCCAAGCCAACTGCCTCACACTCCGAGGCTTTACCGCGACTTCGTCGAAAAATTCTCGAAACTCGAATCCTTCTACGATCACGCTCCCGAATGGAAGTCCGTCGCGCGCCAGTCGAAGGACCTTCAATTTCCCTCTGATCGCCGCGCCCAGATCACCGAAATCCTTCGTTCCCAGAACCAACTTTTCGGCGGATCATCGGAAACTTTCAGGAATCTCGATCGTCTGTCCAATGGGGCTTTTGCTGTCGTCAGTGGCCAGCAGGTCGGCCTCTTCGGCGGGCCCTCTTACTCCTTTTACAAGGCGCTGAGCGCGATCCAGACCGCGCACGAACTCTGCGAAAAGGGTTTTCCCGCCGTCCCCATTTTCTGGATGGCTAGCGAAGACCATGACGTCGACGAAGTTCGCCACGTCACCTGGTTCCACGAAGGTGAACTACAATCCTATTCTCTTCCCAAACCTCTCGCAGACGCCGTTCCTGTCGGCCGGATCCGCCTTGGCGATGAAATCAACGAACTTGTAGCTCGTGCGCAGCCGCTTCTCGGACAAACCTTTGGAGACCTGCTGAACGAAACCTACACGCCCATGGCCACCTACAGCAGTTCCTTCGCCGCTCTCTTTGCGCGCATCTTCGCTGAACACGGCCTCATCCTTCTCGACCCTCTGGACGACCACATCCATCGCCTCGCCGCGCCACTTCTTCGCGATGCCCTGGTCCATCGCGATGAGCTGAACGATCTTCTTCTCCAGCGCGGTAAGGAACTGGATCGAGCCGGCTACGAGCCCCAGGTGAAAGTCACCTCACACAGCACGCTTCTTTTTTCTCTCGAGGAAGAGAAGCGCCACGTCATCACCGCTTCCAATTCTCACTTTTCCAGCGGCTCCATCTCGCTGCCTCGCGATCAGTGGTTCCGCAGTGTGGAAGCCTGTCCGGAACACTTCAGCCCGAACGCCCTCCTTCGTCCCGTCATGCAAGACTTTCTCCTTCCCACTGTCGTATACTTTGGCGGTCCTTCCGAAATCGCTTACTTCGCCCAATCCGAGGTCCTTTACAAGAGACTGCTCGGACGCATGCCGCTTCTTCTCCCCCGAGCCGATTTCACCCTCGTCGACCCGAAAGCCGAACGCATCCTGAAGAAGTATCGTCTCGACGTCGAAGATGTCTGGCAGGGCTCTCAGACCCTTCGTAATAAGATGTATAACTCTGCTGTCCCTAAGAAACTCGCCCGCGAGTTTGATGGCAACATCCGAACCATTGAGAAGAGTATTGGCAAGCTTCACAAGGCCATCGCCAAGGTCGATCCTACGATTCAAGGCACGATCGCTCGCGCTGAAAAGCGCATCCATTACCAGCTCGAGAAACTTCGTCATAAGACCGGCGCCGCTCTTGACCGGCACGAAAAAGTCATCGCAAAGCACGAGGCCTTCCTCGAAAACCTCCTTTTCCCAGAAAAAGGCCTGCAGTCCCGCGATCTGTGTTTCCTGCCGTTTCTTGCGCGCTGGGGTACCGGTGGCCTCAACGAACTCCAAAAACTCTCATCCCCGAAGAAGCCCGGCCGCCATCTTCTCGTCCCCATCCCTTAGCGGCCGCATTTCGACTCGTCCTCTGTTCTTCTCTGCGGTTCCCTCTTCTCCACGGACTCACTCCAGTTCTTCCGTGTTCTCCTTGGTGATCTTTTCTTCCATCACTGAAAACGGACAACGGTAAACTGTAGACTATTCCCCGGAGGCCCCTGTGCAATCCCTCACCATAAAGACGACTCGCCGCACCCAACTTGTAGACATTACACGAGAGGTTCAACGCGCCGTGTCCACCCTCGGTACCCGCGACGGCACCTGTTTTCTTTACGCCCCGCACACCACTGCGGGCATTCTTATCAACGAACACGCCGATCCCGACGTCGCCTCCGACGCCGAAGGTGCTCTGGATCGCCTCGTCCCAATGGACGGCCCGTATCGTCACGCGGAGGGGAACTCAGATTCACATGTCAAAGGCATGCTCACCGGCGGCACCCAGTTTGTCTTCGTTCTCGACGGCAAGCTCGCCCTAGGGCGCTGGCAAGGCATCTTCCTTGCTGAGTTCGATGGCCCTCGCGAACGCAAACTCTACGTCAAAGTCCTCCCCGACCGCGTTTAGCCACAGGTTGCAAAACTCTGCTTGTTTCTTCCGTCGTCCGGCATACACTGTGCCCAACGGAGGAGTGCATGCGCCCCCTGCTTGTAGCTCTTTTCGTCTTGACCGTTTCCACCTTCCCGCAAAAAACAGAAGCTCCTCATCCCTTCGATTATGATCCCAAGCTCCCGCTTGATACGCAGGACGTCGGCGTCGACTTTCGCGGCCCGACCGGCATTTATGATCTTTCCTACGCCAGCCCCAAAGGAGGTCGCGTCCCTGCCTATCTTGTCCTTCCGCAAGGCGCGGGTCCTTTCGCCGCGGTCATCTGGGGCCATTGGTGCTGGCCCAATTCGGAGTTTCGTAATCGCAAGGAATTTCTCGACGAGGCGGTCGCTTTTGCTCCCTCTGGCATTGTTTCTCTCTTGATCGACTTTCCCGTGGCTCGTCCAGGCTACGTCGAGGACAAGGACCCACTCTCCCAAAAACAAATCACGGACATGGAGCAACAGGTCGTGGACATCCGTCGCGCCGCCGACCTTCTTCTCTCCCGCCCCTTCGTTGATCCTAAGCGCCTTGCTTACGTCGGCCACAGTTGCGATGCGGCCGCCGGCAGCATTGTCAGCGGCATCGACAAGCGTTTTCGAGCTTTCGTTCTTATGGCGGGAGGTCCCGCTGACGAAATAATCCTCAAATCCCCGGAGTTCCAGGACATGCGCCAGAAGTTCGGGCCTGAAAAAGTCGACGCTTTCGTTGCGCAACATGCGCTGATCGATCCGGGCAAGTACCTCCCGCACGCTGCGCCTACCGCCCTGTTTTTCCAGTTTGCCTCGCAGGAGAAATTTCTCACCCCCGAGCGCGCCAAAGCCACCGCCGCCCTTGCCAGTGAGCCCAAGCAGGTAAAATTCTATGACGCGCCTCACGCGCTGAACGCCGAAGCCCGCCGTGATCGTCTCACTTTTCTAGCCGATCAGCTCTACGTGAAGCCTCCCGCACCCGACGTCATTTCTTCCATCCCAGCCCTCCTCCAGCCCCCTGAACCCCCGCACTGACCCGGCCTCTTGCTTTTGCGGGGCCTGCCTTTTGAGGCAGACTGTCCTTGGCCCAAGGAATTGCGCAGTCATTCCGAGCGGAGTCTTCGCAGGGAGAAATCGCTCTTGGCTTTTGCCGAGCATGAGGACCTCCGTGCTCTCCGTGCCTCTGTGACAAACCCAATCCCCGCTTGTGCTACATTTCTTCTAATGCAAACCCTTGGCCTCTACATCCAAGTGCCCTTCTGCCAGACCAAATGCACCTACTGCAACTTCCACACCGGTGTTGTCTCCTCCGACCGCTTCGCTCCCTACATCCGCGCCGTGCAGCGCGAGCTCTCCCGCGCGCGCGACCTTTACCACTCTTCCGGCATCCTCTGGCCCAAAACGTTTGACTGGCACTCTCTTCGTCTCTCCCACGCCCCCTTCCCACCTGTCGATACGGTCTACATCGGTGGCGGCACGCCCAGCCTTCTCGATCCTCAGCTTCTCTCGGATCTGCTCCGCACAACGCAGGATTCGTTCCCTTGTGCGTGGGAAGAAGTCACTCTCGAAGCCGACCCCGAGACCATCGAGGCCGAAAAGGCCCGCGCCTGGGTCGCTTCCGGAATCAACCGCATCAGCTTCGGTTCGCAATCCTTTATTGACGATGAACTCAAGGCCGCCGGACGCATGCACCGCAGCATGGATATCTACAATGCTGTCCCCATCCTCCGTCACGCAGGAATTCAGAACATCAGCTTCGACCTGATTGCCGGCCTTCCGAAACAAACTCACGATTCCTGGCTCCACTCCCTTTCCGAAACCATTGCTCTCTCTCCCGAACACATCTCCATCTACATGATGGAAATCGACGAAGGTTCCCGCCTCGGCCTCGAAGTCCTCCGCGAAGGCCCCCGGTACAGCGCCCGCGAATTGCCCAGCGAAGAAGCCATGACCACTTTCTACGAACTCGCCCAGCGCGAACTTAAAGCTGCTAGCTATGAACAGTACGAAATCTCCAACTGGGCCAAGTCCAGCTTTGCCTCGAAACATAATCTGAAATATTGGCGCCGCGAGCCTTATCTCGGCTTTGGCTCCGGCGCCCACTCTTTCCTCGGCCAGCAGCGGTGGTCCAATAACCACGACGCCGCAGCCTACGTTTCCGCTATCTCAGCAGGTAACTCAGCCATCGAGGACGTCCAGCAGGTTACGCGAGAACTCGCCCTCGAGGAAGAACTCTTCCTTGGACTTCGCCAACTTGCCGGGATCAATCTCACCCGCATCGAAAGCCAATACGGCATCGACCTGAAGGAGAAAGCCCACCGCCTCGCCTCCTCCGGCCACGTCGAGTATTCCGACGACATCCTTCGCCTCGCCCCCACAAAGCTAAACATCTCTAACGAAATCCTCGTCGAGCTCCTCCTCTAACCGGACCTTGTTCTTCTGGTTTTGTGCTTTTGAGCTGTTTTACTCTCGCACCGCTTCTCCTGTTCTTGTTCTGCCACCTTCCACTCGCCACTTTCTTTAGCCAACCCTTCTCTTCTCCATGGTCCTCTCTTACAATAATTCTTCTGGATACCCCATGACCTACACCGTCGCCAAAGGCAACCAACTCGCCGATCCCGACAACGTTACCCTGACCAACAACGCCGTCGACCTTCGCAGCGACACCGTCACCCGCCCCAGCGACGAAATGCGCCGCGCCATGGCCGCCGCTGCAGTTGGCGACGACGTCTACGGCGAAGACCCCACCGTCAATCGCCTTCAAAATCGCGCCGCGGAAATCTTCGGCAAGGAGGCTGCACTCTTCGTTCCCACTGGGTGCATGGGCAATCTGATCTGCATCAAGCTCTGGACCAGCATGGGGAACGAAATCATCTGCGAAGAGCGTAGCCACGTCAATCTCTACGAACTTGCCTCCATGTCCGCTGTCGCCGGCTGCATGCCCCGAGCCGTCCGCGCCGGCGGCGATGGTATTCTTACTTGGGACCTGATCCACGCCGCCATTCGTCCTAAAATCTATTACGATTCACAAACTGCGCTCATTTGCCTGGAAAACACCAGCAACATGGCCGGTGGCACTGTGTATCCCACCGATCGTGTTCACCAGATTTGCGATAAAGCGCACGCTTTCGGCTTGAAAGTCCATATGGACGGCGCGCGTATCTTCAACGCAGCGGTCGCGCTCAACGATAACGTCGCTCACATGACCCAGAAGTGCGATTCCGTCATGTTCTGCCTTTCCAAAGGACTTGGCGCTCCTGTCGGTTCCATGATTGTCGGTTCACGCGAATTCATTGAACGCGCCCGCATATTCCGAAAAATGTTCGGGGGAGGCATGCGCCAGGTTGGTGTGCTCGCTGCGGCGGGCCTTATCGCGCTAGAAAAATCACCTGCGCGCCTCCACGAAGATCACGAAAACGCCAAGCATCTCGCCGAAGGGATCGCGCAGATCCCAGGCCTCAAGATCGATCCCGCCAGCGTTCGCAGCAACATCGTTATCTTCAATTGCAAAGCGACTGGCAAAAACGCCGTCGAACTCTGCGACGCCCTCCACGAAAGAGGAATCTGGGCCCAGGACACCGCGCTCTATTCCGTCCGCATGGTCACTCACTGGAACGTCGACCGCGCCGGCATCGATCGTGCCTTAGGCGAGCTCCGCGCCGTTTCCCAGAAGCACCACACCCATCCCGCCTAATCCTTCACTCCTTCTCCCGCAACCCCAGCCTCTGAGTTATGCTTATCCCACGCTCAGATACTTCCAATCACCCAAGCAACCGACGAAGGAGAATTCTCGATGATCCGAATCCCCAATGTTTTTCTCGCGCTCTTCCTCTGCGCGCTTCCCACAGCCGCGCAATCCCCATCGACTCCCCCCACTCCCGAGGAAGCCAAGAAAGTCTTGGAATCCGCCGAGCAGCGCCTCTTCGACCTCGGCAACAAATCCCAGCGCGCTTCCTGGGTTCAGGAGAACTTCATCACCTTCGATACCGAACAAATTGCGGCCGATGCCGGCGAGGAGGCCAACACCGCGGCCACACAATACGCCAAGCGGGCCCATGGTTTTGACAAGCTGGCACTCTCTCCCGAACTCGCCCGCAAACGCCTCCTTCTCGAGCTCGCCGCGGGATTTCCTGCGCCGGACGATCCTAAAGCCGAGAAAGAACTCGCGGACATCCTCTCCTCTCTCGATGGCGACTATGGAAAAGGGAAGTGGTGCCCCAACGGAGCAGACAAACCCTGCATGGACATCACGCAAATCGAGAAACTCATGGCCACCAACCGCGATCCTGAAGAACTGAAGCGCGCTTGGCTTGGTTGGCACGCCGTGGGTGCCCCTATGCGCCAGCGCTACGCTCGCATGGTCCAACTTGGCGATGAAGGCGCTCGTCAACTCGGTTACGCAGACGTTGGCGCGCTCTGGCGCTCCAACTACGATATGCCACCCGATCAATTCGCGAAGGAAATGGATCGCGTTTGGGAGCAGCTCCGTCCGCTCTATCTCTCTCTTCACGCCTACGTCCGCGGCCAACTCGTAAAGAAATATGGCAAGGATGTTGTCCCACCCAACGGCCCGATTCCGGCGCATCTCCTTGGCAATCTCTGGGCCCAGGAATGGAATAACGTTTACGATCTGATGGATTCTCCCAAGCCCGCGCAAAGCTATGATCTAACCAAGATTCTCGTCGATCGCAAAACAGATCCGAAGGGCATGGTCAAGTACGGAGAAAACTTTTTCATTTCTCTCGGGTTCGCGCCGCTTCCGCAAACCTTCTGGGAGCGCTCTCTCTTCATCAAGCCTGCCGACCGTGATGTCGTTTGTCATGCCAGTGCCTGGGACATCGATTCCAAAGACGATCTCCGCGTCAAGATGTGCATACAGATCACCGAGGAAGACTTCCGCACCATTCATCACGAACTGGGCCACAATTTCTATCAGCGCGCGTACAATACCCAGCCGCCGCTCTTCCAGAACAGCGCCAATGATGGCTTTCACGAAGCGGTTGGCGACACCATCGCTCTTTCCGTCACCCCTGAATATCTAAAGCAAATCGGCCTTATCGACACAGTTCCGTCTGCCTCCAGCGACGTCGATTATCTTTTGCAAAAAGCCTTGGAAAAGGTCGCCTTCCTACCCTTCGGTCTCATCATCGACAAATGGCGCTGGGAGGTATTCTCAGGACAAGTCAAACCTGACGATTACAACAAAACCTGGTGGGACCTTCGTCTGAAGTACGAAGGCGTGGCCCCACCGGTCAGTCGTAGCGAGGCCGATTTCGATCCCGGGGCAAAATATCATGTTCCTGGCAATGTGCCCTACGCGCGCTATTTCCTCGCGGCCATCTATCAATTCCAATTCCACCGCGCCCTTTGCAAAACGGCCGGTGTCGAGGGCCCACTGCATCGCTGCTCCATCTACAACAATAAAGCCGCCGGTGCCAAGCTGAATCAGATGCTCTCCATGGGCGCCAGCAAGCCCTGGCCTGACGCATTGGAAATCCTCACAGGCCAACGTGAAATAGACGCCACAGCCCTGGCTGACTACTTCGCTCCGCTGAAAACCTGGCTCGACGAACAAAACAAAAAGAACAACTATCCCGTGGGCTGGTAGCCGTGGCGCAGGGCGAGCGCTTTTCGCGAGCATAGCGACTTTTCGTTCCTGGTAGTGCGGGTTTTCAAACCCGCGCTCAACTCTACACTCTCTTGCATTTCTTTCTCACCGCTTCTCCGTGCACTCCGTGTCCTCTGTTGTTGGCTCTTCTTTGTCCGAAGCTGAAACAGATGACTGAAAACTCATAATTGCCTGTCGGCTCCGTGCATGAATCCCTTCCATAAGCTAAACTTTTACTGACTATACGTTTCACTCGAGGTTCCCGTGGACTTCTCTTTCACCGACGAGCAAAAACAGCTCCGCAAATCCGTGCGCGAATTTGCCGAAGGCGAAATCGCGCCGCACGTAATGGAATGGGACGAATCTTCCCATTTCCCGACTGAGCTTCTCCCCAAACTGGGCGAAATGGGACTCATGGGTGTCATATTTCCGGAACAATACGGCGGCGCTGGCCTCGGCTACATCGAATACGCTACCGTCATCGAGGAACTTGCCCGCGTCGATGGCTCCGTCGGCCTCTTTGTGGCCGCGCACAATTCGCTATGCAGCAATCACATCTACAAGTTCGGCACCGAACAACAAAAAAGTAAGTATCTCGTTCCTCTCGCCCAAGGCAAGAAACTTGGCGCTTGGTCGCTCACCGAACCTGAAGCCGGCTCCGACGCAGGAGGCACCCGCACGACTGCCACTCGCCAGGGCGACGACTGGGTCCTCAACGGCTCCAAAACCTTCACCACCAACGGCAGTTACGCGGACATCTGTGTTGCCATGGCCGTCACCGACAAGACCAAAGACTCACACGGCATCAGCGCCTTCCTCTTGGAGAAGGGAACTCCCGGCTTTCGCCCGGGCAAGAAAGAAAACAAGCTTGGCATGCGCGCCAGCGATACATCCGAGGTCATCTTCACGGATTGTCGCATTCCGAACTGCCAGCTCCTCGGACCCGAAGGCGAGGGCTTCATTGGCAGCCTGAAAATTCTGGACGGCGGCCGAATATCGATCGCTGCCTTGGGCCTCGGCATGGCACAAGGGGCTCTCGAGGCCGCCGCAAACTACGCCAAACAGCGCAAGCAATTCGGCAAAGCTATTGCTGAATTCCAGGCTATTCAGTTCAAGCTTGCCGACATGGCCACACAAGTCGAAGCCGCCCGCCTCCTGGTCTACCAGGCCGCATGGCTCGCCGATCAAAAAGATGTCCGCTTCACGCGCGAATCCAGCATGGCCAAACTGTTTGCCAGCGAAGTTGCTGTCTGCGTGGCCAATGAATGCGTTCAGGTCCACGGAGGTTACGGTTTCACGAAAGACTATCCTGCCGAGAAGTTCTATCGAGACGTGAAACTCTGCACCATCGGCGAAGGCACCAGCGAAATCCAACGCTTGGTCATTGCGCGCCAGCTCCTCGCCAAATAGGTGTAGCGCTGGGCGAGTCTCCGAGCCTGGGGTTTGAAGGTCCCACACGCTAGTTCAGGTTTGGGTCCTAGCGCCACTCGGCGCTTCTCCTCTGTGGTGAACTCCCCTCTAACCCTGTAAACTCCAAGTTGTGAACTCTGAAGCATCCTGGTCTTCGAAAATTCTTTCCGGCGACATCCGTGCCCTCTCTCGCGCCATCACCGCCATCGAAAATCATTCCGCCGACTCGGAGCCACTTCTCAAGGAGCTTTTTCCCCACACAGGCCAGGCCTATCTCACTGGCATTACCGGCGCTCCCGGTACCGGCAAGAGCACTCTTGTCGACCGGCTCGCTGCCGTTTACCGTAAGCGCGACGAGCGCGTGGGCATCATTGCAGTTGACCCTACGAGTCCCTACTCCGGCGGAGCCATCCTCGGGGACCGCATTCGTATGCAGGGGCACGCTAGTGACAACGGCATTTTCATCCGTTCCATGGCCACGCGCGGTTTTCTTGGTGGCCTCGCCCGCGCTACTGCGGAAGTCGCTCTTCTACTGGATGCTGCTGGCAAGCGCCAGGTACTCATCGAAACCGTCGGCGTTGGCCAGGACGAAATCGATATCGTCCGCCTCGCGGATTGCGTTCTTGTCGTCCTCGTCCCCGGGCTCGGCGACGACATCCAAAACATGAAAGCCGGCCTGATGGAAATCGCGGACATTTTTGTTCTGAACAAAGCCGACCGCGAGGGCGCCGATCGGCTTGAAGAGCAGCTCCACGCCATGCTTTCTCTCGTTTCGCCACGTGATGGCTGGCATCCATCCGTCGTCCGTACGGTCGCCACGGAAAATCGTGGCATCGGCGATCTCGTTTCCGCCATCGATAAATTCCGCAAACATTTTGAATTGAGTGGCCAGCGCGAAAAGAAGCACATCGACCACTGGCAGAACCGCCTCATCGAAATGCTCGAATCCCGCCTCCTCGAAAAAGTCCTTCCCGGCAAAGAGGGCGAATCCCGCCTGCGTTCCGCCGCCGCTGCCGTTGCCTCCCGCAAGCTCGACCCCTTCTCCGCCGTCTCCGATCTCTTGAACGGCTCCTCCGTTTAACCTCCTCATCTCGTCCACTCTTAAACTCCTTCACTTTCGCACTTCTGCGCTCTTCTTCTCGCCACAGTCACGCACCACTTCCCAATGTGGTGTACTCTCTTCCGAATCTGTACACTGGAAACGCATCCTTACGAACTCTCCATGCACCTCGGCGACATCGGAATCCTCTTCCTTGACGGCGGCACCTTCGGACTCGACGGCGGCGCCATGTTTGGCGTCGTGCCCAAAGTCCTGTGGGAGAAAAAATCTCCTCCTGACGCCAACAACCGGATCCGCATGCGTGCTAATTCATTGCTCGTTCGTGCCCACGGCAAAAACATCCTCGTCGAAACTGGCAATGGAACCAAGCTCGATGCCAAGCTCCGTTCCATCTACAACGTTCAGGAGGGTGATCCCCTGCTAGACTCTCTTGCCCGCGCTGGCGTTAGTCCCGATCAGATCGATCTCGTCATCAACACCCATCTCCACTTCGATCATTCCGGCGGCAATACGAGGCTAGTGAACGGTCGTCTTTTGCCCACTTTCCGTCACGCCCGTTATGTTGTCCAGCGTGGCGAACTTGAACACGCCATGAATCCCACTGAGCGCGACCGCGCCAGCTATTTCCCCGAGAACTTCTCTCCCATTTCGGCCGAAGGACTCTGGGACCTTGTCGAAGGCGACACGGAAATCCTTCCTGGCATCTCCGTTGTGCGCATCCCCGGCCACAACGCTGATATCCAGGCCGTTGTTATCACTGGCGGCGGCAAAACGCTCGCTTTCGTCGCGGATCTTTTTCCCACGCAATTCCATCTTCCTTTACCTTGGATCATGGCCTACGATCTCTATCCACTCCAATCGCTCGAAACCAAGCGCCAATGGATCCCACGAATGGTCGCCGGACAATGGATCGTTGTCTTCGGCCATGATCCCGACATTCCTGCTGCCACTCTCAATGAACACAATGGCAAAATTCAAGTCGAGCCCGTAGAACTCAATCGCTAACTCGTAGAGGCTTTTCTTCTGCGGTTGTAACTGCGGCCTCATATCTTGGCGCGGCCTTCCTTGCCGTCCCTGTTACACTAATCGTTTGGAGAAAACCGAATGCCGACTCGCAAACGCACCAAGGTCCAATCATCGCGCAGCAAAACGCCTCTCGCGGAAATCGGCGTCATTGGCGGCAGCGGTCTCTACTCCATGACCGGCCTTACCGACACCCGCGAACTCCGCTTCAAGACTCCCTTCGGCGATCCTTCGGACGCCTTCGTCATCGGCACCGTGGAAGGGAAGCGCGTCGCCTTTCTCGCTCGGCACGGCCGCGGTCATCGCATCCTTCCCACCGAGCTAAATTTCCGCGCGAACATATACGCCATGAAGCTTCTCGGAGTCCAGCGCATCATTTCTGTAAGCGCCGTTGGCTCTCTTCAGGAAGACCTGAAGCCCGGCCAATTCCTCATCCCCGATCAGTTCTTCGACAGCACCAAAGGGCGCAAATCCACTTTCTTCGGGAACGGTATCGTTGCCCACGTCACCTTCGACAAGCCTACCTGCCCGCAACTGTCCGCCGTTCTCGCTCAGTCCTGCCGTGCGCAAAGTGTTCCGGTGCATGAAAAGGGAACCTACATCTGCATGGAAGGCCCGCAGTTCTCTACCCTCGCCGAAGCCAACTTTCACCGCGCCATGAAGTTCTCCGTCATCGGCATGACCAACGTTACCGAAGCCAAGCTTGCTCGGGAAGCGGAGATTTGTTATTCCACCGTCGCGATGATCACCGATTACGATTGCTGGCACCCTGAGCACGACTCTGTCACCGTCGCCACCATCATCGCTACCCTCAGCCAGAACGCCCACAACGCTCAAAACGTCCTGCGTCAGGCTATTAAGACCCTGCCTGCCGAGCACACCTGTAAATGTGCCACGGCCCTCAAGCACGCCATCATCACGGATCCCAAAGTTATCCCGGCAAAGACGAGGAAAACTCTCTCTGCCATCCTCGCCAAATATCTTTCCAACTGATCATGACGTACAGCTTCCCACATCACATCCTTATCACCCTGAGTCAGACGCGTTTTCCGCTGGCGGCAGCTCTTACGATACGGTCCCGCCATTCCGAACAGAGTCCGCGGAGTCAGGAGTTTCTCTCCGTTCTCCATCACGGTGAGCGCTATTCCATCCCAACCAGGAGACCTGCATGTCCTTACTTGTAGTTGGTTCCGTTGCCTATGACGCCCTCGAAAGCCCGTACGGAAAGGTCGACCGTACGCTTGGCGGCGCCGCCACGTACTTCTCCATTTGTGCCTCTTTTTTCACACACGTAAATCTCGTCGCCATCGTTGGCGACGACTTCGATCCCAAAGATGAAGCCCTGCTCCGAAAGCGCTCCATAGACGTCGACGGTCTTGAGCGCGCCTCTGGCAAATGTTTCTTTTGGGCCGGCCGCTATTCAGAGAATCTCAACGAGCGCGTCACTCTCTCTACAGAATTGAACGTCTTCGCCGAATTCAAGCCGCGCCTCCCGGAAAAATATCGCAACTCCAAATACGTTTTCCTCGCCAACATTGCGCCTGATTTGCAACGTGACGTCCTCCACCAGGTGAAGGGTACCCCCAAGCTCGCGGCCATGGACACCATGAATTATTGGATCGAGCGCACCAACGCCGAGCTGCGTGAAACCCTTAAGCACGTCGACATCCTCATGATCAACGACTCCGAGACTCGTCAGCTTTCGAACGAGCATAATCTTCTCCGCGCCGCCCGACGCATCTTCAAGATGGGTCCTTCCGCCCTCGTGATTAAGCGCGGAGAATATGGCGCCATGCTCGTCGACAAGCATGGAGTATTCTGTGTTCCCGCATTTCCTCTCGAAGAGCCTCACGATCCCACTGGGGCAGGCGACAGCTTCGCGGGGGGATTCATGGGTTATCTTGCCAGTGTGAAGAGCACCAACGACGCGGCCCTTCGCCGCGCAATGGTCTACGGCTCCGTCATGGGCAGCTTCACCGTCGAACGCTTCGGCCTGGACCGCCTCCTTACCTTGAAGAAATCAGAGATACACGCCCGAGCACGCCACTTCGCAAAACTCACCCAATTTAGCCTCTAGCTTCGCTACAATCGCCATGACTCCTGTGGCGGCGGGTTCTGTGCCGTAGTGGCGGTCCTTCAGACCCGCGCTTTTCTTCCGGGTTTATTTCGGGAATGCCGATTTCCGTATCGGCGTCTTGGGTTTGGGTCGTCCAATGATCGACTCACGCAAATGACTCCCACTCTTCACAAACCTCGCGCTCTCCGCAAGGGTTCAAAGGTGGCCGTCTTCGCCCCTGCCTCTCCCGCGGAACAACTCGACGTCACTGCCGGCCTCGCTGAAATTCGCCGCCTTGGTTACGAATTTGTCCCTGTCCAACTGCCTGGCCCTGAAGGCTATTTCGCGGGTTCCGCCGCCTCGCGCGTCGAAGCCTTTCTGAAAGCTGCTCGTCACCCGGAGATTGCCGGACTCGTCGCCCTTCGAGGCGGGTACGGCTCCAACTATCTTCTCGACTCCGATCTCAGTGCCGAATTACACGAACCTAAATGCGTCATCGGTCACAGCGATCTCACTTCTCTCCAAACTTATCTCTGGCAGAAATGTGGATGGGTAACGTTCTTCGGTCCCATGGTCGCCGCCGGCCTGAATCGCGGTGCAGACGATTCCCACGCCTACGACGAACACTCTTTCCTCCAGGCCGTCGGCAACTCCCACTCCGGCTGGGAAATTCCTCTCTCCGGAAAAGCTCTCGTCGGCGGCACCGCGGAAGGCCGTCTCCTTGGAGGCTGCATCACGCTTCTCGAAACCACTCTCGGCACTCCTTGGGAAATCGACACCGCAGGCGCCATCCTCGTTCTTGAAGATCGTGGCCTGCGTCCTTATCAAGTCGACCGCTCACTCATGCACCTCAAACAAGCCGGCAAGCTGCAATCCATCCGCGGCATCATCCTGGGCGAATTCCCTGACTGTGAGCCCACACTGAAGGGGAGCGCCTCTGTCCACGATGTGTGCGAACGCATCCTTAACCCGTTTAACATCCCCATCGTCTTCGGCGCGGCCATTGGCCATACCAAACGGCCCATGCTCACCCTTCCCCTCGGTGTCCAGGCTCGCCTCCACTCCTCCGCCGACGGCCGTCTCGAAATCCTCGAGCCCGCCGTTATGCCATAACGCCTTTCTCTCTTCCGTGCTCTCTGTGGTGAACTTCTCTTTTTGCTTTTGCACCTTTCACTTTCCTGCTCCCCTCCGCCGTAAACTCTTCGCAACTCTCCCCTCTAAACCCCCAACGCGCCCTCCTCCAAATCTGCGACAATAATTCACATGTCCTCCAAACACATTCATATGATCGGCATTGGCGGCTCCGCTATGGCGCCTCTTGCCGGAATGCTTCGTGAACACGGCTACAAAATCACCGGCTCTGACGCCGGCGTTTACCCTCCCGCCTCCACGCTCCTTGAATCTCTCGGCATCCCGTACAACTCTTCCTTCGATGCCAAAAACCTAACCCCCGCCCCGAACCTTATCGTCGTCGGCAACGCCATATCCCGCGGAAACGTCGAGGTCGAAGAAATGCTCGACCGCAAGCTCCCCCACCGTTCCCTTCCTGAAATCCTCGAAGAGGAATTTCTCCCAGGCAAACATTCCATCGTTGTCAGCGGCACCCATGGCAAGACCACCACCACTGCTATGCTCGCCTGGATTTTCCACGTCGCTGGCAAAAAACCCAACTTCCTCGTGGGCGGCGTCGCGGAAAACTTCGGGAAGAGCTACGGCCTCGCGAGCGGCCCCGAGTTCATCCTCGAAGGCGACGAATACGACTCGGCCTATTGGGACAAAGCCGCAAAATTCCTCCACTACCAGCCCGACGACCTCATCATCACCTCTGTCGAATTCGATCACGCGGACATTTATTCCGATTTCGACGTCTATCAACTCGCTTTCAAGCGCCTCGTTAATCTCGTCCCTGGCCGGGGCCGCGTCATCGTCTGGGGGGACGCTGCGGGCGGCGAAGCTCCGCGCAAGGTCACGCAAAAGGCCTACTGTCCTGTCATTACCTACGGGTTCGATCCGCAAAACGACTGGGTCGCGGACAACGTCTCCATCGACGACGCCCAGATGCATTTCCGCGTTCACTACAAGGCCGAACTCTTCGGTGAGTTTTCTCTTTCCGCCTCAGGCCGTCACAACGTTCTTAACGCTCTTGCCGCTCTCATTGTCGCGCAGGGAAGAGGCATCCGTGTCGACTCGATTCACTCCGCTTTAGCTACCTTCCAAAGCGTCAAACGCCGCATGGACGTTAAAGGTGAAATCGACAACGTTCTTGTGGTCGATGACTTCGCCCACCATCCCACGGCCATTCGCGCCACCATTGAGGCCGCACGCCTGCGGTGGCCCGGCCGGCGCCTGTGGGCCATTCTCGAGCCGCGTTCCAACTCCATGCGCCGCCGCGTGTTTCAGGACGCGCTCCCACAATCGCTCGCGCTTGGCGATCGAGTCATCCTCGGCGCTGTCCATCGCGCCGGGCAACTCTCCGACGAGCAGCGCCTCGATCCCGAAACCATCACTGCCTCAGTCCGCCGGCTTGGCAAAGATGCCCGCGTCCTTCCGAGCGCGGACGCCATTGCCGATTTCCTCGTTGCCGAGGCCCGGCCCAACGATTTGCTCTTGGTCATGTCCAATGGTAGTTTCGATGGTCTATGCGAAAAACTCCTGAAGCGGCTCCCGCTTCGCCAGTCTGCTGTCCCCACAAAATGATTCACCGCCATCCTTTTGGACCGAATGCCCCACATATCGGTCTTGCGTTTGAGTCAGGAGTTTCTCAT